>Ga0307373_10002149_pt1 | contig 35921 bp, 31 predicted proteins | sample OX2MG_FD_202534 | JGI IMG/M metagenome (GOLD analysis project Ga0307373, IMG submission 202534) | Soil microbial communities from Risofladan, Vaasa, Finland - OX-2 | ecosystem: Environmental > Terrestrial > Soil > Coastal area > Acid sulfate soil | place: Finland: Risofladan, Vaasa | collected...
CCTCGAAGTCGTCGATCTTCTCCGGACGGCCGGCCAGCATGACGGTGATGCGGTCGGCGCCCACGCTGACCACCTCGCCCCCGAAGACGCCCACCAGCTGTATGACCTGGGAGCGCTCAGTCGGGCCGACGGCGACGGTCACGAGGACCAGCTCCCGCTCGACCGCCTCGGCCGGCGAGAGCTCGCCGATGGAGAGGACGTTGACCAGCTTGTCGAGTTGCATGATGACCTGCTCGAGGGGCGCGGACTCCACGTCGACCACGATCGTGATGCGGCTGAAGTGCCCGTCTTCGTCGGTGGGTGCCACGGCAAGCGAGTAGATGTTGAAGCCGCGGCGGCTGAAGAGCCCGGCCACCCGGGCCAGGACGCCGGCCTTGTTCTCGACCAGGACCGACAAGATGTGGTGACGCTGGCCCGGCGTCGCCCGGCGGCCGGGACCGGTGTCGGTGCCGCCGTCGGGCATGGCGTGCAGCGGGGCGGACGTCATCGGGCGGCCGCCTTGAGCTGGTCGGGGTGGACGACGATGTCGTCGTTGGAGGCGCCGGCCGGCACCATCGGGAAGACCTTCTCCCGGGCGTCGGTGCGGAAGTCGACCACGACCGGGCGGTCGTCGATGGAGTTCGCCTTCTCAATGGCTGGACCCACGTCCTCGGGCGTCTCGGCCTTGATGCCCACGCACCCCATGGCCTCGGCCCACTTGACGTAGTCGGGCAAGTCGGGCGAGAGGTAGACCTCCGAGTAGCGCTCCTCGTAGAACATCTCCTGCCACTGACGCACCATGCCCAGGTAGGCGTTGTTGAGGATCGCGATCTTCACCGGGATCTGCTCGGAGCTGGCGGTGACGAGCTCCTGCGCCGTCATTTGGAAGCAGCCGTCGCCGTCGATGGCCCACACGGTGCGGTCCGGGCGACCGACCTTGGCCCCGATGGCGGCGGGCACGGCGAAGCCCATGGTGCCCGCACCGCCCGAGTTCACCCAGGTGTAGGGGTGCTCGAACTTCCAGTACTGCGAGGCCCACATTTGATGCTGGCCCACGCCGGCGACGACGACGGTGTCCTCCGACGACGAGTCACGCAGCTGCTCCACCACGTTCTGCGGCTTGATCGCCCCGCCCTCGACATCCTCGTAATACAAGGGAAAACGTTCCCGCCAGTCGTTGATCTGCTTCCACCACGGAGCCAGGTCCTGGACCAGCGGCCGGTCGCCCTCCTGGGCGTCCATGGCGAGCAACATCTCCTCTATGACCTGGCGGCAGTCGCCGGCGATGCCCACGTCGGGCACGCGCACCTTGCCCAGCTCGGCCGGATCGATGTCGACGTGAATGACCTTGGCGTCGGGAGCGAACGCACTGATTTTGCCGGTGACCCGGTCGTCGAAGCGGGCGCCGAGGCTGATGAGCAGGTCGCTCTTCTGCAGGGCGGTGACCGCGGTGTAGTGGCCGTGCATGCCCGGCATGCCGAGGGCCTGGGGGTGCGAGTCGGGGAAGGCGCCCCGGGCCATGAGCGTGGTGACGACCGGGATCCCGGTGCGCTCGGCCAGCACCCGCAGCGCCTCGGCGGCCCGGGCCTTGAGCACCCCGCCGCCGACGTAGAAAACGGGGCGGTGCGCCCGGCCGATGAGGTCGACCGCCTGGCCGATGAGCACGGGGTCGCCGAACGTCACAGGGTGGTAGCCCGGCAGGTCGAGGTCGTTCACGGACTCAGGCCAGTACCACTCCATGGTGGCGTTCGAGATGTCCTTGGGCAGGTCGATCAGCACCGGCCCCGGCCGCCCCGTCGTGGCGACGTGGAACGCGGCCGCCACGACGCGGGGGATGTCGTCGACGTCCTTGATGAGCCAGTTGTGCTTGGTGATGCCCATGGTGACGCCGGTGATGTCGCACTCCTGGAAGGCGTCGGTGCCGATGGAGCCCGTGGCCACCTGGCCCGACACGACGATCAGCGGCGTCGAGTCCATGTAGGCGTTGGCGAGCGGCGTCACGATGTTGGTGGCGCCCGGCCCGCTGGTGACGATGGCCACGCCGGGCCGTCCGGTCGCCATGGCGTAGCCCTCCGCCATATGGCCGGCGCCTTGCTCGTGGCGCACCAGGATGTGGCGGATGGAGGAGTCGATGATCGGGTCGTAGACGGGCAGGATGGCGCCGCCGGGCAGGCCGAACATGACGTCGGTCCCCTGCATCTCGAGGCTCTTTATGAGGGCCTGGGCCCCTGTCATCTTCATACGACTCCCCTGTTCTGCTGTCTGTGGTGCTGCGGTGCTGCTGTCTGTGGCGGTGAAATGCTGCGGAAGAGCGATCCGGCCCGGAAATTGAAAAGACCCCCCGGTTCGGGAGGTCGTAAGCACGCGTTCCGATTGTGGGCGCGTGCCTACGTTACGAGTACCAGAATCTCGGGACAGAAGCCGCGTGCCTGCATGAGGTCCACATTGTGCCACGCCGGGCGCCGCACGACAACCCCTAGGTCGCCATGCCCCCGCCGAGCAGCGCCGGAAGGGCCGTGGCCCGCATGCGGACCAGGACCCGGTCCTTGACCGGCGTGACGTCCGGGTGGACGCCGCCGTTGGCCTCCGTCGCCGCCCGCCAGGCGGCGTCCCGACGTGCCGCCTCGGCGGGGTCGGCCAGCTGCGGGCAGTCGATCCGGTCCGTGTTGACGTCGATGAGGATGGTGTCCCCGTCCTCGACCAAGGCAATCGGGCCGCCCAGGAACGCCTCGGGCGCCACGTGGCCGATGACGAGCCCGACCGAGCCGCCCGAGAAGCGGGCGTCGGTCATGAGGGCGATGGTGATGTTGCGGTGGCGGCAGAGGGCGGTGATGCGCGAGGTGGGATCGAGCAGCTCGGGCATGCCGGGCGCGCCCCGGGGTCCGACGTAGCGGATGACCACCATGTCGTTGTCGCCGAACGTGTCGGGGTGGTGATCGAGCGCGTCGATGAGGTCACGCTCGCCGTTGAACACCCGCGCCCGGCCGGTGAACACGCCGTCGTTCACGCCGCCCTCGACGCCGGCCACCTTCAAGATGGCGCCGCCGTCGGGGGCCAGATTGCCCTGCAACAGGCGCAACCCGCCGGTGTCCTTGAACGGCTTCTCGACGCTGTAGATGACCTCGTGGTCGGGGGCCGCCGGGGCCAGTCGTCTGACCTGGTCGGCCAGGGTCTCTCCTGTACAGGTCAGGGCGGAACCGTCGAGGAAGCCCGCATCGAGGAGCTCCTTCACGATGACCTGGAGCCCGCCCGCGGCGTCCACGTCGACCATGGAGTACTCGCCGAACGGCCGCATGTTGACGAGGACGGGCAGGCGGCGGGCCAGCGCGTTGAACTCGGCCTGGCTCATGGCCTCGGCCCACAGGTCGATGCCGGCGGCGCGGGCCAGCTCGACGCTGTGCAGCACGACGTTGGTGGAGCCGCCCATGGCGATGGCGACGGTGATGGCGTTCCTGAGGGAGGCCGGCGTCACGATGTCGCTGGGCTTGATGCCCTCGGTGTGCATCGTGAGGAGGCAGTCGATCATTTGGTCGGGGAAGTCGGCCAGGCGGCGGGGATCGTCCGAAGCCGGCGACACCATATGAAGTGGCTCGAGGCCCAGCACCGAAATGAACGTCTGCATGGTGTTGTACGTGAACATGCCGCCGCAGCTGCCCTGGCCGGGGCAGGCGTGCAGGGCGTATCTCGTGCGGACGTCGTCGGGCTGGTCGGCCATCTGGAAGGCCGACACGAGGTCGATGGGGTCTCCGGTGGCGGGGTCGATGCCGGGGTGGATGGAGCCGTCGGAGAGGATCACCGCCGGCGTGTCGTTCTCGAGGATGGCGGCGAGCGTCCCGACCGGAGGCTTGTCGCAGGCGACCACGGCGATGAGGCCGGCCACGCCGTTGGCGGCCAGATGGACGTCGGCCACGTCGTGGACCAGCTCCCTGCCTATGAGGGAGAAGCGCATCTGCGGCGTCCCGTTGAGCTGGCCGTCGGACACGCCGAGCGTGAAGGCCGGGGCGATCAGGCGGACGCCGAGGTTGTCCTCGGCGATGCGGCGATGGAGCGCGCCCTGCACCGCTTGCACCTTGGCGGTGACGCCGAGATAGCACTGGCTGTCGCCTAGGTTGCCGATGACGGCCCAGACCGGATCGTGGATCTTCTCGACGTCCTCACCCAGGAACTTGGCGGTGCCGACCCGCTGCACGTCGCGCCCAGGGTTGAGGGAGACGAGTGTGCGCGTTTCGCCCATGGTGCGAACAGCATATGAGGTCGCCCGGGGGCGATGGGCGGCGGTACGGCGGGGTGACCGCCGTCAGGCGATGACCGGCTGGACCGGTGCGGGCTCGTACTCGACGCCGACCGTGGGGATGGCGTGGTCCATCCAGCGCGGCATCCACCAGTTGACCGGGCCCAGGATCTCCATGATCGACGGGACCAGCATCATGCGCACGATCGTGGCGTCGACCAGCACGGCCGTGGCCAGCCCGAGGCCGAACACTTTCAGGATGTGCAGCGGGTCCTTTATGACGAAGGAGGCGAAGACGCAGAACATGATGGCGGCTGCGGCCGTGATGATGCGGCCCGTCACCGCCAGCCCGTCGGCCACCGCAAGGGAGTTGTTCTTGGTGCGCAACCACTCCTCGCGGATCCGTGACAGCAGGAAGACCTCATAATCCATGGAAAGGCCGAAGAGAACGACGAAGAGCGCCACGGGGATCCACGGGTCGATCGGGCCCGTTTCGCCGATGCCGATGACGCGGCCACCCCAGCCCCACTGGAAGACCGCCACCATGACGCCGTAGGCGGCGCCCACGCTGAGCAGGTTCATGATGACCGCCTTGAGCGGCAGGACCAGCGAGCGGAAGACGACCATGAGGAGGATGAACGAGAGGATCAGGACGGCGCCGATGACGACGAACAAGCGGTGGCCGAGGAAGTTGGCGGCGTCGATGGACGCTGCCGTCTGCCCGCCGACCTGCGCGTCGACCTGGGTGCCGGCGACGACCGGTGGTATGACGTCGTTTCTGAGGGTCTGGACGAGCGCCTCGGTCTGGGACGACTGCGGTGACGTCGTCGGGTAGACGACGATGACCGCCCCGGTGTGGGCGTCGTTGAACTGGGGCGGGGTGACGAACGCGATGCCGGCGTGGTGGTCGGCGATGGCCTGCTGCAGGCGGTCGACGGTGGCGGTGGCGGCGGCGGTGTCTCCGCCGCTCCCGCCCAGGTCGGCCGCGACCACGAGGGGGCCGTTGAAGCCCGGCCCGAAACCCTGGGCCAGGAGGTCATAGGCCTGGCGGGTGGTGAGCGACGTCGGGTCGTTGCCGGCATCGGTGAAGGCGAGCCGCATGCTGAACAGCGGCAGCGCCAGTCCGATGAGCACGAGGACGGCGATGGTGCCGGTGACCCAGGCCCGCTTCTGCACGAAGCGGCTCCAGCGGTACCAGAAGCCGTCGGGTGGGGGCGGCCCGCCGGTCTGGAGCAGGCGCGGCAGGTGGAGCTTGTCGATCGCGTTGCCGGCGAAGCCCAGCATGGCGGGCAGCAGTGTGAGCGCAGCAATCAGGACCATGAGGACGGCGGCGATACAGGCGGTCGCCAGGCCGATCATGTAGGCCTGCCCTATGAGGTAGAGGCCGAACAGCGAGATCACCACCGTGCTCCCGGCGAAGAGGACCGATCTTCCCGACGTCATCAGCGATGTCACGACGGCGTCGCGGGGGTCTCGCCCCTCGAAGATGCCCTGCCGGTATCTGGTGACGATGAAGAGGGCGTAGTCGATGCCCACGCCGAGGCCGATCATGGCCGCCATCTCGGGCGAGAAGTTCGGCACGGTCAGCACATGCGTGAGGAGCTCCAGCAGCGCGATGCCGATGCCCAGTCCCGCCAGGGCGGTGAAGACCGGGAGCCCCATGGCGACCACGGACCCGAAGGCGAGCAGCATGATGAGGATTGCGGCGGTGATGCCGATGCCTTCGCTCGGCCCGGGGGCGGCGGTGGCGGCGGCGCTGATGGGGCTGCCGCCGAGCTCGACCTGGAAGCCCTGGTGCGCGGCGGACTGCGCCGTCTTTATGACCTCCTTGACAGCCGCCACCGGGATGTCGGCGGTGTCCGTCGTGAACTGGACCTCGGCGAAGGCGATGTTGCCGTGGCTCGGCTGGGCGATCTGGTGGGCGCCGGCGGCCGAGAACGGGCTGGTGACGCTCCGGACGTAGGGCAGCGGCTCGAGGCTGGCCACGACCTTTTCGATGGCCGCCCGGTTGGCGGCGCTCGTGATGGGCGTCGTCGTGTGGAAGACGACGTCGGCGGTGTCGCCGGACTTCGACGGAAAGCGCTCCTGCAGAATGTTGGAGGCCTGCTGCGAAGGTGTGTTGGCTGCCGTGAACTTGTTCTCGAAGTGCGTGCCGACCACCTGGGCGAGCACGGTCATGCCGATGATGGCCAGGATCCAGATGACGAGCACCGTCCGGCGGTGGTCATAACAGGCTCCGGCCAGGCGCCCCAACCCCGTCCCGCCCGACTCCGACGACCCCAAGGTATCGCCTCGGCGGTTCGCCTCCACGGTCTGGATCCCGGTCACGGCCGATTACCCGTAAGATTCATCACTGGTGAGTTGTAACACAGAATTCCCCACTGGTGAATTCCCTAACCCTCAGCCCGGCGGGGACCTCATATGAGTGCGGCGGCGGCGGCCGGGCGCCGGCCGGGCAATGTCGACACCAGGGGCCAGATTATCGACGCCGCCAAGCGGGTTTTCGCCGCCAAGGGCTACGACGGGGCGAGCCTGCGGGCGGTGGCCCGTGCGGCCGACGTGGACCCCGCCCTGGTGCATCACTACTTCGACGGGAAGGCCAGCCTGTTCGTGGCGGCCATGGCCCTGCCCTTCGGTCCACGCACCTTGCCGGTGCACGACCAGTCGACCGCCTCGACGAGCGCCGGCACCATGGTCATCACGGGCTTCCTCACGATGTGGGACCACGCGGAAGGAACGGGCTCTTCGTTCGCCTCTTGTGTGGCGGGAATGGCGGCATCGACGAACGTGGCCGACGCGATGCGCGAGTTCGTCGCCGAGCGGATCTGGGAGAAGAGCCCGGTCAACGAGGGCGAGAGTGACGATATGACGCGTCAACGTCGTGCGCTCGTCTCCTCGCAGCTGATGGGTCTCGCCTTCATCCGCTACATCCTCCGGGTGCCGCCGATCTCCACGACCACACCCGAAGAGATCGCCCGCTGGGCCGGTCCCACGCTCGACCGCTACATGGTGGGCCCGATCGACTGACGCAGAAGTTGGCCGAGTTTTTCGGGTCCGGCGCTGCGTCGTGCGACCGTTCTCAATCTGATGCCTGACACTTCTGTCGACCATGGTCAATCGGGCGCTGCGCTGATCAGCGCGGTGGGTGCCGAGTCGAAGGAGGAGCTCTGGTCCGATCTCGACGAGCTCTTCGGCGTGCGGGAGGCCACCGAAGGGAAGATCGCCCTCCGACTGGCGGAGCTGGAGCGGCGCCAGGCTTTCAGAGACGAGGGCGCGACCTCCGTCGCACAGTGGGCCACGGAGCGTTACGGCATTTCGTCGGCAACGGCACGGAACCTGACCCGGGGCGGCGAGAAGGCCTGGGACCTGCCGTACCTCATCGGCGCCGTCTGCGCCGGTGACATCTCCTTCGACAAAATGAGGGTGGTGGCCGACGTCGCGACACCCGAGACGGACGAGGGACTGAAGGTGCAGGCCGAGCGTTGCACCGTGCGCGAACTGGCCGATGTCGCCCGCACGATGGCGCAGGTCGCCGCATCCCACTCCCCCGCTCCGTCTGACGATCGCCGCTTCGTCCGCTTCAACGACACCTTTCGCACCATGACGGCACAGTTCCCTGCCGACGCCTACGCCGAGGTACGCACCACGTTGGAAGCAGCTGCACGGCAGGTGCCGACCGACGGCGAGACGCCTTGGGACCAGCGCGTCTACGACGCGCTCACCGGCATCGTCAGCTCGTCGGGTTCTGGTGCGTCCGGAATGGGCAGCCCGAACTTCGTCGTCGTGCACGTCCCACTCGACGCGCTCGTCGACGACGCTGTCGAGGCGACCGAACTCGCCGGGGAGCTCGAACGGGACGGCCTCATCGATCGCGAGACCGTGCAGCGCATGGCCTGTGACGCCACCGTCGCCGTCGCCGTCGACGATGACGCCGGCCACACCATGTACGAGGGGCGCGCCCGGCGCTTCCCGACCGATGCCCAGCGCCGGGAGGTGATGCGGCGGGACCGCCACTGCCGGTTTCCCGGCTGCACCAACGTGACGTTCACCAATGCGCATCACATCGTTCCGTGGGAGCCGGGAGGGAAGACCGACCTCGACAATCTCGCCCTCATGTGCCTGCACCATCATCGCGTGGTCCACAGCAATGGCTGGAAGATGTCAGGAAACGCCAATCAGGAGCTGGCCTTCTCGGGCCCGACCGGCCGAGCCATGACGTCGCGCCCCTCGCCTTTGTGGACCAGGGTGACGGCGGCCCGATCGAACCGCGGTCGATCAGCCGCGGCGGCTCCGTAGCTCCGCCGCCACTTCCTTCCCGTTGGCCTTGCCCGAGGTGGCCTTCATGACCGCCCCGGTGAAGAAACCCATCAACTTGTCGTCGCCCTCGACGAAGCGCGCCCACTCGTCGGGGTGGGCGGCGATGACCTCGTCGAGCACGGCACCCAGGGTGTCGGACGCGAGCGCCTCGAAGCCCATTTCCTTGGCGACGGCGGCCGGATCCCCCCCGCCGCGCTCGAGGAGCGCACCGAGCACCGCCTTGGACTGCGTGGCCGAGAGCTGACCGCCTGACTCCAGGGCCAGGGCGGCGGCGTACGTCTCGGGATCCAGGGCTCGACCGGCCTGGCCGCCGGCAGCGACCTCGTTGGCGGCCCGGGCCAGGGCGAGCGCCACCGGCACGCCCCCATCGGCGGCCGTCGTCACCAGCGTGTCGAGCCCGAGGTCGACGACCGCATGGATCTGGTCCGCCTCGGCCTCCGTCGGCGCCCCGCCCAGCGCCGCGGCCAGGACGGCCCGGCGGTCAGCCGGCATGGCGCCCAGGCCCGCTCGCACCTTCTCCTGCCACGCCGCGTCGGGCGCCAACGGGACCAGGTCCGGCTCGGGGAAGTAGCGGTAGTCGTTGGCCTCTTCCTTGGAGCGCATCGAGTCGGTTCGCCCCGCCGACTCGTCCCAGTGCCGCGTCTCCTGCGTCACGGTGTCACCCGACTCGAGCAGGGCGATCTGGCGCGCCGCCTCGTACTCAATGGCCCGCACCAACGAACGCAGTGAGTTCAGGTTCTTGATCTCGCAACGGGTGCCGAAGGCCTCGGTGCCGGCGGGCCGGACCGAGACGTTCGCGTCCACCCGCATGGACCCCTCCTCCATGCGCCCGTCGGAGGCGCCGGTGGCTACGAGGATCCCGCGCAGTTCGCTGGCGTAGGCCCGGGCCTGGGCGGCGGTGCGGATATCGGGCTCGCTGACGATCTCGACCAGCGGGACGCCCGAGCGGTTGTAGTCGACCAGCGCGGCCAGGGCAGCGTTGATGCGCCCGCTCGCCCCGATGTGCGTCAGCTTGCCGGTGTCCTCCTCCATGTGGGCCCTCGTCACGCCCACCCGGGACCCGTCGGGGAGCTCGAGCCACCCGTCGGCGTTCAGCGGGAGGTCATATTGGGAGATCTGGTAGTCCTTGGCCTGGTCCGGGTAGAAGTAGTTCTTCCGGGCGAACTCCGACGGGCGGATCTCGCAGTGCAGCGCCGCACCGATGCGCATGGCGAACTCGACCGCCTGCTCGTTCAACACCGGCAGCGAGCCCGGGAGGCCAAGACAGGTCGGGCAGATGTTGACATTCGGCTCGTCGCCGAAAGCGTTGCGGCACCCGCAGAACAGCTTCGTCGCCGTCTGGAGCTCGCAGTGCACCTCGAGCCCGATGACCATCTCCCAATCGGTCACGGCGCCCCGTCCTCGATGACCTGGGCCACCCGGAACAACAGCGCCTCCTGCAACGCCGGCGCCAGCACCTGCACGCCCACCGGGAGCCCGTCCTCCCCGCCGCCGAAAGGCACCGACAGCGCCGGGTGACCCGACAGATTCGACGGGATGGTGCAGACGTCGTTCATATACATCGCCATCGGGTCGTCCACCTTGGCGCCCACGTCGAACGCCGTCGTCGGCGCCGTGGCGCCCAACAGGACGTCATAAGAGGAGTAGGCCCGGTCGAAGGCCTGCATCACCAGCGTGCGCACCCGCTGCGCCTGCGCGTAATAGGCGTCGTAATAGCCGGCCGACAACGCATAGGTCCCCAGCATGATCCGCCGCTTGACCTCCGCCCCGAACCCCGCCGTGCGCGTCGCCGTGTTCATCGCAGCGACGTCCTCCGCATTGACGCGCAGCCCGTAGCGCACCCCGTCGTAGCGGGCCAGGTTCGACGACGCCTCGGCCGGCGCGATCAGGTAGTAGGCCGACAACCCGTATCCGAACTCGGGCACCGACACCTCTTCCACCTTGGCGCCCGCACCGGCTAGCGCGTCGGCGGCCTCGCGCACCCGGGCCACCACGTCGGGCGAGCAACCGTCGACCAGGTCCCGGCACAGCCCGACCCGGACGCCCTCCACCCCGTCGTGCACCGTGGCCACCGTCGCCTCGGGCTGCGACGGCAACGACGTGCTGTCGAGCGGGTCGTGCCCCGCCAGGACGTCGAACAACAACGCGGCGTCCTCGACGGTCGTCGCAAACGGCCCGATCTGATCGAGCGAGCTTGCGAAGGCGACCAACCCGTACCGGGACACGCGTCCGTAGGTCGGCTTCATCCCCACCACCCCACACAAGGCCGCGGGCTGGCGGATGGAGCCGCCGGTGTCCGAGCCGATTCCGAGCGGAGTGAACCCAGCCGCCACGGCTGCGGCGGAACCACCGCTGCTGCCTCCCGGAACCTTGGTGATGTCGCGCGGGTTGCGCGTCGCCCCGAAGGCCGAGTTCTCAGTGGAGCTGCCCATGGCGAACTCGTCCATGTTCGCCTTGCCCAGTGCGATGGCGCCGGAGCGGCGGAGCGCGGTGACCACGGTGGCGTCGTAGGGCGGGCGCCAGCCTTCGAGGATGCGGGAACCGCACGTCGTGACGGCGCCCCGCGTGCAGAGATTGTCCTTCAACGCCACCGGCACACCGGCCAGCGGTCCCGGGTCCCGGCCCGCGGCGACCGCGGCGTCGACGGCGTCGGCCGCGGCGCGGGCCTCGTCGGGCATGAGCGAGAGGAAGGCGTGGTACTGGCCGTCGCCGGCGTCCACGGTGGCGAGCGCCTCGTCGACGACGTCGCGGGCCGAGCGCTGTCCGGCGCGGACCTCGGCCGCCAGGGACACGGCCGTGGGCGTCATAAGGCCTCGCCGCCGATGCGGGGCACCCGGAAGCGGTGGTCCTCGACCGAGGGCGCCACGGCCAACACCTCTGCACGGTCGAGGCTCGGTCGGGGCTCGTCGGGCCGCAGCACGTTGGCGAGTGCGATCGGGTGCGACGACGGCTCGAGGTGCGACAGGTCGAGCGACGCCACGTCATCGGCGTGGTCGAGCACGGTGCGCAGCTGCGCCGTGAAGAGCTCGACCTCCTCGTCACTCAGATCGAGCCGGGCCAGGCGGGCCACGTGTATGACGTCCTCACGGCTCAGCGCTGAGCGGTCGTCGGTCACGAGCGCGGCGGCAGCACGGCGGTGGCGAAGGCAACGGTGCGTGCTTCTATCTCGTCCTTGTCCCAGTCCAAGGTGGCCACGTGGAAGCTCCGCTCCAGCACGACCTGCTCGACCGGGCCCTTGGCCCGCTCGACCAGCTTCTGGCTCGAGACGTTGTCCACCACGTGGTCCTGCAGGCTGGTGAAGACCAGGACGTGGCAAATCACCGACTCGAGTTCCTTCTCGACCTCGGCCGCGGCGCCGAAGAGCGACAACGTGGCCCGCAACGGGAGCCCGGGGTAGGCGGCCTCGACCGCGCCGTCCATGGCGATGTCGGACCCGATGCCGGGGGCCACCTCGTCGCCGCCGTCGATCATCGCCTGTATGAACCCGAGCGTGTCGGCGTCGGGCGGTGCGATGAGGGGATTGACGACGGCGATGGCGGCGATGGCGGGATGGTGCTCGGCCAACCACACGCTCAACATGCCGCCCATGGACAGACCCACGACGACGACGCCGTCACTGCGGGCCGCCAACTCCGCGTAGGCATTCTCGGCGGCCGCCGACCAGTCGTCCCACGTGGTGTCGAGCATGTCCTCTATCTGCGTGCCGTGGCCCGGCAGCAGCGGCATCTCGACGGTGAACCCGGCATCGGCGAGAGCGAGCGCCAGTCCGCGCATCGACTGCGGGTTGCCAGTGAACCCGTGCAGGACGAGTGCACCGCGGGTGTCACCAGTTGCGGAATACGGCTCGGCACCGGGAATTATTGAGGCGGCCACGGTAGGGCAGCCTACCGGCGGGCACGGTAGGGTTCCGGCGGAATCGAACAAGACGAAGGAGCACCGCAATGCCGTCGTACCCGTTCTTGAGTGACGAGTGGCTGGACGAGGCCCGCAAGATCCGCGCCGAGTACGAGGGCAAGACCGCTCCGATGCCCCACGTCGTCCGTATGAACCTGGTGGTGACCTCCGTCCCGTTCTCCGACGAGGACATCCTCGCCCACATGGACACGACCAGCGGCGAGCTCGTGCTCGACACGGGGCACATCGAGAGCCAGGACCTCAAGGTCGTGGTGGACTACGACACGGCCAAGGCGATCCTCATCGAGGGCAACCCCCAGGCCGGCATGCAGGCCTTCATGGCCGGCAAGGTCCGCGTCGAGGGCGACATGGCCAAGCTCATGGCGCTGCAGGCGGCGCCTGCCGCGGCCGATCCGGCCACCGCCGAGATGGCCACCCGGCTGCGCGATATCACCTCGTAACTGCGGGCCTACCCCGCGTCCGCCAGTCGCTGCGCGGTCCGGGCCTCCCGCGGCATGGAGCGGATGAAGAGGCCGCAGACCACCGCCAGGGCCGCTACGCCGGCGCCGACCCAGAAGGCGACGCTGAAGCTGTGCAGCAGCGCAGGGCTGTGGTGCGCGTTGGCGAGGCCCGACCGCCGGGCGATCGACTCCTGAATGGTCAGGACCGCCTGAATCCCGGCCACCTCCCCGACCTGGGTGGCCAGCAGTTGCGCCGCACTCATGACGCCGTACTCTGACGCCGCCAGCTCGTTGGACATGGTGGCCGACGTCGCCGGGTTGGACACGCCCATGCCGAGTCCCGAGAGGGCCAGGGCGATGAGGATGATCGCCAGTCCCGCCGACTCGGTGAGCGTGGCGAACACGATCATGGAGACGAGCAGTGACCCGGCGCCGAAGAGCGTTGCGGTGCGCTCGCCCGTGCGCACCGTCATATAACCCGCGATGGGCGCGCTGATGGCGAAGATGAGGGGCCGGGCCACCGAAATGAAACCGACCTGGGACACGCTGTACCCGTAGACCTGCTCCATGAGCAGTGGGAACAGGAAGAAGCCGCCGAAGTAGGCGAAGCTCGAGGCCGCCTTGGTGCCCATCGGGAACGTGAAGTTCCGACGACGCCAATATGTCGTCGGCATCAGGGGCGTGGCGAAGGTGAGCTGTTGCCGGACGAAGACAACCGCCAGGATGATCGCCACCAACCCCGACGTGATCACGGCCGGCGACGTCCAGCCGACGATCGGACCGATGCTCAGGACCAGCATGGCCGCGGTGACGGACCCGGCCAGGCTCCAGATGCCGACCCAGTCCATGCCGTCCCAGACTCCCGGGTGCCGCACCCGTTCCCGTCCCCAACGGCGCCGGGAGCGGGCGGCTGCGACCTCGCCATCGCCGTCGGTGGCGACGTCGACCTCGCCGATGCCTTCGGTCGTGGCCCGGGCGCCGTGGCGGGCGCGCATCCGACGGTCAGAGGGCAGCAGGAGAGCCACGACGATGGACGCGATGACCAGCAACACCAACTGCCCCCAGAACAACGTCCGCCACCCGAAGAACTGGATGACCGGCGAGCCCAACGTCACGCCGAGCACCGGACCCCCCGCACCCACCAGGGACCACCAGCCCAGCGCCTTCACGCGGTCCTGGCGTGAGAACAGCTCCAGGATGATCGCCATCGAGGCCGTGCCGGTCGCCGCGCCCTGCACACCGTCCAACGCGCGGGCGAACAGCAACATCCCCACGTCGGGCGCCGTCGCCGTGAGGATGGCGCTGACCATCGCCCCGAGCAGGCCGAACTGGTAGAGCCGGCGGTGGCCGAACAGGTCGCCGGCCTTCCCGAAGAAGGGCGCCGCGACGCCGAAGGCCAGCAACGGGCCCGTCGAGGCCCAGGCGAGCACCGAGAAGTTCGTGTTGAAGTCCGCCTTGACGGTGGGCAGAGCCACCACGAAGACGGTGAACGTGATGTTGAGTGACAGAAGTCCGGCCAGGAGCGCCACGAGCGCCCACCACTGGTAGCGGGGGCTGCGGACAGCCCGGTCCGTGACCCGGCGGTGGAGCAGGGAGAACCAGTTGGTCTCGACGGACCCGTCCGCCCCCATGGTGCCCATGGCGCCGCCGCCGGGGTCGAAGTTGGGGTCCAGCAGGACGTCGGCCTGCTCGTCCCCGGGTTTCTCCACCTGGGACACCCTAGGTGGCGACCTCAGCGCTCCTCTCGCCGGCGGCGACCCTGCAGGAGCACCTGACCGACGAGGTCATACGGGCGGACGCGGGACCGCCGTCAGCGCAGGCCGCGCAGGCGGAACCACCAGTTCGGGTCGCGCCCGTGGGCGTGGAAATGATTCGGGATCTGGCGCATCACCCGGTCGACCGCCCATTCGCCGTCGCCGAAGCGGGCGTCGGCCACCCGGGACAGCTCGGCGACCATGTGCTCGATGTCGCTCTCGGGCGGCGTCGGCCCGTGGCGCTTCCACACCACCATGGGCACACCGCACACCTCGCAGTCCGCCACCCAGCAGGTGTCGTCCTCGTGGTGCCATTCCGACAGGTGCGCGGCCTCGCAGAGGTCGCAATTCGGATCAAAAGGGAGGGCCGTCACGGGACTGAGCGTACGGGAGACCGCGGGGTGGGGACGTGGAGCAGTCGGGGCACGTCCGGGGTCGGGCGGCTAGTGCGTGAAGATCTGCACGGCCGTGCCCGTCGGCACCGTCGAGCCCACGGAAGGCTGCGTGCCCGTGACGGGGTTGCTCGGGTTGCCCGACACGCCCGAGACACTCAGGCTGGCCCCCTGCAAGGCGGTGGTGGCCTGGGGGACCGTGTCACCGATGACGTTGGGGACCGTCGTCGTCGGCGGTCCGGTCGAGACGTTGACCGCCACCGCCGAGCCGTAAGGGGCCGAGGCGCCGCTGGCGGGCGAGGTCGAGATGACCTGGCCCGAAGGCACCGTCGTACTGGACTCGTTGTTCTGCGTGGCCGTGAGACCGACGGCCTGCAACGCCGCCGCGGCCTGGGCGAACGTGTAACTGCTCGGGATGTTCGGCACGGTCGCCGGCTCGTGGCCCAAGGACGGCACCAGCGTGATCGTCGATCCGTAAGGCGCCTTGGTCGGGTTCTGCGTCGCGTTGATCGACCACAGCACCAGGACCGAGGTCGGCACGGTGTTGCTGTAGGTGCCCGGCGCGCAGACCGACAGGAAGTGCGCCGATTGCAGCGCCGCCGCCGCCTGCGCGCACGTCATACCGGACAACGAGGGCACGGTGACGTCCGGCTTCCCGCTCGAGAGCACCACGTGGACCGTCGAGCCCTCCTTCTGCATCACCCCTGGCTTCGGGCTCTGCGACACCACGTCGCCGGCCGCCACGATGATGGACGTCACCGGCGCGCCCTCCTTCAAGGTCATATGGACCTTGTCCACCGCCGTCTTCGCCTGGGCTACCGGCAAGTTGACCACCGAGGGCACCGGGTGCGAGGGCGTGAAGACATTCGTGGCGAAGGCCAGCACCAGCCCGGCGGCGGCCAGAATCACCGCCAGCGCGATGGCGCCGCCGATCCACCACCACTTCTTGCTCGTCTTGGGCTTGTACGGCTCCGGTGGGCCACCAGTGCTCAGGATCGCAGCGCGCCGGCGCTTGCGCTTCGACGATGACGCAGTGGCGGGGTTGGCACCCGGCTCGGCATCGAAGAGCTCGCCCGGTCCCGCCTTCGTCCCGATCGGCGTGGCGGCTGCCGCCAACCCGGGGGCGATGGCCGTGCCGTCGCCCAGAGCAGCAGCCGCGGCGGCACCGGCGGCGGCGCCACCGGCCAACGTCCGCCCCGAGTCGGTCAGCTCGGACACGCCCGGGGCCCGGAACCCGCCGATCGGCGCCGAGTCCTCGAGCTTGGGCATGATGAGCGGCAGCGCCGAGGGCGTCGGCAGGGCGGCCGCCAATGCACCCAGCCGCGCCGCCAGACCCGCGGCGTCCAGGCGGGACGCCACATCGGGCGCAGCGGCCCGGGCCAGGACGTCGTCGAGAGGACCGAGCAGATCATTGTGCGGCAGTGGCTGCCCCACCCGGGCGGCCAACGTCCCCATGGTGGTGTCTTTGACGAAGGGCACCACCCCTGTCACGGACTCGTAGAGGACCAACGCCAGCGAGTAGACGTCGGCCCGGCCGTCGACCGGCTTCCCCTCCGCCGCCTCGGGACTTATATAGCGGGCGGTCCCGATCATCGCTCCCGCCGGCTCGGTCCAGGCCGCCTCCGCCAATGCACGGGCGACGCCGAAGTCGGCCACCCGTACCCGACCCTCCTCGTCGAACAACAGGTTGGCCGGCTTGATGTCCCGGTGCACCAGACCACGCAGGTGCGCGTAGGCCAGACCCTGCGCCACCTCGGTCCCGAGCTGGGCCGCCTGGGAAAGTGACAGCCGTATGTCACGATCCAACAAGTCACGAAGGGAGCCGCCACCGAGATACTCCAGAACGAGATACGGCCCGTCCGTGTCGTCACCCCAGTCGAAGACGCGCAGCACGTGCGGGTGGTTCAGCGACGCCACCGACCGCGCCTCGGCCCGGAAGCGTTTGAGGAAGGCCTCATCCGTCGCCAACCCGGGTTGGAGCACCTTCACGGCGACGTGACGTTGGAGGGACACGTCCTCGGCCAAGTAGACGTGAGCTGATGCGCCGGTACCCAAAGCGGAGAGCAGCCGGTACCGCTTCCCAAGGACCCGGCCGATGGAGTCTGAAATTAGGGGCATCGGGGCGAACTCAGGCTACCGACCCCAGGCACGCAGCCGGTGGACACCCCCCTACCAGCAGCGGTTCTCCTCAAGAGGGCAGTTCGCCCGTGTCGAGCAGTGTCTGGAACGACCCCGCATCGAGCTGCGGGATCGCGAGGTCCTCGGCCTTCTTCAACTTGCTGGCACCCGGCGACTCGCCCACCACGAGCACGAACGTCTTCTTCGACACGCTCCCCGGCGACTTGCCGCCCCGCGCCGTGATCGCCTCCTCGGCCCCCTCCCGCGTGTACTCGGGCACGGCGCCGGTGACCACCACCGTCTTGCCTTCGAGTGTCTGCGGGAGGGCCGCCGCCCCGGATTCGCCGGCCGCACCCGGCTCCTCCATCGACACGCCGGCCCGGCGCAGGCGGTCGATGACGGCAACGTTGGTGTCGGCCGAGAGGAACTCGGCCAGGCTCGCCGCGATGATCCCGCCAACGCCGTCGACCGCGGCGAGCTGCTCGACGGTGGCGCCGGCGATCGCATTCAGCGTGGCGAAGGCACGCGCCACGGCCCGGGCACCGGTGGGGCCGACGTGACGGATGCCCAGCGCGACCAGCAGGCGGCTCAACGGTTGTGACCGTGAGGCATCGATGCCCGCCACCAGGTTGGCCGCCGAGAGGGCGCCGAAGCGGTCCAGGGCGGTGAGCTGCTCCGGAGTCAGGTCATAGAGATCGGCGGCGTCGTTGATGAGGCCGGCGCTGACGAGCTGGAGGACGCGCTCCTCGCCGAGGCCTTCGATGTCCATGGCGCCGCGCGAGGCGTAGTGCGAAATGCGCTGCACGCGCTGCGCCGGGCAGTCGATGTTGGTGCAGTACGTGTCGCTCTCGCCGGGGAGGCGCACGAGCGGCTGGCCGCACGACGGGCAGCTGGCCGGGAACTTCCACTTCGTCTTGCGGCGCTTGGGCACGCCGGGGCCCTCACGGACCGGGCCGACGACCTCGGGTATGACGTCGCCGGCCTTGCGCACGATGACGAGGTCGCCCGGGCGCACGTCCTTGACCGCCACCTGGTCCTCGTTGTGCAACGTCGCCACGCCGACCGTGGAGCCGCCGACGAAGACGGGCTCGAGCCGGGCGAACGGTGTGGCCCGTCCGGTGCGGCCGATCGACACCATGATGTCGAGCAGGCGGGTCGTGCGCTCTTCGGGAGGGAACTTGAAGGCGATGGCCCACCGTGGGGCGCGTGACGTGGAGCCGAATATGTCGCGCAGAGCCACCTCGTCGACCTTCGTGACCACGCCGTCGATCTCGTACGCGAGCGTGTGGCGGGCCTCGGCCAGCTCCTCGCAGCGGGCGACCACGTTGGTCATGCCCACGATGCGGCGGGCGTCGGGGCTGACCGGGAAGCCGGCCTTCTTGAGCTGGGCCAGGGTCTCGGTCTGGGTCGCGGCCGGCCATATGACCTCGCTCTTCGGGCTCGTGGCGGCCTGCACGTCGCCGAGCGCGTAGGCCCAGAAGTGCAGCGGCCGCTGCGCCGTGACGGTCGGGTCCTTCTGGCGCAGCGCGCCGGCCGCCGAGTTGCGCGGGTTGACGAAGAGGCGCTCGCCGAGCTCGGCCTGGCGCTTGTTCATGGCCTCGAACTCTTTGACGGGCATGTAGATCTCGCCGCGGACCTCGATGATGTCGGGGTAGGGGCCGCCCGCCTTGGCCAGTTCCTTCGGCACGTCGGCGACGGTGCGGATGTTCGCCGTCACGTCCTCGCCCGTGACCCCGTCGCCTCGGGTGGCGCCCTGCACCAGGCGGCCTTTCTCGTACGTGAGCGACATGGCCACGCCATCGACCTTGGGCTCGCAGGAGAAGGCCAGCGTCTCGAGGTCCAGATCGGGCAGCAGGCGGTGGAGCCGGGCCGCCCAGGCCCGCAGTTCCTCCTCGCTGAACGAGTTGTCGAGGCTCATCATCGGGACCCGGTGCCGCACCTCCTGGAACAGGCCCGACGGTGCGGCGCCCACGGCCTGTGTCGGTGAGTCGGGGGTGGCCAGGGCGGGATAGTCCTCTTCGAGCTGTCGGAGCTCGACGACGAGGAGGTCGTACTCGGAGTCGGGGATCTCGGGCGCATCGAGCTGGTGGTACAGCTCGTTGTTCTGGATGATCTGGGCCCGGAGCTCGGCGGCGCGGGCCGCCGCCTCCTTCGGGACCTCGCCCGATGCGTCCGACATCAGGCGGCGATGCCGGCGCCCACCACGGCGTCGGGGTCGAGCGCGTCATAGAGCGCCACCGTCTGGCCCGGCGCAACCGGGCGCTGCGGGTCGTCGAATATGACCTCGACGGTGGGTGCCGTCGGATCGGCGACGAGCGTGCAGGGCACCGGGCGCCCGTGGGCGCTGACCTGCGCCACCGCCCGTGCCCCGGGGGCGAGCGGCCGGTCGACCCACGTGAGCGACGCCCCGGCCAGCAGCACCGAGGACCGCATGACCTCCGCCGCGCTGCCGACGGTGACCTGCCGTGCCGCCACGTCGACGTGGGTCACGTAGCGGCGCTTGCCGTCGCTGCCGTGGCCCATGCCGCGGCGCTGCCCCACCGTGACGAGCTCGACGGCCTGCACGGAGCCGGCCGGGCGTCCGTCGCTGTCGACCACCTCGGCGGGATGCAGGTCAACCCGCCGGGACAGGAACCCCTCACGGCCTTCCGCGCTCCCGATGAAGCAGACGTCCTGGCTGTCCGGCTTGGCGGCGGTGCGCAGCCCGAGACGGCGGGCGTGGGCCCGCACCTCGTCCTTGGTCATGTCACCCACCGGGAAGACGACACGCGACAGCGCGTCCTGGCCCAGCATGGACAGGACGTAGGACTGATCCTTGAGGGGATCGGCCCCCCGGCGGAGCTGCCAGGTGGTGTCGGTGTCGGTGTCGGTGTCGGTGTCGGTGTCGGTGTCGGTGTCGGTGTCGGCGGCGGCGACGCGGGCGTGGTGCCCGGTGGCCAGGCGGTCGAAGCCGAGGCGATCGGCCCGGTGCAGCAGGCGGTCGAACTTCATGGACCGGTTGCACTCGATGCACGGATTGGGCGTGCGCCCCAGCGCGTGCTCCCCCACGTAGGGCGCCACGACCACGCGGTCGAACTCCTCCGTCATGTTGAAGACGTGGTGGGTGATGCCGAGCTGCTGGGCCACCCGGCGGGCGTCCTCGACGTCGGCGACCGAGCAGCATCCTGAATCGGACGGGCCGCCCCACAGCTTGAGGGTCGCACCGACGACCTCGTGGCCCTGCTCGACCAGGAGCGCGGCCGCGACGGAGGAGTCGACGCCTCCCGACATGGCCACGAGCACCCGCATGGGACCAGTGTGCCACCGTGGCCGGATGGCTCAGGCGTCCTGGCGCAGGGCCGCGACCACGCCCGGGACGACGGCCAGAGCGCGCTCGACGTCGGCCTCCGTCGTGCCGTAGCCCAGCGTGAAGCGCAGGGCACCGGCCGCCAGTTCGGGTGCGACCCCCATGGCGCTCAGGACATGGCTGGGCTGCAGCGCCCCGCTGGCGCACGACGACCCACCCGAGACGCAGACGTCCTCTTGCCCCAGCGCGACCAGGAGCTCCTCGCGCTCGACCCCCGGGATGCACAGGTGCAGGTGGCCCGGGAGCACCCCGATGCCGTCGGGCACCGTGCGGTAGGCGCCGGCGACGGAATTGATCAGCCCGTCGCGCAACCGGTCGCGCAGGGCCGCCACCCGCGGCCCGGCCGCGGCGCGCTCGGCCGTGACCAGCCGGAGCGCCCTGGCCAGCCCCACCGCGCCCGCCACATCCTGGGTGCCACTGCGCCGTTCGCGCTCCTGTCCCCCGCCGTACTGGCGCGGACTGAGCACGACGCGGCCGGCGATGGCGAGCGCACCCACGCCGACAGGGCCGCCGACCTTGTGCGCGCTGAGCGAAACCATGTCGGCACCGGCCGCGACATCGGCCAGGTCGAGGTAGGGCGCGGCCTGCACGGCGTCGGTGAACACATACGCGTTGGGGGCGCGGCGGTGGATCGTCTCTATGAGGTCGGCCAGCGGCTGGATCACGCCCGTCTCGTTGTTGGCCGTCATGATGGCGACACTGGTGACGCAGGAGGAGAGCGTGCGGGCCAGTGCCTCGGGGTCGACGATGCCGGCGGCGTCGACGGGGAGCTCACGCGTATCGAGGCCGGCCTTGGCGGCGGCGCGGGCCGCCTCGCGCACGGCGGGGTGCTCGACGGCGGAAGAGAGGAGCACCGCCTCTCCCCGCTCCTGGCGGGCCCCCTCGGCCGGCCCCAAAAGAGCCAGATTGGCCGACTCGGTGCCACCCGAGGTGAAGACGACCTCGCCGGGGTCGCGGCCGAGGAAGGCGGCGACCTCGTCGCGGGCCTCCTCGAGCAGGCGGCGAGCTCGCTGCGCCGGGGGGTGGCTGCCGGTGGGGTTGCCGAGGACGCTGCCGGACACCGCGGCCATGGCGGCCGCCACCTCGGGCCGCAGCGGCGTGGTGGCGGCGTGGTCGAGATAGGTCATATGAGGCCGGCGCCGGTCGGGCAGGGGCGGGTCAAGCGACGTAGACGGTCTTGGCGTTGGCGAATTCCTTGAGGCCGATGGCCGAGAGCTCGCGCCCGTAGCCCGAGCGCTTGATGCCGCCGAAGGGCAGCTCGGGCATGGAGGCCACCATGGCGTTGACGAACACGGCGCCGGCCTCGATCCCCTCCACGCACTTCGCGATCTCCCTCTCGTCGGAGCCCCACACGCTCGAACCGAGCCCGAAGCTCGTGTCGTTGGCGGCGGCGATGGCGGCATCTGCATCGGGGACGCGGATGACCATGGCGACGGGACCGAACATCTCGACCTTGGCGATCGGCATGTCGGTCGTGACGCCGCTGAGGACGGTCGGGGCGAACCACCAGCCGTCGCCCTCGGGGATGGTGGCGCCGTTGTGGACGGTGGCGCCCTGACTGAGCGCGTCCTCGACCTGGCCGACGAGCTCGTCGCGCTGGGCCTCGCTCACAATGGGACCGATGTTGGTGGCCGGGTCGAAGGGATCGCCGACGACGAGCGCGTCCATCGACTCGATGAACCGCGACTCGAACTCGTCGGCCACCTCGTCGACGACGATGAAGCGCTTGGCGGCGATGCAGGACTGGCCGTTGTTCTGGACGCGGGCGGTGACCGCGGTGCGCACGGCGTCATTGACGTTGGCGCTGGCCAGCACGACGAAGGGGTCGGAGCCGCCGAGCTCGAGCACCGTCTTCTTGAGGGCATCGCCGGCCGCTGCCGCCACCGACATACCGGCGGGCTCGCTGCCCGTGAGGGTGACGGCGGCGATGCGCGGGTCGTGGATCAGCGCCGCCACCTCGCTCGACGGGATGAACAGGTTGGAGAAGGCGCCGTCGGGCAGGCCCGCCCGCCGGAACAGGTCCTCGATGGCCAGGGCGGTCTGCGGCACATTGGACGCGTGCTTCAGCAGACCCACGTTGCCGACCATGAGGGCCGGGGCGGCGAAGCGGATGACCTGCCACATCGGGAAGTTCCACGGCATGATCGCCAGCACGGCGCCGAGCGGCTGGTAGCGCACGTAGGAGCTCGAGCCCGAGGTGGCGATCGGCTCGTCGGCCAGCAGCGCCTCGGCGTTGTCGGCGAACCAGCGCAGGCCGGCCGCACACTTGGAGACCTCGGCCTTGGCGGCGGCGAAGGTCTTGCCCATTTCCGTGGTGAGGATGCGCGCCACGACCGGGACCTCGCCCTCGAGGAGCTCCGCCGCGGTCAGCAGGTGGCGGGCGCGCTCCTTGTATGAAGCCGTGCGGTATTCGGCGAAGGCGACCATCGCCTGGGCGAGGATGGCCTCGACCTCCTCGGGCGTGTGGGCGGGGAACTCCTTCTCCGTCTTTCCGGTGGCCGGGTTGATGGTGGCGAAAGGCATATGACCAGTCTGCCTGCTCCGGGACGATTTTGGTGCGGTACACGGATCAGCCCGGCAGGCCGAGGTGCTCCGGGACCGCCCTCCGCATGAGCTTGCCCGTGGCCGTGTGGGGCAGGTCCGTGGTGGCGAAGTAGGTCTTGGGCCGCTTGTACGGGGCGAGCCGGGATGCGGCTGCGGCCCGCAGGGCCTCCTCGGCCGACTGTCGGGTGCGGCCGTCGGTCATGTACGCGGCGCAGACCTTCTGGCCCCACTGCTCGTCGGGCAGCCCGAAGACCGCCACCTCGGCGATGCCGTCCACTGCGGCCAGCACGTTCTCGACCTCGGCCGGGTACACGTTGACGCCCCCGCTGATGATGAGGTCGTGGCGCCGTCCGGTCAGGTAGAGGAAGCCGTCCTCACTCAGGTGACCGAGGTCGCCGACGGTGCACGCTTCGCCGTTCCAGGCGGCCGCGGTGGCCTCGGGGTTCTCCCAGTAGCTGAAGCGGGCGAAGTCCGGCATGTCGCACCAGATGGTGCCCGACTCGTCGGATGCGTGGGTGGCGGGGTCGCCTTCGATGTGGAGGCGGCGGCCCGGGCGGGCCCGGCCGACGGTGCCGGGGCGCTCGAGCCAGTCCTGCGGTGGGCACACCGAGAACTGGGCCTCGGTGGAGCCGTAGAACTCCCAGACGCCGCCGGGCCGGACTCGTTCCATGATGGCGCGCTTGACCCTCTCGGGACACGGCGCCCCGGCGTGGGCCAGGAGGCGCAAGGAGTCGAACCGCTCGTCGGGATGCAGGGCGGGGTCCTGCAGGATCCGATGCAGGTGCGTGGGGACGAGGAACGCGGTCGTCGGGCGGTGGCGGCGCAGGGTCTCGATGGCAGTGGCCGCGTGGAAGCGGCTGAGGATGGCCAGCGACCCGCCGGCCAGGAGCGTGGTGCTGGCGAACCGGACCGACACGGTGTGGTACATCGGCGAACAGACCATGTGCAGGTCGGCGGCGTCGAAGTCCCAGACGCCGGCCTCGTCCTCGAAGACCTGTCGCGCCGTGTGCTCGTCCCACAGGCCGGTGGTGACGCCCTTCGGCCGGCCGGTGGTGCCCGACGTGTAGTGCATCGGGCGGGTCAGCAGATAGGGGGCGAGGTCGGTCGGCGTCCCCGTCTCTATGAGGTCGTGGAGCTCGGGCTGGGTGAAGACGCGCACCGTGGGGCCGGCGTCGTCGGCCAGGTCGTCCCGCTCGGCCGGGGTGAGGGTGGCGTTGAGCATGACCGGGATGAGGCCGACGCGGGCCGCGCCCATGGCCGCACATATCAGGTCGGCCGAGGAGCCCAGCGCGAAGGCGACCCGGTCACCCCGGGCGCACCCGCGGGCCAGCAGGGCGCCGGCGGCCCGGCGCTGGCGGTCCTCGGCGTCGGACGCATGCAGGATCTCGACGGTGGGGAGGTCCCCGGGCACCGGGGCAGGATACGCCCGTACGATTGACGACCTCATATGACCTCTTTCTTCTCCAACGACATCGGGCGGGCCCGGGCGCTGCTCGATCAGGCGCGACGGGTGGTGGTGCTGACCGGCGCGGGGATCTCGACGGACTCGGGCATCGCCGATTTCCGGGGTCCGCAGGGTGTGTGGACCAAGAACCCCGATGCCGAGAAGATGGCGACCCTGCAGGCCTACGTGTCCGACCCCGAGCTGCGGGCGCGGTCCTGGCAGAACCGGCTGACTTCACCGATGTGGTCGGCCGAGCCCAACGCGGGCCACGGGGCGCTGGTCGACCTCGAACGAAGCGGCCGGCTGGACCTCCTCGTCACCCAGAACATCGACGGGCTGCACCAGAAAGCCGGATCGGATCCTGCGCGCATCGTCGAGATCCACGGCACGTCGTTGGAGGTGATGTGCCTCAGCTGTGGTGACCGTCAGCCCGCCGAGCCGGTGCACGACCGGGTCCGGGCCGGCGAAGCCGACCCGGTGTGCCTGGCGACAACCGGCGATGACGGTGGTCGTCCGTGCGGCGGGATCCTCAAGTCGGCGACCATCAGCTTCGGCCAGAGCCTCGTCGCCGAGGACCTGGTCCGTGCCGAGCGGGCCGCGGCCGACTGCGACCTGCTGCTGGCGGCGGGCTCGACGCTGGCCGTGTTCCCGGCGGCGGGGGTGGTGCCGGTCGCCGTGCAGCACGGCGCGGTGGCCATCATTCTGAACGGCGGGCCGACGGAAATGGACGGCCTGGCCGACGTGGTGTTGCGGGACTCCATCAGCGAGTGCCTGCCGGCGCTGGTGGAGGGGCTGACCCCTACTTCTCCGTCGTAGGGCCGCCCGCGGCCTTCGCCTTGCGGCGGGGCTTCAGCGCGAACCACCAGATGCTGGCGATGGTGCCGAGCGTCACGGCGGCTGCTGCCACCGGCTTGACGACTTTGTGCCCGCTCTTGGCCATGGCGGGCACCTTACCCGGCGAGTCAGGGATGGACCCGGGACCCGAGGTCATATGGCGGTCGCCCGCCGGACCCGGGACCGTGACGTTCAGACGGTGGCTCCGACCGACCGTTCTTCCTTGTACGCCTTGGCCGCCTGGACCAGGGCGTCGAAGGGCCGCTGGTCCATGGACTCTTCGGGGTGCCACTGGACGGCCAGGACGAAGCGGGCCGAGGGCAGCTCGACCGCCTCCACGACGCCGTCGCCGGCTCGGGCGGTCACGACCAGGTCGCGGCCCAGGTCGCGGATGGCCTGGTGGTGCGAGCAGCGCACGGTGGTGGAGGGCCCGAAGACGTCGGCCGTCCTGGTCCCGGGCTCCGTCGCCACGTCCACGTCCTCGAAGTGCATGGCGATCTTGCGGTGGTCGAGGTTGCCGACGGCGTCGGGCAGGTGCTGGTGGAGGCTGCCGCCCAGGTAGACGTTGAGCACCTGGCAGCCGCGGCAGATGGCGAGCACCGGCATGTCTGCCTCGAGGGCGGCGGCCAGGAGCGCCCGCTCGCTGGCGTCGCGGTTGGGGTCGATGCCGCCCACCTCGGGATCGGGCTCCTCCCCGTAGGCGCCGGGGTCGACGTCGCCGCCACCGGTCAGGACGAGGGCGTCGAGCACGTCGATGACCTGGTCCGCTCCGGCCTCGGGGCCGCCCGGCGAGGTGCTCGTCGGCGGGATGAGGAGCGGCCTGCCCCCGGCGGCGGCCACCAGCTCGAAGTACGACGCGGGCAGGACGGCGGCCCGGCGCTCCCAGTTGCCCCAGGCCACATCGGCCACGTAGGTCGAGACGCCGATCAGCGGGAGCATCGGCCCAGCGTACCGACGGGAGGGGCGGCCCGAGGCAACGCCCTTACTGGACGCTCGCTGGTTGCGGGGTCAACATGGCGCATGCCCGGACCAGGACGTGAGTTCATCGATGCCGCTATCGCCGACGGGACGGTCGACACCGTCGTGCTGGCCTTCCCTGACATGCACGGCCGCCCCGTGGGCAAGCGGTTCACGACGGACTTCTTCAAGTCCTACGCGGCCGAGCACGGCATGGAGGCGTGCGACTACCTCCTCGCGGTCGACGTCGACATGAACCCGCTCCCCGGCTATCGCTTCACCAACTGGGACACCGGCTACGGCGACTTCGTGGCCTTGCCCGACTACGACACCGCCCGGCTCATCCCGTGGCAACCCGGCACGGCCCTCGTCATCTGCGACCTGACCGACGAGCACGGGGCGCCGATCGAGGTGTCACCCCGGCGGATCCTGCGGCGGCAGCTGGAGCGGGCTGCCGAGCGCAGCCTGCGCATCTGCAGCGCCACCGAGCTCGAGTTCTTCCTCTTCAAGGAGTCCTACGAGGAGGCGGACGCCATGGGGTGGCGCAATCTCGCGCCGCACACGTCCACCATTGAGGACTACCAGCTGCTCCAGACGACCCGCGAAGAATACGTCCTGCGGCGGATCCGCAACGAGATGTGCGCCGCCGGCATCCCGGTCGAGAACTCCAAGGGCGAGGCCGGGCGGGGGCAACACGAGGTGAACGTCCTGTGGGACGAGGCGCTCGTCACGGCCGACCGCCACCTCGTCTTCAAGAACGGCATCAAGGAGATTGCCGCGCAGGAGGGACGGGCGACGACGTTCATGGCAAAGTGGACGATGGACGACGTCGGCTCGTCCTGCCACGTGCACACCAGCCTGTGGAACCTCGACCGCAGCGAGGCGCTGATGGCGCCCGGGTCCGGCGACGACGACGGGGCGGCGCACCCCAGCGGGCTCTCGAAGCTCGGTCGCCACTTCCTGGCGGGCCAGCTGCACGCGGCCAAGGAGCTGGCCTGGTTGGCGGCGCCCACGGTGAACTCGTACCGGCGCTACGTCCCCGGCAGCTGGGCGCCCACGGCGGCGGTCTACGGCGAGGACAACCGCACCTGCGGCTTCCGCCTGGTCGGGCACGGGTCGGCGCGGCGGGTGGAGTCGAGGATCCCGGGTGCGGACGTGAACCCGTATCTCGTCCTGGCGGGTGCCATCGCGGCGGGCCTGTACGGCGTCGACCACGAGCTCGAGCCCGGCGACCCCTATCCCCTTAACGCCTACGAGGCGACCGACGTGCCGCGCATCCCCTCCACGCTGGTCGAGGCCATCGACGCGTTGCGCGACTCGGCCGTGGCCGAGGAGGCCTTCGGGCCCGACGTGCACCACCATCTCCTCAACACGGCCGAGCAGGAGTGGCTGGCCAGCAACCGCCACGTCACCGATTGGGAGCTGGCCCGGAACTTCGAGCGGATCTGATCCTCCGGGACCGGTCCGGCGGCGAGGCGAGGCCGGCTCCCATATAAGGTCGCCCGGTCATGCTGCGCTCGCAACTGTGCTCGGCCGAATCGTTGCGCTCGCCGGCCTTGCGGGCCTGGGCCGAGCGGCTGCGGCCGATGTGGGCGGATGGCGACGATACCCGCGACGTCATGCTCCATCGCAAGATGTGGGAGTGGCTCTTCATCGCCGAGGCGCTGCGGGAACGGGGCATGCTGGCCGCCGGCCGGCGGGGTGTGGGGTTCGGCGTGGGGCAGGAGCCGCTGGTGGCGCTCTTCGCCGATGCGGGCTGTGACGTCGTGGCCACCGACCAGCCGCACGAGTCCGCCGTGGCGTCGGGCTGGACCGACTCGGCCGTGGAGTGGTCCGGTGGCTTGGAGCTCCTGAACGAGTTCGGGTTGTGCGGTGCGGCGGAGTTCGCGCAGCGGGTCACCTTCCGCCCCGTCGACATGAACGCGTTGCCGGCGGACCTGACCGGGTTCGACTTTGCGTGGTCGTCGTGCGCTCTCGAGCATCTTGGGACGCTGGGGGCAGGGATGGACTTCGTGGTGGCGCAGATGGACTGCCTGCGACCCGGTGGTGTGGCGGTGCACACGACCGAGTACCTCGTGTCGTCCAACGACGCCACGGTCGAGGCGGGCGGGACCGTGTTCTACCGCCGCCGTGACATTGCGTCGTTGGTGGCGCGGCTGCGCCGGGCCGGCCATGCCGTCGACATGGACTACACGTTGGGGGTGGCGCCCGAAGACGAGCACGTGGACGTGCCGCCTTATACGGACGTGCACCTGCGCACGGAGTTGGCCGGCTACGTCACCACGTCGCTGGCGCTCATCGTGACGAAGGGCGATGCCGTATCTGGACGGCGCGGGCTGCTGCGGCGGCGCTGATCCCTCCGTGCGTGGGGTGTCGCCGTCGAGGCAAACGCAATGAAGCGGTCGCAGGCGACGCGATCGCTAGCCGAAGGGGACAGTCACGGGACCGGGCGTCGGCTTGTAGACGGCGAAGAAGTCGCGGTCATCGGGGACGAGGTAGCGATCGGCTGACTGATTCGGGTTGGGCCCGACCATCGTCGGGTTGAGACCGGGGGGGTTGTAGGTGTTGAGCGAATGCCATTCCGGGTTGATATCGAACTCCATCGCCCGCACTGCTCCAACGTGCTGCAGAATCTGCGCGATGCTGACCACGGTCTGATCGTCAGCGGCGACGTAGATGAGGTTGCCCCGAGCGTCGATGCCGACGCCGGTGCGCCAGACGCGGGTCACGCCGCCGAGCGTATAACCCCACTGCGGGCTGTTGGGATCTGTGTTCAACGTGGGATTCAGCTGGTTGTTCCAGACAATCGGAGCCAGGCTCTGCCGGGTCCACGCGACGCCGGGACCGGGGTTCGGGCCGCCGCTCCAATTCACGATGTCGACGCGGCCGTCCGTGTATCCGATGAGCGTCGCGTTGCCGTCCTTCAGCGGCTCGTTCGTCAGTCCGTTGTCCGAAGACCCGTTGTCGCCATCGACGTAGGTGAACCCGCCATTGAAGGTCGCGAGGAGACGAGAGCGCTGACTGTAAGGGACCATCGCCGGTCCGCGTACGGCCGCGTTCGGCGGCTCATAGCGACCCGGGTAATACCCGAGCTCTGTCCGCGTGTGGTCGAACCAGGCGACGTACGCCACGATCTGCGGGTAGGTGGGGTCCGGACGATACGTCGTCACCAGAATCGGTGCACCACCATTGACCGGCGGACCGGTCGGTTGCCACGTGCCTTCACCGGGGAGCGGGGTGGTGTAGACCGGAGCGATCGGCGGCGGCCATGCAGCCACCGGAGCCGTCGTCGAGGTCGTGGAGTGTCGTACCCCCACCTTCGGCAGGCTCTTCAACTGGGGCCCACCCTTTTTGGGTGCTTGGCTGTTGTAGTAGGCCTGCTCCACGTGGTCGGCCGCCCAGTTGCCGATGCCGAAGGGAATTTCGTACCGCACCCATTCGACGCTGTTCACGCTCCACGAAAGGCTCGAGGGCCGCAGCATCCAGACCGAGTACGAGACGGTCGCCCAGACCAACACGACGGCGAGCGGTACCACGATGCAGGCGCGGATGAGTCTGGCCCGACGACTGAGTTTCCTCTTGTGCTTCCGCCTCCGCCTCCGTGCCGGGGCGCGAACCGGCTCTGGGATTTCCGGATCCCGAGAAGGCTCTTTGAGGTCGGGTGAACCACCGGAGGCGGACGTAGGGTCGGCGGACTGGTGGCGGGGGACCACGCCATCAACCTATCGGGGCCATCCCCACGCCTGTCGGATGATTTGGGGGCGGGACGGTCAACCCTTTCGGCAGAGCCGCGAGGTCCCCGGCCAGCGCTGGAGCTTCGCCCTTGGAAATTTGGGTATGGATCTGTCTATTGCCTATTGACCATGTTCTTGCTGTCATCCCCGTCGCCGATCTGAGGGTCTCCGCAGACTGGTACAAGCGACTCTTCGAAGCAGAACCGACGAACCGACCGATGCCGAACCTGGCCGAATGGCGGCTTACCGACACCGGGTGGGTGCAGGTGTTCGTCGATGGCGAACGTGCCGGTCGATCGTCCTTCAACCTCGCCGTTTCCGACCTCGATGAGCACGTCAAGGGACTTCGAGGGCGCGGTTTCGTCCCTGGCGAGATCCAAGACGCCACCAACGGCGTGCGGCTCTCGACGATCGAGGACCCCGATGGCAACACGCTGAACTTCATCGGCGGGTTTCGGGTCGATTACTGACAGGGTGCCTCTGACCCGGCGTGCCGGGACACCCCGGCACGCCCTCCTGACCGTTCTCCGGTGGCCGCAGGGTTAGTGGAACCCTGCTCCTTCGAAGTCGGCCTCGGTGAAATCCCTCGGCTCGACAAGAACCAACCAATTCCCCGAATTGTCGCGCATCAGCGCTTCGACACCGTAGGGCCGCTCTTGGGGTTCTTGGATGAAGACGACCCCTTTGGCCGACAGATCTTGGTAGGTCTTGCGGCAGTCATCGACATGCAGGCCGACACCCGGCACTCCACCTTCGGCCTGAGCTCGCTTCAATGCCGCTATGAGGTCATCTGAGAGTGGACCGCTGGGGGTCGTCAGATGCAGATCGAGCTCGGGCTGGCTTGGGTGACCCACCGTGACCCATCGGAAATCCTCGCCGAGCCGGATGTCGTCTCGAGCCTCAAAGCCCAAGATGTCGGTGTAGAAGGTCAGGGCTTCGTCGAGGTCGGTGACCCAGACGCTAACGAGAGACACGTTCGTGATCATGTCGTCATGTTACGACTGGGTGCCGTAGGAGGCTTCTCCTAGGTTGCGATCTTTCGCTCGAGATAGCCGCTCATGAAGAGGTAGCAACCCGGTATCCGAGGCGCCTGGCCTCCGTAGCGGTGCTGAAACGCACTGGGCGATTCACCCACCATCTGGGTGAATCGACTGCTGAACGAACCGAGGCTGCTGTATCCCACCGCGAAACAGACCTCCGTAATGCTGAGGTTCGTTGAGCGGAGTAGATCTTGCGCCCTTTCGATTCTGCGTTCGGTCAGGTGCGTTGCCGGCGTTCGGCCGTATGTGGCACTGAAGAGACGGTGAAAGTGATACTTGGAGAGCGCTGCCACTGACGCGAGCTCCTCAAGATCGAGCGGCTCGGCAAAGTAACGATCGGCGTGATCCCGGGCTCGGCGCAGTTGGACCAGAGCATGGTCGGGCGCATTCGTCGTCACGGAAGCAGAATAGATCGACCGCTTCGGCGCACATACCTGGCGGTACGGGGGCCTCACCCTCCTTCCCGTCCTCCTGAGTCCCCTTAACGCCTCGCGCACGTGAGCGCCTACGCTGCTGCGAGCAAGCCTGGAGAGTGCATGGAGAGTCCGGGATGCCCAACCCGAGTTACGCGGCCTACCAGGCCGTTGACCCATATTTCAATCTGGTTCGAGGGGCGCTTGGCAACAGCGTGGATGGAGATCATTTCTTCGACATCGTCTCTCATGACGTCGTCTATGAAGTCCTCTACGAGTTTCCGGGTTGGCCTCGTGTTATCCGGGGACGCGCTGACCTCATGAGCCAGTTCAAAGGCTATGGGGACAACATCGAGCTTGAATCCGCCGATAATTTGGTTCGCCGCGAGGCGGACGACGGTCGCGTCTTCGTGATCGAATATGAAGTGCACGGGACCATCGTCGCGACGGGTGTCAGGTATGACAATCGATTCTGTTCAATCATCGAGATTGAACATCGGAGAATCGCGCACTGGAGGGACTACATGGACTCTCTCGCAGCTTGGAACGCTCTGACGGCGCAGACTCCATAGCAAAGAGTCGACTGACGCGAATCAAGTTGTCTTCCTAAGGTGCCGCACTCTGTCGCCCTGGCGGGCGTAGGGTGGGGGTCAACCGCCCGGCTCGATCCGAATGCCGACAATTGCGGCTGCGCTGGCTGGCGCCTTATGGATGCCGATCGACAAATGAAGACGATATGGAGTGCCATTATCAGCGCTCGTCTGTGCGTGAGCGTTCTCGCGACCGATAGCCGACCCGGAGACCTAGCGTGAAATCGCTAGCGAGAGTTCATCGGGACGACCGTGGCCGGGGGTGCACCCCCCTCCCATGAGTCCCGAAGGGTGGCGCCCAATCCCGGCGGCATGGGCTACCCCTGACCTCACGGGCCGCCGTGGAACTCGTACCCGTAGTAGCAACTTCCAGGGTCGCCGTTGGAGACCGTCGAGGGAGCAGACATCCACCAGTTGCCGATCAAATGGCGCTCACATTCGTCTGCGAAGAACGCCGACGGTCGGTCGGTGTAGACGAGGCCTCCAGAGGTATTCTGATCACTGGAGACGAACGTCAGCGCATGTCCCTCCGGCGTCCAAACGGCACACTCCTTGTAGGGCGCCGGAAGCGGACCAATTGAACCGCTGTCGTGAGCGGTGCAAGGCCGTGGCGGCAGAGTTCCATGGCTGTTTTGGGAAGAATGCTCCAACCTGTTGAAGGTGTTCTGAGCGTGTGCGGTCGCGTTCGACCACTCGACGGCGGCGGGGAGTGCGAACTCGAACGTCCAAACGCAGGCCATTACAGTCACGATCCCCACTCCAACGGCGAAGACCCAGCCGGCCTGTCGTCTCGCCCGGAACGAGGCAACTACCCATGCGACCAACACGATCCCGCCGCCGACGGCCGCCACGATGGCGGTTGGCACCGCGAGCGACTGCCCGGGTGCAACAAGAACCGTGCCCAGGAGGGCGAGGGCGATGCCGACGACAACTGCGGCCCCGGCAGCCAACCACGACCCCGACGATGACGAGCCGGGGAGGTGCTCAACGTCCGCTGAGGGAGGTGCATCGGTCGCCTGGACCACGGGATCCATCTTGCACTCGTTGGAGCTTGATTGCCCTGTCTCTGAAGTGCCGCACCGCGCGCCCAGGTCCCGCGACGCTCCTATCAGTTGTCAAGCCCTTTTTGTGCGAATAGCGGACAGAACAGTGATGAGTCACTCGGGTGAGGACAGGCTCTGGGCAGGTGAGCGCCGATCGCACTCGGCACTTATCGGTACGTTGAGGACCGCTGATGGGCGAGAGCGAGCCATCCCACGGCCTCGATTGGGCAGAGCCCACTCTCTTCCTGCAAGATTCCCAGCCATGGGCCGCTCCCTGATCGCCCTTTCCCTCGCGGTTCTCGCCGTCGTCGCCGTCCTCGCTGCTGGATGCTCAGCCAGCCACGTGACAACGACTCGGAGCTCAACGACTCGGAGCTCAACACCATCGACGACCACTTCATCACCCGAAGATCGTTACTTCTCGGCGCCTCTGAGCGCCCCTGGCCTCCAACCTGGTTCGGATCCGAGCGCCCTGCCTTCTCCGGTGCTGATTGCTGACCGCACCAATAACCGGCTTCTCGTTGTGAACCAGCGGGGAGAGATCGTTTGGGAGTTCCCTCGCCCCGGCGACTTAGCTCCGGGGCAGACCTTCCTCGTCCCCGACGACGCCTTCTTCACTCCCGACGGGCGTGAGATCGTCGTGACGCAGGAGGACGACTTCGTCATCAGCATCATCGACGTGGCCACTCATCGCATCGTCTATCGCTACGGCACACCTGGCCAGCCTGGGAGTGGTCCGAACCAGGTCCACAACCCCGACGATGCCATGCAGCTTCCAGACGGCTATCTCATCGCTGCCGACATCAAGAATTGCCGGTTACTCCTCATCGCTCCCGGCGCTCACACCCCTGCTCAGGTCTTCGGGGAGACGACCAACAGCTGTCTGCACGATCCACCCACCCGGTGGGGCAGCCCGAACGGAGCATTCGCCATGTCGAACGGTCACTATGTCGTCACCGAGATCAACGGGGACTGGGTTGATGAACTCGGCCTCGACGGGGCCATCTACCGGTCCGCTCACCCTCCGGGGGTCAACTACCCTTCTGACACCAACGAGATGAGCCCAGGCGTGCTCGTCACCGTCGACTACTCCAATCCGGGCACTCTGGAGACTTTCGACTGGTCGGGTAACCTGCTCTGGCGCTACCACCCTCTGCCAGGTGATTCGCAGTTGAACCACCCGTCACTCGCTCTTGCCCTTCCCAACGGTGACTTCCTTATGAACGACGATTACAACGATCGGGTCGTGGTCATCGACCCCAGGTCCGACCGGATCGTCTGGCAATACGGGTACACGGGCCAGGCGGGAACGGCCCCGGGATTCCTGAATAGACCAGATGGCGTCGATCTTGTCCCGCCGTACTCATTCGACATCATCCGAGCCAAGACCATGGGCCAGCCAACGACCACGACACCGTGACTCCTGGGGTTGTCGGGTCAGTGGCGCCCTACTCATTCAATCCGAGCATCCGCCACTCCGAGAAGCCCACGTGGGCACCATTGGTGTTGTGGGCCAGCATGAGTCGGCGGAGGGCGGATGCTCTTTGTGCGGTCGCACGAGCCAAACCGCGGCGACCGCTGAGCTCGGTGCTTGGATCGTGCAGGACCACGGGATTTTGGTCTGTTCAAGATGCTCGGGCAATGCACTAATAGCCCACGGTCCGCCGGGATTCAGCACATCGGAACGAGTCGAGAAGTTGTCGGCCAGCGCCATGGACCGCCTCGATGAAGCCGTATCAACACTGGATGAGGGGTTGACTTCCACCATGTAGCGCTCGTGAACGACGCACAAGCGGTGGTGACGCTCAATCTTTCGAGTGTGTCGGGTGACAGCGCCGGCAGCAGTGGCAACGGCGGCGGAATCGAGAATCACGGCACGGCGACGATCTACAGGTCCATCCTCTCGAACAACTCTTCAATTGGTGGGTCGGGATGTTGTGTGGCGGTGGGGGCTATCAAGCCGGCTGTCCAATACGGGCCCGACGACAATCAACAACTCCATCATCCGAGCCAACTTGGCTGGCTCATTCTGGGATTCTTCTTTTCCATCATCACGCTGATCGTCTTGCTGCTACTGCCTTCCAAGCGCACCACCAACGCTCGCTGAACATTTTGTTGTCGCCGCACCTCTGATCCCCTCGCGTACGAGATCAGCTCGTGTTCGTGTTCGCATTTGCCATCCGGACAGCAACGGCCGGCTAGCGGCATCGGAATCGACGCGGCGGGGAGCCAGCGCCACGCCCCCTTCCCAGCGTGAGCACGGTGGCTTCCATTCTGAAATGACGAGATGGACTGGCGGGATACTGACACATTCCAGATCCGTCTCTATGCCTCAGGTTGCCCAGCGTCATCGGCCTCGTCTGCCAGCCGGCATGGGTGCCGGCGGCAAGACCATTCCCGGGATACGGCGTTTCCGGCTCGCCGTGCGTAGTGGTTGCGTGGCGGGTACACCGACACGTCCAAATCCCATAGGCGCTGGCGTTCCGCGCCCTCAGGCTTCCGCCTCGAGCCGTCATGCTCCTGAAGCGTGCCACGAAGGGCCCTGTCCGAGTCGGTCTCCTTGGCCCGGCGTAAAGACCCCCCAAGGTGTCGGCGTGGACACGCCGCAGTCGGCGTTGGCCACGCCCAGGCACTAGCGGTTACCTGATCAGAACCAAGACGGCCCTCCGACCACAAAGCCCATCGGGATGATTCAGGGCAAAATATACGCATGGATCCAATGAGGCCAGCCTCGGACCGCCGAGGACAACGCATCGGTGAGTGACTTACATTTGATCTGACCGGACGTTGGGTCCGAGCCTGACCTCGTGGGGGTGGTGCGCCATGGCCG
>Ga0307373_10002150_pt1 | contig 35894 bp, 33 predicted proteins | sample OX2MG_FD_202534 | JGI IMG/M metagenome (GOLD analysis project Ga0307373, IMG submission 202534) | Soil microbial communities from Risofladan, Vaasa, Finland - OX-2 | ecosystem: Environmental > Terrestrial > Soil > Coastal area > Acid sulfate soil | place: Finland: Risofladan, Vaasa | collected...
ACCTGAGCCCTTGGCACGCGGTTAAATCCAGTAATACGCTGTCAGGTGGCCCTTGGAAGCAGGGGCCGAAGAACGAAGAGCAGCGCGAACTGAAGCAATGAAACGAGTCATGGAACTCTCCCCGGTTAGGTCAAAGTGCCCGCGAACGGGGGCACCACGTATAGACGAGCACGCCTGACACCAGACTGCGTGTGGCATGCGCGTCATATTCAATTAGCGTGCGGACGACACGCCCGCACACGCGATTCATCTCGGACAGGAGGGACGGAAACTTATTATTCGTTTGCACCCCCGGAAACTCTCCTTTCGGAGCCCCAGCGACGTGCCCGTCAACGCCACGATCGCTAGCCGGCCCCTTTAACAGAAGATAATGGATATGTCATAACTTCGCAACAGCTCGACATAAGGGGGTCTGCGAGGAGACAAATGTGACCTGGCTCTCGCAAGCGGGGATTGACAGAAGGGTGAAGGGGGTGTTCACCACACCGGGTTTCGCCAGGCATCGCCCACTCTCGCGGCCACGCGAGATATGTTGACGGCCGACGGTAAAATGTAGCGCGATCGCGCGTCTCTAAGATGCGCGGAAGGCTACGTCTAATCGCATCGCCAAAGCATCAAGATTCTTGTCGGCCGTCCATAGCAAGGCATCCGGAGTGAGGAGGACGGACGCCAGCAGAAGCATATCGACCGCCCCGCAGCCCACGTCCTGGAGATGCTCACTCTCAATCAGTTCAATCGTTTCTCCCGTTGTCGCGATCACGGGTTGCTGCAGCGTCTCGAGGTCGCCGAGTGTGCGCTTGCGCGGGGCCGGCGGCGTGCCGCAGGCGAGCTCGAGCACAATCAGCGGATGGCACAGCACCCGGTCCGTCGCCAACAGCGACTGCAGGACCTCGTTGGATTTGCGGAAGTGCGCTACCCAGACGGACGAATCCGCGAGCACGGCATTCAATGGCGCAGAACCTATGCCGGCCGGCGACGCGGAATAGGCCCCATCCTGGGCGCCCGGCCCCCGAGAGCCGAAAGCCGCTTGCCCGCTTGAACGCGGACGAACACCTTCATTGCCTCGCGAAACAAGTCAGCCTTGTCCATCCCGGGAGCGGCGACCTCGAGCGCTCGCTGATAGAGCTCATCATCAATCGTCACGGTGGTTCTCACCAGCTGGCTCCCGCATCAATAATGATGTAGTATAGCATCAATGCGCTGGGGGAAGCGTTGCTGAATACCCTCACGCAAGAAACACGACTCGGACTCCGAAGTTTTCATAGGTTGGTGCCGCCCTGCGATCACAGGTGATCAAATCCGCCGAATGCGCCACGGCTGTCGCGGCAACGAGGGCATCGTAAGCCGCACCGCCCGTTATGCCACGTTCCGGCAGCGCGAGAACGAATTCCCTGTACGCATGGCCATCGAGGCGAAGAAATGGGTTGCTGAAGCGCGACCGGAGAAAATCGCGCACGATCTCGCCTGTGCTGCGATGTGGGGGTGGCAAGCGCGTCAGCACGGAATAGGTTTCGACCGCGCAGTGGTCGATCAGGCGAGCGCCGTCGTCCAGAAGCTTGCGCGCCGGATCGTGGTACTCGTGCCAGGATGCGAAGGCGGCGACGATGACGCTGGTGTCGACTGCCTTCACCGCCGGATGCGCTCCAGCGTATCGCGCACTTCTGCGGCAGTGAGGGTCGGAAGGTCTGTCTCGGGGACCGCGACAACGCTCTTCCCGCGCTTGCGTAGAGCCATCGCAGTGGCGGCAATCTCGATCTCCAGGCGCCCGTCCCCGGCACGGATCTCAAGAGCCTGTCCGGGCTTGAGGTCGAGCGCCTGGCGCAAGGGCTTGGGCACGACAATTCGGCCAGCGGCATCTATGGTAGTTTTCATGGTATGAAATATGCCATTTCCATGGCATTTCAGCCACCCGATCTGTCCCGTGCCAACGGAAAGCCTGCTGGCCCGAATGCGCGCGCCACTGCCTTGTCGACCAGTTCCCTCAGAGTCGTGCTGTCCATCTGACTTCTCCGCTATTCGATCGGTAGCCTTTTTGAGGTGATGCCGGGAGGCGCCCGCGCCGGGCTGCTGCTGCATACCGACGCTACGTTTGAATGGTTGGTTCCGGCGCCGGCCCGGTTGCCAGCGCCTGCGCGGTAGCGTGATCGCCCCATTGGCGCGCCAGTTGCGCCAACCGGCGGCGCTCCTCAGCGGTCCTTGGTCGAAAATCGGCAGCGAGCGCCAGGCGATCCCTCGCCAACCGTAACGCCTCGGCCTCGCGGTCCGCGCTCAGCAACCGTGACACGATTTCCTGCGCGACGCGGTTGCAGAACAGCGGCTGCTGCCATGGGAGGCAGCGCGCATACAGCCACTGCAGCTCCTGCAGCGCATCGGCACTGCTGTCGATGCGTTCCAGCGTAAAGCGCCACGCGTTATCACGGGCGTTGCCGCGCCAGGCGCCATAGATCGTATCCATCCAGCGCGCCCGGGCGGCCTCCAGTTCATCGGCGCCGCTCAGGCGCGCTTCCCGAACCACCAGAGGGAGTTTGTCGCAGATGTCGTCCAGGTTGGCACGCAGCGCCCCTCCAATCACCGCAATCATCGCGAGCCAGGCATACAGCACCAATGCGATACGCAGCACCGAGGGCACATGGGGGACCACGCCGGGAATGATCGCGCAGACCCCTACGGCCGCGCAGGTGCAACCGGCTATCCACAGATAGTCGCGGCCGAGGCTGCGCGCCATCAGCAGGCAAGTCAGCGGGTTCAAACTATGCGAGAGCCGACCGGTCCAGCCTTGGACGGCCAGCACGGCCGGCAGGTATGCCAGTAGACAGGCCGCTGCCACGGCGGCGGCGGCCAGGCCGATAAAGTATCGGCCGGCGCCGGAGGCGAAGAAGAGGGCGATGACCACAATCAGTGGCAGCAGGCAACGGAACTCGCCCAGAGACCCGGTGATCATTTCGAGCGAGAGCACCGGTGCCTCAGTGCGGCCAGCGACGAGGCCGTCGAGAAATTCGAACGAATAATTGAAGAAGCCTGTCATCAGGACCAGCACGACCGGGATGGCGAACAGGCCGGCCTTCAAGGACAGCGCCAGCAGCACACTCAGGAAAACCAGCGTAAGCGCGCCCCCCAGCCGCAGCGGAGTCAGCAGCAGGGCAGGGTAATAATGCCGACGCACCAGCGGATGGGTGCCGTTGCCGCGAATCGTTGCGAGGCTCATCGTGACAGGCGCCAATTGACGGCGGCCCCGCAGGAAGCGATCGTCATGCTCATCCAGTCAGCCCATTTCGATGGCCGGTACAGAGCGCAGGATGCGCGCCGCGCTCGCAGGCGGCGGCGCTTTGCGAGCGCGGCCATTGTGCGGCCTTTCGCTGACGTCGGCTAGATCGAGCGGCTTGCTGCGGGGGCTGTCCGCAGTCCAATAGCTGGCTGAAATCACCCGATACTCGGCGTGACAGGACGGCGGCGATGCGCTAAGAATTGGTATATGCATCGCGGCAGGGACGGCAGCCGTGGGTCTTGATCAGCGCTTTTATGAATACAGCCATGGCGGGCACGCCCTGCTGCTCGCCTATGTCCTGGTTGGCGCCTGTGTCTTGGCGGGGCTGATCCGATCGCGGGCTTCTCTGGGGCACTACATCGCCTGGCCGCTCGTCACGGTGCCGACCCTGGCCGTTGCCGCCCTCGCAGAATGGGTCATCGAGTCGGTCATGGCGGGGTTGATGCACCTGAGGCTGAGCGCGTTTCCGGATAGCGTCGTCGATCTCACCGTGCTGATGGGCACCGGCTTTGCCGGCGGACTGTACTGGGCGACACGCGGCGCGGCACGCGGCATGCGGCACCGGCGCGGAGCGGTCGTCTACGAACCGCCGACGAGCGGCAAAGGGGGGCGCCGAACTGCGCGCGCGACGGCATCGCTGAGCCTCGCCGGCGTCGCGGTGCCGTTCGAAGACGAGTCCAAGCACTTCAAGCTGATCGGCGCCACCGGCACCGGCAAATCCACGGCGATGCGGGAACTCCTGGAGGGGGCACTGGCCCGCGGCGATCGCGCCGTGATCGCAGACCCCGACGGCGGGTATCTCTCGCGCTTCTATGACCCCGAGCGCGGCGATGTGATCCTCAATCCGTTCGATGCGCGCTCGGCCAAATGGGACCTGTTCGCGGAACTGAAGAGTCCCTACGATGTCGAGCAGCTCGCGCGCGCGCTGATGCCCGAGCGCGGCGGGGACCCGCAGTGGCCGGGGTTTGCGCGGACCTTTTTTGAATGCGTGACGCGCCAGGCGCACGGCGCCGGGGTCACCGATATCGGCGAGCTGTATCGCCTACTGATCAGCGCCGCGCAGGCGGAGCTGCGGGTGCTGCTGGCGGGCACCGCCGCGGCGGCCTTCGCCGAAGAAGGCAATCTCAAGATGTTCCTCGGTATCCGCTCGACCGGCAGCGAGCACGTCAAGAGCTTTGATTACATTCGCACGCAGACGGGACCGGCGTTCTCCGTCAGGAGGTGGGTGAGGGAAGGCCGTGGGGTGCTGTTCCTGCCTTACCAGGCCGAGCAGATCGCGGCGGTGCGCGCGGTGATCTCGACCTGGATGCGCCTGGCGATCTTCCAGGCCATGGGTCTGGGGGAAGGGGATCATCGCCTCTGGTTCGCAGTGGATGAGCTCGACGCACTGGGGGCGATCGACGGGCTGCCCGACGCGCTTGCACGCTTGCGCAAGTTCGGCGGGCGCTGCGCGCTGGGATTGCAGTCGATCGCCCAGGTCAGCACCACCTATGGCATCGGGCCCGCGCAGGCGATGGTGGAGAATTGCGGCAGCACGCTGATCCTGCGCTGCTCGGCCAGCGAGCGCGGCGGCACCGCGCGCTTCGCCTCGCAGCTGATCGGCGAGCGCGACGTGGTGCGAACCACGAAGTCGCGCAGCCGCGCCGATGTGGGATGGTTTGGCGCCAGGCACGAGACGCGCAGCGAAAGCCAGCAGCACGCCACCGAATCGGCGGTGCTGGCCTCCCAGATCGAGCAGTTGCCCGATCGCGCCGGCTACCTGAAAGTCGCCTCGCAGCCGGCATGGATGAAGGTGCGCTTCCCGGTCTATGAGCTACCGAAGATTGCCGAGCCGTTCATACCATCGCAGCAGCTCGCCTCATGAACGGCATCCCAGGCGGCGCGCGCAGCGCGGCGTGCAATCGGCGCGCGGCGCTGCTGGCCGCGCAGGAGCGCGCCCTGGCGCTGTTCGATGCGATCGAGGCGGCCGGCCTGATCGCAGCGGGGCGTACCGAGCGGCAGGTCGAGGAGGGCATTCATACGTTGGCGCGCACGCGATTCGGCATCGAGCGCTACTGGCACCGGCGCATCGTGCGCGCCGGCCTCAACACGCTGACCATCGCTGCGGATCATCCTGAAGTACGCACGATCGAGCCGGACGACACCGTGTATGTGGACCTGGGCCCGGTGTTCGAGGCCTGGGAGGCCGACGTCGGTCGCAGCTATGCGCTCGGGCGGGATCCCGATAGGCGACGCCTCGTGGCCGATCTGCCGCGCGTGTTCGCGCGCGTGCAGCAGCACTTCCGTGCAACGGCCGACATCACCGGCGCGCAACTGTACGCGTTCGCACAGCGGGTCGCGGACGAGGCCGGATGGGCGTTCGGCGGGGCCATCGCCGGACACGTAATCGGCGAGTTTTCGCATAACCGCTGGCCGGGGGACAAGGAGTTGACGCGGATCAGTCCGCACAATCCGACGTCGATGCGTTCGCTGGATCATCTCGGCCGCGAGCGGCACTGGATTCTGGAAATTCACCTGATCGAGCGCGCGCGTGGTTTCGGCGGATTCTACGAACGGCTGTTGTGAGGGGTCGACGGCGCTGCGCAGCCCGCAGGATGGGAATCCGGCGGCAGATTGTGTTAAAAAACGCACCATGAGCAAAATCGAAATCAAGACCCGCGATGGCACCTGCCCGAGCTACGTCTATCACCCTCCCGGCAGCGGTCCCTGGCCCGCGGTGCTGGTGTACATGGATGGAATTGGTATCAGGCCCGCGATGCTCGAGCTGGGCGAGCGGCTCGCAACCTACGGCTACTACGTGCTATTGCCGGATCTGTTCTACCGCTCCGGGCTCTATGAGCCGATGGACCCGCGCACGCTATTCAGCGATCCGGGGAAACGCAAGCTGCTGTTCGAGAAGTTCATCGGCCCGGCGACGCCGGCGAACGTGATGTCCGACACCCTCGCCTTCCTCGAATACCTGGCGGCACAGCCGCAGGTGAAGCCGGGTGGCATCGGCACCACCGGTTACTGCATGGGCGGACTGATGTCCCTCACCGCGGCCGGGACTTATCCGGCGCAGATCGTCGCCGCCGCCTCGTATCACGGCGGCCAACTGGCGAGCGCGGCGCCGGACAGCCCGCACCGGCTGGCCCCGAAGATGCGCGCACGCCTCTACGTTGCCGGGGCGATCGAGGATCAGTCATTCCCCGACGAGATGAAGCAGCAGCTCGAACAGGCACTCACCGACGCCGGCGTCGATCACACGATCGAGACCTACTCGGCCAAACACGGCTGGGTCTTCCGCGACACGCCGGTGTATGACGCGGCGGCGGCCGAGCGCCACTGGCAAAGCTTGACCGCACTGTTCGATGCGAAGCTGAAGTCATAGCGGCTGCGCTGCGGTCGCGTCGCTGCCGCGGGTCAGCCGCGCCGGTAACCGCTGACCTGCGAGCCGTCCCCCGGGCGCAGCCGCAGGAAGCCCGGCAGCGCCAGCAGCGGCAGCACGGCGGTGAACACGAACACCTCGTGAAAATGGGACGGTGTCAGGGGGCGACCGTGCAGGCCGGTCAAGCTGAGCAGCACGGCGCTGAGGGAGACGCCGAAGCTGACGGTGAGTTGCTGGATAAGCCCGCCCAGGCTGGTCGCCTGGCTCAGGTGTGCCGACGGGGTGTCGGCATAAGAGAGCGTATTGGATGTCATGTACTGGGTCGAGCGCGTCAATCCGAACAGGATGACGTAGGCGCCGATCAGCCAGCGCGGCGTGTGCGGGCCCAGCAGTGAAAATCCCGCCAGCACCGCCGAGGCAAGGATGGCGCTGCCGATCAGCATGCGCTCGAACCCGAACCTGCGCAGCAGCCGCCCGATGACCAGGCGGACCGCGAGCGCCCCGCCGGTGCTCAGAAAGGTCAACGATCCGGAGGCGATGGGGCTCATACCGAAGCCGACCTGCAGCATCAGCGGCAGCAGGAACGGGGTGCCGTTGAGCGCGATGCGACACAATCCGCCGGCCAGCGTCCCCACCGCGAACGTGCGTTGTCGCAACAGCCTCAAATCCACCACCGGCACCGCGACGCGGCGCGCATAGCGTGTGAATGCGAGCAGCAGCGCGAGCGCGGCTGCAAACAGCGCCGCAATGGTCACGGCCGAGAAGGCCGAACGGCCGACGCCTTCCATGCCGACCTGTAGCAGCGCGATTGCGCAGCCGAACATCAGAAAGCCGGCAAAGTCGAACTTGACCGCGCTGTCCGCGCCGGTGTTCTCCATGTAGCGCAGCGCCAGCAGGATGCCGATCAGTCCGAACGGCAGATTGACGTAGAAGATCCAGCGCCACGACACATACGTCGTGAGCACGCCGCCGAGCAGCGGGCCGATGACCGGGCCGATGATCGCCGGCAGCGTCATGTAGGTCATCGCGGTGATCAGGTCCCGGCGCGGAAAGCTGCGCAGCAGGATCAGGCGTCCGACCGGCGTCATCATTGCACCGCCCAGGCCCTGCAGCACACGGGTGCCTACCAGCATCGTGAAGCTCTGGGCCAGGCCGCACAGGGCCGAGCCGATCGTGAAAATCGCCAGCGCCAGCACAAAGATGCGCCGCGCGCCGAAGCGATCGGCGAACCAGCCGCTCAGTGGAATGAACACGGCCAGCGTCAGGACGTAGGCCGTCACCGCCAGGTTCATGCGCACCGGCGTGGTCGCAAGGCTGCGTGCCATGTACGGGATCGCGGTGGTGATGATGGTCGAGTCGAGCTGTTCCATCAGGAAGGCGATGGCTACGACCGATGGAATCAGCAGGCGCAGGCGCGGATTGCGCTCAACTGCGAAAATCTGTTCGTCCAATACGCTTTCCCGAGAGGCTCTCCCCGTGCATGAGCTTAATTCAGCGCCGACAGCGGCGCAGCGCACTGCCGATCAGGATGCCCGCGACGCCCGCGAACAGCGCGAGCGCCGCCCACAGCGGCGCTAGCCCGAGCCGCGAGCGCGCCAGCCACACCGCGCCCAGCCAGATCAGGATGGCGAGGGCGAAGCGGCCATCATCGACGAACAGGCCGAATATTTCGGTGAGGATTGTCCGTAGCCAACGCATGCGCCGGGCCCTGTCGCTACAGCACGCTGGCCCGGCCGGCGGCGCGTGCGCGGCACCAGGCGGTGGTCAGCAGGGCGACGAGCAGGTAAGCGCCGGCCAGGCCCGGAATCGACCAGTCCTCACCCGGCCATGCGACGCCCATTCCTTCGCCGATCCAGAACGTGCCGAATGCGCTCAGCAACACACCCACGATGAACTTCAGCACGTTCTCGGGAATGGAGGCGAGCGGGCGATGTACGATCCAGCCCAGCAGCGCGACCACCACCAGCGCCGCCAGCGCGCCCGCGCTGGCCGGGACCAGCAGGCCAACCCCGCCCGCGCCGACTGCGATGACGATGAACACGACCTCCAGGCCCTCCAGCATCGTGATCTTGAATGCGGCGGCGATGGCCAGCGTGTCCCACGCTGCCCGCCGAGGGTAGGGCGACGCCGCACCGGCGGGTGCGCCACCCGCACGCCGCAGGGCTTGGATGTGGGCCGCGTAGGCGGCGCCCTCGTCGTGCAGCGCGATGACGCCGGCGGCGCGCAGCAGCGCCTTGCGCAGCCAGCGCATGCCGAACAGCAGCAGCAGTGTGCCCACCGCCAGCTGCACCCAATGCAGTGGAATGCGCGTGAGCGCCGGGCCGGCGATCGCGACGATCGCCAGCAGCAGCGCGAGGGCCGCGCCGCTTCCTATGAGCGCGCCGCGCCAGCCGCGCACTGCGCCTACTGCCAGCACGACAGTCAGTGCCTCGATGAACTCGACGCCCGATGCGAGGAACGCCGCGATGAGCGATGGCCAGGCGTGGGCCCAGTTGATAATCATGGCCGAGGCGCCGGTGATGCAGCGGCCTGGCAGCTTAGCAGTTCAGCCACCGAAGCGCCGCCGCCGCTGCTGGTAGGCGCGGATCGCACGCAGAAAATCGATCTTGCGGAATGCCGGCCAATACACGTCCGAGAAGTAGAACTCGCTGTATGCGCTCTGCCACAACAGAAAGCCGGACAGGCGCACCTCCCCGCTGGTGCGGATGATCAGGTCCGGATCGGGCATACCGGCCATGTAGAGATGCCGGCTGATCGAATCCGCATCGATTTGACCGATGGCCTCATCCAGCGTCGCGCCGCGCTGGTGCTGCAGCGTGAGCAATCCGCGCACCGCATCGACGATCTCGGCGCGGCCGCCGTAGGCCACCGCCACTGTCAGTGCCATGCCATCGTACGTGGCGGTGGCTTCCTGCGCGGCACGGATCGCCGCCTGCGTGGGCTTGGGCAGCAAATCGAGCTGGCCGATGGCCTGGATGCGCACCCGCCGCGAGTGGATTTGCGGATCGGCGGCCAGCGCGCTGAGCTTGGAGCCGATCGCCGCGAGGATGCCGGTGACCTGCTCAATCGGACGGCCGAAATTGTCGGTCGACAGGACCCACAGCGTGACGGCCGGTACGTTCAGCGCGGCGCACCAGTCGAGCACCTCGTCGAGCTTGCGCGCCCCGAGCGCATAGATCGCGCCTGGATCGCGCAGGCCGTGACGCTCGCCGTGGCGCCGATTGCCGTCCAGGATCAGTGCAATATGCTGCGGGCCGCGCCCGCCACGGCGGATCTGACGCGCCAGGCGGCTCTCGTACAGCCGGTAGAGGGGATGGATCATGGGGGCATTGGCGCCCGGAAAAAGGGGCCCGTCTACCGGGTGCGCGTCTGCGCGACGCCCTGGCATCGGCCAGCGCCGTGAGGTCTGGACTCAGCAGTGGAACCGGCCATCGACATGGCGCGAAGCGTGGCAATTTCGGCGGCGGATGACAAGGGAGGTCCCGCCCGAAGACGCTCGCATAGGCTTTGCATTGCAAAGTATAGCGCAAAGCCGACGTCACACCGCGGCGGCCGCGCGCGGGCGCTTCACCGCGGCGCCGGCGTCGAGCAACACCTGCTCCAGCACGGTGAGATAGTCCAGGTAGCGCCTGCGACCCTCGGCGGTGATACGGCACAGGGTCTGCGCTCGCCCGCGTTGGTAGCCCTTGCAGATCGCCACGAGGCCGGCGCGCTCCAGCACCGCGAGGTGCCGGTTCAGATTGCCATCAGTTAAAGCGCACAACTGTTTCAGATCCGGGAACGGCAGCCCGCGCGGATGCGCGACCAGCGAAGTCAGCACGCTCAGCCGTGCGTGCTCGTGTATGACCCGGTCCAGGCCGTCGTAGGCGAACGGGTGTTCGATACCGCCGTTTTTGCCGTGCGTGATCATTGCGCCGCTAGCACCACTGCAGCACGAGCGCCACCAGCGTCTGCCCGACACCAAATGCAATCCCCATCGCCCACGGTGAGAATGCCGCGCCGCTGTCCCGCAGCGTCAGGCAAGTCAGGCCGGCGGCCAGGTACCACAGTCCCACGGCGAACATCGGGCGCGGCAGGACCCGGCACGAGGCAAAGACGCCGAGACTGAACAGCACCTGCCACAGGCCCGGCAGCATCCACGCGCTGTCGGGCGCGTACCTGGCCACCACCACGGTCACCAGCAGGCCCGCGGCGATCGCCGGGGTGAACTGCTCGAGCGCGGTGCGGAGCATTTCCGCGGCCAGGCCGGCATGAACGCGGCGCGCCCGCAGTACGGCCTCGATGCTGATGATCGACAGCGACACGGCCGCGGTCGCAATCCATATCGACAGGTAGCGCGCAATGTCTCGTGATGGGTCGGGCAGCCACCGCCGCTGCGCCAGCGCGGCCAGCAGCGCCAGCACGGCGGTGGCCGCGAGCGTGGAGGGCCCATAGCCGCGAAACTCGGTGCCACGCGCCACCTGGTCACGGATGGTGCGGATCTGGGCCAGCGCCTTGTTGAGTTCTGTCACGCCGCGGCATCGAAGCAGTCGTGCCTGCAAGTTAGCCGCTATCGGCCCCTGCGGCAAGCGCCGCAGTTGCAAGCGGGCGTGCCTCGATGTACTACGGGCGACGCATGATTGCAGAGGGCGGCCGGACAAGGCACCCCGGCAGTGCACGTTCGAGCAGATCCGCTCGCGGCCGCAGCAGTCACGGGATGAGCGGCGCGCCGAGCGCGGCGTCAGGCTACCAGACCTCCGGACTCCAGTTGGATGAGGCGCCCTCCGGCGTCGCTCCGGCGATGATCGTGCCGGCATTGCTGTAGTAGTGCGGCGGCACGGGCAGGTTCAACGGCGCCGGAGAGCCGTCCATCACCCGCCCTGCAAGATCGTAGCGAGAGCCGTGGCAGGGACAGAAGAACCCCCCCGGCCAATTGGCAGCCAGCGGCGGGCCAGCGTGGGGACGGTACTTGGGGATGCAACCCAGATGCGTGCAGATGCCCACCAGGACAAGATATTCCGGCTTGATCGAGCGTTGGATCGGATCCCAGTGTGCCAGGTCGGGCGCCTGCTGCAGTTGCTTGGAGAACGGGTCCTTGAGCCGGTTGTTGATCTTGGGCAGTTCAGCCAGCTGGGCGGGCTCACGCCGCAGTACCCAGACGGGTTTCTGACGCCAGGTGGCGGTGAGCATGGTTCCGGGCTTCAGGCCGCTGATGTCGATCGGTACCGGCGCGCCCAGAGCCAGTGCCGACTCGCTCGGGTTCCACGACTCGATGAACGGTACTGCGGTAAAGCCCACGCCGATCACTCCCAGCGCCGTGGTCGCGGCGCGCAGGATCGCCCGCCGTTGCGGGTCGGGAGCGGCGGGGTAGTCGCCCAGCTCGGCAGGGGTGGTCGTGTGCTCCTCGCTCATGCTGGACTCCCGGGCGGCCGAAGTAGACGATGCGGCAGATGTGTGCTGGCGGCGTCTCGGGGAAACTCGAGGCACAGCGCAAGCTCTCACCGGCGGCGATACCACAAAAGACCACCGTCTGGCCGCGAAGTTCCAGTGCACCGCCGCGAAGCCACACCGGCGAGCGGGCCTGCGCCGATTTGCCGGTCCGCACCCGAAAACGCTATTGTCGCCGCCACCTTAGCGCTCGGCGGGGGCAATTGCGTCCTTTCATGGCAACTATACCAAGCCTGCAGATCGGCGCGGGGGCGCAACCTCCCGCCAGCGGCCCCCCCGCCAACGCTGTATCCCGGACCCGCGCGTTCTCGACGCTGTTCCTGATCGAGATGTGGGAGCGCTTCGGCTACTACGGCATGCAGGTGCTGCTGGTTGTCTTCATGATCGAGTACCTGCACTTCAGCGACTCGCGCGCGAATCTGACCTGGGGGGCGCTGGCCGCTATGGTGTATGCGACCCCGGTGCTGGGCGGATGGATCGGCGACAAGGTGCTGGGGGCGCGCCGCACCACGATGCTCGGGGCGATCGTGCTGGGGCTCGGCTATGCACTGCTGTCGGTACCGTGGGACCGGGTGATCACCGGGGCCTGGGCGAGCCCGCTGCTGTTCTTCTCCCTGGGAGTGATCGCGACCGGCAACGGGCTGTTCAAGGCCAATCCGAACAATCTGGTGTCGCGCCTGTACGAGGGCGATCCATCCAGGCTCGACGGGGCCTTCACGATGTACTACATGGCCATCAATGTTGGCGCATTCATGTCGCAGTCGCTGACGCCGTGGATCCGCGTGCACTACGGCTGGCACTGGGCCTTCCTGACCTGCGCCCTGGGCCTCGCGATCGGCATCGCGCAGTTTCGCCTGCAGCGGCGTCTGGTCGCGCATGTTGGCTCCGCGCCTGATTTCCAGCCGCTGCGCCTGCGGCGGCTCGCGGCCGTGCTCGGTGGCGCTCTGGCGCTGGCGGTACTGATCGCCTTCATCGTCCAGAACCTCACGGTCGCTCGCGCGATCGTGTGGCTGGCGGGTGTGGCGCTACTCGCGCTGTTCGCCGTGTTGATCGTGCGCGGGCAGCGCGGGGAGCGCAGCGGCCTGATCGCGATGCTGGTGCTGACGGCGCAGAGCATGCTGTTCTTCGTGTTCTATCAGCAGATGTCGACCTCGCTGACGCTGTTCGCGCTGCATAACGTCAGGCTCGATTTTTTCGGCTACCACGTGCCACCCGAGCAGTTCCAGGTGCTCAATCCGTTCTGGATCGCGGTGCTGTCCCCGTTGCTCGCACTGCTGTACGGCCGTCTCGGGCGCCACGGCCACGATCCATCGGTCGCCGGCAAGTACGCGTGGGGCTTCGTGCTGCTCGCGCTCGGCTTTTTCGTCTATGCACTCAGCGGCAACTACGCCATCGCCGGGCTGGTGTCGCCGTGGTGGATGGTGTGGGGATACCTGCTGCAGTCCTTCGGCGAACTGCTGATCTCCGGGCTGGGGTTGGCGATGGTGGCGCGCTATGTGGGCCCGGCACGGCGCGGCCTGATGATGGGAGCATGGCTGCTGGCAAGCGGCATTGGGCAATACTTCGGCAGTTTCGTGGCCAATTTCGCCAGCGTGCCCGCCAATGTCACCGCGGCGAGCGCCACGCTGCCGCTGTACACGCACCTGTTCTGGGTGCTCGGCTGGGTGGCCGTCGGCGCTACCGTCGTGGTGCTGCTGCTGCTGCCGCTGATGCGTCGCCTGGACGTCAGCCATAGTGCCCGGCCGCCGGCCACCGCCGTGGCCAGCTGATGGCTCGCAAACGTCACCATGATGCGGCGGGAACCGTGGTGGTTCTCGAGCACGTCTCAAAGGTGCTGCACGACAACGCACTGGGCGACCCGCACGTGCGCAAACTCGCGGTGTGGCTGCCGCCGCAGTACGACCGGGGCGGCGCGCGCGGGCCCGGCAAACGGCTGCCGTTGCTGATGGACATGGTTGGCTTCACCGGCTCGGGGCTGTCGCACGTGGCCTGGAAGGCCTTCAGCGAAAATGTCCCGGAGCGCGCCGCGCGGCTGGTGCGCGACGGGGAGATGGCGCCGGCCATCATTGCTTTTCCGGACTGCTTTACCGCCCTGGGCGGCAACCAGTACATCAATTCCACGGCCGTCGGCCGCTACGCCGATTATCTCATCCGCGAGATCATTCCCTTCATCGATCGCGAGTTCCGCACCCTTGCGCGCCGTGAGCACCGCGGCTGCTTCGGCAAATCCTCCGGCGGCTATGGCGCGATCATCCATGGCATGAAGTATCCACAGACCTGGGGCGCGATCGCCGATCACTCCGGGGATTCGTACTTTGATTTCGTTTACTGGAACGACTGGCCGGTCACGCTCAACGAGCTGTCGAAGTATCGTCGCCGCCGCTTCAAGCCCGGTCGCTACGATGTTGAGGTGATGGAACGCGGCGCCGATCGCGGCCTGGATGATGGGCGCGTCCGGGCATTCCTGCAGGCGGTGTGGGCCAAGCCGAAGCTGTCGGATGCGGAGGTCACCACCATCATGAATCTGTGCATGGCGGCCAGTTACGACCCGGACCCGGCGGCGCCGAACGGTTTTCGGCTGCCATTCAATCTGGAGACCGGCGAACTGCTGCCGTTGCGCTGGCGCGCGTGGCTGCGGCACGATCCGGTCAGGTTGGTGCCGCGCTACCGCGACGCCCTGCGCTCGCTGCGGGGGGTCTATCTCGATTGCGGCTCGCGCGATCAGTATCACATCCATTACGGCATGCGCATCCTGTCCAAGCGCCTGCGTGCCGCAGGCATCACCCATACCTACCAGGAATTCGACGACAACCATTCCGACATCGACTACCGCATGGATGTGTCGCTGCCGTTCCTGTCGCGGGCACTGCGCTGACGTGGCCAGCGATGTCGACTACATGCGGCGCGCGCTGGAGCTGGCGCGCACCGCCGAGGCGGACGGCGAGGTGCCGGTGGGCGCGGTGCTGGTGCACGACCCGAGCATCATTGCCACCGGCTGCAACCGCCCGATTGCGGCCTGCGATCCCACTGCGCACGCAGAGATCGAGGCGCTGCGTGCGGGGGCGCGGCAGCTTGGCGGTTATCGGCTCGTCGATACGACGCTGTACGTGACGCTGGAGCCGTGCGTGATGTGTGCTGCAGCGCTGGTGCACGCGCGCGTGCGGCGCGTGGTGTTCGGCGCCTTCGATACGCATGCCGGTGCGGCCGGCAGCATGGTCGACGTGTTCAGGCTATGCGGCAATAACCATCGCGTCGAGGTGTTCGGCGGCGTGCTGGAGGCGGATTGCAGCACGCTGCTCCGCGGCTTCTTCGAGCGGCGCAGGGCATGAACACCGCGGCGCGCGCCGCCGTGCGGAGCGATCAGTTGTACTGTGGCGGCGTCGCCGCCAGGGCTTCGCGCAATACGCGCTGCGGCGTGCGCATCGACAGCGGTGTGGTGTCGAACCATTCCAGCACTGCCAGATACTGGCGCACCTGCTGCACGAACGTGGCCGGCTCCCAGCCGCGCGCATAGCCGCGCTTGGCGTGCGAATACCATTGTTCCTGCGCCAGCAGCGGCAGTTCGGCGCGCACGTCGCTCCAGGAGTCGGGGTCCTTGCCGAAATGCTGCGCGAGCACGCGCGCATCCTCGAGGTGTCCGTAGCCGACGTTGTAGGCCGCGAGCGCAAGCCAGGTATGATCCGGCTCGGGCACGTGTTTGGGGATGGTGCGCATGACCTGGGCCAGGTAGCGGGCGCCGCCGAAAATATTCTGACGCAGATTGGCCCGGTCGGTGACGCCGATGGCGCTGGCGGCGTCCGGGGTAAGCATCATGATGCCCTGGGCACCGTCGTCGGAGACCGCCTGCATCTGCCATTTGGACTCCTGGTAGCCCACTGCAGCCAGCAGCCGCCAGTCCAGACCCGTCGCCTTGGCCGCCTGCTCAAACAGGTCCTGCAGCTGCGGCAGGCGCGTGGCGATGTCGATCTGAAAACGGTGCGCCTCGAGGTAATCAAACTCGTCCGACTCAGCATTGGCCGCGGACTCGATGCGGGCGATGCGACCGCTGCGCCGCGCGGCGGCGAAGAAGCGGTTCGCGGCCGCAACCAGCTGCGTGGCGCCACGGCGCGCGATCCACTCAACCGGGCGCTTGTCCGGTAGCGTGAAGGCCACGCTGACGTCCGGGTAGAGGTGGCGGGCGAAAGCGAACTCGTTGGCATCCACCACGGCAAAGTCGGCCTCGCCGCGCTCAACCAGCTCCAGCGGGCCGGGCTGCCCCGGGGACTGCTCGGCCCACGACAGCGGCGGCACACCGGCGTCGCGTATGTTCTGCAGCAGCTGTGCCTGCGGGCTGCCACTGCGCACGAGCAGGCGAGCCCCGCGCAAGTCGTTCAGGTCGCGCGCGCGCGGCCGGTGGCGCCCCTGCACGACCAGCTGCGCAATCTGCTCGTAGCTGTGGGTGGCGATTCCTACGCCGCGCCAGCGCGCATCGGCGCTGATCTGAGCCGCGGCCAGGTCCGCGCGGCCCTGGGCGAGTGCCGCCCGCATCGCCGCCTGGTCCAGCACGGCTTCGATCTGCAACTTGACCCCAAGCCCCTGGGCGAAGGCGCTGACGAGGCGGTACTCGAGCCCCTGCGGCCCATGGGCCCCGAGGTAGTAGCTGGTTGGCGCATTGAGCGTCACCACACGCAAGATGCCGCGTGCGCGGATTTGCGCCAGCGCGCCCGGGGAATGCGCGCAGCTCGCCAGCAGCAGCGCGCACGATGTGCCCAGGGCCAGCCGGCGCGCGCAGCGGGTGAGCGCGCGGGACTGGCGCGTACGCGCCGGATGCGCGATGAGTGTGGAAGTCGCTGCCTTCATCGTGAGGTAGAATACCTTCCGTTCCCCCGGAGAGGTACCGAAGCGGTCATAACGGCGCCGACTCGAAATCGGATGGTCGGGTAATTCCGGCACGTGGGTTCGAATCCCACCCTCTCCGCCATTTAACTCCGCGATGAATTCGCGCGGATGTCGGTCGCTGCCGACAAATGCGCCGCTACCGCCGCTGTACCGCCGCTGTAATGGCGCGCCCCGGCGATGTACGCTCTAATACCGTGTCGTGGAGCGCGTGGCGCAGAGCGCGCGGCCCGCGCTGCTGCAAACCCCATCTTTGGGCTGCACAGTGCGCCAGGTCTCACTCGCGCGCCGGGCTTCGGTGATTGATGTCCTGTGCGGCGCAGGCCGCTGTTTTACAGTGTTGGGCACATGATGCAGGGGCGGTGATGATGGAGGGCAGTCGCATGTTCAGCGCCGAGGCCGAGCTGCTGGAGGCGGAGCAGGCTGATGACTCGGCGGCCTTGAGCCGCCGTGGGCTGCTGATCGAGACCGTCACCGCGAGCGTGCGCAGCATCGTCACGGCGCCCTCGCTCACGGCGATGCTGCCGGAGGTGCTGGTGCGGCTGGTCAACGTGGTCCCGGTCGACCGCATCGACATCATCGAGATGTTGCCGCGGTCGCAGGGCCTGGCGCTGCCGAAGACGCTGTTCTCCTGGCAGACGCCGGACAGCCCGGCGCTGTCGCTGCCGGCCGACGCGGGCGAGAAGTTTGCCCACAGCGCCGAGCTGCAGGAGTGGTTCCGACCGCTGACCCTCGGCCAGTCGACCGTCACGCTGAAGCGTACCGCCGCCGGGGCGGTGCGCGCCGCATTGGCCGAGCTGCACGTCATGGCCATGATGATGGTGCCCATCATGATCGATGGGCGGTTGTGGGGGCAGGTCGCTTTTGCCGATTGTCGCGACGATCAGGAATGGGCCGCTGACGATCTGAAGATCCTGACGATGCTCGCCGAGGTGATCGGCGCGGCGGTCACGCGCGAGCGCTTCCTGGGCCAGGCGCAGCAGCGCGAGCGGCTGCTGCGTGCAATCAACGACAGCGCCTCGCAGATCATGACGGCCACCGATCTACACCAGGCGATCGCCGCATCGCTGGGCATCGTGGCCGGTGCGATCGGTGTCGACCGGGTGATCGTGCAGGAGCTGGTGCCGCAGCCGGGCGCGCCCGCGGATGCCGAGCCGCGGCGGGCGCTGCGCAATTTCTGGCGCGCACCGGGTGCGCCGCTCAAGCTGCCTGAACTCGTGGAGCTTCTGTCCCGGCCCTGCAACCCGGAAGTTTCCGCATGGATGGAGCCGCTCAAGCGCGGCATCGCCGTTCAGGCGCAGCTGTCGCAGGCCGCCGGCGCGCTGCGGCAGATGATGCTGGGTTTCCAGTCGCGTGCAGTGCTGATGGTGCCGATCATGGTGGATGGGCGCTACTGGGGCCGTATCAGCCTGAGCAATAGCGGCCACGAGTGCGTCTGGAATGGCGCCGAGGTCGATGTACTGCAGACTCTGGCCGAGCTGATCGGCACGGCAATCACGCGCGAGCGACACCTGCAGGCATTGGCCGCGGCCAATACCATCATTCAAAACAGTCCCACGATCCTGTACCGGCTGCGCGGCGAGCCGTCACTGCCGATGCTCTACATTTCCGACAATGTCGCGCTGCTCGGACACGAGGCGGCGGAGCTGGTGGAAGCCCCCACGCGCTACCGCGAGCTCATTCACGCCGAGGATCGCGGCGCGGTCGAGGAGGCGATCTCGGCGCTGCTGGCGCCCCAGGCGCCGGCATCGGTGATTGAGTACCGCCTGCTCGCGGGTGATGGCACGGTGCGCTGGGTGGAGAATCGTCTCAGGCCGGTGCGTGATGCGGATGGCCGCCTGATCGAGATCGAAGGCATCCTGAGCGATGTGACCGAACGCCGCATCGCGCAGGACAAGATCGCGCTGCTGGCGCGTACCGATGCGCTGACGGGCCTGGCCAATCGGATCACCTTCGGCGACCGGTTGCGCCAGGCGTTTGCGGGCTCGCAGCGCGGTGCGCATGGCTTTGCCGTGCTGTATCTGGATCTCGACCGCTTCAAGGAAGTCAACGACACCCTCGGCCATCATGCCGGGGACCTGCTGCTGCAGCAGGTGGCGCAGCGCCTGCAGCAGGCCACGCGCGAGATCGACGTGGTGGCACGCCTCGGCGGCGATGAATTCGCGATCGTGCAGGCCGAGTTGAGCGATTCGGCCTCGGCCGGAACGTTGGCGGAGAAGCTGATCGAACTGATCTCGGCCCCGTACATCGTCGACGGCAACGAGTTGCGCATCGGAGTGAGCATTGGCATCGCGTTGTACATGAGCGATGCGCGCAGCCCGGACACGCTGCTGGCGCAGGCCGACCAGGCGCTGTACCGGGCCAAGCATGCCGGAAGGGGACTGTACCGGTTCTACTCGGACCAGATCGACCATGAGACGCGTGCGCAGCTGTCTTTGGCGGAGGGTCTGCGCGGCGCGGTGGCGCGCGGCGAGCTGGAGATTCGCTACCAGCCGCAAGTCGAGCTGGCTTCGGGCCGCATCGTCGGCATGGAGGCGCTGCTGCGCTGGAATCATCCCACCCGGGGCGTGCTGCTGCCGGAGGATTTCCTACCGATAGCCGAGAAGTTCGGCATCATGCAGCAGGTGGGGCGCTGGACGCTCGATGAGGCCTGCCGGCAGATGGCGCGCTGGCGGCAGCAGCGCATGTCGGTGCCGGTCGTGGCAATCAATGTCGCGCTGGCGCAGATCCGCATGGGCGAGGAGTTCGTGCGCGACGTCATGGACAGCCTGCAGCGCTGGGGCCTGAAGCCCGCGGATGTGGAGCTGGACGTGACCGAGCGGGTGCTGGCGCGCTCAACGCTGACCCAGAGCGGGGTATTGGAACAGTTGCGTCAGCTCGGGGTGGGCATCGCGATCGACGATTTCGGCGCGCAATATTCCTCGCTCGATTATCTGCGCACTTACCGCGTCAACCGCCTCAAGATCGCCCGCGGCATGATCGCGGCGGCGGACGTCGAGCCGGGCGGCAGCGCGATGATCCGCGCCATTTTGAGCCTGGCGCGCGAGCTGGGGGTCGGGGTGGTGGCCGAGGGCGTCGAAACCGAGGCGCAGTGCCGGCTGCTGGTGCAGGCAAGCGCGGGGGCGCAGGGCCAGGGTTTTTACTACAGCCAGCCGGTGCCGGCCGATGAGACCATGAGGCTGCTGCGTACCGGGGTGATACCGCCGCCGGACCCAAAGCCATAGCTATTGCTCAGGGGAGATCGTGTTCGCGCACGTTGCGCTGGTATTCGGCGGCGAAGGCACGTGCGAATGCTTCGGCAAACAGTTGCGGCAGCCGGCCGGCTCCCATCTCGGTGAGGGTACGGAAGCGGGCGGTGGCGCCGGCTGCCTCGCCGGCACCGGCTTCGGTCTGGGCGCTCGAGTGCGACAGCGCCGCCGGATCGAGCCGCGCGGTGAACTCGCTCAGCGCGGCGGGCAAGCCCCGCATCAGCGCCAACTCGTGCCCGCGCTGGCTGGCGGCGATATCGCGCAACCACTGGACCGCATCGAGTTCGTGGCGGGTGTGGCCCAGCAGCAGCCGCAGCAGCAGGTCCTCGACCGGCAGCCCCGTCAGGCCGATGTGCTGCACATCTGCGCGGCCCACCTCGATGCGGTTGCGGTCACGCAGTTCGCGTTGCGCCAGCGTCAGGCCTTTGAGTGCCGCCAAGGCTTCACGCAGCAGCAACCCGGCCAGGTACAGTAGTCCCGGCAGCTGCTCGGACGGCAGGCGCTTCGGATCGAGCCCGGCGCCGCGGCACAGAGCCTCGAGCGCCGCGGTATCGGCGCCGGCAGCGCCGCCGGTGGGGATGCCGATGGCGCTGCCGGTAGCGGTGACGGCATGGCGCGGCGGCGCTGCGCGCGCACGCGCGGCGCCGTCGTCCCCCGCCAGTGACGGGCGCTGTCCGCTGCGGTCGAAGGCGCGCAGGCCGCTGTCCTCGATCGGCAGCGAGCGGACCGACACCGACTGACCGAAGGCATCCACCGGCCCGATGCGGCTGCCGCTGCCCGGATCGGCACCGGCGTGCAGCAACTGCTTGACGTCGAGGGAGACGCCGATGTCGGCCGGATAGGCGCCGAAGGCCGCCGCTCGGGCGCTGACCGGGAAGATCGAGCTGGCCTCGGGCGCCTCCGCGGCATCCGCATCGATATGAACCGTGACCTGGTACTGGCCCAGGCGCAGGCTGTCGCCGTCACGCAGCGGATAGATGTTACGGCGGCTGATCGGCACCGTCCCGCCGTTGACATAGGTGCCGTTGGTGCTGCTGTCGAGCAGGTAGTAGGAGCCATTGCGGAACTGTACCCGCGCGTGGTGCGCGGACAGGTAGCACTGCGAGTCCGGCAGCACCCAGTCATTGTCATGCGCGCGGCCGATGCTGCCGCCGCCCACGCCCAGCACGATGCTCTCATCAGCGCCGAGCGCGTCGCGCTGGTCGCTGACGACCGTCAACCTCAGTGCCATCGATGCAATCCGCGGCGCCTCGTGCCCGCACGGGGCGCATGCCTGGTCCATGACATATAATGCGTGCAGCGACTTGCAGCCCAGGGGCCTCGCTGCGACCCATGACGGCATCGAACCACATATTCAAGATTATCTTTGTGAACCAGGGCAAGGTTTACGAGGTTTACGCGCGCAAGGTCAGCCATGGGGCGCTGTTCGGCTTCGTGGAAATCGAAGAACTGGTGTTCGGTGAGCGCTCAACGGTGGTGCTGGACCCCGGCGAGGAACGGGTGAAGAGCGAATTCGCCGGCGTCAAGCGCAGCTACCTGCCGCTGCAGTCGATCATCCGGATCGACGAGGTGAAAGCTCAGGGGGTCAGCAAGATCACCGCGTTGGAGGGTGGCAACGTCGCGCAGTTTCCCGTGTCGTTCCTGCCGCCATCGGGCTCGGATCCGGGACCGAAGAAATCCTGATGCTCACGCTGCCGGGCTCGCAGGCGCTGTCCGGCTTCCGCACCGCCAGCCTGCTCGCGCGCCTGTCGGCCCTCGAGCCGGCGCTGGTAGCGCTGCGGGCGCAGTTCCTGCACTTCGTGGACTGCAGCCGCGAACTCGATGCGGCCGAATACGCGCGGCTGACGGCATTGCTCGACGAGGGCGATGCGAGCGGCCCGGCCACCGGTGCGCACGGCGCTGCCGATCTGCACCGGCTGGAACTGCTGGTGGTGCCGCGCCCCGGGACGATCTCGGCCTGGTCCAGCAAGGCCACCGATATTGCGCAGGTGTGTGGCCTGGCGGCGGTGCGCCGCATCGAGCGCGGCGTGTGCTACACGCTCGCCCTGCGCGGCCCGCTGCTGCCGGCGAGCCGCTGCGCCGTGCTCGCCGCGGCGCTGCACGATCGAATGACCGAGACGGTGCTGGAGCATGCCGACAGCGCGGCGCGATTGTTCGCGATCGAGTCGCCCTCGCCGCTGCACCGCATAGCGCTGGCGCGGGGACGCGAGGCGCTGGTGCGCTCCAACAGCCATCTGGGCCTGGCGCTGGCGGCTCACGAGATCGATTACCTGCTCGCCACGTTCAGCGCGCTCGGGCGCGACCCGACCGATGTGGAACTGATGATGTTCGCGCAGGCCAATTCCGAGCACTGCCGTCACAAGATCTTCAATGCCGAGTTCGTGATCGACGGGGTGCCGCAGCCGCGATCGCTGTTTGCGATGATCCGCCACACCTCGGCTGCGAGCCCGTCAGGGCTGCTGTCCGCCTACCGCGACAACGCGGCGGTGATCGAAGGCCTGCCTGGTACGCGTTGGTTCTCCGATCCGGCCAGCGGCATCTACCGCGGCAGCGACGAGCCGATCGATATCGTGCTGAAAGTCGAGACCCACAACCATCCGACGGCGATCTCGCCGTTTCCCGGCGCCGCCACCGGCGCGGGCGGGGAGATCCGCGACGAGGGGGCGGTCGGACGCGGCGCCAAGCCCAAGGCCGGCCTGGTTGGATTTTCGGTGTCGCACCTGCGCATTCCCGGCTTCGTGCAACCGTGGGAGCACTCGCTGGGCAGCCCGCCGCGCCTTGCCTCGGCGCTGCAGATCATGCTCGAGGCGCCGATCGGCGCGGCTGCGTTCAATAACGAATTCGGCCGGCCCAACCTGTGCGGTTACTTTCGCACCCTGGAGATCTCGCTGCCGCACGAAGGACCCGGGCGCATGCGCGGCTATCACAAACCAATCTTGCTGGCCGGCGGTCTGGGCAATGTACGGCGCATGCATGTGCACAAGGCCGAGGTCAGCATCGGCGCCTCCCTGGTGGTGCTGGGGGGGCCGGCGATGCTGATCGGACTGGGCGGCGGCGCCGCCTCATCGATGGGTAGCGGTGCCTCCGACGAGCGGCTCGACTATGCCTCCGTCCAGCGCGGCAATCCGGAGATGCAGCGGCGCGCGCAGGAGGTGATCGATCGCTGCTGGGCGCTCGGAACCGACAACCCTATCGAGCTGATCCACGACGTCGGTGCCGGCGGCCTGTCCAACGCGGTGCCGGAGGCGGTGGCGCATAGCCGGCGCGGGGCGCGCATCGAGCTGCGTGCAATCCCGAGCGCCGAGCCCGGCATGTCGCCGCTGCAGATCTGGTGCAACGAGGCGCAGGAGCGCTATGTGCTGGCGCTGCAACCCGGCGCGCTGGCGCGCTTCAGCGCGATCGCCGCGCGTGAGCGCTGCCCGTTCGCGCTCATCGGCGAAATCACCGCCGACGGCGTGCTGGTGGTGCACGACCGGCTATTCGGCAACGACCCGGTGCACATGCCGCTGCAGGCTCTGCTGGGCGATCCGCCGCGGCTGCGCCGCGCGGTGCACACGCCTGCGCCGCCGATGCGCACCTGCCCGGACTGGGCCGCGCTGCCGCTGCGCGAGGCGGTCTACCGGGTGCTGCGCCAGCCAGCGGTCGCAGACAAGACCTTTCTGATCACGATCGGCGACCGCACGGTCGGCGGGCTGAGCAGCCGCGATCAGATGGTCGGGCCATGGCAGGTGCCGGTCAGCGACGTCGCGGTGACGCTGGCCGACTACAGCCACGAGCACGGTGAGGCGATGGCGCTCGGGGAGCGAACCCCCGCCGCGCTGCTGGATGCTGCGGCCTCGGCGCGGCTGGCGGTGGCCGAGGCCATCACCAACATCCTCGCCGCCGATATCGTGCGCCTGGCCGATGTACGGCTGTCGGCCAACTGGATGGCGGCCTGTGATGAGGATGGCGAGCAGGCGGCGCTGTACCAGGCGGTACGCGCGGTGGGCGAACAGTTCTGCCCGGCGCTGGGGATCGCGATCCCGGTCGGCAAGGACTCGCTGTCGATGAAGAGTGAATGGACCGATGGGGCGGCGCACAGGACGGTCGTGGCACCGGTATCGTTGATCGCATCGGCGTTCGCGCCGGTGCGCAGCGTACGCCGCACGCTCACACCGGTGCTGCGGCAGGATGCCGGCCCCACGAAATTGCTGCTGGTGGACCTGGGCTGTGGGCGCAACCGGCTGGGCATGAGTGCCCTGGCGCAGGTGTTTGGGCTGACCGGTGGCCGCAGCGCCGACGCCGAGGATCCGGCGCGGCTTGCGGCGTTTGCGGCGGCGATCATCGAGCTGCGCACGCGCGAGTGGATTCTCGCCTATCACGATCGGGCCGATGGCGGGCTGCTGGCCACCCTGGCGGAAATGGCCTTTGCCGGACATTGCGGCGTGGATGTGACGCTGCCGGCGCAGCCGGCCGAGCCGATCGCGGCGCTGTTCACCGAGGAGCCGGGCGCGGTGCTGCAGGTGACGCAGGCGCTCGAGCCGGCGGTGCTGGCGTGCTTCGAGCGGCACGGCCTCGCCGATTGCGTACACAGTATCGGCGCCCCGCAGTCGCCGCTGCGCGTGCGCATCCGGGCGGGGACGGCGCTGATCGACGAGAGCTGGACGCAGCTGCGCCACGCCTGGTCGCAAACCTCCTACCAGATGCGGCGGCTGCGCGACGATCCATCGTGCGCCGAGGAGGAGCTTGCGGCCGTGCTCGACACGGCCGACGCCGGGCTCTCGCAGCAACTGAGCTTCGATGCCGAGGAGGACATCGCCGCGCCGCTGATTGCTCGCGGGGCACGGCCCCGCGTCGCGGTGCTGCGCGAGCAGGGTGTCAACAGCCAGGTCGAGATGGCTGCGGTGCTCGATCGTGCCGGCTTCGAAGCGCACGATGTGCACATGACCGACCTGCTGAGCGGCCAGCGCACGCTCGCATCGTTTCGCGGGCTGGTCGCCTGCGGCGGATTTTCCTACGGCGACGTGCTCGGCGCCGGCGGCGGCTGGGCCCGCTCGATCCTGCTGCACGAGCGCACGCGTGCCGAATTCGCCCGCTTTTTCGAGCGCGCCGACACGTTCGCGCTCGGGGTATGCAACGGTTGCCAGATGTTCGCGCTGATCACCGAGCTGATTCCCGGCGCGCAGCACTGGCCGCGGTTCGTGCGCAATCGCAGCGAGCAGTTCGAGGCGCGCTTCGGCATGGTGCGCATCGAGCCCTCGCCTTCGGTACTGCTGCAGGGCATGCACGGCTCGCAGCTGCCGATTGCGATCTCGCATGGAGAGGGCCGCCCGCAGTTTGCGAATGATCAATCATTGCGGTACTGCCTGGAGCGGCGCCTGGTCGCGCTGCGCTACCTGACCAACAATGGTGAGGTGGCCTCGACCTATCCGGCCAATCCTAACGGCGGCGTACACGGGATCGCCGCGCTGACCAGTAGCGACGGGCGCGTGACGGTCACGATGCCGCATCCGGAGCGTGTGTACCGCACGGTGCAGAACTCGTGGTACCCGCGTGCCGCGGGCCAGGACAGCGGCTGGATGCGCATTTTCCGCAACGCGCGCCGCTGGGTAGGCTGAGCTCAGCGCGGCTCGGCGGCGCCGGGCTCGCTGGCCGCAGTGGCGGCGGGCGTGGCGCCGGGCGCGGGCGCAGCGCCGGTGGCGGCCGGTGCGTCCTGGTCGCAGAAGAAGCGGCGTACCAGCATGGCCTGCTGCAGCCGCCCCTTGCGCACGTAAGCCTGGTGCAGCAGGTCCTTCATCACCTCCAGCAGCAGGCCGGACTGGTCGTCGTCCAGAGGCGGCAGGTTCGGCGCCGGGTCGCTATCGGAGCCGAAGATCACGCGCTTGACCGCGGCGAAGCTCGCCGCGTCGATCTGCGCGAGCTCGCGCAGATCGCTCAGATCGTCGAACAGCCGCAGCTTGTCGCCCAGCTGCGCAAATGCGGCCTGCATCGTGCGGCGGCACATGCTGGCAAAGGCGTTGAAAGCGCCGTGCGAATAGCACAGCAGGGCTTCCCGGAACAGCGTCTCCACCGCCTCGGGTAGATAGGTGAAGTTGAATTTCTCGCGCGGCCGTTCGATCTGGCTGAACTGCGATGATAGCTCGACACGCTGTGCGCCGTAGCCGCGCACGTTGAAGCGCGCGAACACCGGTGCATTGCAGGCGTCGCAGCGATACACGATACCGACCTGCTTGGGCCGGTACGTGTTCAGGTCGCTGAAGCGCGGCACGGCCAGCGGGGTGATATGTGCCAGGACCAGGCAATGGGGACAGGTCAGCGCCAGGCTCTGGCTGTGATCGTGCTGCAGCCGGTCGCTGCCGTCGATGTAGACCGACACGGATGTGTCCAGTAGCCGTTGTGTCGTGCGAGTGTAGCCCAATGGTGGGCGCAGCAGTACGGTGCGCCTGGCGGCCACGGCCCCCACGATGCACGCCGACGCGGCGGTATAAACATAATGCCGGCCGGCCCGGCCGGCGGCGGGGCCGAATCAGCCGGTGAGGCGCTTGTACTTGAGCCGGTGCGGCTGGGCGGCCTGATCGCCGCGGCGGCGCTTGAGGTCCTCGGTGTAATCCTGGAAGTTGCCCTGGAACCAGACCAGCTGCGAGTCGCCGTCGAACGCCAGGATGTGGGTGGCGATACGGTCGAGAAACCAGCGGTCGTGCGAGATCACCACCGCGCAGCCGGGAAAATTCAGCAGCGCCTCCTCCAGCGCGCGCAGCGTCTCCACGTCCAGGTCGTTGGTCGGCTCGTCCAGCAGTAGCACATTGCCGCCGGCTCGCAGCACCTTTGCCAGATGCACGCGGTTGCGCTCGCCGCCGGACAGCTCGCCGATGAGCTGCTGCTGCTGCGTGCCCTTGAAGTTGAAACGCCCGACGTAGCTGCGTGAAGGGGTCTCGTAGTTGTCCACGCGGATGATGTCCTGGCCGCCGGAGATCTCCTCCCACACGCTCTTGCTGTCGTCGAGAAGCTGGCGCGACTGGTCGACGTAGGCGAGCTTTACCGTGGGCCCGATGCGGATGTCGCCGGCGTCGGGCCGCTCCGTGCCGATGAGCATGCGGAACAGCGTGGTCTTGCCGGCGCCGTTCGGGCCGATGATGCCGACAATCGCGCCGCGGGGCAGGGTGAAGCTCAGGTTCTCGATCAATAACCGCTCGCCGAAGCTCTTGCGCAGTCCCTTGACGTCGATGACCAGTTCGCCCAGGCGCGGACCCGGCGGGATATACAGCTCGTCGGTTTCGTTACGCTCCTGGAATTCGCGCGACGCGAGCTCCTCGTAGCGTGCCAGGCGCGCCTTGCCCTTGGCCTGGCGCGCCTTGGGGTTGGAGCGCACCCACTCGAGCTCGTGCTGCAGCGTGCGGCGCAGCGCCTCGCGCTCGCGCTCTTCCAGAGCCAGGCGCTGCTGCTTCTGCTCCAGCCACGAAGAGTAGTTTCCCTGCCATGGGATGCCATGGCCGCGGTCGAGCTCGAGGATCCACTTGGCGACATTGTCCAGAAAGTAGCGATCGTGCGTCACCGCCACCACGGTGCTGGCATATTCCTCCAGGTAGCGCTCGAGCCACGCGACCGATTCGGCATCCAGATGATTGGTCGGCTCATCCAGCAGCAGCATGTCCGGCTGCGAGAGCAGCAGGCGGCACAGCGCCACGCGCCGCTTCTCGCCGCCGGAGAGCTGCGCGATGCGCGCGTCCCATGGGGGCAGCCGCAGCGCGTCCGCTGCAATCTCGAGTTTGCGTTCCAGCTCCCACCCACCGGCCGCGTCGATCGCGTCCTGCAGCCGACCCTGCTCCTCGAGCAGCTTGTTCATCTGTGCGTCGTCCATTGGCTCGGCAAACCGCTCGCTGATCTGGTTGAATCGCGCCAGCAACGCGAACGTGCCGCCGAGCCCTTCGACCACGATGGCGCGCACGTCCTTGTCGGCGTCGAGCTGCGGCTCCTGCGGCAGGAAGCCGACGCGGATGCCGGGCTGCGCACGCGCCTCTCCATCGATGCTCTGGTCCATGCCCGCCATGATGCGCAGCAGGGTGGATTTGCCCGAGCCGTTCAGTCCGAGCACGCCGATCTTGGCGCCGGGGTAGAAGGACAGGCTGATGTCGCGCAGGATGACGCGCTTGGGCGGCACCACCTTCGAGACCCGGTTCATCGTATATATGTATTGCGCCATGCGCGCATTATCGAATAAGGCCCGGATGCTGGCCACTGTCACGGGTGTGTTATCTTCGCCGCAAGTGCCTGCGTCGTTGCGGGCCGGAGCTCGAAGCAAACGTTGGACGCGAGAGGCGCTGAGGTTGCGGTCGTAATCGGCGAGCGTCTGGCCCGCTATGGTTTCGGTTGCGGGCATCCCTTTGGAGCCGATCGGCACGCGGCGTTCCTACGCGAATTCGAGCAGCGCGGGCTGGACCGCTGTGTCGAGCTGCTGGAGCCGCGCGACGCTACCGTTGCCGAGTTGGAGTTGTTTCATACCCCCGAGCACGTGCGTTTCGTCATGGAACGCTCGCAGTGCGGTAGCGGCTGGCTCGATGAGGGCGACACACCGGCGTTTCGCGGGGTGTTCGAGGCGGCTGCCTGCGTGGTGGGCTCGAGCCTGGTAGCCGCACGCTGGATCGTCAGCGGGCAGCGGCGCCGTGCGTTCGTTCCCATTGGCGGCCTGCACCACGCCGCCCGCGCCCATGCGGCCGGGTTCTGCGTCTTCAACGACTGCGGCGTGGTGGTGGAATACCTGCGGCGCCGCTGCGCCGTGCGCCGCATCGCCTACATCGACGTCGATGCCCATCACGGCGATGGCGTGTACTACGCCTTCGAGGAGGATCCGGAGCTGATCTTCGCCGACGTGCACGAGAGCGGCCAATCCCTCTATCCGGGCACCGGGGCTGCCCGCGATACCGGGCGCGGCGCCGCTGAGGGGACCAAGCTCAACGTGCCACTGCTGGCCGGAGCGGGCGATGAGGAGTTTCACGCCGCCTGGCCGCGGCTGCTGGCACATGTGCAGCGGTTCGAGCCGGAGTTCTTCGTACTGCAATGTGGCGCCGACAGCATCGCCGGCGATCCGATCGCGCACCTGCAATTCTCCAGCGCCTGTCATGCACGCGCGGCGCAGGAGCTGTGCCGGCTGGCCGATCGGCTCGGACATGGGCGCGTGCTGGCGCTGGGCGGCGGCGGCTATGACCGCGGCAACCTGGCGCGCACCTGGAGCGCCGTGGTCGAGTCGCTGCTGGCCGCGTGAGGCAGCGCTCGCAGGCCGACGCGGGCCCGTCCGGGCTTGATCGGGTACAATTTCCCTGCCTTTCCGCTTCATACCCCCGGCTCACGCAAGGCAGGTCTCATGTTTTCCAACCGTATGCGCATCAAGGATTTCGACGCTGATCTGCAGCGCTCGCTCGACGCCGAGCGCGAGCGCCAGGAGACGCATATCGAGCTCATCGCCTCGGAGAACTACGCCAGCCCGCGCGTGCTGGAAGCACAGGGCACCGTACTGACGAACAAATATGCGGAAGGCTATCCGGGCAGACGCTACTACGGGGGCTGCGAATACGTGGACGAGGTCGAGCTGCTGGCGATCGAGCGCGCCAAGCGCCTGTTCGGTGCGGATTACGCCAACGTGCAGCCGCACTCGGGCTCGCAGGCGAACGCCGCGGTCTACCTCGCGCTGCTGGCCCCGGGGGACGTGATCCTGGGCATGAGCCTCGATCATGGCGGCCATCTCACCCATGGTGCCAAGGTCAACTTTTCCGGCAAGCTGTTTCGCTCCTACCAGTATGGCGTGCACCTGGACACGGGCCTGATCAACTACGAACAGATCGAAGCGTTGGCGCATGAGCATCGGCCGAAGATGATCGTCGCGGGCTTCTCGGCCTACTCGCGCGTGATCGACTGGGCGAGGCTGCGTGCGATCGCCGATCAGACCGGCGCGCTGCTGTTCGTCGACATGGCCCATGTGGCCGGGCTGGTGGCGGCCGGGTTGTATCCGAACCCGGTAGCGCACGCCGACGTAGTCACCACCACCACGCACAAGACCCTGCGCGGGCCGCGCGGCGGGCTGATTCTCGCGCGCGCCCACGAGACGATCACCAAGAAGCTCAATTCGATGGTGTTTCCGGGCACGCAGGGCGGACCACTGATGCATGTGGTGGCGGCCAAGGCGGTGGCGCTGCTGGAGGCGCTGCAGCCGCAGTTCGCCGACTACCAACGCCAGGTGCTGGCCAACGCCCGCGCCCTGGCCGCGGCGATGGTGGCACGTGGCTACGATGTGGTTTCGGGCGGAACCGACAACCATCTGTTCCTGCTCAGCCTGATTGGCCGCGAGATCACCGGCAAGCAGGCCGATGCCGCCCTCGGGGCCGCCTTCATCACGGTGAACAAGAACGCGGTGCCCAATGATCCGCGCCCGCCAATGGTGGCGAGCGGGTTGCGGCTGGGGACTCCCGCGGCCACCACGCGCGGATTCGGCGAACCGGAAATGCGTCAGGTGGCCGGATGGATTGCCGATATCCTCGATACCGGCGGGGCGAGCGACGCGATCGAGCGCGTGCGCGCCGAGGTCGTGCAGTTGTGCCGTCGCTTCCCCGTCTACGAGCAGTGAAGCCGGCATGACCGTGCGCTGAAGAGGGATGCTCGATGCATTGTCCCTTCTGTGGCCAGGGGGAGACCAAGGTGACCGATTCACGCCTGAGCGCTGACGGTGCGCAGGTGCGCCGGCGGCGCGAGTGCCTGAGCTGCGGGGAGCGCTTCACGACCTTCGAATCCGCCGAACTGCTGATGCCGCGGGTGATCAAGAGCGATGGCAGCCGCGAGCCATTCGACGAACGCAAGCTCAAGGGCGGCATGATCAAGGCGCTGGAGAAGCGCTCGGTGAGTTCGGAGGCGATCGAACAGGCAGCTGGGCGCGTGTGTCACAAGCTGCGCGTGCTCGGCGAGCGCGAAGTACCGGCCCGCAGCATCGGCGAGCTGGTCATGGAGGAGTTGCGGCAGCTCGATGAGGTCGCCTACGTGCGCTTTGCCTCGGTATATCGCAGTTTCCAGGATGTGGAGGCGTTTCGCGACGAGATCGAGCATCTGCGTCACCATCGCCGCCGCCGCGATGAGAAGAGTGCGGCGGAGCACGATCAGCTGCCGCTGCTGCCGGGGGAGAGTGCGCCGGCGAGGACCAAGCCTTGAGCGCGCCGCAGCCAGCGCCGGGGCCTATATCTGCGCCTGCGCCTGCGCCGGGGTCGGAGCCGGGCGAGCACGACGCCGGCCACATGCGCCGCGCGCTGGAGCTGGCGCTGCGCGGGCTCAACACCACCGATCCGAATCCGCGCGTCGGCTGCGTCGTGGTCAATGCCGGCCGCGTCGTCGGGGAGGGCTGGCACCAGCGTGCCGGCGGCCCGCACGCCGAGGCGCAGGCGCTGCAAGCGGCCGGCGCCGCGGCGGCGGATGCCACCGCGTACATCTCGCTGGAGCCGTGTGCCCACACGGGACGTACGCCACCGTGCGTGCAGGCGCTGATCGGCGCGCGCGTGAGGCGTGTCGTATATGCTTGTGTCGATCCCAATCCGCTGGTCAATGGCGCCGGTGAGCGCGCGCTGCGCGCCGCGGGTATCCAGGTGAGCGCTGGGGTGCTCGCGGCCGAGGCCGAAGCGCTCAATCCCGGCTTCTTCAAGCGCATGCGCACCGGCTTGCCATGGGTGCGGGTGAAGCTCGCGGCGAGCTTGGACGGGCGCACCGCGCTCGCCAATGGCGCGAGCCGCTGGATCACCGGCGAGGCTGCCCGCGCGGACGTGCAGCGTTTCCGTGCCCGCAGCTCGGTGATCCTGACGGGCAGTGGCACGGTGCTGGCCGATGATCCGGCGCTCACGGTACGCATCGATGCCGTGGAGCGCCAGCCCCTGCGCGTGGTACTGGACTGCGCACTGCGCGTGCACGCGACGGCGCGGGTGTACGCGGGCGACGGGGCGGCGATGGTGTTCACCGCGAGCGACGATGCGACACGCCGCGCCGAGCTCGAACGCCGCGGGGTGCGAGTGGAGCCGGCCAGGCGTGCCGGCAAGGAAGGCCTGGCGCTCGAGCCGGTATTGCGCCGGCTCGCACAACTGCAAGCCAACGAGGTCTGGGTCGAGGCAGGCGCGCAGCTGGCCGGCTCGATGCTGCGCGCGCAGCTGGCCGACGAGCTGATCGTGTACCTGGCGCCGCTGCTGCTGGGACCGGCGGCGCGGCCGCTGCTGCAGTTGCCGCAGATTACGCAGTTGACCGAGGCCCTGCGGCTGCAGTTCACCGACGCCGAACGCATCGGTGAGGATTGGCGGCTGACCGCACGGCCGCTGGCGACCGCGGCAACGGCAACGGCAACGGCCACGGCCACGGCCACGGCCGCCCGCACGCCCCCCCCACCGCGTTAAACAGGCCGTACCACCGTGTTCACCGGCATCATCCAGGACATCGGCCGCATCGAGGCGCTCGAGCCGCGGGACGGTGATCTGCGGCTGAGCGTGGGGGTGGATCGGCTGGATCTGGCCCGCACCCGTATCGGCGACAGCATCGCCGTCAGCGGCGCCTGCCTGACGGTGGTGGCACTGCAGTCGCGTGCATTCAGCGTCGACGTATCGCGCGAAACGCTGGCACACACGACGATATCGCAGTGGCGGGTCGGACGTCGCGTCAACCTCGAGCCGGCACTGCGCGTGGGCGACGCATTGGGTGGACACCTGATGGCCGGCCACGTCGACGGGGTGGCCGAGGTGCGCTCGCGCAGCGGTGATGCCCGCTCGCAGCGGCTGCTGCTGCGCGTGCCGCCGCCGTTGGCGCGCTACGCTGCCCGCAAGGGCTCGGTGAGCCTCGACGGCGTGAGCCTGACCGTCAACGCGGTGCAGGGTGAAACGTTCGAGGTCAACCTGGTGCCGCACACGCTGGCGGTGACGACGCTGGACGCGCTCGCGGCGGGCGATGCGGTCAACTTCGAGGCTGACGTGCTGGCGCGCTATCTTGAGCGGCTGGCCGAGTCATCCGGGGCTTTTCAACCATTACGCAGGACGTGAATCAATGAACAGCGGCGCGAAGCGCAATAACCCGGACCTGATCCGACTGGCGCGGCATGCCTCGCAATGGGTCGATGAGCGCCAGAAGGATTTTGACGTGCTCTCGGGGATGCTCGATCGGATGGATCGCGGCGATGCCATCACCAAGAGGGAAAGGCAGCGGGCTCGCTCAGCCCTCAAGCGCCTGAAGCTGTGAGGCCTTAAGCGCGCATGCCGCGACACCACTTCGAGCGTCACTTCATCCACCGCGCCGGCTGGCTGCGCGCCGCGGTGCTCGGTGCCAATGACGGCATCGTCTCGGTCGGGAGCCTGCTGGTCGGGGTCGCGGCGACGCGGCTGACGCGCGCGCAGATTCTGGTCGTCGGCGTGGCGGGCGTGGTGGCCGGGGCGATGTCGATGGCGGCGGGCGAATACGTCTCGGTCAGCTCGCAGGCCGACAGCGAGCGCTCGGACCTTGCGCGCGAGCAACGCGAGCTGGCGAGCGACGTTGCCCACGAGCGCGCCGAACTCGCCGGTATCTACGTACGGCGGGGCCTCACGCCCGCGCTGGCGAAGCAGGTCGCCGTCCAGCTCATGGCGCACGATGCGCTCGGCGCGCATGCCCGTGATGAGCTCGGCCTAACCCCGGCACTCAAACCGCGGCCGGTCCAGGCGGCGCTGGCCTCGGCCGCAAGCTTCACGACCGGAGCGGTGCTGTCGCTGCTGCTGCTGGGGGTGGCGCCGGCGGGACAGCTGATCCCGGTCACCGCGGCCGGCTCGCTGCTGTTGCTGGCGCTGCTGGGTGCGGTGGCGGCACGCGCCGGCGGCGCCCCCATCCTCGCCGCAGTCGTGCGCGTCACGTTGTGGGGAGCGGTGGCGATGGCGTTGACCGCCGCCGCGGGCTCGGCTTTCAGCAGCCTCGGTTGAGCGTCGCCCCGGCCGGCGGCCTCATGTTATGGTTGACCGATGTCCAAGCTGCGCGCCGTGACGACATCAGGCCCCGGGACCGCCGCCGCTGCGACTGCGGCCGGCGGGCTCAATTCAATCGATGAGATCCTCGCCGACCTGCGCCTCGGGCGCATGGTCGTCGTCATGGACGATGAAGACCGGGAAAATGAGGGCGACCTGATCATCCCGGCCGAGTGCGTGGGCCCGCAGGACATCAACTTCATGGCGCGCTACGGGCGCGGCCTGATCTGCCTGACCCTGACGCGCGAGCGCTGCGCACAACTGCGGCTCCCGCTGATGGTGCATGACAACGCCCACAGTCAACGCACCAATTTCACCATCTCGATCGAGGCGGCCGAGGGCGTCACGACCGGCATTTCCGCGCATGACCGCGCCCATACGGTGCGCACCGCGGTGCGCCGCAATGCGCGGCCGGAGGACCTGCGCCAACCGGGACATATCTTCCCCATCATGGCCCAGCCGGGCGGAGTGCTCACGCGCGCCGGCCACACCGAGGCCGGCTGCGATCTGGCGCGGCTGGCTGGATTCGAGCCGGCGGCGGTGATCGTCGAGATCATGAACGACGATGGCACCATGGCACGCCGCCCGCAGCTCGAGCAGTTCGCGCGGCTGCATCAGCTCAAGATCGGAACCATCGCCGACCTGATTCGTCATCGCCTGCACAACGAACGCTCGGTCGAGCGCATCTGTGAGCGCCCCGTCAGCACCGAATTTGGCGAGTTCCGGCTGTACTGCTACGAGGACCACGTTCACCGCGACGTGCACCTGGCGCTGGTGCACGGGGACCTGCGCTCCTCGCAGCTGCCGCTGGTGCGGGTGCATGTGGCCGATACGCTGCGCGATCTGCTCGGCGTTAATGACGGCTCGCATGCCTGGACGCTGCAGGCGGCGCTGCGCAGCGTGGCCGCCTCGCCCTGCGGCGTGGTCGTGATCCTGCGGCAGGGCGAGCCGCCGCGGGACCTCGCCGATGCAGTGCGGGCGCTGCCGGCACGCGGTGCGTCCGGGCCCACCGACACCGAGCCGGCCAGCGAGTCAGCCGGGCCCGGCAGTGCGGCGCCCGCCGCGCGCGAGCCCAACGCCGCCTTTCGCGGCGCGGTGCTGCGCACCTATGGGATCGGGGCGCAGATCCTGCAGGACCTCGGCGTCAAGCGCATGCGGGTGCTGTCGGCGCCCAAGCAGCTGTACGGGATCTCGGCTTTCGGGCTGGAGATCGTCGATTACGTCGGCGAGAGCGCCTGAGGCGCCGAAGCCCGCATGGGTACCGCGGCCACTCCATCGACGCAACTGTCGGCGCTTGATTTCAGGCTGGCCATCATCCTGTCGCGCTATAACGAGGACATCGTCGCCGCCCTGCTCGACGGGGCGCGCGCGGCCTGGCGCTCGCATGGTGGACAGGAGGCGGCGCTGCGGGTAGAGCGTGTCCCGGGCGCGTTCGAGCTGCCGCTGTGCGCACGCGCGCTGGCGCTCGGCGGCACGGTGGATGCCGTGGTGGCGCTCGGCTGCGTAATCCGCGGCGATACCGCCCATTTCGAATTCGTCGCCGGCGAATGCGCGCGCGGCCTGCAACGCGTAATGCTCGACACCGGGGTGCCGGTGAGTTTCGGGGTGCTCACGGTCGATAACCACGAGCAGGCGCTGGCACGGGCCGGCCAGGGCCCCGCCAACAAAGGTACCGAAGCACTCGAGACCGCGCTGGCGATGGCGAGCCTGCTGCGGCGGTTGAGGTAGAGCATGCCCAA
>Ga0307373_10002151_pt1 | contig 35879 bp, 36 predicted proteins | sample OX2MG_FD_202534 | JGI IMG/M metagenome (GOLD analysis project Ga0307373, IMG submission 202534) | Soil microbial communities from Risofladan, Vaasa, Finland - OX-2 | ecosystem: Environmental > Terrestrial > Soil > Coastal area > Acid sulfate soil | place: Finland: Risofladan, Vaasa | collected...
GGGTCGGTCCAGCTGTAGGCCTCACCCAAGCCGTCGCAGTCGACAAAGCGCTCCCGTTGGGAGAAGAGGCGGAGCGGGTGATCCAGGCAGGCCATCGACTGCGCGTCCCCCTCGACGAAGAAAGGGATGTCGGGCAGGCTGCTCCCCTCGGTCTGGCTCGGGTAACGCACGCTGAATCCGACCGTTTCCACGCCCCAGAACGGATTGGGAACCTTGATCCAGAAGTCGGTGGAGCTGGGCACGCTTGTTCGCTGAGCATAGCGCACCGAGGGCCAGCCGGACCCTTCCCGCACGCCGAACTCAGCGGCTTGGGGAGAGCTGGTTCAACCAGAGGTCGTCGACCTGGGCCCGGGTCGCCTCCGGGCTGCCACTGTTGTCGACCACCCAGGTCGCCCGGTCACGCTTATCGTTCAACGGCAGCTGGGCCGAGATCCGGATTCGGGCCTGGTCCTCGTCGAGCCCTGAGCGTTGGCGCAGCCGGAGGAGCTGGGTGAGCGGGTCGACCCAGACCACCAGGGTACCGTCGAACTCCTCCTCCCGGGAGGTCTCGAAGAGCAACGGCACGTCGTAGACGACCAGTTCGACGCCGGCCTCGGCCGCCTTGCGAATCTCGCCCCGGCTGAGCTCCAACACCCGGGGGTGGATGATCGCGTTGAGCCGGTCTCGAGCCGTGCGGTCCGCGAAGACGATCTGCCCGAGCCAGGCGCGGTCAAGGGTGCCGTCGCTGGCGATTACCTCTTGGCCGAAGGCCTGAGCGACCTCTCCTAGAGCCGGGCTGTGCAACGAGACCACCTCGCGGGCCAGCTGATCGGCATCGACGATCCAGGCCCCCTTCTCGCCCAGCATCCGGGCGACGGTTGACTTGCCGCTGGCGATCCCCCCGGTGAGCCCGATCACCCGGCTCATGCCGAGGCATCAGGAGTGACGGTCGGTGCCGTCCGGGGACGCACATAGCAGTTCTCGGGGTCGAGCAGCCGTTCCAGCCGGGTGCCCGGAGTGTGGACCCGAACTCCCCGCCGGGCGGGGACCCCGATCTCCCAACCTTGGCGGAAGAGCTGTCTCGCCTCGGCCAGGGTGGTCACCGACGAGATCACGCTGCCATCGGTCATCTGCAGGCTCGGGGACCTAGAGCCCGGGTAGCCCAGCGCCACCTCGCCCCCGCTCTCCAGCAGAAAACTGAGCTCGGAGAAGGCGGGCTCGCCGAAGGCCGGAGCGTCGGCCATCTCGATCAGCTGGGCGAGCGACGGCGCCTCGCCCTCTTTGACCTGTTCCCGAACCTGCTTACGCGACTGGATGTGGTGCTGCCGTTCGCGGCGGCGGAGCTCGGTCCGGAGCGCGGCCGTGTCCTGGGCGAGTCTGGTCAGTTGGAGCTGAAAGGGCGCCATCTGGTCCCTGATCCGGCGCTCGGCCAGCTCGACCACCTCGACCAGGCGCTGGAGTTCTTCGTCGGAGAGGCCGGCCAGCTCCTCAGTCGGGGGCAGGGAGAACTCGGCAGCTTCCAAGGGCGCCTCGGGGTCGGCCACAGAGCTAGCCTACACATGGCACGAGCGAGCGGCTCGCCAACACTGGAGAAGCGCAAACGGACGATCAGGTTCGATTGGACCGCCAGGGCCCGGTGGCCTGGATCACCATCGATCACCCACCAGCCAATGCCCTGAGCCAGGCCGTCCTCGACGGACTGCGCTCCGCCTTCGCCGAGGTGGTGGCGGACCGCTCGCTGGGGGCTGCGGTATTGACCGGGGCGGGCGCCAAGTTCTTCGTGGCCGGAGCCGACATCGGGGAGTTCATCAGCCTGGGACCGGAGGGAACCCGGGCCATGATCGCCGATGGCCAGCAGCTGACCCTGGAGATGGAGCGGCAGCGCTTTCCGATCGTGGCCGCGATCAACGGGTTCGCCCTGGGCGGAGGACTGGAGCTGGCCATGGCCTGTGACCTGCGCCTGGCCAGCTCCAGCGCGAAGCTGGGCCAGCCGGAGATCCGGCTGGGGATAATCCCCGGCTGGGGGGGCACGCAGCGGCTGCCCCGGTTGATCGGGAGGGGGCGCGCCTTGGAGCTCCTGCTCTCCGGCGATCAGATCGATGCGGCCAGGGCGCAGGAGCTGGGGTTGGTGAACCAGGTGGTGGCGCCGGACCAGCTGGAGCAGGCGGCCCAGGGGCTGGCCGAAAAGCTGGCCGAGCAGGCGCCCCAGGCGGTGGCCGCGATCAAGCGGGCCGTGAGCGGGGGCCTCGACCAGCCCCTCGCGGATGGGCTCGGGCTGGAGCTCGACGAGTTCGATCAAGCACTTAGGTCCGCCGATGCCCTGGAGGGGATCTCGGCGTTCCTCGAGAAGCGTCGGCCGAAGTGGTCCGGCCCCCCTTGACGGGTCGCTGATCAGCCCCCTTTTTCTGGAGTTGGTTTGTGAGAATCGAGCCGTTCAGAAGGGGGCGAAGGTGATGCCCAAGGGGTGCACCGCGGAGTTCTTTCGGAGGGCCATTGCCCGGGCCAGAGCTGGGCGACCTAGCGAGCAGCTGGCGGCCGACTCCGCCGCCTGCCCAGCACCGCCCAAGGCGGGGTGGTCCGCGCCGGCCTCCGGGGCTCGTGGTGGCCACGGTGGCGAGAGCTGGCCCAGCTGCCTCCGGAGTTGCCGCTCGAACTGGTCGGACGGGAGTCACGGCCCGCCAAGGGCACAGCGGCAGCCAGCGATATCCCGAGCCCGGTCGCCCCGCTGTTGAGCCGCCTCAGGTCAGCGCCTTCGCTCAAGGCCAGCCCTCCGGGCCAGGTCAAGGTATCGCCACCTAGCCCAGAGAGGGCTTGGTCCGGGATTCGATAGCTGGACGTGGACCCGGACGCCCTGCTCGGGGAGCCGGCGGGCTCAGCTCGCTGGCGCAGATGCAAGATGCCCAGGGAGCTCAGCGCACTTCTCGCCATGGGCTACGACACTGCTACACCAGTAGCCGCATGGTTCTGATCGCGTCACGGGAGCTGCGGAACGATACAGCTGGGCTGCTCCGGCGCGTCGAAGCCGGGGAGGAGTTGGTCATCACTGTCCGGGGCCGAGCGGTGGCCGAGCTGGTCCAACTTCGGTCTACTCGCGGCGCTGGCTGTCACGTGCCGAGCTGATCCAGCGGCTGCCAAGCAGCCAAGCCGATCCTGGTTTGCGTGCCGACCTCGCCCGGTTGGCCGGCGACACCACCGATGACCTGGGGCCGGTGAAGTGACCCGCCCGGCTCGAGGAATCCTTGACACCAGTGTCTTCATCGCCAATGGGTCGGGGCGCGCCATCGATGCCCAGCAGTTGCCTGACGAGTCGGCGATCTCGGTCGTAACGCTCGCGGAGTTGCAGGTTGGCGTGTTGGCGGCGGTCGACACCGCGACCCGGGCGACCCGGCTGGCCACCCTGGCTTTGGCCACGGACGTGCAGGTGCTGCCGGTGGAGGAGGGGGTGGCATTGGCTTGGGCGCGACTTCAGGTCCAGCTGGCTAAGGTCGGTCGCCGGGTCAATGTGAACGATTTGTGGATCGCCGCCACCGCCATCGCGGAGGGGCTCCCCGTGGTCACCCAGGACCTGGACTTCGACCCTCTTGAGGATGTGCTGGGACTCAGGATCGTCCGGGTGTAGTCTCCCGACCGAAGGCGCACCGATCTCTTTGAGCCGGGAGCGGTGAGCCTTGCGAGCGGGCATCCGCGTGCCCGGCTGAGGATTGTCTCGGGATGGTCTGGGCCGGTCATGCCGCTCGGGCCACTTCCCGTTTAGCGCCCTTGCTGCATTGCTGCTATACTTCCCTCATGAGCGACACATTCCTCACGGTCCAGAGCCGCGGCACCGTTGCGCTTCCCCCTCAGGTCCGGCGCCGTTTGAGTCTTGATCTGCCCGGAGCCCAAGTTCGGATGGTCGAGCGCCCCGACGGGGTGATCGAGTTGCACCCGGTCATTCCGGTTCCGAGCGACCAGGCCTGGTTTTGGACCGAGCGGTGGCAGCGAATGGAGCGTGAGGCCGACGCCGACATCGCCGCCGGTCGGGTGGTGGTGACAGAGGGGCCCGACGCCTTCTTCGCCGACCTCGATACGTGAAGTTCGAGCGAACTGAACGGTTCAAGGCTGACTGGCAACGCCTCACCGACGATGAACGCCGGCTCGTCCGGCACGCCGTCGATCGCTTTCACTCGGCGGCCGTTGCGTATCGGCAGGACCCCGGTGCCGGCTGGCCAAATGCCTTGCGGGTCAAGCCCGTGCACGGTGCCCCGGGCATCTGGGAGATGACCTGGTCGTTTTCCGGCCCAGACGGTCGAGCCACCTTCGAGTGGATGGACCTCGCCGGTGAGCCAGCTGTCCGGTGGCGTCGAATCGGAGGCCACGAGGGCTTTCGCGATCCGTAATGGTCCAAGCCTTCTCCCTACGACCGATGAAGGCAGATCAGCCCACCGGCGTCCCCTTGGCCCAGAGCGCCTCACCCCAGGCCCGGGCCGCCCGCAACCGGGAGACGGGCACCATGGCCTCCATCTCTCGGTTGATGCTCAGTCCGTGGTAGCTGAGGTTGGCGCTTCCTCCGAGCCCGTCGGTGGAGGAGAGGATCACCTTCGCGTGGAGGTAGGGAGAACGGGCCCCTGTTCCTGGCTTCAGCCTGGGCCCGCGCTGACGCCGCGGAGGTCGCTTGCGTCGCTGCTTATTCCGTTGGTCGACCTGATCGTCCGGCTCCTTGATGGCCGTCTCCGCCGTGGCCTGCGTTGCGCGAGTCGCAGACGATGGCCCCCTACTGGTCCTGGTGCCAGCTTGGGACCCGAAGTCCAGTTCCCGGCCTCCAATGCCGGGCCCCATCCCGGGATCGCGCTCAGCGGCATATCCTCTCCCCGGCGTCGGAGATATACGCCGCCTATGAGCCAGACCCTGGTGGATATCGACCCGATCCTTCTCGAGGAGGCGAGGCGTCAGCTCGGCACCCGGACGATCAAGGACACGGTCAATCAGGCGCTGGCTTTGGTTGTGGCCCGCTCGCGCCGGAAGGGGTTGGTGGAGCTGCTGGTGTCGGGAGGGCTCCCGGACCTTGGCCATGATCAGGTGATGCGCTCGGCGCGGCGGTGATCGTCGAAGCGGTCGTCGACAAGCCGGCGCGCGCTCGCATTTTCCACCCGACCGTGAAGGCAGTTCTCGAACCCTTGCTGGTCGAGGGGCACCTGGCCACCTGTGCCGTGACCAACCTGGAGCTGCTGTTCAGCGCTCGCAGTGGCGCCGAGTGGGACATGGTCCGGGAGCAACTTCAGGGGTTACCAACCCTTCCCATCACGCCGACCGTCTGTACCCGCGCCACCGAGGTCCAAGGGATGCTCTGGCACAGCGATATGGTGCGAGCGGTGGGAATTCCGGACCTGCTTATTGCCGCCGCCGCCGAAGTGGCGGGCCTTTCAGTCCTGCACTACGACCCAGACTTCGACCGGGTGGCAGCGGTAACTGGCCAGGAGAGCCGATGGGTTGTCGCGGCCGGGTCGGTGCCCTGATCCTCGTGATGCTCTCAGCGAGGCCCGTGATGGCTGACCTGGCTCCTGGCCAAGGTCCTAGCTACTCCAGCGGGAGGAGCGACGTCGGGAGACCGAGTTACCCGGAGCCGAGCTGACCCTGGGGGCTCCGAGGCAGCCGTCGAGCCGGCCCCGGTAGGGTGCCCGCCCCCAGGGTTGTCGCTCTCCGATCACCGAGCTGGCGACTCCAGGCCGCTCGGCCCGCGGTGCGCAGCGGTCCACTCCATACCATTGCCTTCGTGAGCCAGCACCGCCCGGGTGGCGACCCCTCCCTCGCCGAGGACCCCAACCGGTGCGTCGCCGGCGCCCGCCAGCGCAGAGGTCCCTTCTGGATCGAGGAGCCCAGCTGGTTCTGGGCCGTCGCCGCCGCCACCTTCCTCCTGGGGCTGGTGCTCTTTCTGGTGGCGGTGGGCTTCGACCGCCCGTGATCTGGCTAAATCCGGTCGGCCTGCTGCTGCTGATCGGGGCTTCCTCGTACCTCTTCCTGAGGCGGCTCGGGCCGCTCTGGAGTTCGATGCGAGCGGCCCAGCCGGATCCGCGCTGGGATCGCCTGCCCGAGCGGCTCAGGGGGGTCGTGGTCCTGGTCCTGGGCCAACGCCGACTGCTGCGCTGGCCCTTGAGTGGGCTCGCCCACTTCCTCATCTTCTGGGGCTTCGTCATTCTCAACCTGGAGATACTGGAGGCCGGTCTGGAGGCGCTGGTCCCGCCCTTGAACCTCGAGCAGCAGCTGTGGTGGGGGCCGGTGGCCTTCGCCCAGGATCTGCTGGCGGTCGCCGTCCTGACCGGGCTGGCGGTGGCGGCGCTCAATCGCTACCTGCTCCGACCGCAGCGCTTCCAGGGAAGTCATCAGCGGGATGCCACCGTGGTCCTGGTCCTGATCGCCCTGGTGATCCTGACCCAGTTGGGGCTGTACGCCACCCAGATCGCCGGCGGCACGGACCACCTGGTCAACCTGCGTCCCGTCTCCGCCGCGGTCGCCCAGCTCTTCCGGGGTGTGCCGGGGCGGGGGATCTGGGCGTGGCATGAATTCTTCCTGTGGGCCCACCTGGGCCTGATCGCCGGTTTTGGGGTCTATCTCGCCCACAGCAAGCACCTGCACATCCTCACCTCGATCCCCAATGTCCTGTTCCGCAGCCTGGAGCCGGCGGGCCGGCATCTGCCCAAGCTGGACATCGAGAAGGCGGAGCACTTCGGTCTGGCCCGGGTGGACCAGCTCACCTGGAAGCAGGAGCTGGACCTGGCCACCTGCACCGAATGCGGGCGCTGTCAGAGTCACTGCCCCGCCTTCAACACCGGCAAGCCACTCTCGCCCAAGCTGTTCATCACCGATCTCCGGGACGGTTGGTACGCCCAGGCCCGGGGCGAGGCACCCCCGCCCAGCTATTGGGCGGCCGAAGCCGGGGAAAAGGCGCTCCCGGAGGCTCCTCGGGATGGCCAGCTGCTGGACTGGAGCGTGCTCGAGGAGACGCTCTGGTCCTGCACCACCTGTGGTGCCTGCGTCGAGGAGTGCCCGGTCCTGATCGAGCACGTTCCGGCCATCGTCGAGATGCGTCGCAGTCTGGTCCTGGAGGAGTCGCGGCTGCCCAAGGAGGCGCGCACCGCGCTGGAGTCGATGGAGCAGCGTGGCAATCCCTTCTCTCTGCCCGCCGACACCCGGATGAAATGGGCCGAGGGGCTGGAGGTGCCCCTGATCTCCGCCAACCCGGAGGCCGAATACCTCTACTGGGTCGGCTGCGCCACCGCTTTCGACGAGTCGAACTGGCCGATCGCCCGGGCCACCGTCGCCATCCTCAAGGCAGCTCAGGTGAGCTTCGCCGTTCTGGGTCAGGAGGAGATCTGCAACGGCGACCCGGCCCGCCGGCTGGGCAACGAATACCTCTTTCAGACCCAGGCCCAGGAGGTGGTCCAGAGGCTGCAGGCCAGAGCGGTCCGCAAGGTGATCGCCAGCTGCCCCCACTGCTTCAACACCATGGCTCGAGAGTACCCCGACCTGGGCGGCAACTACGAGGTGATCCACCACACCCAGCTGCTGGCCCAGCTGCTCGATCAGGGCCGGATCCAGCTCAAAGAACCGCTGAGTCGGGGCGAGTTGACCTACCACGACCCCTGCTACCTGGGGCGCTGGAACGACGAGTACGACGCGCCCCGCCGGGTGCTCGAGGCAATTCCGGGGGCCAAGCTGGTGGAGATGAAGCGAACTCGGAACCAGGCCATGTGCTGCGGGGCGGGAGGTGGGCGCCTCTTCATGGAGGAGAGCCGAGGGCCCCGGATCAACCGGGTCCGGGTGAAGCAGGCGGAGGAGACGGGGGCCGGGACGGCGGCGCTGGCCTGCCCCTTCTGCGCCACCATGTTCACTGAGGGGATCGGCTCCCAAGAGTCGGCCATGGACAGTCGAGATATCGCCGTGCTGGTCGCGGAATCGATGGGTCTGGACTACCTGCCCCCGGCGAACTGAGTCCTGCCCCAGTCCCCACCGGAGTGGTTCGGGCAACCTTGTCATAATCGCCGGGTGGCGGCGGATTCCGGCCCGGCCGCGATCGACCATGTCGGCCTCGCCGTCGCTGACATCGACGCGGCGGTGGCCTTCTACGAGCGGCGGCTGGGCAAGCCCCCCAGCCATCGTGAGGAGGTGCCCCAGGATGGGGTCATCGCCGTCTTCTTCGACCTCGGTGACTCCAGCCTGGAGCTCCTGGGCAGCACCCGCTCAGACTCATCGATCGGCCGTTTCCTGGAGCGCCGGGGCGAAGGGTTACACCATCTCGCCTTCGTGGTCTCGGACATCGAGGCCGAGCTCCGGAGCTGGCAGTTGCGCGGGGCCGAACTGATCGACCAGCACGGTCGTCCCGGAGCCCGGGGCCGCCAGGTGGCGTTCATTCACCCCAGGTCGGCGGGCGGAGTCCTGACCGAGCTCTGCCAGCGGCAAGTCGGCTCCGCATGAGCTCTGACTCCGCGCCCCCGCGGCCCGACGAGACCGAGTCGCAGCTCCCCCTGGAGCCCTGGTACGGGCCGGGTGCGCCCGAGCCGCCGCCGCCCGGGGAGCCGCCCTACACCAGGGGGCTGCGGCCAGACGGGTACCGACGGCGGCTGTGGACCATGCGGCAATACGCCGGCTTCGGTTCCGCCTCTTCCACCAACGAGCGGTTCCACTACCTCCTCGACCGCGGCCAGACCGGCCTCTCGGTCGCCTTCGACCTGCCCACCCAGATGGGCTACGACTCCGACGCCCCGGAAGCGGCCGGGGAGGTTGGCAAGGTGGGGGTGGCCATCGACACCCTGGAGGACATGAAGGTCCTCTGCCGGGGACTGCCGCTGGACCGGGTCACCACCTCGATGACCATCAACGCTCCGGCCAGCCTGCTCCTGTTGATGTACCAGCTGGCCGGAGAGTCGGCGGGAATCGCCCCCGAGCTGCTCGGCGGCACCATCCAAAACGACATCCTGAAGGAGTACGTCGCTCGGGGTACCTACATCTTCCCCCCCCGGCCGAGCATGCGATTGGTGACCGATACCCTCACCTACTGCCACCAGCACCTCCCCCGCTGGCATCCGATCTCGATCTCCGGCTACCACATGCGCGAGGCCGGGGCCACCGCCCCCCAGGAGCTCGCCTTTGCCCTGAGCGACGGGATCGCCTACGTCGAGGCGGCGCTCAGCGTTGGCCTGAAGCTGGATGATTTCGCCCCCCAGCTGAGCTTCTTCTTCAACGTGGGCAACGACTTCTTCGAGGAGGTGGCCAAGTTCCGCGCGGCTCGGGAGCTCTGGTCCGGAATCATGCGGGAGCGCTTTGGAGCCTCGGGAGGGAGGAGCTGTCAGCTGCGCTTCCATGCCCAGACTGGCGGGGCCACCCTGACGGCCCAGCAGCCGCTGAACAACGTGGTGCGGGTCTCGCTCCAGGCCCTGGCCGCGGTGCTGGGCGGGGCCCAGTCACTGCACACCAACTCCTTCGACGAGGCGCTGGCGCTGCCCTCGGAGCAGGCGGCCAGCCTGGCCCTGCGCACTCAACAGCTGCTGGCCTTCGAGTCGGGGGTGGCCCGGGTCGCCGATCCGCTCGGGGGGTCCCACTTCTTGGAACGGCTCACCGAGCAGATGGTCCAGGCGGCGACCCGGGTGATCCGCGAGGTGGACGAGCGGGGAGGCGCGGTGGCCGCGATCGAGCAGGGCTACTACCAGGACCAGATCCAGGACTCGGCCTACCGCCATCAGCAGTTGGTCGAAAGCGGCGAGCGGGTGATCGTCGGGGTTAACCGGTTCCAGGACGACCTGCCGGTGGAGATCCCCATCCTCAAGGTCGACCCGGAGCTGGAACGGGGCCAGCGGGAGCGGCTGGCGCGCCACCGCCAGGAGCGCGACCCGGCGGCGACCGAGCTGGCTCTGGGGCGAGTCCAGGCGGCGGCGACCGGTACGGACAACCTCCTGCCGGTGATGCGGGATGCCCTGCTGGCGGGAGCCACCCTGGGCGAGATCTGCAGCCGCCTGCGACTGGTGTTCGGGAGCTTTCAGCCCCGTTCCAGCGGCTGAGCCAGCCCCCTGGACCGGGCGGCCGGGCTAGCCCGCCGGATTCCGGGGGGGCACCGGAAGAGATGTCCCCAGCACGCTGGGGTAGGCGATGTCGTGGAAGAGCTTGGCGGTCACCGGGCGCAGCCCGAGGGGCGCGCTGACGAAAAGCCAGGCCGCCGCCAGCGCGCCCAGGGGGGGCCCCACCAGATAGATCCAGAGTGACGAGAAGTCGGCCGAGATCACGGCCGGAGCCAGGCTGCGAGCGGGATTGAGGCTGCAGCCGGTGTAGGGCGCCCCCTGCCACACCAGCAGCGCGATCACGATCCAGAGAGCGAGCGGGGTCCAGCGGGCTGTCCGCGCGGAGGAGGTGAAGCCGAAGATCGCCCCGACCAGGATGGCGGTCATCAGCGCCTCGATTCCCACCGCTGCCCAGGGGCTCACTCCGGGATGGGGACTGGTGCGCCCATCCTGGAGTCCCACCGCCACCTGGCCCCAAGCCAGCCGCAAGACCCCGACTGCCAGCAGGGCGCCCAGCACCTGCGATGCCAGGTACCCCAGCAGATCGGAGCGCGAGACATGCCCACTGGTCCAAAAGGCCAGGGTCACGGCCGGATTCAGGTGAGCGCCGCTGAGGCGGCCCAAGGGAGAGATCGCCACCAGGCTGCCGCTTCCGGCGAACAGCAGTCCCGTGATCAGGAGCCGGAGCGAGCTGGAGGGGACCAAATGGAGCATCGGACTGCCGGTGCCGAAGTCCAGGCAGACGGCGCTCAGTCCGCCCAGGACCAGGATCCCGGTGCCCAGACCCTCGGCCGCCCACTCCGACCAGTGCCAGCCGTTGCGGGGCGGGTGTCCCAGCGAGGGGGGGTTGAGCTGTCCTCCCCGGCCGACTCCGACTCCCGTCTTCACTGGCGCTGACCCCGGAGTGCCGTCGCGAATCGAATCCCCTGACCCGTCGGCAGATCGGCGAAGATGACGAGGTGTCCAAGCCCAAGCCGGGATCGGTTGGCGAGGGCGTCGAGAGCCAGCCGGAGCGGCCGGCCCAGCCGGACCGGCGATCGACCCGTGCTCCCAGCGCCAACGAGCGGCTGGTCAACCAGCTGCGCAAGCGTCGCCATGATGCGGTAAGTCGCGGCGGGGAGCCGGATCGAGTCCAGCGAAGCAAGGGAAAGCTGACCGCCCGGGAGCGCATTCGGCGCCTGCTCGATGAGGGTAGCTTCGTCGAGCTGGACGCGTTCGTCACCCACCGGTCGACCCAGTTCGACATGGCGGAACGCCGCGCCATGGGCGATGGCGTCGTCACCGGTTTCGGCCGGATAGGCGGTCGACAGGTCTTCATCTTCTCCCACGACGCCTCCTTCATGGGAGGGTCGTTGGGCGAGGCGTTCGCCGAAAAGGTATGCAAGGTGATGGACCTGGCGGAGCGGACCGGCACCCCGATGATCGGCATCAACGACAGCGCCGGGGCACGGATCCAGGAGGGCGTGGTGTCGCTGGCCGGCTATGCCGACATCTTCTATCGCAATGTGCGGGCCAGCGGCGTCGTCCCTCAACTGTCCATCATCGCCGGTCCCTGCACCGGGGGCGCGGTTTACTCCCCGGCGATCACCGATTTCACCTTCATGGTGCGCAAGGTCGGATACATGTTCATCACCGGACCGGACGTGGTTCGGGTCACCACCGGAGAAGAGGTCGACCAGGAGCAGCTGGGCGGGGCGGATATCCACTCCCAACGCAGCGGGGTCGCGCATTTCCAGGCGGACAGCGAGGATCAGGCGTTCGCGCAGGTACGCGAGCTGCTCTCCTTTCTGCCCCAGAACAGCTGGGAGGCGCCGCCGCGAGTGGCGACGGCGGATCCCATCGACCGGGCCGACGCGGAGCTGCAAGAGATCATCCCCGAGAGTCAAAACATTGCCTACGACATGTGCGAGGTGATTCAGCGCGTGTTCGATGACAACAATTTCCTGGAAGTCCAACCTCTGTTTGCTCCCAACCTGACGGTGGGATTCGCTCGTTTGGACGGTGAAAGCGTCGGGGTGGTGGCCAATCAGCCCCGCCACCTGGCCGGGGCGCTGGATATTGACGCATCGGTCAAAGGGGCACGATTTGTGCGCTTTTGTGATGCGTTCAACCTTCCCCTGGTGACCTTCGTGGACGTGCCCGGCTTTCTTCCCGGCACCGAGCAGGAGTACGGCGGAATCATCCGTCACGGCGCCAAACTGCTCTACGCCTTTGCCGAAGCCACCGTCCCCAAGCTCACCGTGATCACCCGCAAGGCCTATGGCGGCGCCTATGACGTCATGTGCAGCAAGCACCTGGGCGCCGACTACAACGTCGCCTGGCCGTCGGCGGAGATTGCGGTGATGGGAGCCGAGGGTGCCGTTCAATTTCTCGGCCGGCCACGCGCCGGTCAGGCGGAGGTCGACCGGGAGACGCTGATCTCGGCGTACCGGGAACAGTTCGCCAACCCCTATCAGGCCGCGGAGCGTGGCTACATTGACGATGTGATCGAGCCGCGCCACACTCGGCCGGCGCTGGTTGCCGCGCTGCGGATGGCGAGGGGCAAGCAGGTGCCGCCGTCCCGGCGGCGCCACGGCAACATTCCGCTCTGAGCGGGAGCGCCGGTAGCCGCGGCCTCCGCGCCCGTGATTTTGGGGTAGGCACCTAAACTGAGGGCGACCAGGTGGCGGCGGCCGGCATCGGCCCACGGGAGGTCCCTTTGAAGCTACTCGAGCATCAGGCCAAGGAGCGCCTGCGCAGTGCAGGGATCGCCTGCCCGACCGGACGGGTCGCCCGGACGCCACCGGAGGCGGAGCAGGTGGCCCAGGAGCTGGGCCCGGTGGTCATCAAGGCTCAGGTGCCGATCGGGGGGCGGGGCAAGGCCGGCGGGGTCAAGCTCGCTCAGACTCCGGCCGAGGCCCGTGACGCGGCGGCGGCCATCCTGGCGATGGAGATCCACGGGTACCGAGTCACCTCCGTCCTGTGTGAGCAGGCGCTGCAGATCGCCAAGGAGATCTACCTGGGGGTCACGGTCGACCGAGATCGCCGATCGATGGTGGTGATCCTCTCTTTCGCCGGGGGGATGGAGATCGAGGAGGTCGCCGAGCACTCCCCGGAGAAGATCGCCAAGCTCTGGCCGGACCCTTTTGCCGGACCGCAGCCCTTTGAGATTCGGGAGCTGACGCTGCGGGCGCTCGCGGCGGTCGGGGGGGACCAGACCCTGACCAGAGGTCGGTACCTGGCTGAGCTGGTGCCGGTGGTGCAGCGGCTCTTCCAGCTGACCCAGGAGCTCGACGCCAGCCTCTGCGAGATCAACCCACTGGTGGTCACCGCATCCGGGCAGGTGATCGCCGGCGACGCCAAGATCGAGATCGACCAGAACGCCGAGTTTCGCCATCACGAACTGGTGCGGCAGCTCGGCCCCGACGGCGCGGCGGCCACCAGCGGCGAGGATCCCCTCGAGGTCGAGGCCCGGAGGCGTGGTCTGACCTACGTCCACCTCGGCGGGAGTGTCGGGATCATCGGGAATGGCGCCGGGCTGGTCATGAACACCCTGGACCTGGTCAAGCAGCACGGTGGCTCGGCGGCCAACTTCCTGGACATCGGCGGCGGGGCCAAGGCGGAGGTGGTCAAGCAGGCGCTGGAGATGTTGTTGCTGGATCCCGCGGTGAAGGGAGTCTTTGTCAACATCTTCGGGGGGATCACCCGCGGAGACGAGGTGGCCCGGGGCCTGATCGATGCCCGCAACGAACTGGGGCTGACGCTTCCCCTGGTGGTTCGGATGACGGGAACCAGAGAGGAGGAGGGGCGCCGACTGCTGGAAGAGGCGGGGATCACTCCGGCGCTGTCGGCCCCCGCGGCGGCCCGGAAGATCGTCGAGCTGATCGGTGCGGCCGGGCCGGGCTGACGTGAGCATCCTGCTCGACCGCACCTCCCGAGTTCTGGTTCAGGGCATGACCGGCAGCGAGGGCTCCTTCCATACCCAGCAGATGTTGGAGTTCGGCACCCAGGTGGTGGCCGGGGTGTCTCCCGGGAAGGGTGGCGCAACCCACTTGGGGCTGCCCGTCTTCGACACGGTCAGCGAGGCGGTCGACGCCACCGGAGCCGACGTGGCCGGCGTCTTCGTTCCCCCCGCCTTTGCCGCGGACGCGATCATGGAGGCATCGGCTGGGGGCATTGGATTGGTCGTCTGCATCACCGAGCTGATCCCGGTGCACGACATGGTGCGGGCCCGGGCCTTCATCGACCATCGGAAGACCCGGTTGATCGGGCCCAACTGCCCTGGGCTGATGTCACCTGGGGAGCGGGCCAAGGTGGGGATCATCCCCAACCACATCTCCCAGCCTGGGCGGGTGGGGGTGGTGTCAAGATCGGGGACGTTGACCTACGAGATCATTCAGGCGCTGGCGCGCGAGGGGTACGGCCAATCAACCTCGGTCGGGATCGGGGGGGATCCCGTTCTGGGACTCAGCTTTGCCGAAGTGGTCGGGCTCTTCGCGGAGGATCCGGAGACCGAGTTGGTGGTGCTGGCCGGGGAGATCGGTGGATCCGATGAAGAGCGGGCGGCGGAACTGATCGGCCGGGGCTACTCCAAGCCGGTGGTGGGGTTCATCAGCGGCCGCAGCGCCCCGCCCGGCAAGCGGATGGGACATGCCGGGGCGATCATCAGCGGGAGCTCGGGAGGTCCGGCCGCCAAGGTGGCCGCGCTCGAGCGGGCGGGTGTCCAGGTCGCCGAGACCATCGAGCAGATCGTCGAGCTGGTGCGGGAGCGGCTGGGGGCCGCTCTCCACGCCTAGACGACCATGGGGCTGAGCTTCGAGCTGAGCCCCGAGCAGGCGGCCATCCGCGACACCTGTCGCGAGTTTGCCAGCCAGGTCGTGGCCCCCCAGGCGGCGGAGTGGGATCGGCGCGAGGAGTTCCCCTATCCCCTGGTCGCCCAGATGGCCGAGCTGGGGCTCTTCGGGCTACCGTTTCCCGAGTCGGTTGGCGGCGCCGGCGGCGATTTCATCAGCTACCTCCTGGCCCTGGAGGAGATCGCCCGCGCGGACGCCTCCCTGGCGATCACCCTGGAGGCCGCCGTCTCCCTGGGGATCTCACCGATCTTCCACTTCGGCACCCCGGCCCAGCAGGAGCGATATCTCCCGGGGCTCTGCGCCGGGCAGAAGCTGTGGGCCTTCGGCCTGACCGAGCCGGAGGCCGGGTCGGACGCGGGTGGGACCCAGACCAAGGCTCGTAGGGAGGGTGGGGAGTGGGTCATCGACGGCTCAAAGTGCTTCATCACCAACTCGGGGACCGAGATCAGCGCCGGGGTGACCCTGACCGCGGTCACCGCCCAGCCAGACGGCCACAAGCGGATCAGCGCCATCCTGGTCGAGCGGGGCACGCCCGGATTCGAGGTGGGCGTTCCCTACCGCAAGCTGGGCTGGCACGCCAGCGACACCCGCGGGCTGACCTTCTCCGGCTGTCGCGTACCCGAGGCCCAGCTGCTCGGCCGGGAAGGGGGCGGGCTGGGCCAATTCTTCAAGGCGTTGGAAGCCGGCCGGGTGGCCATCGCCGCCCTGGCGGTGGGACTGGCCCAAGCCTGCCTCGACGCCTCCCTGGGGTATGCCCAGCAGCGCCGCCAGTTTGGGCGACCGATCAGCCGTTTTCAGGCCACCCAGCTCAAGTTCGCCGACATGGAGACCCAGATCGAGCTGAGCCGGTTGATGGTTTGGCGGGCGGGGGTGATGATCGACCAGGGCCAATCCCCGGGAAAGTACGCGGCCATTGCCAAGCTTCACAGTTCGGAGACGGCCACGTGGTGCGCCAATCAGGCGGTCCAGATCCATGGCGGGGCGGGGTTCATGGAGGATCTGCCGGTCGCCCGCTACTACCGAGACGTCAAGATCAACGAGATCGGAGAGGGAACCTCCGAGGTGCAGCGGCTGATCATCGCGTCCCACCTGCTCGGGCTCGGTGGCTCGGTCTCCAAGCTGCTCGAGCCAGAGCTCGGCTGACCGGCCGGGCGGCTAGCGGCGCCCGGTATACGATGGGCCGGTGAGCGACCGGGACCCGATGATCGTGGCGGCGGCGCGCACTCCGTTTGGCAAGCTGGGTGGCGCGCTCAGCTCGGTGACGGCGGTGGAGCTCGGCGCCCACGCCATCAAGGCCGCTCTGGAGCGGGCCGGAGTGGCGCCTGGCGAGGTGGACCAGTGCATCATGGGCACTGTCATCACGGCGGGCCAGGGCCAGATCCCTGCCCGGCAGGCGGCGATCCGAGCGGGGATTCCCGCCAGCGTGTCCTCCCTCACCGTGAACAAGGTCTGCGCCTCCTCCTTGAAGGCGGTCAATCTGGCCGGCCTCCTGATCCGGGCCGGAGAGGCGGAGGTGGTCGTCGCCGGCGGGATGGAGTCGATGTCCCAAGCCCCCATGCTCTTGCCCGGGGTGCGGCGCGGAGTGCCGATCGGCAATATGACCCTGTACGACTCCATGCTCTGGGACGGACTCACCTGCCCGATCGACGGGGTGGCCATGGGCGATCACGGAACCCAGGTGGCCGCCGAACTGGGGGTGAGCCGCGCCGAACAAGACAGTTACGCGCTCCTCTCCCAGCAGCGCTACGAGGCGGCGCGGGCTCGGGGGTTGATCGCGGAGGAACTGGCGCTCGTCGAGGTCCCCAGCAAATCCGGATCGGTCCGGGTTGACCGCGACGAGCAGCCCCGGCCGGACACCACCCTCGAGAAGCTGGCGGGGCTGAGGCCAGTCTTCGGCGGCCCGGAGGGGAGTGTCACCGCCGGCAACGCGCCCGGGATCAACGACGGCGCGGCCGCCATCGTGATCATGAGCCGAGGGCGGGCCCGGGCCCTCGGGGTCGAGCCGCTGGCGCAGTGGCTCGGATACGGCGAGTCGGCGGCGGATCACCCCTATCTCGCCACCGTTCCGGCGACGGCGCTCGCCCAGGCGATGAGCAAGATCGGCGGTGGGCTGAACGCTCCCGACCTCCAGGTGGTCGAGATCAACGAGGCGTTCGCCTCGGTGGTCATCACCAGCTCCCGGATGCTGGAGTTGGATCTGGACCGGGTCAATCCCAACGGCGGCGCCATCGCCGTGGGCCACCCGGTCGGCGCCTCCGGAGCCCGGATCCTGGCCAGCTGCGTCCTGGAGCTCCGGCGTCGCGGCGGCGGTGTTGGCGCCGCGACGATCTGCTCCGGCACGGCCCAAGGGGAAGCCACCCTGGTCGAGGTGGCCTGACCAAGGGACGCCGCGCTGGCCGAGCCTACAATCAACCGGTTCGGTCCGGCGGTGGCCACTACCCCAGGCGGAGGTTGGTCGATGGCAACCGAGGTTAGAGAAGAGCTGGCAGCCATCCGGGACTCGGTCCGCGAGCTGGCCCAGCTCAAGATCGCCCCGCTGGCTGCCGAGATCGACCGCAGCGCCCAGTTCCCCTGGGAGGTGGTCGAGATCTTCCGCCAGCAGGATGTCTTCGCGATCGCCTTCGCTCCCGAATACGGGGGGATCTCGGGATCGGCGCTGACCCTGGCGACCGCGATCGAGGAGATCGCCAAGGTCTGTGCCACCTCGGCGCTGCTGTTGGCGGTCCAGGGACTGGGTGGATATCCCATCCTGTTGGGGGGAAGTGAGGAGCAGAAGCAGCATTTCCTGCCAGAGCTGGCCAGCGGCCGAACGCTGGCCGCCTACGCCCTGAGCGAACCCGACGCCGGCAGCGACCCGGCATCCATGACCACCCGAGCCCGCCGGGTGGGCGACGGCTACGTCCTCGACGGGGTCAAAACCTGGATCACCAACGGCAGCGTGGCCGGTCTGATCGTCGTCTTCGCCGTGACCGACCCCAGTCAGGGCACCAGAGGTATATCGGCCTTTCTGGTCGATGGCGACTGCCCGGGCCTGGTCCGCAATTCGATCCACGGGAAGCTGGGGATCCGAGGCAGCGATACCGCCGAACTCGTCTTCAGCGGCTGTCGGGTGCCGGCCGGCCGGCTGCTGGGGGCCGAGGGAGACGGCTTCAAGATCGCGATGGGGGTACTCGACCGTTCCCGGCCCCAGATAGCCGCTCAGGCCCTGGGGATCGGGGCGGGAGCGCTGGACCAGGCGGTCGCGTATGCCCAACAGCGCCGCCAGTTCGGCAGACCGATCGCTGAGTTCCAGGGGATCCAGTTCATGCTCGCTGACATGGCCACCCAGATGGAGGCCGCCCGCTGCCTGACCCATCAGGCGTGCCGCGCGGTGGACGCCCGTGACCCGCAGATGACTCAACTAGCGGCCATGGCCAAGCTCGCTGCCTCGGATGGCGCCATGCGGGTCACGACGGACGCGGTCCAGATCCTGGGCGGCTACGGTTATATCAACGATTTCCCCGTCGAGCGGATGATGCGCGACGCGAAAATCACCCAGATCTACGAGGGGACCAACCAGATCCAACGGTTGGTGATCGCCAAGCGACTGATGGCCTGACCGACTGCTTCCCAGCCGGTTGCATCACCGGGGGATGCATGTTGATACGATGTAGCGGGCCATGTATTTGGGAGAGTCTGGCCCGCCTCCGTTTCGGAGATGCGTATCGTGAAGCAACCTGGTCGCCCTAGCTGGAGAGACCCCGGGCTGCTGGTGCTGACCACCCTTATCGAGGGACCGCGCCACGGCTATTCGATCGTTCAGGAGGTGCGCAAGCAGGCCGGGATCAACCTGGGGCCGGGGACGCTCTATGGCGCCCTATCTCGGCTGGAGGCCTATGGGCTGGTTGATGGGCTCCCCGCGGAGGGCCGTCGCCGGCCCTACCGGCTCACCGAGAAGGGGAGGCAGACTCTCGAGGCCCAGCTTGATTCCATGGCCCGGTTCCTCAGGATCAACGGACATCTGCAGGAGCGCGGACTCCACCACACCTTTCTGACCGGCACGGGAGGCGGGTGAGCGCCCCTCTGCACCGGCGGCACCGGCTCTTGTTGGGGCTCTATCCACCGAGCTTCCGAGAGCGCTACGGCGACGAGCTCCAGGCCCTCGTCGAGGACACCTCGTCGTCCCAGCAGCAGATCTCCCGGGATCTGGCGCTGGGAGCGCTGCGAGCATGGGCCGGGTGGAAAGTCCGGGCCCCTGTCGAGCAGGGCAGCAAGCACTGAGTCTCGGCCTAGTTCCCGGTGATCTTCTGGTGCTTTGCCCAGGTCCTCTGATCCCCGGAACTCTCCGACCCGAATGTCGACAAGCTTGAGCTGGCTGCGAATCGGGCGCTGCGGGGTCCGGCGCATGGATCGCGCGTTCAGGTCGGTAGGTACGCTGCTGCGGTAGATCCGAGTCTGGCACGACGATCCTGAAGCCTTAGTTCTCATTCCCCTCGCGCGGATTCATCGGCAGCTAGTGGGGCCGCACGGCTTGCGCGCAACGGCGCTGGGGCCGGAGTCGACAGAATCGAGTAAACGCCGCGGAGAAGACCGCGCGGCGGCCGTCACGTTCGCGGCGATTTGGCCACCTTTATAAGGGTTTTTGTGCCGCTGATCGGCGCGGTCACGCAGCTTGTGTCCAGCTCTCCCGGTGCTCGTGTTCGCAGCGGTGTGCGCTTTTCAGCGAGCGATGCTGCGCGCGGTGGCCCGCGGTCACCGACGCGATCCGGTCGTTGGCCCGGTGCCCTTCGCCAGCGCCGAGGTACCCAACCTCAGCTGCGCCACCGGTGCGCAGGCGGGGCCGGTCGGGATCGACCACCGATCGAAGCCCCGGTTGGATCTGGCCGCTCCGCCGCCTCGGTCGAGGTTCCACTACCTACCATAGGTCGCGGTGGAGAAAGAGCGACTGCTGGCTGGCGACACCCGCGCGCTGGCGCGGGCGATCTCGGCCATCGAGATGCGCCGACCGGGTACTGGGGATTTGATTGAGGAGCTGGCCAGCGGACGAAGTGGCACGGACTCCCCGACCCAAATCATCGGCCTCACCGGGCCGCCCGGCAGCGGCAAGAGCACTCTCGCCGACGGACTGACCGAACTCTGGCGGACTGCCGGTCGGCGCGTCGCCATCCTGGCGGTGGACCCCAACAGCCCCTTCACCGGGGGCGCCATCCTGGGGGATCGCGTCCGCATGCAGCGCCACGCCCTGGACCGGGGGGTATTCATTCGCAGCATGGGATCAAGGGGTCACCTGGGCGGCGTCTCTCTGGCCACGCGGGGGACGGTGCGTCTGCTCAGTGCCCTCGGGTGGGAGATGGTGCTGGTGGAGACGGTCGGGGTGGGCCAGTCGGAACTCGAGATCTGTGAGATCGCCGACTCCGTGGTCGTGGTGACCACCCCTGCGGCCGGGGACGGGGTTCAGGTGATCAAGGCCGGGATCACCGAGATCGCTGACCTCTTCGCCGTCAACAAAGCTGATCTGCCCGGCGTCGACCGGGTGGTCAGGGAGCTTCGCGATCTGGTCCGAACCCATCGCGAGGAGGGGGTCTGGCAGGTGCCGGTGATCCCGACGGTGGGCGCCAACGGCGCGGCGGGAGTGCAGGAGCTGGCCGCCGCCCTGGACCAGCACCGCATCCACCTGGTCAGCTCGGGGGCCCAGGCGGCGAGGGCGGAGCGACGGCTCCAGGACGAGGTGGTCGAACTGGTTGGCGCCTACGCCGCCGACTTTGCGCGCCAACTCCTCAGCGCACCCGGACGGGAGCCGCTGCCGGAGGAGCTTCGCTCCGCCAATCCGGAGAGAGTTGCCGAAGCGGTGCTCCGACGGCTGGCCGCCGAGGAGAGCAAGATGGGAGCCGCCGACCGAGACCCGGAGGTAAGCGACCGGAGGAGCCAGTGATGCTGGAGCAGCAGTCCGCGGCGATGGTTGACGACGAAGTCGCCTTGGAGCGATGGGCCGAGAGATACCGGGCCTCCAGCCTCCAGCCCGCCCGATCGGGAAGCCGCCCGATCCCCGAGACCCTCTCCGGCCTTCCGATCGATCCCCTGTACACGCCCGAATCGTTGCGGGGCCAGGACTACGCGGGCACCATCGGCTATCCGGGACAGTTCCCCTACACCCGAGGGGTCTACCCCTCGATGTACCGCGACAAGCTCTTCACCATGCGTCAGTTCGCCGGGTTCGGCAGTGCGGCCGAGACCAATGAGCGCTATCGGTTCCTCTTGGCGGAGGGACAGACCGGACTCTCAGTGGCTTTCGACCTCCCCACCTTGATGGGGCGGGACTCCGATGATCCGGAGGGCCAAGGGGAGGTGGGTCGTTGCGGAGTCGCGATCGACACCGTGGAGGATATGGACCAGCTGATGGCGGGAATCGACCTGGCCCAGGTGACCACCTCGATGACCATCAATTCTCCGGCCGCGGTGATGCTGGCCATGTACGTCGCGGTGGCCGAGCGCCGGGGCGTCCCGCTGGCCCAGCTCGGCGGGACCCTGCAGAACGACATTCTGAAGGAGTACATCGCGCAAAAGGAGTACATCTATCCCCCCGGCCCCAGCTTGCGCCTGGTGACCGACGTGATCGCCTTTTGTGCCCGCCAGGTTCCCCGCTGGCACCCCGTGTCGATCTCGGGGTACCACATCCGAGAGGCCGGTTCCACTGCGGTGCAGGAATTGGCGTTCACCCTGGCCGACGGCTTTGCCTACGTGGAGGCCGGGATCAAGGCCGGGTTGGAGGTCGACGAATTCGCGCCTCAACTCAGCTTTTTCTTCAACAGCCATGTCGACTTCTTCGAGGAGGTGGCCAAATACCGGGCCGCTCGCCGGATCTGGGCCAGGCGGATGCGGGACAGCTATGGGGCGCGCGACGAGCGCTCCTGGCTGCTCCGATTCCATACCCAGACCGCGGGTTGCTCTTTGACTGCCCAGCAGGTGGAGAACAATGTCGCTCGGACCGCGCTGGAGGCGCTGGCCGCGGTGCTGGGGGGAACCCAGTCGCTGCACACCAATGCCATGGACGAGGTGCTGGCGCTGCCCACGGCGAAGGCCGCCCAGATTGCCCTGCGGACCCAGCAGATCATCGCCTTTGAGACGGGGGTCGCGGCCACCATCGACCCGCTGGGAGGGTCCTTTTTCGTGGAGGACCTGACCAACCGGATGGAGCTCGAGGCCGAGGCCTATTTCACCGAGATCGATACTCGAGGTGGGGTGCTGGCCTGCATCGAGTCCGGTTTCTTCCAGAGCGAGATCGCCGACGCCGCCTTCCGGTACCAGCAGCAGCTGGACCGGGGCGAGCGGATCGTGGTCGGGGTCAACGCCTTCACCTCCCAAGACGACGTGGCCCCCCCTCTGCTCCACATCGACCCGGCGGTCGAGACCGAGCAGATCGCTCGCCTGGCCAAGGTTCGCCGCGAACGCGACGGCGAGTCGGTGCGGAACCGGCTGGACGAGTTGCGGCTGGCGGCCCAGGGATCCGAGAACCTGATGCCCTGGATCATTGCGGCGGTCAAGGTGCGCTGCACCGAGGGGGAGATCACCTCGGCGCTCACCGAGGTATTCGGCGCGTACCGGGAGCCGGCCGTTTTCTAGTACCGGGTGACGCTCATCTCGGGGTCCGCTTATCCCCGGAGAACCGCTCCAGCCAAGCCTCGGTATCGCGGCTAGAAGGCCGGGGCTTGTCCGCACCCTCGCGGGGCGACGTCGCCCCGCGTCGCGAGTCGGCGCCGGTGCGGGGATCGAGCTTCTGGATCAGGGCCTGTCCCCCGATGGTAGTTCCGCCCTCGCGGCGCACCAGCTCGCGCAGAGCCCGATCGCTGGTGGCCACCACGGGCGCGGCACCTCCATGTACCGCCTGGACGACCAACTCCACGATCCTCTCGTCGGCGCTCTGACCCGGATCGGGGTAGAGAACCCGGACCGCCGTGGAGCTGCCCGGCCCTGCCGGGGGAGGAGGGCCGTCGAAGACGAACGTAAGCTGAGCGTAGGCCGAGCGCAAGGCGGATTCCGTGGCCGTCGAAACCAGCAGCCGCTGCGCACCGGCATGGTCTTTGCGGACCAGGCAGGTTCGACTGCGCGGCCACGCCCAGGCCACGTTGGTCCCATCCACCACCAGCTCCGGAGCTTGCAAATTCGCCAACTCAGCTGTCCCTGGCCGCGGACGCGGAGGTGCTGTCAGCGCCGGTCCGGGACAAGTCCTGATGCGCCTGGAAGTCGACCAGTCCCTCGGCGAGTTGCTCGAGTCTGAACCGCAACGTCCGATCGAGGCGGGCCAGCCGCGGAGCAGCGGGGTTGATTCCGAACGCCGCCCCTCCCAACCCCCCGGCCAGTGCCAGGGCCCCTGCTCGGGGCTGATCCTGGTTCTCCACCTGCTGCAGGACGCCCTCCAGATCGGTCGCGCTCGCCAGTCCGTGAACCGCTTGGCTGAGCACGGCGGCCGCGTCGTCTCCGGCCTCCGGCCATTCGTCGCGGGAGGGGAGGCGGAGGGCTCGCGCGAGGCGCAGGGGCGCTTCCTCCCGCACTGCCTGGGCGACCCTGGCCAGGCTGTCCGCCAGGCTGCGGGTGAGCAGGTCGCGGGCCAGTAGACAGCTGCCCACCGTGGCCATCCGCGTGGTCAGGTCGCTGTGGGTGATCGAGGCGCTCTGGTTGGCCCAGCGCTTGAGCTGGGCCCCGTCGTGGCGCGCGGCGATCGCCAGCGGCAGGGCTCGGATCAGCGGTCCGTCGCCGCTGCGGCCGGGTACCACCCGGGCGGCGGCCTCGGCCAGGCCCTCCACCGGGAATCCGTCCTCGAAGAGCTGCAGCGCCTGGGAGGTGATCGATCCCGGCCGGGGTCGAACCGGGTGGTCCAGCCTCAGCCAGCGCTCGAGCACCAGCTCAGGCTCGACGGCTCCCCGCGCGACCAATGACTCGCCGAGCTCCAGCGCCAGGTGACAGGACGCCGCACTGCCCGCCACCGACTCGCCGCAGGCCATCCCCAGGAGCATCCCCCGCGCCCTTTTCCGCAGCTCCGCCTCCGAGATTGTCGGTAGCTCCACCTGTCGAATAATGCGGCCTGCCCCGGTTGCCGGCTTGTGGCGAGGCAGCAGGTTCGGTATCGTCTGCGGTAACGGCGCTGACGGAGACGAGTAGCGAGACCACCCGGGCCAAGAGAGCCGCCGGCAGCTGGAATGGCGGACCCGGAATTTCGTGAACGACCCTCCCGAGCTGCGAGGAACAAAGGCCAGGGCCGACTAAGCCTCGCCGACCTGCCCCCGTTACCGGGCCAGAGGCCCCGGCCGCGCCGGAGCGAAGTGCGGTGGCACCGCGGGGACCCTCCCGCCCGCACTCCCAGGGCCATTGGTCGGGAGGTGCCAGTTGAGCCGGGTCTGGTCGGACAGTCTCCCGCAGTTTGTCGGCGACCGGGTGGGGTTGGCGGGCTGGCTGCACCACCAACGCCGACTCGCCCAGGTCACCTTCGTGCTGGTCCGAGACGGTCGGGGGATCAGCCAGGTGGTGGTCGACGACGCGGAGTTGAGGGCGGAGCTAGCGAGCTGGCCCCCGGAGACGGTACTTCGGGTGGAGGGACGAGTTGTCGCCGTGCCCCAGGCCCCCGCCGGGGTGGAGCTGCACGATCCCCACTTCAGCCTCCTGGCGCTGCCCGATGGGCCGCTGCCCTTCGAACTGCGCCGTCCCCGGCTCGATATCCAACTGCCCACCCTGCTCGATCACGCGGCGCTCAGCTGGCGGCACCCCCAGCAAAGGGCCTTGGGTCGAGTAGCCGCCGCCGCCGTGCGGGGCTTTCGTTCCGCCCTCGACGAGCGGGGCTTTGTCGAGATTCAGACCCCCAAACTGGTGGCCTCGGCCACCGAAGGCGGAGCCAACGTCTTCCCCGTCGACTACTTCGAACGCCCAGCTTTTCTGGCCCAGAGTCCGCAGTTCTACAAGCAGACGATGGTCGGTGTCTACGAGCGGGTGTATGAGACGGCACCGGTCTTTCGGGCCGAGCCGCACGACACCGCCCGCCACCTGGCTGAGTACCTCTCTCTCGATGCGGAGATGGGATTCATCACCGACCACCGGGACGTCATGGCCCTTTTACGGGAGGTGCTGGAAACCATCATCGGCGTGGTGGCGGCGGTGGCTCACGAGTCCGTGGAGCGGCTCCAACTCCGCCTTCCCGTGGTCCCCGCTGAGATCCCCAGTATCAATTTCTGGGACGCCCAAGCATTGCTTGAGCGGGAGACCGGGAAGCCGGCTCTGGGGGAGGCCGATCTGGCCCCGGCGGACGAGCGCTTCCTGGGCGAGTGGGCGGCCCGGGAGTTTCACTCCGAGCTGCTCTTTGTGGTCGGCTACCCGATGGCCAAGCGCCCCTTCTATACCCACCCCGACCCCCAACGTCCGGAGTACTCCAACAGCTTCGACCTGCTGTTTCGAGGGGTGGAGCTGGTCACGGGTGGCCAGCGACTCCATCGCTACCAGGACTATCTGCAGGCGTTGGCGGGGCAGGAGATAACTCCCTACCAGGGTTATCTGCAGGCCTTTCGGTACGGGATGCCGCCCCATGGCGGTTTCGCGATTGGACTGGAGCGACTGGTGGCCCGCCTTGCCGGGGTGCCCAACGTACGTCAGGTGACCATGTTCCCGCGCGACATCAACCGGCTGGAACCCTGAGGTCAGCGACCCCCACTTGGGAAGGGCGCGGCAGCTGCGCAGTCACTCGACCAGCGACCCCTCGAAACACCGGCCAGGAATGCTCTCGTATCCCGGGTAGGGAATGCCCCGAGCCGGGTCGAGCGGGACCCTCGAGAGCACTTGGTGGTGCGGTCTGGAGGCGGGATCGGGCTAGGGGTAGCCACACTTCAACAAAATTGCCAATTCGAGCAACTGGAAATGGAGGACTAGACTGGGGCCATGAGCGTCCGGCCAGTGCGGATCTTGACCGCCAAGGTGGGCCTCGACGGCCACGATCGAGGGATAAAGGTGATCTCGCGGGCCCTCCGTGACGCCGGCGTGGAGGTGATCTACACCGGCTTGCATCAGACCCCCGCCCAGGTGGTGGAGGCGGCCATCCAGGAGGACGTGGACGGGGTGGGGATCTCGCTCCTCTCCGGGGCGCACATGACCCTTTTCCCCGAAGTGCTCCGGCTGCTGCGCGAGCGGGGCGGCGAGGACATCGTCGTCTTCGGCGGCGGGATCGTCCCTCCCGACGATGCGGTGCTCCTGAAAGAGATGGGGGTCGACGAGGTCTTCACTCCCGGGACCAGCATTCGGGCAATCGTGGAGTACGTGGAGCGCCGCTTCGGGCTGGAGAAGGTAGGCGCTGGAGCTCGCTGATCCCCGGATTTGGTACGATCCGGCGGCTCTCGCCGATCTCAGAGGAGGTCGGCGTCCGGGGCCGGCAGAGCTTGGTGGAGGCTCATGGATTTCACGTTAGAGGTGGCGGCGCGCACGACCGTGGGTCGGCACGTATCCGGATTGCGCCGTCAGGGGCTGGTGCCGGGAGTGGTTTACGGCCACTCGGTTGCGCCCATCACCGTAGAGATTCCCGGCCGGGAATTCGCCAAGATCTTCCACCGGGCCGGTCGCAGTCACCTGCTCCAACTCCGGGTGGAGGGGGAGAGGGCCTCTCGGCCGGTGTTGATCAAAGAGCTCCAGATCAACCCCCGGACCTCGGAGCCGGTCCATGTTGACTTCTTCCAGGTGAACCTGCTGGAGAAGCTCACGGTCCAGGTCCCCGTGGTGCTGGTGGGCGAAGCTCCGGCGACCAAGTTCAATGCCGGTGAACTGCTTCACCTGATCCACCAACTCGAGGTGAGCTGCCTGCCGAACGCCATCCCCGGTGAGTTCGACGTCGACGTCTCCGGGCTGGCCGAGATCGACGACGCGGTACGCCTCTCCGAGATTCAGCTTCCGGAAGGGGTGGAATTGGCAGCTGCCCTCGATCCCGAAGAGGTGATCGCCAAGATCGCTGCTCCCCGCGTGCAGGAGGAGGAGGTGGCCACGGAAGCCGAGGCGGGCACCGAGGAGACCGCGGAAGGCGGGGAGTCGGCAGAGGCCGAGTCGGCATCCGAGGACTCCTAGATACCGGTTTCGGGTCCTCGCCTAGCTCTCCCGCCGCCGGAGGATCTCTCGCAGCCGCTCATCCAGGGCAACCTCCTGCCCGTGCGGGGTGGGGTGGTAGTAGCGCCGACCCGCCAGCTCCGCCGGCAGGTGCAGCTGGTCCACCAACCCATCCGGGTCGTCGTGGGCGTACTGGTAGCCCTCGCCGTACCCCTTTTGGCGGTCGCGTCCGGTCACCGCGTTGCGCAGGTGGAGCGGGACCGGGAGGTTGAGGTGGGAGCGAACGTCTTCGGCGGCGGCCGTCAGAGCGGCGTAGACGCTGTCGCTCTTGGGCGCCAGCGCCAGGAATAGCGCGGCTTCGGTCAGCGGCAGGCGGCACTCCGGCATCCCCACCAACCGGACCGCCGAGTGGGCAGCGACCGCGATCTCCAAGGCCCGAGGCTCCGCCAGCCCCACGTCCTCGGCGGCCAGGATCACCATTCTCCGGGCCGGGACGGTGGGATCCTCGCCCGCCTCCAGCAGTCGGGCCAACCAATACACCGCTGCGTCGGGGTCACTTCCCCGCATCGACTTGATGAAGGCGCTCAGCAGCTGGTAATGGAGGTCACCCGCCCGGTCGTGGCGGAGCACCGGGCTGCTCAGAGCTCGCACCGCGGCCGGCTCTCCCAGCACCCCCCCGTCGTCCACCGTGGCCGCCGCCTGTTCCAGGGCGTTGAGCATGATCCGCGCGTCGCCGCCCGATCGAGCCACCAGAACCTGGCGGGCCTGGTCGTCGAGTGTTAGGTAACGTGCCCCGAGACCCTCTTCCATCTCGGCTAGAGCCCGGTCCAGCAGCTCGGACAGAGCCTCTTTGGTAAGCGGCTCCAGCTCGAAGACCTGGACCCGAGAGAGCAGCGCGCCGGACAGCTGAAAGCTGGGGTTTTCGGTGGTGGCTCCGATCAGGGTCAGCAGTCCGCTCTCCACATGAGGCAGGAGGGCGTCTTGCTGAGTCCGGCTGAAGTGATGGATCTCATCGAGGAAGAGCACGGTCCGCTGGCCGACGCGCTGGCGGACCCTCGCCTCCGCCACCGCCGCCCGGATCTCCCCGACCCCAGCGCTCACGGCCGAGAGCGCGATGAGGTGGGCCGATTGGGAGTTCGCCAGGAGTTGGGCGATGGTGGTCTTGCCACTTCCGGGAGGACCCACCAGCACAACCGAGGGAAGGGAACCACCGGTCAGGGCAGCCTGCAGCGCTCCCCCGCTCCCGATCAGCTGGTCCTGGCCCAAGACCTTCTGCCACTGCCGCGGCCGCATTCGGGCGGCCAGCGGGCGGGAGTCCGCGGCTTCCCGGGAGGGCTGCTCGCCTAGGGTCGGGCGGGCCGCCGCTTCGGGTGCCGGCTCCAGCGGCAGTTCGCCGTCCACATAACCCATCTTGAGGGATCAGCGGATCGGTCTTCGCTCAGCGGATGACCACCACCACTCCCACCATCCCCAGCGTCTCATGGGGGATGCAGAAGTAGTGGTACACCCCGGCGGTCTTGAAGGTCAGGCTGGCGGAGTGCCCGGAGGGCAGGCGCAGGCTCCAACCGTGGCCACCGGGGGGGATGGTGGCGTCATCGGCACTCGCTGCCTGGCTGGGCTCGTCGGTGCTGGTGTGGTCGAGACTGGTAGTCGTATTGGTCCAGGTCACCGTGCCGCCGACTCGCAGGCAAACCACTTCGGGACTGAAGCGAAAGGAGCTGTTGGCCTCGACGGTGGCCTGGGTCTGGGCTCCGCTGGCGGTGCACTTGGCGACTGCCTTGGCGAAGGTGGGGCTGGTCGGAGTACCGCTGGGACTCCCACAGCCGACGAGCCCCAAGAGCGCTCCCAAGGTCCCCGTGACCAGGGCCAGTCTGAACAACGACCGTCGGCTGGTCACGAACTGATCAGGGACCCGTTGGAGAGGCTGATCACTCCACAGGCCGCAGGAGACCGTCCCGGGCCGGCGCTCTCGATCCAGATTGACCAGTCGGAGAACGTCAAGTTGGAGACGCTGAGCAGCTCCTCGTTGAAGTGAGCTACCCCCTGTTCGTCAGCCCGCACGGTGCCGACCACCCGAGCGCCCCCCGGGCGTGGCCCACTGCAGCTGCCCTGGGGCACGAGGAAGGCGGTCACCCGGGAGTTCGGCTGGTTGTGCTGAACCGCCAGCACCACGACCAGCAGCCCTCCGCTTCGGTACCAGATCAGGTGACCGTTCCCCTGAGCCCGGTGCCCCGGCGACGGCTCGACCGCCACCAGCACCGCATGGGCACTGGGCAGCGTGGGGTGGCTGCCCGCGGTGACCAGGGCGAAGGCGGTCACCACTGCGATCGCCGCGAGGACCACAAACGAGACCGCCCGCACCGTGGGATGGGGCAGATCGTGGGCGCTTTGGAGCCAGGGCAGCGGTCGAAAAAATCCGCCCGATCGACGCCGCTCCGGTCGAACCAGGAGCTGCTTGAGGCGCCGTCGAGAGGAAGTCGTAGCGCCCAGAACTACCCGCTCCACCGCGCTCGAGAACCCCGTGCTGGGCGCACCTTTCCGCCCCGACTCCCCGCCATCATCGGGATGCTGGTAGTTACCTCGAGCCGATCCCTCAACCCCTCGGACGCGCACAAGTCATACAGTACCAAGGTCCTTTTCCACGAGTGACCGAGCGCGGGCAATGGTGAGGTGTCCCGCGGAGATGCTGCCACGGGTTCGCCGAGAGGCTGGGGCGGTGGGTCCGGATTTCTCGCGCAGGCGCGGCTGAGCACTACAAGACGGGAGCGGCTCGGCCGATCAGGCTGCCCCGGGCCTTCACCAATCGGCGAGAGCCGATTCGCGGACCAGGACTGTGACTCCAAGCCCAGTCCACCAGCTCTAGCGGCTTCGGCCAAGTGACGGTTAGGGTCGAGCAGGAGAACGAGGTCGGCGCCGATCGCCATGGTGGCGCGCAGGTGCCCCGCTTCACGAACCGGAAGTTCAGCGGGAAGAGATTCCAGGCTCGGTTGAGCCAGTTCCCGTCTGATCGCCCATTTTGACCGCACCAACCAGGCACCGCGCGGCGGGCAAATGGGAAGGTTGGTTGGCCTGTAGTAGGTCACGCGCGGCGTCTGTCCGGAGCCGCTGGGCGCGGGCACCGTCTCGGTCCCGCTGCTTGCACCACTTTATGGGGCAGGACCTTCGCTTGTGCGATTCTCCACCGAATAAGTAGACTAGTCGTGTGGCTTCACCCGGCTCCGGTCTGATCCGTCGTCGTGCCCTGGATTTCGGGCTGTATCAAACGACCTCCTGTCGACGCTAGGTCACTTCCTCGCTAAGCGACCTTCCGGGTACCGAGCCAACCCGAGGGGAGGTCCGGAATCAATGCATCAACCAAGGAGTTTTTATGTCGACCACCGATGATTTACTCGAAAACAACGAGCGCTACGTTGCGACCTTCACGAAGGGTGACGTGCCGATCCCCCCAGCACGGGGAATTGCCGTTCTCGCCTGCATGGACGCGCGACTCGTTGTCAGCAGGATCCTGGGCCTCAACGAGGGCGACGCCCACGTCATCCGCAACGCCGGAGGGGTCGCCACGGACGATGCCATCCGCTCCTTGGTGATCTCCCAAAGATTGCTCGGTACCAAGGAGATACTCCTCATCCACCACACCGACTGCGGGATGCTCACATTCCGCGACGATGACCTGAAGCGTCAAATCGAGCAGGACACGGGGATTCGTCCGGCGTTCGCCTTCGAATCCTTCGCCGACCTGGAACCGGAAGTGCGTCAGTCGATACGAAGGATCAAGTCCAGTCCGTTTCTTCCTCGCAAGGGCAGCATCAGGGGATTCATCTACGACGTGAAAACAGGCCGTCTTGAAGAGGTTGAGGCCTAGCCCCACGGTCGGGTCGGGTGGACGGCACCAGTCGGGTCGACTGCCGTCCACCCTTCCAGCCGCCCAGATCCCACGCTCACTTCGGCAAGCAGGAGTTGATAGCCGAACGCGGATGAAGACCACCCCTTTGGGATAGTCATGGTGGGGCGTGAGGCCGCCACCGCCACCGAAAATGCGATGCAGGACGATCGCGCCGGAGATCTGCACCAGGGGTGCCAGGGGAGTCACTCCTGGGGGGAGCGCGAGGAGGCACCAGAAGAGCTCAAGGGGCGCCCTCGCGCGGGCTCCTCCGGCTGGACAGGGTAGCCTGGCCCGGTGGGAGGCAGTGAGACGCTGAGGACAATCCCCGCAGAGTCCGGTCCATTTGGGTTTCGATGGCATTCGCCGATCGGTGAACCCCGAAGTCCAAGTCTCGACGTCCCGGAACTCCGCCCGGTTCTTGCCCATATCTGTGGTGGGATGGGCTCCCCTAACGCTACCAAGGAACGTCCGACAGAGCGAGCACGGCTGACCGCCGACGTGTCGCCGATACCGGCCAGAGGGAGGTGGCCGCGCGCTTGGCAGGGATAAACAAGAGAGGCGCGACGGATCTGAGCGGAGTGCATGCACGGTTCGATGACCTGACTCCCGGCGGCGGCGCCACCGAGTTCACCTCCCCGCATCGGACGTTGTCGGCGGTCCGAGCTGCCGAGGTGGTGCCCTTGCTCCATGCGGTCGAGGAAGCGGCGGACCAGGGCTTGTGGGCGGTTGGTTTTCTGGCCTACGAGGCCGCCACCGGCCTCGACCCTTCCCTGGCGACCCGCCGAGCCGGGGCAAACGAGCCCCTGAGTGAACTGCCCTTGGCCTGGTTCGGACTGTTCGACGCCCCGCTTTCCGTCGAGCCGCTTCGGTTGCCGACCGAGGCGGCTCGCGGCTACCGGGTCTCGGGATGGCGACCGGAGGTGGACGACGTCAGTTACCTGGGCCAGGTCGAAGCCATCCGAAGGCTGATCCAGGAGGGCGAGACCTACCAGTGCAATTTGAGCCTGCCGCTGCGCTCCCCCATCGAAGGGGATCTGTTCGAGCTCTACCGAGATCTGGCTCTAGCCCAGCGGGGCGCATACAACGTCTACCTCGATACCGGGCGCCACGTGGTCGCCAGTGCATCACCCGAGTTGTTCTTCGATTGGACCGCGCACCGACTGAGGACCAGGCCGATGAAGGGCACCAGCGTGCGCGGCCGCTGGCCCGCGGAGGACGCGGTGAGGGCGCGCGAACTAGCCAGTTCGCCCAAGGAACGGGCCGAAAACGTCATGATCGTGGACCTGCTTCGCAACGACCTGGGCAAGCTGGCAGAGGCGGGAAGCGTCGCGGTGACTGATCTCTTCGCCGTCGAGCGCTTTGAGACGCTCTGGCAGCTCACCTCGACCGTGAGTTCCAGCCCGCGCGCCGACACCCATCTCGCGGACATATTCCGAGCGCTCTTTCCCTGTGGCTCGGTGACCGGAGTTCCCAAGGCGCGAACCATGGCTCTGATCGCGGAGCTGGAACCGAGCTGCCGCGGGGTCTATTGCGGCGCGGTCGGCATGGTGGCTCCCCCAGGAGCGTCCTTCCGAGCCCGCTTCAACGTGGCGATCCGGACCGTGGTGGTGGACCGGGTCAGTGGCATCGCCAGCTACGGCACCGGTGGCGGGATCACCTGGGACTCGATCCCGGCGGCCGAGCATGATGAACTAGTGGCCAAGGCCGCCATTCTGCACAACTTCCCCGAGGAGTTCCAGCTACTGGAGACGATGGCGTTCCGGCCCGAAATTGGGGTCCGGAACCTTGAGCTGCATCTGCAGAGATTGCTGTCCTCAGCTCAGTACTTCGGGTTTCTGGTCCAGCGTGCGCAAGTGAGCTCGGTGCTGAAGCGGGCCTTGCTGGGAGTTCGGGAAGCCACCCGCGTGCGGCTCCTCTGCGGCCGTCATGGCCAGACCACGGTCGAGTTGGCACCGCTGCCGATCCCGGCTCAGGAGCCGGTCCGTCTGGCCGTGGACCCAGAGCCGGTGCGCTCGTCCGATATCTGGCTTTACCACAAGACGACCCGGCGCAGCGTCTACCGGACCCGGGCCGCGCGCCACCCGGATGTCGACGATGTGGTCATGGTGAACGAGCGGGGCGACGTCACGGAAACCACAATCGCCAACCTAGCCGTGCAACTTCATCGGCGCTGGTACACGCCGCCCCTCGATGCCGGCTGTCTACCCGGCATCGAACGCGGTCGCCTCCTTTCCTCCGGGCGCCTAGAGGAGCGGGTGATCACTTTGCCCGACCTGCGCCGGGCTGAGGGGATCGCGCTCATCAGCTCCTTGCGAGGATGGCGGGCTGCCATCCTCGACGGGAGTCCGTCCCCGGATGTCCGGTAGGGAAACTGCTCCCATGAGCCGCCGGCAGCGGCCGCGCTGGCCGTCGGCTAGCTGATCCCCGTCACCATGTCGGACGGCGTGGATACGAGGCTCATATTGCTCCCAGCCGCTAGGCCGAGCCAGTCGATCGGGTGTCAACACCACTCCGGCGGTTGAGGAAGTACCGGTCGGGAAGGGCGGATTCGACGGGGAGGCGTCTGCCGACCTCCACGTCGTGAAGGTTCGAATTCAGAATCGAGCGGCCGCAGGCTCGGCCGTCCGCCCCGGTCCCCGCAGATCGCCGGATCGGGTCTCAGATGGGAGGTGGCAGGTGGGCCTTGGCGGCGTACGTGGCCGCCAAGTGCTACCTTGTAGCACTATGGAGCGGATAGGAGTTCGGGAACTACGTCAACATGCCAGCCGCTACCTAGCCCGGGTGGCCACCGGGGAGACGATCGAGGTGGCGGACCGGGGCCGTCCAGTTGCGCTGCTAGTGCCCACGAATCGAGATCCATGGCAGGAGCTGATCGCCCGCGGCCAGGTCCTCGCCGCGTCCGGTGAGGGCAATGTGGCCGACGACCCGCCGCAGGACTACGGCATCGACGCCTCGGCTCGGCTGGCGGAGATCCGTGCGGATGAGCGGTGAGGATCTACCTCGATTCGTCCGCGCTGGTAAAGCTAGTCCAGCGCGAAGCTGAGTCGGACCGGCTGCGAAGGTTCCTGCGCCGACACCGGTCGGACCATCTAGTGACCAGCGCACTCGCTCGGGTGGAGGTCGTCCGAGCGGTCTTCGGTGGTGGGCCAGCCGCCGTCGAGCAAGCCCGTCGACAGCTCTCCCGCCTCGACCAGATCGTCCCCAGCAACGATTTGCTCGATAGCGCTGCGACGCTAGCTCCTGCCGGTCAGGTACGGAGCCTCGATGCGATCCATCTCGCCGCGGCACAGGTGGTGGGACGGGATCTGCGTGCGATTGTCACCTATGACCGACGCATGGCAGACGCTGCGGGAGCTCTTGGGCTCACCGTAGAAACGCCGGCGTGACTGCGCGGAAGCACTATCTGCTCCTTGCTTTCTTGACTGGACCTCCTTGAACGGATCCGAATCATCTGGACTGGCCAACGGGGTCTTCTCAGTCGGGAAGGTCGGAATTGACAGTGAGGCGGCTGCCGACTTTCACCTAGTGACGTTTCTAGTTCATAAGCGAGCGCACCCGAGGCTCGTCCGTCCGCCCCAGTTCGCCGGATAGGGTGTCAAGATCTCTTGGGAGGGGCTCCCTACCGGCGAATGGTCAGGCGGTGTGTTCCGCGAGATGGCGCTGTAGATGGCCAAGGTGGATCAGGGCGGCGCGTAGCTCGGCCCCCGCACTTTCCGATTCACCTCGGGTGGCTCGGAGTTGGTCGATAATCCACGAGCGGGCCAGCGTCGAGGCAGGTAACCCCGTCTCCTCGGCGCGGGCCTGGAGAGCTGCCACCTCGTCGGGATCGAGCCGAATCGAGTAGACTGCCGAGCGCTTCCGATTTGGCCGGCTGAGCTTGGCATCATTCGAGATTGACGCATCTGGATCTTGCTCAGAGGCGCTCGTCTCCTCGGCGATCAACCGCTCGATATTGCCACTCATGGCGCTTCCTCCTTGTATCTCCTTGCGTCGCTGCTGTTAGATCGCCACCCGTTCACCCCGTAGGTGACCGGGCCATCGGCCAGTGTGATGACCGTGAGTAGGCACCCGGCTGCCGGCGAGTAACTGATGGTCCGGTCACTTCGGCCCGACCGACTAGACGGGTCCGGTGAGATTCGAAGCGCACCCGGATCGTGCATGGCCTCATTCCCCCGGTCGGGCTCAATGCCCTGGCGCTCGCGGACGTAGTCTCCGCGATAGCTCCAATCACAGCCGTTCATCAACCGATTGTAGTACAAAAGTACGACGCACCGGAGTCTTTGCCGACCAGTCCATCTCCTTCCCCATTGGGCGGCTCTCCCTGTGTGTCGCGTCGAATCAGCCTTGGCGGCTAACGAAAAATTCGTTAGCCTCCGTGAGAGTGATTGGCAATCCTGCCGAGCGGGTGATCACCAGGTTCGGTGGGCAGAGCTCGCTGGCGCAGCTGTTGGGCAAGCGCCAGAGCACGGTCGAACACTGGGCCCAAACCGGCCGCATCCCAGCGCAGTGGCATCAGGCGCTGCTGGCGCTAGCGCGTCAACAAGGCGTGATCCTCGAGGCTCGAGATTTCGTGGAGATTTCCCAGCCCCACATCTTCCCTGCTGCCGGTAGGCTGGGGGTGCTAACGGTGGGGCTCGGCGCGGTGGCTTCGACCGTGGTCGCCGGCGTTGAGTTGATCAGGTTCGGCCTCGCAGAGCCCGTCGGTTCGCTCACCCAGATGGGTACCATCCGCCTCGGCAAACGGACTGAAGACCGAGTGCCGCTCATTCGCGACTTCGTGCCTCTGGCGGGCATTGACCAGCCGGTCTTTGGTGCTTGGGATCCGATCCCGGACACGGCCTACGACGCCGCAGTGAAATGCGGCGTGCTCGAGCGGCGGGCCCATATTGAGCCGATCGCGGCCGAACTTCGTGAGATCGAGCCCATGCCGGCCGTCTTCGACCCGAACTACGTGCGGCGCCTCGACGGCTCCAACGTCAAGGCCAAGGCGAGCAAGCGAGAGCTTGCCGAGGCTCTCCGAAAAGACATCCGCGATTTCAAGGCGGCCCACGCCTGCGACCGGATGGTCGTTATCTGGTGCGCATCCACCGAGATCTACCTCGAGCCCGGGCCGGC
>Ga0307373_10002152_pt1 | contig 35877 bp, 33 predicted proteins | sample OX2MG_FD_202534 | JGI IMG/M metagenome (GOLD analysis project Ga0307373, IMG submission 202534) | Soil microbial communities from Risofladan, Vaasa, Finland - OX-2 | ecosystem: Environmental > Terrestrial > Soil > Coastal area > Acid sulfate soil | place: Finland: Risofladan, Vaasa | collected...
TTTGGAAGGGGGAGGTGGAGGAGCTGATCGAGTCCAACCCCAACACCCGTTTCATCCTCACCCACCTCTCCCAGCGATCCCCTGTCAAGGGGGCCATCCTCGCTTCAGACGGCCTGGTCCTGCAGCTTAGACAAGTCGCCCCGGGCTGAAGGCTGCCAGTTCGGGGGGATCGGCTCCCTCGAATACCGCCCGCGCGATCAGCTCGCCGGTGATCGGGGCCAGCAGGATCCCGTTGCGGTGGTGGGCGGTCGCCAGCAGCACCCGGCCGCCGGCTTGGATGCGGCCCAGCAGCGGCATCCCTTCCGGCCCGTGGGGTCGGAGCCCGGCCCAGGCGAAGGCAAAGCGCTCCCTGGCCATCTCCGGCATCAACTCGGACGCCACCTGGATCAGCTGACCCACCCCTCCCGCCGTCGGCCAGGGGCGGTAGCCGACCCTCTCTTCGGTGGTGCCGACCAGCACCAGTCCCGAGCGCTTCTGGACCAGGTACCCGCGCTCTCCGAAGACGATCCGGGGCAAAAGGGGGCGGCCGGGATCGAGGGCGACAATCTGTCCCCGAACAGGCCCGATCTTTGCCCACTGGCCGCCCAGCAGGAGCCCACTCCAGCAGCCGGCGCAGACGACCAAGAACTCCCCGCCCAGCTCCCGGCCATCGGCCAGGAACAGCCGAGGCTCCCCCCCCGCGAGTTCGATTCTGGAGACCTCCGAGTCAGTCTGGATGGTGACCCCCAGCCGTCGGCAGGCGGCGACCAGAGCGTCCACCACCCGGTGGCTGTGGACGTGAGAGTCGTCTGGGTGGTGCAATCCGGCCAGCACGGCCGGCCCCAGCCCGGGAACCAGCTTGGCAAGCTGGTCGGGATCCAGGAGTGAGACTGCCTCCCCGCCCGGGCCCGACCCGGCGCGCCGCCGGCCCTCCAGCCGATCGACGCCCTCCGGGGTAGTCGCCACCTGGATCAAGCCGCTCCGGGTCAGCTCGCAGTCCACTCCGGTGTCGTGCTCGAGCTGGTCGGCCCAGCTGGGCCAAAGCTCACGGCCGCTCCGGCACAACTCCTGGAACGGGCCTGCCTCGGCCGCCTCGGCTCCCAGAGCCAGCATTCCGGCGGCCGCGGCCGAAGCGCCCTCACCGCACCTGGGACCACGCTCCAGGAGGGTCACCCGGGCGCCTCGACGGGCCAGGCTGGAGGCCACCGCCAGGCCCACCACGCCACCCCCGACGACCAGCGCAGAGGGTCGTTCGGGCTGGGGCACTCAGTTTAGGATACGGTCCCCCACCGGGGGCAGACCGGCAGGTCAGCGCCGCAGCGCCCTCTCCCAGGCGGGCGGAGTGGACACCAGCCGACCGACCTCTACCCCACCCATTCCAACGAATCGGCCGAGCCGCTCCAGGGCACTCCTGATCGACTCCCCGACCTGCGCGGCCCCGGGCGCTCCCGGCTCACCGTGAAGGGCGACCGCGACCAGCAGGTTCCGATGGCGGTCTCGGCGCAGGTCGGCTCTTCCGATCAGCTGACCGCGGTGCAGGATGGGTAGGACGTAATAGCCGAAGCGGCGCAGCTCGGGGGGCACGTAGGTCTCGATCCGGAAGTCGAATCCAAAGAGCATCCGGGTCCTTGCCCGGTCGATGATGAGGTTGTCAAAGGGCGAGAGAAACGTGGTCGCCGCACCGGAGTGTCCGGGATCCACAGACAGCGACTCGAGGTCATCTCGGTGCGCCAACCAGCGTCCTGGGAGAGGGGCGGCCGCTCCTTCGATCGTCACCGGAAGCACGGCTCCCTTTCGAACTAGGGGGGTCAGCACCGCGGCCAGTTGTGCGTACGTTCCCGCTCCCATGTAGTGGCCAATCTGTAGTTCGGTGGCGACCCCGAGCGCGTGCAGGGATCGCTCGGCCAGCTCCTGGGTCAGTCGGGCTGCGGGGGTATGACGGCGGATGACCGCAGGCCCGAGCCAGCGCTCGGTTAGGTCCCAACTTCGGCCCGGCGCGTTTCTGCCGACGACCATGACCCGACCACCCAGCCACAGGTGGAAGAGCATCCGCTCCGCATCGTGCTGGTGGCCCCAGCCGGTCGAATCCCGCCCGGGGGACGCCGTTTCGATGAAGGCACGGGCCGGGAGTGCGCCCCGCTCCCGCAGCCCGGTCAGGATCTGGTCTTGGAGGGAGCGGTTTGCTGCCATCCAGGAGCGCCGGCGGCGCTCGACGATGCCGTCCGAGCGGCCCCGGCGGCGCAGCGACCGGTGGTGGGCGACGAAGTCAGAGGTGGGGATGATCGAGGCGCCGTGAGCCCAGTACTCGAGGAGCGACCGCTCCTCCCAGAGCGCCTGATCGATGAGGCACGGGTCGAAGCAGCCCAGACGGCTCCAGAGCACCAGCAAATGGCTGGGGGCGACTGCCGCGAGAGGATCTCGCTGGAGGTATCCGATCCGCTCGACGAGCCGGGTGATCGCGGCCACGTCCACCCGGGCCGACGCCATTCCCAGGCTCTGACCCCGGACCGCGAGACGCCGGGCCTGATCAAGGCTCAGCTTGGTCGGGTCGCGCGGTCGGGGAGGGCGGATCACCCCCGGCGGGTACCGCGCGCTTGCACTTCCCAGCTCAGCCGGTCTGCTCCCGCTCTGGTTCGAGGCAGGCCGCTTGCGCTGCCGCCCACCAGTCAGCCTGATCGATTCGCCCCAGCTCAGCCTGGGCGGCCTCCTTGGCGACCTGGCGCTCCAGCTCGACCCGAAGGGCCAGCCGGCGCAGCGCGGGACGAAGCTCATGACGAAGCTCCCGGGACGAGCCATCGATCTGGTCGGCCAGCACGGCCAGGTCGTGGAATCGGCCCAGCAGACCCTGCAGCTCGCGAAGTTCCTGGAGGACGGTGCGCTGTCCCGGCCCCAGCACGGGCGCGAAGAGCTCGAGCCGGTAGCGCAGCTTGCGGATCTCCCCTCTACGCTGGTGGAGCTCCGCCTCGGTGCGGGTCTGGCGCCGGGCCCGCTTGAAGAGCTGGGGGAGTTGCCGGGCCCCCAGCGACGCCGCCGTGGGATCGACTCCGCCCTTCTGAACGACCGGCCCCGCCGCCACCCGTTGCAGCCGCTTGGCGGCCTTCTCGGAGAGGGCTCGCGAGCGCAGCTCCGCGATCTCGGCCGCCGTGCTGTCGGCGAGGGTCCGACGCGCCTCAGCCTCCAGTCCCCTGAGACCGTGCCGGGTCCCCGAGGGACCGTCCCCGATGATGGGGGCTCCGGGGTCGTCACTCCGGTCCCGCCAGACTGCCACCGGACCGAGCACCTCTTCGAGGAGCGCCAGCCGCACCTCGGCGTCCCGCAGGCCGCCCAACTCGCGCTCGGCGCGGCGCAGCTGGCGGCGCCACTGCCTGGCCTGGACCAGGCAGCCTGCGAATCCGGTTGCCGCCGCCCGCAGCCGACGCAGTGAGACCCGGGCGTCGTGAGTCGCCTCGGCATCGCTGGCCAGGGGAAGGCGAGCCAGGGCCCAACGCAGCTTCTCCGAGCGCTCCGCAATGGTGGTCATGGCCAGCTCTGCGCTGGATAAGGGCTCAGCCACTCCGGGTCGCCATTCGGGTCAGCTCCTCCTCGCGCTCAGGCAACTGGCCGGCCCCAGGAGCCTGCCACCAGTTGCCGCCCTGAGCGAGCAGCGCGGCGATCATGCCGTCCCGGAGTCCCCGCTCGGAACTCCTGATCCAGCTCATCTGCAGAAGGTCCATCATCTGGGCCAGAATAAGCGCTCCGCCGCGGCAGAGCCGGGTCCGTTCCAGATCGACGCCGGAGCGCTCGGACAGCTCACTGGCAGGGCGGCTGCGGAAGGTTTCGATGATGACCTCCACATCGCGCAGGCGCAACACCGCCCCCTTGCGCCTGCCCAGCAGGCGGGGCAGGTTCGTTATCGTCCCCCCGGTGCCGAGCGCAACCGGGTGGGAGGGGAGGGGGATCAGGTCAGGAATCAGCTGCTCGACCCGGCGTTCCATCGCCATCCAGTCCTGGGGGCTCGGGGGGTCGGAGCTGGCCAGACGGGCCACCGAGCCGGAGCCGACCCCCAGCGAGCTGTGCCGACAGCGTCCTCCCGCGGGTCCGCCCGCGATCTGGGCCGAGGCCCCACCGATGTCCAGGACCAGGGTGGGCCTCCCCGGCGAGATTGTCATGGTGGCGCCGTCGAAGGCCAACTGAGCCTCGGCCGCGGCGGAGAGGATCCTCACCGGACCGGCGGCCGCCGCCGCGGACAGTCGCTCGGCCACCTCTGGGCCGTTGGCAGCGGAACGGAGGGCCTGGGTCGCCCCTATGGCGATCTCGACGACGCCGGCCTCCCGAGCGTCACTGACCTGCCGGCGCATGGCCCGGCTGGCGAGCTCGAGCCTCTCTGGGCCGATGGCCCCGGCGCCGTTGACGTCCTGCCCCAGCTGGACGAACTCGCGACGCCTGAGCAGCGGGATCGGGAGCCGATTGGGCGGGCAGCTGGCGATCAACAGGTGGACCGTGTTGCTGCCCACGTCGATGGCCGCGAAGCGGGGGGCCCGAGTCACGGACACCTCCCCTTGCTGATGGGGCTCAAGTTGACTTCTGGGGGGATGGCACTCCCTAAGTCTGCGCCCTCGCCCGGCGCCGCCATCTCTATACTTCCGCGATCGGGTGCGTAGTCTTTATCTCGTTCGCCACGCGGTCGCCCGGGAGCGGGATGGCTGGCCGCAGCCGGATCGCCTTCGGCCCCTGAGCGAGCTCGGCTGGCGCCAGGCGGTGGTCCTCGCCGACCTCCTCGCCGACGCCGGAATCGAGGTCCATTACAGCAGTCCCGCGCTTCGCTGCCGGGACACCCTGCTGCCGCTCGCCCATGGCGCCGGCCTCGAGGTCCAGGACGACACCCGGCTCCTGGAGGGGGGCCTTCCCCTAGGCCAGGAGGGCGCCGAGATGGAGCTCCGGGCGTTGGTGAACGCCTATTTCGGTGGGGGTCACCGCCGCACCGCCGCCTGCAGTCACGGGGACCTGATTCCCGCCCTGCTGGCCGGGGCGGGTGCCGCGCCGGGCTCCCGCTGCCCGAAAGGGGGGGTCTGGCGGCTTGACCTCCCGGACGACAAAGATCGGGTCTCTCAGGCGGTGTACCTGGGACGCCCCGACCCGGGCGGCGGCTGGGACCAGAGGTGATCCCGGCCGGCCCGGTCCCCAGCGCCGGACCGGGGCCGCTCCCCGCCGGAGCCGATCAGCTGCTGAGCCAGCTGACCGCGCTGGGGTCGGACGCCGTCCTGGTCTTGGACCGCTCCCGAAACGTGATCTGGGCGAGCGCCAACGCGGCCGCCCTGCTGGAGCCGCCTCCGCCCGCCGAACACCCAGCGGACAGTCCCCCGATTCCCCCCGGCACCCCTTTGGCCCAGCTGCTCGACGATCCCCGGGCGGCGGACGTGGTCGGCCGGGTCCTGGTCACCGGAGCCACCGCCCGGGGCGAGCTCCGGCAGAACGACTGGCGTCGCATCCTCAAGGCGGTAGCGGCCCCCTTCCTGCTTCCTAGCGGGGCTCGCCAGGTGATCCTGATCCTGACTGACATCACCTCGGAGCGCCGGCTCAGCCGAGCCCATCAGGAGCTGATCGCCAATCTCTCCCACGACCTCCGCACCCCGCTGGCCAGCCTTCGCCTTATGGCAGAGACCCTGACCGGCGAGGCGCGCGGCGACCCTCAGGCGAGCCGGATGTTCGCCACCCGGATTGCCGCCGAAGCGGAGCGACTCCACGCCCTGGTCGACGGCATTCTCGACCTGAGCCGGTTGGAGGCGGGCGTGGAGCGGGCCGAGATCGGGGAGGTCGATCTCCTGACGGTCGCGGGCGAGGCGGTCGAGGAACTTCTGCCCCAGGCCAAGGAGCGTCGGCTGACGCTCACCCTGCGGGGCTCCTCGACCACCGCCCTGGCCGATCCCGCCCGGTTGGAGCGCGCCCTCTCCAACATCCTCGACAACGCGCTCAAGTTCACCTCCTCACCGGGCGCGGTGACGGTGACCGTGGGCGGTTCGACCGGCCGCCCGACGCTCTCGGTGCGCGACACCGGCTCGGGGATACCTGCCAGCCAACTGCCGCGGATCTTCGACCGCTTCTATACCGGGGACCGGTCCCGGGCGGGGCGGAGCAGCGGCCTCGGCCTGACCATCGCCAAGCAGGCGGTCGAACTCCAGGGCGGTGAAATCAAGGTGCGCAGCGCCCCCGGCCAGGGGACTCTGGTGCGGATTGTCCTGCGCCGTCCCTGAGCGGACCGGTGCGATCTGGGTCGACTACTATCGGGCCATGGGTTCCTCGCTCCCCGCCGACTTCGCGGCCGATCTCGCTGCGCTCCACGACGGGGTGCGCGTGCTGGGCGGCATGGTCGCCGAGGGGATGGCCAGCGCCATGACCGGGCTGGAGACCCGCGACGGGGACCGCCTGCGGGCGGTGGTGGCCGGGGACGCCGAGGTCAACGAGCGTCATCGCGAGGAGCGCGAACGGGGCCTGGCGGTGCTGGCCACCCAACATCCCACCGGGCGCCAGCTGAACGAGGTCTTCGGCCTGATGCTGATGGCGTCCGAACTGGAGCGGATGGGGGACCACGCCAAGAGCTGCGCCCGCTACGCGCTGCCGTTGATCGAGCTCAGCTCCCGTCCCCGGCTGGAAACCATCCTGCGGATGGGTCGCTACGTCGAGGAGCAACTGCGCGACATCCTGGAGGCGGTCACCGTCAACGACCACCGCCGGGGCCAGGACATCGCCGCCCGCGACGATCGGATAGACCGCATCTATCACCGGGTCTTCGACGACATGGTGGAGACCATGCGCGAGCAGCCGGAGTGGGCCTATCCGGCCACCAACCTCATCTTCATCGCCCACAACCTGGAACGGATCGCCGATCGGGTCACCAACATCGCCGAGGACCTCGTCTTCCTGGCCACCGGCCGCATGGACGAGCTGGGCTAGTTGGCGGAGACTCCCCCCAGCGCCGGATCTGGCCGCAAGGTGCTTCTCGTCGAGGACGACGAGGCGGTTCGGATGACCCTCCGCTACAACCTGGCGGCGGCTGGATACGTGGTGCTCGAGGCGGCCAGCGGAACCCAGGGGCTGGAGCTGGCCCGCTCCCGGGGGCCGGAGCTGGTGGTTCTCGACCTGATGCTGCCTGAGCTCACCGGCGAGGAGGTGTGCCGGATCCTGCGCCAGGAGTCGGATGTCCCGATCCTGATGCTGACCGCCCGGGGCTCCGAGCCGGACAAGGTCCAGGGATTGGCCCTGGGCGCCGACGACTACATGACCAAGCCCTTCGGGGTCAGCGAGTTCCTGGCCCGGGTCGAGGCTCTGATCCGGCGCTCCGAGCGCCCGCCCCGGCGCTCTGACACTCCTGACCGGGTCCAGCTGGGCGAGTTCGTGCTCGACCGCGGAGCTCGCCGGGTCCTGTTCGGCGACCAGGAGGTGAAGATGAGCCCCCGCGAGTTCAACCTTCTCTTCTTCCTGCTCGAGCACGCCGGCAAAGTGCACAGCCGGGAGGCGCTGCTGCACTCCGTCTGGGGCCCGGACTTTCACGGCGACAACAAGACGGTGGCGGTGCACATCCGTTGGCTCCGGGAGAAGTTCGAAGCCTTCCCGACCATGCCGTTTCGGATCAGCACCGTCTTCGGAGTTGGCTATCGGGTTGACCTGGCTCCCGGGGTCAAGATCGAGCGTTGACCCAGCCTCCGGCGATCGCCGTCGCCAATCTGCGCAAGGCGTACGGCGGGCGGGTGGCTCTGCACGGCCTCGACCTCCAGGTCGAGGAGGGCGAGCTGCTCGCCATCCTGGGGCCGAACGGGGCGGGCAAGACGACCACCGTCGAGATCCTGGAAGGCTTCCGCCGCCCAGACCAGGGTTCGGTCTCGGTGTTGGGCCTGAACCCCGCCCGGGACGGTCGCCGGCTCCGCCCCTGGGTGGGCCTCATGCTTCAGGAGGGGGGCATCTACCCCACCCTCAAGGTGAGCGAATCGTTGGCCCTCTTCGCCAGCTTCTTCGTCGACCCGGCTGACCCCGCCCAGCTCCTAGAGAAGGTCGGCCTGGCCGAGCGGGCGAGCTCCCGATTCCGGCAGCTCTCCGGCGGCGAGAAGCAGCGGCTCTCCTTGGCGCTGGCGCTGGTGGGCCGGCCCTTGGTGCTGTTCCTGGACGAGCCCACTTCGGGGATGGACCCCCGGGCGCGGCTGCTGACCTGGGAGATCGTCGCCGAGGCCAAGCGCGCAGGCACCACGGTCGTGCTCACCACCCACTCCATGGAGGAGGCCGAACGGCTGGCCGATCGGGTGGCGATCCTGAGCCGCGGGGCCTTGGTCGCCTGCGACTCCCCTGCACGCCTGCGCGCCCAGACCGACTCCGACCTGCTCCATCTCGAACTGGCGGCAGAGCTGCCGCCTGAACTACTGGAGGAGCTGGGCCGCCTGGCGTCGGTGCAGAGCGTCACCGCCTTGGGTGGCGGTGGCTACGACCTCCGCTCCCGATCCCCCCGGCAGGCGGCGGCCGCGATCGCCCAGCTGCTGCGCGTCGAGGGGCCTCAGATCATCCTTCTTCGCTTGGGACGGGCCTCCCTCGAGGAGATCTTCCTGCAGTTGACGGAGGAGTCGGCGTGAGCTCGACGACCGTGTACCCCGAAGAGCGCGGGGCACCTCGGGCGGCCCCCTGGAGGAGCGCCTTTTGGGCCCAATTCAAGGTCGAGCTCCTGCTGCTCCTGCGCCAGGGCGAGAACCTCCTGGTGATCGTGGTCCTCCCGGTCCTCCTCCTGGTGCTCTTCACCAGTGCCAAGGTCTTCCCCTCGGGGTCGACCCGCCCAGTGGAGTTCCTGGTCCCGGGGATCCTGACCGTGGCGGTGATGTCGACCGGAATGGTCACCCTGGGGATCTCCACCGCCTACCAGCGCTACTACGGGGTGCTCAAACGGCTCGGCGGCTCACCCCTCCCCCGCAGCGGGCTGGCCGCCGCCAAAGCCGGCGCGGTACTGGTGGTGGAGCTGGTCCAGGTGGCCCTGCTCCTGGCGATTGCGAGGCTCGGGCTCGGCTGGACCAGCCACGGAGCGCTCTCCCTGGCCGCCCTGATCCTGCTGGTCGGAGCGCTCTGCTTCGCCGGGATCGGGCTGGCACTGGCCGGCGCTCTCCGCGCCGAGCTGACCCTGGGTGGAGCCAACGGACTCTTCATCCTCTTCCTGGTCCTGGGCGGGGTGGTCCTCCCGGTCGACCATCTGCCCGGCTTCATCCAACCCCTGGCGGCCGTCCTTCCCGCCACCGCCCTCAGCTCCTCGCTCCGGGCGGTGCTGGAGGGGGCCTCCCCCGCTGCCGGGGACCTGGCCTTGCTCGCGGCCTGGACCGCGGCCGCCGCGGTCTCGGTGGGGCTCTGGTTCCGCTGGGAATGATTCGACTGGGGCAGGAGCCGGAGGCGGCCGGGGGGATGGTACCGTGGGTTGGCCAGTCGTGAAAGGTGGATGGTGATGGGACTCTTCAGCTCGAAGCGAACGATGCCGGCCCCGGACCGGGTGATTCCCGGCCGCGCCACGGAGTTGCCGGTCAGCGGTCCCCACACCGTGCTCGGAACCGAGATCAAGCCCCCCTTCCCGGCCGGGCTAGAGCGCGCGGTCTTCGGCCTGGGCTGCTTTTGGGGGGCGGAGCGCGACTTCTGGACCCTGGCCGGCGTCTACACCACGGCCGCGGGGTACAGCGGGGGCCTCACCCCTAACCCCACCTATGAGGAGGTGTGCTCCGGTCGCACTGGTCACGCCGAGGTTGTGCTGGTGGTATTCGATCCCAACCAAATCTCCTACCGACAGCTTCTGACGACCTTCTGGGAGAGCCACGATCCCACCCAGGGGATGCGACAGGGCAACGACGTCGGGACTCAGTACCGCTCGGTCGTGTTCTGGATGGACGAGGTCCAGCGCCGGGCCGCCGAGGACTCCAGAGAGCAGTACCAGAGAGCCCTCCGAGAGGCTGGTCTCGGGGAGATCACGACCGAGATCACCGGAACCGGTCCGTTCTACTACGCCGAGCAGTACCACCAGCAGTACCTGGACAAGAACAAGAACGGTTACTGCGGAGTGGGCGGAACCGGAGTCAGCTGCCCCCGCGGAGTGCTCTCCCCCTCCTGACCGCGGCCTGCGCTCAACGGGTTGCCTGGCGGGGGCTCCGGGGCCGGCTCGCCGGGGCGGGCGAGGGGATCCGCCGAAGCAGCAGCAGCGATAGCAGCAAGGCGACCACCAAACAGCCCCCGAACACCCGGAAGCCAGCGTCGGTGGAGTGGACCAGAGGCAGGGTCAGGCGGCTGGCCAGCACGCCGCCGGTGCCCAGGAACTCCCGCACGGCAACGGCCGGGGGGAGGCTCGTCGCGGCCGCGATGAGGGCCAGCGTGAAAGAGAGCGCCACCCCCACGTTGCGCAGGGTGAAGAACATCCCGGATGCGGTCCCGGCCCGATCCGAGGGGGCTGACGACATCACCTGCTTGAGCAGTGACGGCCAGGCCAGGCCGTTGCCGACGGAGATCAGCAGCAGCGGCAGAACCAGGTCCAGCCAGGCCAGATGGGGCCCCAGTCGGCTCAGCCAGATCGCGCCTCCGCTGAGGCAGGCGAGTCCGGCGACGATCGGCCGGGCCGGCCCGAAGCGGTCGGCCAGGGACCCGCCGATGGGGGCCAGGATGAACTGCGGCGCCGCCATCGGGACCAGCGCCAACCCCGACACCAGGGGGCTGAGTCGAAGAGCTCCCTGAAGGTAGAAGGTGAGCAGGAAAGTCATCGCCATGATCCCGATCGAATAGGTCGTCACCACCACCATGCCGACCCGAAAGTAGGGATGGCGGAAGAGGGAGAGGTCGAAGAGGGGATCCGCCACCAGGCGCTCCCAGACGACGAAGAAGCCGAGCAGGACCACAGCCGCCAGCGCCAGGGAGACGATCCGGAGGGAACTCCAGCCCCAGGCCAGGCCCTGAGTGAGGGCCAGGAGCAGGGCCACCAGTCCCAGGCTGAACGATATCGCCCCCAGCCAGTCGGTCGCCCCCCGCCGGCCGGCCGGCCGGCCCCCGGGCAGAACGAAGGCTCCCGCAACCACCCCGGCCAAGGCGAAGGGCACGGTCACGTAGAAGATCCAGCGCCAACCGAACGAGCCCACCAGTGCGCCCCCCACCACCGGGCCGACGATCATCCCGCTGACCCAGGCGGTGGAGTTGATCCCCAGCGCCCGGCCCAGCTGCCCCGACGGGAAGGCGGATACCAGGAGCGGAGTGGCGGTGGCGAATCCGAGCGCGGCGCCGACACCCTGGACCACTCGGAAGAGGACGAGAGCCGCTCCGGTGGGGGCCAGACCGCAGCCGACGGTGCCCACAGAAAACAGCAGAGATCCCGCGATAAAGATGGACTTTCTGCCGACCACGTCGGACCACCGACCGGCCGGCAGCAGAAACACCGTGCTCGCGATGATGTAGGCGTTCAGAATCCAGAGGCCGGTGAGCACCGTGCTGTGCAGCCCGCTGACGATGCGGGGCAGTCCGATCACCACGATGGTGGCGTCGACGTTCGAGGTGAAGGCGACCATGGTCACCACTGCCAGGATCAGCCACTTGCGCGGGTGACCGGCAGCGCCCAGCGGGCGCGCCACGGCCGACGCTGCGCTCATTCCGGGATCCCTCCAACCTGCTCTCGGGAGGTGGGTACGGCACCCCCGCAACGCCAGCTCCGACTGTACCCGGTCGGCATCCTGGACCAGGAGCTCCGCCGCCGGTCGAGCTCGGGCAGCTCGACCCCGCAGGGCCCGCTCGGCTCATGCTTAGACTGGAGCGGTAGCAGGTTGGGCGGCCCGGGGAGGCGGATGTGGAGCAGCGCAGCTTAGGTCGGCAGGGGCTGGTGGTGAGCGAGCTCGGGCTCGGGTGCATGGGGATGTCGGAGTTCTACGGCCCCACCGACGACGAGGAGTCGATCGCCACCATCCACCGGGCGCTGGCGCTCGGGATCACCTTCCTGGACACCGCCGACATGTACGGTCCCTTCCACAACGAGCGGCTGGTGGGGGCGGCGATCGCCGGCCGCCGGGATGAGGTCGTGCTGGCGACCAAGTTCGGCAACCAGCGCCGGGAGGACGGTTCGTGGGTCGGGATCAACGGACGCCCCGAGTACGTCCGCCAGGCCTGCGACGCTTCGCTGTCCCGGCTCGAGGTCGAGTTCATCGACCTCTACTACCAGCACCGGGTCGATACCAGCGTGCCGATCGAAGAGACGGTTGGCGCCATGGCCCAGCTCGTCGAGCAGGGCAAGGTGCGCTACCTGGGTCTGTCCGAGGCAGCCCCCAGTACCATCCGCCGCGCCCACCTGGTTCATCCCATCTCGGCGCTGCAGACGGAGTTCTCCCTGTTCACCCGGGAGCCGGAGCAGGAGCTGCTGCCCACGCTGCGGGAATTGGGAATCGGCTTCGTCGCCTACAGCCCCCTCGGCCGCGGCCTCCTGGCCGCCCGCCCGGCGGCGCTGGGGGAGATCGGTGCGGGAGACTTCAGGTCCGACCGGTATCCCCGCTTCATGGCCGAGAACCGAGAGCACAACGTGGCCCTGGCGGACCGAGTTCGCGAGATCGCCGAGGCCAAGGGCGCCACGCCGGCTCAGCTCGCTCTGGCCTGGGTCCTCCACCAGGGCCAGGACGTGGTCGCGATCCCCGGTACCAAACGGGTCCGCTACCTAGAGGAGAACGCCGCGGCCGCCGAGCTGGAACTGGACCGCGAGACCCTGAGCCAGCTCGACGAGGCGCTTCCGGCTGGTGCCGCTCGAGGCGACCGCTACGCCGATATGAGCCGGGTCAACCTCTGAGCCGGCCAAGCGGCCGCCACGGTGCCCCCATCCGGTAGGGAAACCGCGCGCGCCCACCGGTAGGGGCGCTCTCCAGTCCGGGGTGGGGGCTGACTAGTTCGGCTCCCGGCGAGGAACCACAAGTGGGCAGACTTGAGGGCATGCCGGGCACAAGATGGGGTATACAATGCCGCAGCGACCACTATATTTCGGGGATCCCCGGTCGCCGAACTGGAGCTACCATGCGCTGCCCCTACTGCAACCACAACGACCTCCGGGTGGTGGACTCGCGCGACTCGGAGACCGGCGAGGCGATCCGCAGGCGGCGGGCCTGCAACAGCTGCGGGAAGCGCTTCACCACCTACGAGCGGATTGAGTCGATTCCCTTCTACATAGTCAAGAAGGACGGACGGCGGGAGGACTTCGACCGGGCCAAGCTGTTCCAGGGCCTGATGAACGCCTGCAAGAAGCGGGACATTTCACCAACCGTGATCTCCGAGCTAGTGGAGGAGATCGAGGCCGAGCTCCGCGGCCAGGGGCAGTCGGAACTCCCCAGCGTAGCGGTGGGGGAATTGGTGATGGAGCAGTTGCGCAAGCTGGACGACGTCGCCTACGTCAGGTTCGCCTCGGTGTACCGCTCCTTCCGCGACGTCTCGGAGGTGCGCAACGAGATCGATCACCTACTCTCAGGAGTTCCGGCCAGCGCGCCCGCGAAGCGGGGCCGGAGGCAACCACCGCCCTGACCGGCCCATCTCTCGGGGAGCGGCTGGCGGCGCTCCGGGCCGCGATCCAGCAGGCCGAGGTCCGATCCGCAAGGCGGTCCGGCTCCGTCGCACTCCTGGCGGTCACCAAGGGGCATCCGGCGGAGGTCGCCACCGACGCCGCCGCCCTGGGGTTGACCACCCTGGGTGAGAACTACGTCCAGGAGTGTGCCGCCAAGGATCGCTGGCTCCGGGGCGCCGGCGTGAACCCCAGCTGGCACCTGCTCGGACACCTGCAGCGCAACAAGGTCCGCCGTGCGGTTGGGCTGTTCGATCTGCTGGAGAGCGTGGACAGCTTGGAGTTGGCCCAACTGCTCTCGCAGGCCCGCGTCGGACAGGGGTCGGCGCGGGTTCTCTGCGAGGTCGAGCTGACCGGCCTTCCTGGGCGCACCGGATTCGCGCCGGAACGGCTGGAGCGGGAGCTCTCCCAGCTGGTCGGGCTGCCGGGGATCCAGGTGGAGGGCCTGATGACGGTCGCGGCCCGGGAGCGGGCGGGCCCCACCTTCGCCGCCTGCCGGATTCTGGCGGAGCGGCTGAGTCGGCTCAGCGGTCACCCGCTGGCGACGCTCAGCATGGGCATGAGCGGCGACTTCGAAGCGGCGATCGCCGAGGGCAGCACTCAGGTCCGGATCGGCCAGCTGCTTTTTGGCAGCCGGCTCCTCGCGACCGGCTGACCTCGCAGGCGGAGCTCAGCGGACCAGTACGGTCAGCTGCTGATATCCGCTGGCCCCATTGGGAAAGGTCGCCCCCGAGCCCGGCTGCTGCCGGTTGCCGCGACCGTCGAAGGCGCGCACCCGGAGCGTGAAGAGGCCTGGGTTCGGGCTCCAGGGCATGCTCCAGAGCGTCCAGCTGTAGGGGGACAGCGGTGCCCTTTGGTCGGCTTTGGACCAGTTCTGACTTCCGTTCATGCTCACCTCAACTCGGGAGATGCCCCGGGTCCCGGCATAGGCGACCCCGGTCAGCAGGTAGGTGCGGGTCGAACTCAAAGAGCTGTTGCCGGTCGGGAAGTCGAACCGGGAGAAGATCCTCGGATAGGCGCCGGCGTTCCAGCCCTGCTGTTCCCAGTAGCCCAGATAGGGCCGCTCCGAGGTTGCGATGCTGGTGAGCCACTTGGGGTTCTTCATGCCGTAATGGTCGACCACCAGGATCCGGGCCGGGAACCCGTGCAGGGCGGTGAGGGGAGCCCCATTGAGCTGGTCCGCGATCAAGGTGGTCGGGGCCAGCGCCTGATCGAGCTCCAGGCTCTCGGTGTAGCCGTCGGCGCAGCCGAAGCGGATCTGCTGGGTCCGTGACGGCACCCCGGCCCGGCTCAGCAATCGGCTGAGCTGGACTCCGCGCCAGATCCCGGTGCTGATCAGGGTGCCCCCCAGGGGATTCGAGATGCATTCCAGGGTCTGGGTCTGGCTCAGGTGGGGCTCGGCCTGGAGCTCGGCGTAGCTCATCGAGAACGACCGCAGCCCCTCCACCCGAAGGCTCCAGGTCGCCGCGTCCACCGAGGGCGGTCCGAAGAGGTCCTTGGAGACGACATAGAAGTCGGAGGTCGTGGTCAACCCGCTGGGAAGCTGGTCCCCGGAACCGCCCCGGAGTCGGCGCGGGCTGAGCGAGGGCAGCGGCGGGGAGCTGGCGCTGAGAACGTTGAAGCCGAGGTAGCCCAGGCTGACCGCGCCCAATAGAGCACCGCTCGCGGCCAGGAAGGTGCGCCGCCCAAGGATCCCCGCCCCGTCCTCGCCGAGGCGGCCCGGGCTGGCGCCCCCCCGCTGGGGCAGCCCCAGGAGCAGCTCCAGCAGCCCGGTCAGCAAGAGCCAGTCCGCCAGGGCGGCCGCGGTAGCCGGGACCGCCAGGGAACCCTCGCCCAGCGCCACCAGGGGCAGGGTCAACACCCAAAGTCCGAACCCGGGCGCGAGCCATCGGAGCGGAGCCTTACCCCGCCTGACCCCGGCCGCGGCCGGGAATGACGCCACCTTGCGCCAGCTCCAGCCGGCCATCAGGCGACCCAACCCGGCCCCGATCGCCACGATCAAGACGGACGCGCCCAGGAGGAGCAGTGGTCGGCCCCGCTCCTGGAGGGTGTCGATCAAAGTCCCGAAAAGGCTCCCCGGGATGAGCAAGGTCAGCCCGTTGCCGATCACCTCGCTGAGAGAGGGCAGACCGGTGGCAACCCGCAGCAGCAGGGTCGCCCCCAGAGTCAGCCCGGCGGCGCAGGCGCCGAGGAGAGCGCCGCCCAAGGGCCGGGCCGGGTTCACCGCCTCACCGGCCGCTGGAAAGGGTCGGGGGGAAAGGGCTGGCTACAGGGTTTGCCGTAGGAACTCCAGGGTGCGCGACCAGGCTAGCTCGGTCGCCTCCGCGTCATGGACCTCGGGACGATCCTCGTTGGCGAAGGCGTGCTGAGCGCCAGGATAGGTGTGGAAGGTGTGGGCGACCTGGGCGGCGGTCAGCCCCTCGGCGAGCTTGCGGACCGCCTCCGGCGAGGCGTAATCGTCGTGGTCGCCGAAGTGCCCGAGAACGGAGCCGGCGATCTTGCTCAGGTCGGTATCGGGGCCGGGCACACCGTAGAAGCAGACAACCGCCCGGACCTTGTCGTGGCTGGCCGCCAGGGAGATCGCCAGCCCGCCGCCCATGCAGAACCCGACGGTGCCGACGTAGTCGCCGCTGGCCTCGCCCGAGCTGAGCAGATAGTCGACCGCGCCCCGCAGTTCCTTGGCGGCCCTCCCCTCATCCAGGGCCATCGCCGCCTTGCCGGCCTCGTCCGGCTCGTGGAAGCCGATCACCCGGCCGTGATATAGGTCGGGGACCAGGGCGGCGAACCCGGCCTCGGCCAGCCGGTCGGCGGTCCGCTTGATCTGGTCGCTGAGCCCCCACCACTCCTGGATCACCACCAGGCCCGGGCCGGGGCCCGCCCCGGGGACGCTCAGATATCCGGTGGCTGTGCTGCCGTTGCTGGGAAACTCGACCATCCGACCCGCCATCTGACTTCCTCCGGTGCTTCCAATTCCGGGCTCCGATCGGCCCGGGCCCCCAACAATAATCAGTCGCCGGGGTTCGGTGGAAGGCCCCGCTCAGTCGCGCGCCGGGCGCAGGTCCCGCAGCAGGAGGCGGGGGGTCCGCCGCCCTCGCCAGGAGTCAACCTCCAGCTCGAATAGGGCGTCGATCCGGCGTCCCGGGGGGAGGTGCGCCCGCAGATGGGGACGATTGAAGCTGATCGCCTCAGCCTGACCGCCGGGGTCGGAGAGGATCACTTTGAGGTGCCCGCCGGACCTGCCCAGAGGCTCGGTCCTGACCACGGTGAGGCCGGCGGCGGCGAGCAGGACGGAGGGATTGCCGCTGCCGCAGGGCTGGAGCAGGAGCAATTCCTCGGCCAGCCCCAGACCGCACTCCCCCAGGCTCACCGCAGCGTCGACGCGAAAGGAGCGGAGGGGCTGGCGGTCCCCCAACTGCTCCCCCACCGCCTCCACCAGCTGGGCTGCGAAGGCGGCCGCGGCGGGGGGGTCCGGAGCCAGCGAGAACCCTCCTGCGGAGAGGTGGCCGCCGTAGCTGAGCAGGTGGCCGGCGCACCGGCCCAGGGCCTGGACCACGTTGAGCCCCGGCACGCCCCGGGCGGAACCCCGCCAGGTCTCGCCGCTCTGGCTGTAGATGAAGGCTGGCCGAGCGTACTCGTCGGCCAGCCGACCCGCCACCAGTCCGACCACTCCGGGGGCGATCCCCGAGGAGCCCAGGATGATCACCGGCAGCTCGTCAGGCATGGTCTCCACCTCCCCCCGGGCCAGATCCAGAGCCGCGGTCAAGGAGGATCGCCGGGTCTGGTTGAGCGCCTCGAGCTTGGCGGCCGCGGTTCGGGACTCGTCCGGGTCCTCGGCGAGGCAGCAGCTGAGGGCGAGGGCGGCGTCGTCCATACGCCCGGCGGCGTTGATCCGAGGCGCGAGCCCAAAACCCAGGTTGGCGCTGGTGGGGCGGCCGTCGATGCCGGCGACCCGGGCCAGCGCTCGGAGTCCCGGGGGCGCCTGCTCCGGCCAGGCCCGGAGGCCCTGGAGCACCAGCCACCGATTCTCCTCGCGGAGGGGCATCATGTCGGCCACGGTGCCCAGCGCCACCAGGGGGAGCTGAGCCGCGGCGGTGCCGGCGGGGAGGAGCCCAGCCGACTCCAGGGCCTGGGCCAGCTTGTAGGCGACGCCCACCCCGGCCAGCCCCTTGAAGGGATAGCGATCGTCCGGCCGCTGCGGGTTGACCAGGGCGTCGGCGGGAGCCAGCTCGACCTCAGCGGTGGCGCTCTCACGGTGGGGCAGGTGGTGGTCGGTGATGATCAGCTTGAGCCCCTCCGGCCTCCCCCGGACGACCTCCACCGCGGTGGTGCCGCAGTCGACCGTGATCACCAGGGTCGCTCCCCGGCGGCGGAGCTCGACCAGCGCCTCGGGATTGAGCCCGTATCCCTCGCTCTCCCGCTGCGGGATGTAGCTGATCGGTGCGCATCCGGCGGCCCGCAGCACCCGCACCAGGAGGGCGCAGGCGGTGACTCCGTCGGCGTCATAGTCCCCGTAGATGGCGATCAGGTTTCCGGGCGCGAGACCCTCCCGAACCAGCTCGACGGCGCGCTCCATGTCCGCCAGCAAGAAGGGATCGAACTCCTCGCCCTGGGCCGCGGCGGCGGCCCGGAGCAGTTCCGGGGTGCTGCCCCTAGAACGGGAGACGCGCGCGAAGGCGGAGCCGCTCGAATCCCCCCCCGGCTCAGGGAAGGTCCACTCCCGGGCGGCGCGCTTCACGGCACTGGCTGAGGCGGGGCGGCGGTCACCGGCGGGAAGGGTTCACCTGTCCGCGATTCTAATCCCGCCGCCGGCCTGGCCCGGGAGAGGAAACTTGCGGGCGTGAAGGCTCGGCAGCGCCCGCCCGCCACCCGGGACGAGGCCCAGGCTCGGGAGGAGCGGCGCCGCCGCGGCGTCCAGGTGTCCAGTTTCTGCCTCCAGGCGATGGCCTGGATCCTGCTCACGTTCTACGCCACCGACTACCTCCCCCCGCTGCTGATCCGGCTCACGGTGGGGCTGCGCCAGACCCACCTGGTGCAGTACCTGGTCGGTTACTCGGTGCTGGCCCTGGTCTGCCTCGCCTTGGCGGTCGGATTCGGAAGGCTGTATGGAAGGCGGGTCCAGGTGAGCCGCTACCGCTGGCGCTGGTACTTCTTCCCGGTCGCCCTGGCGCTGGTGCTGATCCCTGCCCAGGGAGCCAACGAACTGCTCAGCTGGGTAGTGGAGGCGGTCTGCCTGCTCGTCGGGGTCGCCTTGGGGGTCGGCCTCAGCCGGCCCGGGAGGAAGTGGCGACCAGCTCGAGGTCGCGTGGCCGCTCCCTGACCGGGCGATAGAGGGTGTCCCGTTCCCGCGGGGTCCGGCCCACGCTGCGGATGGCGGCCTCGATCTCCACGGGGTCGAGGTTCTGGCCATGGTCGGCCCCGCTCATCCGGGTAATCGATTCCTCCATCAAGGTGCCGCCAAAGTCGTTGGCTCCCCAGCGCAGCGACTCGGCCACCCCGGCAGCTCCCAGCTTCACCCAGCTGGTTTGGATGTTGGGGATGTCGCTGCCGAAGTAGAGGCGGCAGAAGGCGGTGAAGCGCAGGGAGTCCTCGAGGGTGAGTGGCTGGCGGATGCCGTAGTACTTGCCCAGGGTGTTGTGCTGAACCTGGAAGGGCAGCAGCACGAACTCGCTGATCCCCCCCGTCTCCCGCTGCAGGTTGCGAATCACCTCCAGGTGCTGGAGCCGGTGCCAGGGGGTCTCGATGTGCCCGTACATGATCGTCGAGGTGGTTCGAAGCCCCACCCGGTGAGCGGTCCGGACGATCTCCACCCACTCCTGGCTGGTGAGCTTCTCCGGGCAGAGGATGCGGCGCACCTCCTCGACCAGGATCTCGGCGGCGGTGCCGGGCAGGGTGCCCAGTCCCGCGTCCTGGAGCTGGCGCAGGACGTCCTCAACCGACCGTCCCGACTCGGCCGCGATGTAGCGGATCTCCTCGGGCGAGAGGGCGTGGAGATGTAGCGAGGGCCAGCGCTCCTTGATTTCCCGGAACAGGGAGTCGTAGAAGCCAAGGTTCAGTTCTGGAGTGAGCCCGGACTGCATGCAGATCTCGGTGGCCCCCCGGGAGACCGCATTCTCGAGCTTGGCGAAGACGGTGTCGTGGTCGTGGAAATAGGCTCCCTTGGCCCCGATCGAGCTGCGCCGGAATCCGCAGAAGGAGCAGGTCCCGACGCAGACGTTGCTGATGTTCACGTTGCGGTTGATCACGTAGGTGACGGTGTCCCCCACCAGCTCCTGGCGGAGCCGATCGGCCGCCGGCCGGAGGTCGGCCAGGCTCTCCTGGTAGACCGGCAGCCGCTCCTGGAGGTGGTATCCGAGCGAGCGCGCCTTGGCCGCGAGATCGCCCTCGCTGGGCCAGTCGAACTCGGGACTGACCGAGTCTCCGTCCAATGAGACCCCGCCCAGGTCGGTCGCCCCCGCCTGAACCAGCTCGGGCCAGCTGTTGAAGTTGAGGTTGGGGGGAACCTGGACCGCAACGTCGCTGGGCAGAATCACCCGCGCCATCTCCACTGCGGACCTCACCATGGCCAAGTCCGGGGCCGGCTGGTCGGCCATCGGAGTGCCCGGCTTGGGGATGAAGTTCTGGACGATCACCTCCTGGATGTGGTGGTGGCGCAGGTGGCAATCGCGGATCAGCTCCAGGGCGTAGCGCCGATCGGCCTCCGCCTCCCCGATCCCGACCAGGATCCCGGTCGTGAAGGGGATGCCCAGCTCGCCGGCCGCGTCCAGATGCCGGAGTCGCTCCTGGTAGCGCTTGCCCCCACCCATGGCGTGGGCGCGGATCTGATCGGTCCCGGTCTCCAGCATCAGGCCCATCGAGGCGTTCCAGGGCTGGAGCCGGGCCAGGCTGGGCTTGCTGAGGAGGCCGACGTTGGTGTGCGGGAGCAAGCCCCGGCGCATCGCCCGCCGACAGATCTCCTCGACCAGGTCGACGAAGGCCCCCTCGTCGGCGAGGCCCAGATCCGGCAGCCGCCAGGGCTGCTCCCCGGCCATGATCAGCACCTCGCGGCAGCCCAGCCCCTGAGCCTGCTGGAGCTGGCGGTCAACCTCGGCTAGGCTCACCAGGCCCCCCTCGTCGCGACGGTACTCGCAGTAGCCGCAGCGGCGAAAGCAGCGGTAGGTCACGTCCACCGTGTAGCTGCGGCTGAAGGTCAGGTACCTGTCGTGGTACTCCGGCTGGTGGCGGGTGGCCACTCCAGGCTGAGCGGGGACGATCGCCTCGTAGGCCATGACCCGATTATGCGACCCGGCCCCGGCGTGGCTTCAGATCCGGACCGGGACCAAGAGGTTGGGGAAGGTCACGCCGTACTTCTCGACGTGACTGTCCAGGGCCATCAGCATCTGCTGCTGGAAGGCCAGCCGCTCGACCAGGTCAGAGGGCGAGGCGCGGTTCGAGTCCCCGCCCAGGTGGCGCTGGATCCAGGGTGGGATGGTCGAAACCAGGTGCGTGGTGCCGCCGGTGAGGATGACCGTCTCCGGACGACTGTCCTCAACCCGCAGCCCGACCCGGAGCAGGATCCCGGTCCGGTTGGCGAGGGCCCAGATTCGCTCCCAATGCCCCGATTCCTGGCGCAGGTGATCGGGCCGGGTGTAGCGGATGGCGGGGTCGTTGATGATGCTCATATTGGAATCGCCCCAGCGCACCAGGCGCTCCACAATCGGCTCGTCCAGGTCTCGCGAGACCCACATCACCAAGGACGCGCACCGGTTGTCGAGATCGGGAGGAAGCACCTGGGTTCCCTGGGTGAGGGCCATGTTCAGCACCTCGACGATGCTGGCGTGGCGCAGGCAGTAGGCTCGGCCGCTGACCACCTTGAGGTGCTCCCGGCAGGCCACCCAGGAGCAGTCCACCGCCCGGCGGTCCCGGTACAGACAGCGAAACGCCTCCTGGTTCTGGCAACCCGCCTGGTCGCATCCCCCGCCCTCCGCCTCACCGTAGCGGGCCGGGAGCTCGACTTCCACCTGGGGCTTGGGGGGTTTGGCCATGGGTCAGCGCCTCCTTGGGGAAAGTTTCAGCGATCCGGCGCTCGCCGGCGGCAGCGCTTTGACCGGGAATCGGACTGGCCCTGCCAACTTGGGCCGAAGATAGCAGACGCTCGGCGACGGGGCAAGGGAAAAAGAGGCCAGTTCAGCGGTTGTGACAGGCTCGTCAGCCGCCTCGCTCAGGGCAGCAGGCGATAGGCCGGAATGGTCATGAAGGGCACGAACTCCCGGTCCAGGGCGACCTCGGTGAACAGGTCAGCGGCGACCTGGTAGCGCTCCCCCAACTCGGCCATGACCTCGTCCTTGATCGCCAGCACCTGGTCCCGGGTGATCCGTCCGTGGTGCACCCACTGCCAGATCTGGGAGCGGGAGATCTCCGCGGTGGCGGCGTCCTCCATCAGGTTGTTGATCGCGGCCGCGCCGACCCCCTCCAGCCAGGAGCCGAGGTACTGGATGCCCACCGATACGTTGAGCCGCACCCCGGCCTCGGTGATCACCCCGGGGGTGGCCTCCACATTGAGGAGATCGGGGGCGGTGACCGTAACCTCGGCCCGTCCCCGATCGACCTGGTGGGGGCGCTCCCCGAGCGTGGCGTCGAACACCTCCCTCGCTACCGGAACCAGGTCGGGATGGGCCACCCAGGTTCCGTCGAAGCCGTCTGCGGCCTCGCGGAGCTTGTCCTCGCGCACCCGCTCCAGGGCCAGCTGGTTGAGCTCCGCGTCGCGTCGGCTGGGCACGAAGGCGGCCATCCCGCCGATGGCGTGCGCCCGGCGACGGTGGCAGGTCTTGACCAGAAGCTCGGTATAGGCGCGCATGAAGGGCACTGTCATCAGCACCGAACCCCGGTCGGGGAGGACGAACTTGGGATTGTCACCGAACTTCTTGATGATCGAGAACATGTAGTCCCAGCGCCCGGCGTTGAGCCCGGTCGATCTCTCCCGGAGCTCATAGAGGATCTCCTCCATCTCGAACGCGGCCAGCACCGTCTCAATCAGGACCGTGGTCCGGATCGATCCCCTGGGGATGCCGATGTGGTCTTCGGCCAGTCGACAGGCTTGGTTCCAGAGCCGTGCCTCCAGATGGCTCTCCAGCTTGGGCAGGTAGAGGTACGGCCCCGAGCCCCCCTCGAGCAGACGACTCGAGCAGTGGAAGATGAACAGACCAAAGTCGAAGAGGCTGGCCGAGACCGGCTCACCGTCGATCAAGAGATGCTTTTCGGGCAGATGCCACCCCCTCGGCCGCACCACCAGGGTGGCCGGCTTGGGGTCGAGACGATAGCTCTTGCCGCCCGCCTCCAAGGCGATCGTCCCAAAGACGGCATCGATCAGATTTGCCTGGCCCTCGACGCAATTGCTCCAGGTCGGGGAGTTGGCATCTTCAAAATCGGCCATGAAGACGCTGGCCCCGGAATTGAGCGCGTTTATCATCATCTTGCGCTCGACTGGCCCGGTGATCTCCACCCTCCTGTCGGCGAGGTCCAGAGGCGGCGGGGCGACCGTCCAGGTCGAGTCCGCCCGAAGCGGAGCGGTCTCACTGAGGAATGCGGGGAGCTCGCCTTGGTCAAGCCGGCGCTGGCGCTCTTCGCGAGCCGCCAGCAGCTCCGTCCGAGTCGGCCCCAACTCGCGCTGGAGCCGGGCCACCAGCTCCAGCGCGGCCGGGGTCAGCACCCTCTCAGCGCCGGCGCCCCCGCTGCCAGCGACTTCGATCCCGGGTGCCCTGCCGGAGCTTGCGCTCACGCGGCCGGTGTGGTCTCGAACTGGGCTGACTCGGTAGACCCCTGCAGCGCCAGGGTCGCGCTCTCGCCCCCCGTCACCGTCTCCAGGACTGAGTCGAAGTAGCCCGCCCCGACCTCCGACTGGTGCCGCGTCGAGGTGTAGCCCTGCTGCTCCAGTTCGAACTCGCGCTGCTGGAGCCGCACGTAGGCGCTCATGCCCTCCTTCGCGTACCCCTTGGCCAGCTCGAACATCGAACTGTTGGCAACGTGGAACCCAGCCAGGGTTACGAACTGGAAGCGGTAGCCCAGCTCGCCCAGACGCCACTGAAAGTCGGCCACCTCGGTGTCACTCAGGTGCATCTTCCAGTTGAAGGACGGTGAGCAGTTGTAGGCGAGGATCTTGCCCGGGAACTTGCCATGGATCGCCTCGGCGAACTGGGCCGCCTCGTCGATGTTGGGGGTCGAGGTCTCGAACCAGAGCGCGTCCACCAGGGGCGCGAATGCCAGGCCGCGGGCGATCACCGACTCGATACCGGGCCGGACCCGGAAGAACCCTTCCGAGGTGCGCTCGCCGGTGAGGAACTCCTGGTCGCGGGGATCGATGTCGCTGGTCAGCAGGGTGGCGCTGAGAGCGTCGGTCCTGGCCACCAGCAGGGTGGGGACGTTGAGCACGTCGCTGGCCAGCCGGGCGGCGACCAAAGTGCGCTCGAACTGGCTGGTGGGGACCAGCACCTTGCCGCCCAGGTGGCCGCACTTCTTCTCGGAGGCCAGCTGGTCTTCGAAGTGGACGCCGGAGACGCCATTCTCGATCATCGACTTCATCAGCTCAAACGCATGCAGCGGACCGCCGAATCCGGCCTCCGCATCGGCCACGATGGGGACCACCCAGTCGCCCTCGCGATGGCCCTCCGCCCAGGCGATCTGGTCGGCCCGAAGCATCGCGTTGTTGAGACGACGGGCCAGCGCCGGGGCGCTGTTGGCTGGATACAGGCTCTGGTCGGGGTAGGTCTCTCCGGCGAGGTTGGCGTCGGCCGCGACCTGCCACCCGGAAAGGTAGATCGCCTTGAGACCGGCCTTGACCATCTGCACCGCCTGCTGGCCGGTGAGCGCGCCCAGGGCGGGGACATATCCCGAGTTGTTGAGCATTTCGAAGAGCCGCTCCGCTCCCCGGCGAGCCAGTGTGTGCTCGACCCGGATCGAACCCTGCAGTCGGACCACCTCCTCCGCCTGGTAGGGCCGGCTCACATCGCGCCAGCGCGGGCCTGTCCAACTCTTGCTGAGCACCTCAGCGGCGGCGGGTTCCTTTCCGTTCGGATGGCCCGGGGTGGGTGTCATGGCTTGATGCCTCCTATCGGGGTGCGTGCCGAATAACGCGCAGAAATGAATTCCATTTCACTGCGACCGCCGAACCCCTGGCCCCAGCTGCTGAACTGCTCCCAGGTCGACGGCGCGCAGAGACCGGATCCGCTCTCCCCCACCAGAAATCCCCGGTCCTGCGCCCATCGCCAGATCCTAGGGGCGAAGCCGCGACCTGTCAACAAGGCGAGCGTCCGCGGTAGCAGTTCAGTGAATCTGACCGCCCCACCTTCTCCGAGGTCCCGCGCAAATCAGTCCTGGGACTGCGGGCGAGGCGGTCCGCGGTAGTGGTGCTCGCTTTCCGTCGGGGGGCCTGCCTGCCGGCACCAGGAGCGAATTCTCTCAAGGGCGTTTGAGAGTGCGGGTGCGACGCCGAGGTCGGGCAGTCAAGCCCCCTCCCCGCGCTACCACGCTGATCGAGCCGTCCGCCTCCAACTCCACCCGCGAGGTCTCGGAGACGTCGGCGACCCCATGCTCTCGGAGCGCCTCGTCGGCATCCTCCTGGTCCAGCCCCTGGCTGCTCAGGGCACCCGGGTGCCAGCGGCCGCCTGAAGCCAACACGGTGGAGGTTGGCTGCAGGACTCGCCGCAGGATTCGGCTCCGGAGACGGCCCTGGCCGACGACCCAGTTAAGCGCCAGCAGAGTGCCGATGATGAGCAGGCCGCCGAAGAGCGAGTTGTCCGGTCCGGTCATCGCTGGCTGCACGGCATTGGCCACCAAGAGGACCAGGACCAGGTCAAAGACGGTCATCTGGCCCAGTTCCCGCTTTCCGAACAGTCGCATGCCCACCACCATCACCACGTAGATGGTTAGGCAGCGGAGGACAAGGTCCCAGGGGGCGATGGCGAGGGTGGTCAAATCCATGGCGGCTCTCCGGTGAAGAAGGGGGCGGCGGCGGCCGGTCGCGCGAAAGTGCGTCGACCCGGAGATCATCGGCACAGTCGCCATCCCGATGCGGGCTCGACTCCACCCGGGGCTGACAGGGGTGGCCCCGGATTCGGGTGCCCGGACGAACGAGCCGAAGGGGAGGGATCCCTCCAGCTGCGCCTGCGACCGCCGCCGCGGCGCCAGCCGCGTGAATCGTCAGGCCATCCGGCCGTTCCGATCCTCGACGATCGACCACCACCGATCAGGGACTACGCCGGCCTCCGCCATCGTGGCGTCGGGTCTCCACCACCGGCCCGGCTGCGACTACGTCGCGCAGAACTCGTTCCCTTCGGGGTCCTGCATGATCCACCAGTTCCCGGCGGGTCCCTTGCCGACCTCACGGACGCGGGTTGCCCCCAGCTGTTCCAGCCGGGCCACCGGCTGGTCGAGGCCGCCGCCCTCACTGTGGAAGTCGATGTGCAGGCGGTTCTTGCCGGACTTGCCCTCGGGCACGTCCTGGAACAGCAGCCGCCGGCCGCGTCCGTCCCCGCTGGTCTGCTCGAATGGGTCCTCGGGGTGGCGGATAGCTGGGTAACCACGGAATGTCTCGCGGCCGCGATGCTCGACCACCGCCTCCGCGCCGATCCGGCCGGCATCCAGAAGTTGCTTGATGAGGGCGCTGGGGTCTTCCGCCTCGTACCCCAGGGCCGCAGTTCAGAAGTCCGCGAGGGCGGACGCGTTGGTGCTGTCGATGACCAGCTTCCAGCTCACTGCCATGTAACCAGTGATCCTAGTTACATGGTCTCCGGCGCGACCACCCAGCTTTCGCTGCGACACTGGAGCACCAGCTGGGGATTGGCCCCGATCGTGGACTCCGAACGATCAGAGTCCCAGGGTCTGGAGCAGGCTCCTGATCCCGGTGAGAAGCTGGGGGATCAGGCCGGGGGGCGGCACCGTCGCGGGCGCTGCCGATGACGTGGTCGGCTGCGGCGGCGGAGCCGATGATGGCGTGGCCGCCTCTGGTTGGGCGGCCCCCAGGACCGCCTGGCCCGCTGGCGGCGAAGTCCGCACCGGCGGTGGCTGCTCCGCCGCGCTGACGGGCGGGGCGGCCCGGGAGCGAAGAGGCGGCGTGGGCTGCGCGCCGGGCCGCGGAGGCGGCTGCGAGATGAGAGAGGGGGCGCGCGCGGGAGGGGCCAGCGAGGCCGGGTGGGTGATCCCCGCCACCAGCAGTGCGCCCGCCGCCCCGGCGGCCACCGCGGAGCCACCCAGGGCGGGAAGGCTCCGGCTGAACAGCCCGACAATCCGGGGCACCAGCGGCAGCTGGCAGAGGACAGCTCCCAACCCGACCACCGGCCACAGCTCCCCGACTGAGACATTCAGCAAGGCGCGCACGACCTTCGGGTCCAGCTGGCTGCCGGAGACCCGCACCAGCTCCTCGCGGGCGGCGGTGACACTCACCGGCCGGCGATAGGGACGGGGCGCGGTGATCACTTCGAAGACGTCCGCTACGGCCACGATCCGGGCCCCCCGTGATATCTGGGCGCCGCTCAGCCCGAGCGGGTACCCGCTGCCGTCGAACTGCTCGTGATGCTGGGCCACGGCGGCTCCCCAGATTCCCAGCCAGGAGAGCAATGGAGCGACGATCCGGGCTCCGTCTCCCGGGTGCCGGCGCAGGATCGCCCACTCCCGGGCATCTGGCTGGGAAGGCTTGTTGAGCACCCGGGCCGGCACCCGGAGCTTGCCCACGTCGTGCAAGAGGGCGGCCCAGCGGAGCCGGGCCCGGTCCTCGGCCGGCAGGTGCAACTCCCTGGTGATCATATCGGTGATCACCTGGACCCGCTCGGAGTGTCCCCGGGTGGCCCGGTCGTGCACGCTCAGAGCCACGGTCAGCTCAAGAACTCGCTGAGCGACGCCGGCCTCCTCCCGGGGCCCCAACTCGCCGAGCGCGTCCAACTGCTTGAGGATCTGCCGGGGCCGGGCCGCCCGCCGCGCCACGGCGAACCGGGCCGGCGCGTGGTCTGGGAAGAGCAGTGAGAGCCTGAATAGTGCGGCCAGCGGCAGCAGGCGCCTCGTCGCCCTCCCGGCCAGCACCAGGGCGGCGACTCCAGCCAGGGTGATGAGCAGGTACCAGGCGGCGAGCTGGAAGAGCGGTGAGGGGCGACGGATGACCGAGGCGAGCAGTGCCACCGCGCCCAGGCCAGCCAGGGTCGGGGTGGTGAATACGACCGCGCGCAGGCCAAAGCTGAGGAGCGGTCGCCGCCGCCACTCCCTGGTTGCCTGAGGTGGCCGCCACTTGGTCTCTGCCACTGGGATGGACTCCGGCTTTCCGGTCCGCCTGACGCAATCCCAGTCTCGCCGCCTCAGCCTGACGGGAATATCACAGTGGGGCCACGGAAAAGTGCATCCCCTACGGGCCGGCCCGGGCCCGGGTGGGGGTCAGCCGGCAGGCGGCGGCCGCCGCGGACTCGGTCGCTGCGGAGCTGGCCTGGAGAGGCTGGTGCCGCAATCGGAGCAGAAGCGCGCCTCAGCTGGATTGGCATGGCCGCAACTCGGGCACTGCCCGGGCGGAATGGGCGGCCTCTCCGGAGGGATCGACACCGACTCGGCGCTGGCCGGACCCAGCCCCGGGGCGTGCGCCTGCCAGATTCGCCAGTGGACCAGGCCCAAGGCGGCGATCACGATTGCCAGGGCCAGGCCGATCCAGACGAAGGTCCCGCCGTAGAGGAGGGGACCGACGGTCGAGTGGGTCCAGGTGAGCAGCGCCGCGACGTCGACGATCGTGAAGAGGAGAACCCCGAACCCCAGGCCCGCGCTGATCAGGCTGCGGTAGCCGACACCGACACCGAGTCCAACCCGGGCCACTCGCGTCGCCTCCCAGAGGACCAGGAGGGCGGCCAGCACTCCGGCGACGGTCCCGGCCCCTCCCCAGCCATTGGCCTGGGAGGAACAGAAGAAGGTGGCGAGGAGGGCGCTGCTGGGAGCCAACGGGCCTGGGAGCGGGCCTCCGACTCCACCCTGAATCACCGCGTTGCAGCCCTGGGTCCAGGGGAGGAACAGGTCGACGAAGAAGAGTGTGCCCGCCAGGGCCAGGACGCTGCCGTCGGTCGCCCAGTTGGAGCTCCGCCTCGACACGCTCATCGACCCAACCTCCAATCGCTCCCCCGCCGCACGATACACAAAAGCGGGCTCGCGGCGACCTCTGCCTCAGTGACGGAAGTGGCGCCGGCCGGTCGCTACCAAAGCCATTCCGAACCCATCGGCCACCTCGAGGACGTCCCGGTCCCGCTTCGACCCGCCGGGGTGGACGGCTGCGGTGACCCCCGCCTCGGCGGCGATCGCCAACCCGTCCGGCATGGGAAAGAAGGCGTCCGAGGCGAGCACAGTCCCCGGGGCCCGATCGCCGGCCCGGCTCAGGGCCAGCTGAACCGACTCCACCCGGGACATCTGCCCGGCGCCGATCCCGACCGCCTGGTCGTCCCGACAGAGCACGATGGCGTTGGACTTGACCGCCCGGACGATCCGCCAGGCCAGTTTGAGTTGATCCCACTCGAGCTCCGTGGGCTGGCGTCGGGAGACGACCTGAAACTCTCGCTCGTCGTCGGTGGGGGGATCCGCGAGCTGGACCAGCAGCCCGCCTTCGACGCTGCGCACCTCGACCCGTTCCCCTTCCTGGTCCTGGTCCGGCTCGACCTCGAGCAAGCGGAGCCGGGGGCGATCGGCGAGCATGCGGACTGCCTCCGGACTCACTCCGGGAGCAAGCGCCATCTCCAGGAAGTGAGTGCTCAGTTCGAGCGCGACCTCGGGGTCGAGCTGCCGATTGATGGCCACGATGCCCCCATAGGCGGAGCGGGGGTCGCAGTTGTAAGCGCGCCGGAACGCCTCGGCGACCGTCGCCCCGAGGGCCACCCCGCAGGGATTGGTGTGCTTGACCACGACCGCCGCCGGCCCGCCCAGGCCCCGCACCAGCCGCCAGGCGGCGTCGGCGTCGAGCCAGTTGGTGTAGGAGAGCTCACCACCCTGGAGCTGAGTGGCCGCGGCCAGGCCCCGCGGTCGGGCTCCGGTCTGATAGAGAGCTCCCGGCTGGTGGGGATTCTCGCCGTAACGCAGCGACTGCCGCAGCCGCCCGCCCAGCGCCAGATAGACAGGCCAGGCCGGGGCACTTGGGTCGACATCGCCGGCCAGATAGGCGGCCACCAGCGAGTCGTATACGGAGACCATCTGGAAGGCCTCGGCAGCAAGGCGGCGGCGGGTGGCCAGGCGGAGGCCGCCGGAGTCCAGCTCGGCCAGAACCAACCCGTACTGGCTCGGCGCGCACGCCACCCCGACGCTCTGGTAGCTCTTGGCGGCCGCCCGCAGCAGGGTGGGTCCCCCGATGTCGATCGCCTCCAGAATCCGCTCCTCCTCACCGCCCCCGGCCACGACCTCGCCGAAGGGGTAGAGGTTGACGACCACCAGGTCGATCGGCAGGAACCCGTGCCGCTCCAGCGTGGCCATGTCCTCGGGGTGGTCGCGGCGGGCCAGAATCCCGGCGTGAATCGCCGGATGAAGGGTTTTCACCCTGCCCGCCAGCATCTCCTCGACCCCGGTTACCGCCGCCACCGCGGTGACCGGGAGCCCCGCCTCGCGGAGCACCTTCTCGGTTCCGCCGGTGGCGACCAGCTCGAATCCGAGCCGGTTCAGCCCGGCGCCAAACTCGACCAGCTGGGACTTGTCGTCGACTCCGATCAGTGCCCGGGGTGCGCTCACGGGATCGGGGCCGCCCTCAAAACGCGCCGGCCCGCCAACTCGAGCTTCCCGGCGGCAAGCAGCGCGACGGCTTCCGGGAGGATGCGCCACTCCCGCTCGTGGATCCTTTGCAGGAGCGTCTCCGGGGTGTCACCGTCCTCGACTGGGACCGCCGCCTGAAGCACGATCGGACCCCCGTCGAGGTAGTCCTCGTCGACCAGGTGGACGGTGCACCCGGTCACCTTGACGCCGTGCTCCAAGGCCGCGTCGACCGCGTTCATGGTTCCCGCGAAGGCGGGCAACAGGCTGTTATGGATGTTCAGGACGCGGCCCGGGAAGGCTCGCAGCAGGGGTCGGGTCAGGATCCGGTCGTACCCGGCCAGGGTCAGGATGGTCGCCCCCAGCCCCTGGAGCCAGTCGGCGATCGAGCGGTCTCGGGACTCCAGGTCTCCCGAGAAGGTGGATACGGGAAACGAGCGGCTGGGGAGGCCAGCAGCGCGGGCGATCTCCAGTCCACGGCAGCCGGGACGATTGCTGCCGACGCCGACCACCCGGGCCGGGAAGTCATCCGCCTCGGAGGCCCGGAGCAAGGCGCCCAGGTTGGTACCGGCTCCGGACACCAACACCCCGACCCCGGACCGGCCCGAGCCTGGCCCGCTCAGCGCAGCAGCACCCGGTCGGAGCCCTGGCGGGGCAGCACCTCGCCGATCTCGAAAAACCCGAACTGGGTGAGCTGGCCGGCGGCATCGGCGGTGGCCTTGGGGACCACCGCCACCATGCCCACACCCATGTTGAAGGAACGCCAGAGCTCGTCCTCAGGAATGTCGCCCAGGACCTGGAGCGCGGTGAACAGAGCGGGAACTCGCCAGCTCTGGCGGTCGACAGCTCCCGCCAGCTCCTCGGGCAGGACCCGGGGCAGGTTCTCGATGATCCCACCCCCGGTGATGTGCGCCAGGGCGTGCACCGCGCCCACCCGGCGGAGGGCACGGACCGCCTCCAGGTACGAGGTGTGCACCGCCAGAAGCAGCTCGCCGATGGGATCGGTCGTCCCCGGAAGGATGGTGTCGTACTCCAGTTCGCGCTCCGCGAGCAGGTGGCGGACCAGCGAGTAACCGTTGGTGTGGAGTCCGCTCGACGGCAGCGCCAACAGCCGGTCCCCGGCCTCCACCCGGTCCGGGCCGAGCAGTTCGCCGGCGGAGGTCATTCCCACCAGGAAGCCGGCCAGGTCGTAGTCCCCGATTCCGTAGACACCGGGCATCTCGGCAGTCTCGCCGCCCACCAGGGCGCAACCGTTGGCGCGACAGGCCCCGGCCATGCCCTCGGCGAGCTGCTCCAGCACCGGAGCCTCGATCCGGCCGCTGGCGAAGTAGTCGAGGAAGAAGAGCGGTTCCGCCCCGGTGGTCAGGACGTCGTTGACGCAGTGGTTGACGATGTCCTCGCCGATCCCTCGGTGGCGTCCCATGGCGACCGCCACTTTGGACTTGGTCCCGACCGAGTCGGTGGAGCTGACCAGGACCGCGTCCGGGGACAGGTTGGCTCCCAGTCTCCAGACCGCTGCGAAGGGGCCGATCCCAGCCACTACCGAAGAGGTGTGGGTGGTCATGGCCAGAGCCGCTACCCGGGCCACCGCAGCCTGAGCCCGCCCCCGATCGACCCCCGCGTCGGCGTACCGGCTCAGTTCCTATTCCCCACGCCTATCCCTCAGCCTTCAAGGGCCAGCTTGTCCATCTCCAACTGCTGGGGAACCTGTACCGGATAGGCGCCGTCGAGGCAGGCGAAGCAGAAGCCGGAGCCAGTCTCGCCCGCCCGCAAAGCCTGGCGGAGCCCGCCCAGGCTCAGGTAGGCCAGGGAGTCGGCCCCGATCAGCTCGCGCACCTCCTCCAGGGTCCGACCGGCCGCGATCAGCTCGCTCCGGCTGGCGATGTCGATCCCCATGAAGCAGGGATAGCGGATCGGCGGCGAGGCGACCCGCATGTGCACCTCCAGCGCGCCGGCCCGCCGCAGGGCCTCGACGATCTGGCGCGAGGTCGAACCGCGGACGATTGAGTCGTCCACCAGGATCACCCGTTTGCCTTCCAGCACGTGACGCATGGGGTTGAACTTGAGCCGCACCCCGGCATCGCGCAGCCCCTGATCGGGTTGGAGAAAGGTGCGGTTGATGTAGCGTGACTTCATCATCCCCTCGGCGAAGGGAACCCGGCTCTCCTCCGCGTAACCGATCGCCGCCGGGGTGCCCGAGTCAGGCAAAGGGATGACCAGATCGGCCGAGACGGGGGCCTCCTGGGCCAGCCGCACCCCCATCGCCCGGCGCGCCTCGTACAGACTCCTGCCCTGGAGGACCGAGTCGGGTCGGGCGAAGTAGATGAACTCGAACGAGCACATGGCCGGCTGAGGGCGCACCCCGAAGCGGGCGCTGCGGAGGCCGTCCTTGTCGATGGTGACGATCTCCCCCGGCCTCACCTCGCGAACCAGCTTGGCTCCGACCACGTCCAATGCACAGGTCTCGCTGGCGATGATGTAACCATCCCCGCCGGGGGCGTGGGCATCCCCCAGCCGGCCGATGCACAAGGGCCGGATCCCCAGCTCATCGCGGGCGGCGACCAGGCTGTCCCTGGTTATGAAGCCCAGGGAGTAGGCGCCCTGGGCACGGGGCAGGGCCCGCTGCAAGACCACCTCCAGCCGCTCTCCCGGAGTGCGCGCCAGCAGCGTTGCCAGCACCTCGCTGTCGCTGGAGGTCTCGAATTCCTGACCCTCCTCAACCAGGCGGGCGTGGAGCGCCTGGGTGTTGGTCAGGTTGCCGTTGTGAGCCAGGGCCACCGGTCCCAGCTGCCCGTGCTCGAAGGTGAAGGGCTGGGCGTTGCTGAGCCGCGAGGAGCCGGTGGTGGAGTAGCGGGTGTGCCCGATCCCGACCGGTCCGCGCAGCTGGGAGAGCACCTCGGTGGAGAAGACCTGCCCCACCAGTCCCATCTCCCGGTGGAGATGTAGCTGCTGCCCGTCCGAGGTACAGATTCCAGCCGATTCCTGACCCCGGTGCTGGAGTGCGTAGAGCCCTAGGTAGCAGAGGTCGGCGACGTCCTGACCGGGGGCGAATACGCCGAAGATGCCGCAAGCCTCGTGCAGCTTGTCGGGATCGGTGGCGTCCACGCCGGATGCGCCGGGGAGCTGGGCAGCGGGGCCTGCCTTGGCTGTCACCGCCACAAGAATACCCTGAATGCGGATCTTGACCCTGGTCGAGCGCTCCTTTGCCGCCGACTCACCGTCCTGCCTCCGGGGGCGGTTCCAGGTGGCTCGATATCGCTCCGCGCCAGGCGCTCTCGGCCACCTCCAAGCCGCATTCGGCCACCCCCTCGACGGAGATCACCCGCCCCCCTACGATTCCCAGTTCCGTGAAGGCGGTTTGGTGCTCGCCAAAGAGGGCCTGGGCGGGGTCCAGCTGTGCTGGGGCGAGGCTCACCAGGTAGCGCCCCTGCGACTCCCCGAAGAGGAGGCCGAACATCCAGCTCGGGGGCGGCTGCCGAGGCGGTTCGAGGGGCGGCCTGATCCGGGCCCCCAAGCCGCCCCCGATGGCGGACTCGGCGAGAGTCACCGCCAGACCGCCCAGAGAGCAGTCGTGAGCGGAGCGGAGCAGGCCGTGATGGATGGCGGCGCGCACGGCCCCGGCAGCCCGCTGCTCCATCTCCAGGTCCAGCTCGGGTGCCGCCCCTTCGATCACCCCGTGGGCCAGTCGCTGGTACTCGGAACCCCCCAACTCGACCCCCGAAGGCCCCGCGCCAGGCGGACCCACCAGGGCGACCAGGTCCCCCTCCTCGACGAACGCCGCGCCTAGCCGGCGGCCCAGGTCGGGCAGGAGACCGACCGCGCCCAGCGTTGGGGTCGGGGGGATTCCCTGTCCCGCGAACTGGTTGTACAGGCTGACGTTGCCGCTGACCACCGGGATGCCCAGGGCCCGAGCGGCCTCGGCGAGTCCGGCCACCGACTCCTTCAGCTGCCACATGATCTCGGGCCGATCGGGATCGCCGAAGTTGAGGCAGTTGGTGATGCCAAGCGGCTCGGCTCCCACGCAGGCCAGGTTGCGCAGCAGTTCGGCGACCGCGATGGCCGTCGCCCGCCGGGGATCCACCGTAGCGGAGCGGTGGGCACTGTCGACGGTGAGGGCCAGGGCGTCCCCGCGCCCCCGCAGCCGGAGCAAAGCTGCATCGCCGCCGGGCCCGAGCACGGTGTCATCGCCGACCTGGTGGTCGTACTGGCGCCAGATCCAGTTGCTGTCCCCGCAGTTCGGCGAACCCAGGAGGCGTCGCCACGCCTCCTCAGGGGTCCAGGGAGGGATTCGCTCCAGCGGGTCGGGGCGTGGCGCACCCCGGAGCTCTGGCGCCCGGGCCTCGGGGTGGCGCTCGGGGAACCCCGTGACCAGCACCTCGAGTGGTAGGGCGGCCACCTCGGCCCCACTCTCGGTGATCCGGAAGACCGGTTCGGGGATCACCCGACCGATCACGTCGCTGTGCAGTCCCCAGCGCTGAAACGCCTTCCGGAACCGCTCCTCGCTCCCCTGCCGCACCACCAGCACCATGCGCTCCTGGGACTCGCTAAGCATCACCTCGTAGGGGGACATCCCGCGCTCGCGGCGGCTCACACTCTGGACCTCGATCTCGAGCCCGACTCCACCCCGGTGCGCCATCTCGGCACAGCTGCTGGTCAGCCCGGCTGCGCCGCAGTCCTGGAGCCCAACCAGGTCGGGGTCCGAGGTCAGCTCCATACAGGCCTCGAGGAGGCACTTCTCCAAGAACGGGTTGCCCACCTGGACCGCGGGTCGGCGCTCCTCGGCGGCCTGGTCCAGCTCGACCGAGGCGAAGGTCGCCCCATGGATCCCATCCCGGCCCGTGTCCGCCCCGACCAGAAGAAGGGGATTCCCCACGCCTGCCGCGCGGGCGCGGACGAGCTGGTCCCGGCGGGCCAGCCCCACGCACATGGCGTTGACCAGGCAGTTGTGCTGGTAGGCGTCGTCAAAGTAGGTCTCGCCCCCGACCGTGGGCACCCCGATGCAGTTCCCGTACCACCCGATCCCCTCCACCACCCGGGCGAAGCGCTGCCGTTGCTGGCGGTGGGACAGGTCGCCGAAGCGAACCCCGTCCAGGAGGGCGACCGGCCGGGCGCCCATGGCGAAGACGTCCCGGAGGATCCCCCCCACCCCGGTGGCGGCCCCCTGGACCGGCTCCACTGCGCTGGGATGGTTGTGGGATTCGATCTTGAAGCAGCAGAGCAGATCTCCCCCCAGGTCGACCACGCCTGCGTTCTCGCCAGGCCCCTGGACCACCCTCTCCCCTTCGCTGGGTAGCTGCCGCAGCAGCGCCTTGGAGGTCTTGTAGGAGCAGTGCTCGGACCAGAGGGCACCGAGCATCCCCAACTCCAGGCGATTGGGCACCCGGCCCAGCTGTTGGGTGGCCGACTGGTACTCAGGCTCGGTCAAGGCGAGCTCCCGGAGCTCGGCCGCCGTGGGGGTCCCTGAACTCTGCGTCCGGCTCATCCTGGAGCGCCCCCCAGATGGTGGATCGCCGAGTTGAACAGCGCCAAACCGTGGTCCGAGCCCAGCAATTCCTCACAGGCGCGCTCCGGGTGCGGCATCATGCCGAGCACGTTGCCCTCGGGATTGAGGATCCCGGCGATGTTCT
>Ga0307373_10002157_pt1 | contig 35820 bp, 40 predicted proteins | sample OX2MG_FD_202534 | JGI IMG/M metagenome (GOLD analysis project Ga0307373, IMG submission 202534) | Soil microbial communities from Risofladan, Vaasa, Finland - OX-2 | ecosystem: Environmental > Terrestrial > Soil > Coastal area > Acid sulfate soil | place: Finland: Risofladan, Vaasa | collected...
CCAGCGTTTTGAACGGCGACCTCGCCGTCAGCCCCGGGACGGCCGTCACCGGTTTCCCGCCCGGCGTCGTGACTCCGCCGGGGACCATCCACGGGGGCGATGCTGCCGCTGCGCAGGCGCAGGCTGGCGCGCTCACCGCCTATAACGGCCTCGTCACGCAAGCCTGCGACTCCGTGCTGACCGGGCAGGATCTCGGCACCCTCACCCTCACCCCGGGGGTGTACTGCTTTAGTTCCTCCGCCCAACTGACGGGGACGCTTACGCTCGACGGACAGGGTAACCCGGCTGCCGTGTTCATCTTCAAAATCGGGAGCACACTCACCACGGCGAGCAGTTCCAGGGTGCTGACCATCGGCTCTGCAAACACGTGCAACATCTTCTTCCAGGTGGGCAGTTCCGCAACCCTCGGGACGGGCACGAATTTCAACGGCAGCATCCTCGCCCTCACGTCAATCACCCTCACCACGGGCGCCACAGCACACGGCGGCCTCTATGCACTGAACGGTGCCGTGACCCTGGACACCAACGTTGTGACCGCTCCGCGCTGCGGCGGGCCCACCATTCCGGGGCCAACCGCAGCGCCCTCGCCCAGCCCGTCTGGCACGCCGGTCGTAACACCAACGTCGCCGGGAGCGAGCACCACTCCCGCCACCACGTCCACGCCATCCGGTGCCACCTCTACCCCGGCAACGGCCCAACCCGCGACTCCAACCACCGGCAGTCCCGCGTTGACGCCAACCGGCGCGAGCACGACACCCGGCCCGGCGAGGTCAACCACCACTCCTCGACCGCCAGGCACCGGCTCCGGTGGCGGTAATGGCCGTCCCCTGCTGCCATGGTTCGCCATCGCTGGCCTCGTGACGATGGCCGCGGCCGCCGCCACGCTCGGGGTTCGTCGACGGTAACAGCCCGGTGGCTGGCAATTGCCGGCCACCGACCAGTCCTTCTTCCGGCATCGCCCCGCGCGCCACGCCTGGTCACCGGCATGTGAGTGCCGCGCCAGAAACAGCCCGCACCAACCAGGCCGTCGCAGTGAAAGAACGCGAATCGGCATAGGCATAAGTGCAATGTTCTATTCTGTTGTGAGACCTTGGAGCAGAAGACCGCTCCAACGTCGGAAGCTGGAAACAACGCCTTTTTCGTCGCTAGCCCCTTTCCGGAACCTGCTCCTCTCCTCCGTCGCCGCAGACGAGTACGAATCCTTCCGTGACCTGCTGGAGGAGCATCCACTGCGGATGCGTGAGACGCTGCAAGAGGCGGGCGAGCCCGCGGACTACGTCTACTTCCCGACGAGCGGCATCATCTCCCTCCTCACCGTCCTCGAAAATGGCATGATGATCGAGTTCGCGACGGTCGGCCGCGAAGGCATGACCGGGGTGCCGCTCTTTCTGGCCATGGGCGACTCTAACATGGCCCTCGTCTCCCAGGTGCCCGGGCTTACGCTGCGGATGCGTGCTGTGGACTTTCTCCGCGTCTCGCAGAGCTGCCCCAGCCTGGCCGCGGTAGTCAGGCGCTACTGCGGCACGATGCTCGCCCTCGTGGCGCAGTCCGCCGCCTGCAACCGGGCCCACCACGTCGACGCGCGCTGTGCCCGCTGGCTCCTCATGACTCACGACCAGGTCGGCAAGGACACCTTTCCCATCACCCAGGAGTTCCTCGCCCAGATGCTCGGCGTGAGCCGGCCCAGCGTCGGCGCGTCCACCGCGACGCTGCAACGGGATGGGCTGATCAGCTACCACCGCGGCGAACTGACGATCCTCAACCGCGGCGCGCTGGAAGCGTCTTCCTGCGAGTGCTATGCAGTAGTGCGGGAGCACTACCGCCAGTTGCTCGACTGAGGCCCCTCGGGACCTGCCTAACCCCTGGCCTGGCGTCCACTGCGCCCGTCTGAGCAGGTCCCAACAACTGCCCGTTGACCTCGCCCGCCGGGGGTGGGCCTTGCACCTGGAGCAGGTCCCGAGGCCCTTCCGGGAGCGTTTGCTACTTTGGGACAGACGAGGGGGTAGATGATCGCTGCAGAAAGAGACTCGTGGTGCGTGAAGCGGGCGCCGCGTTTGAGGGAATTATGGGAATCCTGACCTGGATCCTGGTTGGCCTGGTTGCCGGGTTCGTCGCGGAGCTCATTCTCGGTGGCGGAAGCATTGGCCTGCGCGGCATTCTCGTGGCGACCGTGCTTGGCGTCGTGGGAGCTATTCTTGGCGGCTTCGTCAGCGTGGCACTTGGATTCGGCGACGTCACCGGCTTCAACATCCGCAGCCTCGTGATCGCCATCTGTGGCTCGCTCGTCGTCATCATCGTCTTCCGTGCCGTCACGTCCGGCCGCGGCAACCGCGGGCTCATCTAAAGTTCTGGACGGGCGCGTCTTCGACGGCCCTCGACCTGTGGAGGTAGAAACAAATGGATAATGGCAGCATCGGCCTCAGCCTGTTCCTCATCGCCGTGGGCGCAATCCTCGCCTGGGCGGTAAATGCCACCGTATCGGGTATCGATATCCGCGTCGTTGGCGCGATCCTCATGGTCGTCGGCGTCGTGGGGTTGGCCCTCTCGCTCCTCTTCTGGGCGAGTTTCGCACCGTTCGCGCGCCGCCGCGTTGACCGCGAGCGCCACGACCCCCTTTAGGTGGAGAGGCAACGGCCGTGATCGGAAAGCAAGGTCCAGATACGGACGACGGCGGAGAATACCGGCGCTCCGCCCTCCCCACCGGTTGGCCGCCGGACCTCGGCCGATCCGGCTGGACGGCCGGCACCGACCTCCTCGCGCTGCTCCTTCCGGTCGGTGACGAGGGAGTGAGATCTCTCTCCAACCCCGCAGACAGGCGTCCCCGGGGCCGCCGTCAATCCGCCGGCCAGTAAGCGCCGCGCGATGTCGCGCCCCAGGTTCAGCCTTCGAACAGCGGGAGTGGGCAGTTCGCCCTCCACCCGGCTCGGCTATCACGGTTCTCGGGGGACACTCGCCTCGAACTGACCCGCCCGCCCGATGTGGGCATCATCATCTTCAGGATGGGCGTAGTCCGCAGCCAGTTCCCGGGTGGCCTGCAAGGCATCGACCTTGCGCACATACACCTGGAGCACGAACAGGGCCGTCAACGCCAGCAACACCACGATGACGATGAGCGTCGTCCCGGTCTGCTGGGCGAGGTAGCCAACGATCAGCACGGTCATGCCGATGGTAGCCACCACCGGGAGCACGCCGAGCAGCAGCGCATGATGCAGGCTTTCGCGCGCCACGTTCCGGAAATAGACCAGCGCCGAGACGTTCGAAAAGACGAAAACGATCGACAGGAACAGCCCCGCCGTCTGCAGCATGATGTTGAAGAACGATGAGACGTTGGGCACGTTGGTCAGGATGGTCGTCACGATCACCTCGGCAACCGTGACGAGGATGACCAGCAGCCATGGGGTGCGAAAGCGCGGGTGCACGCGTCCGAGCCGCTGTGGGATGACCTGGTCCCGCGCCATCGCAAAAAGCGAGCGGTTGAGGATGAAGTGCGTCAGCCACAGTCCCGACGCAGTTGAGGCAAGGATGCCGACAATCATCGCCTTCGCTGCCCAGCCCGGCGCCACAACCGTCGCGAAGTAGGCGAGCACGTTCGTCTGGTGCGCGACGAGCACGGGCAACGGCACGAGGCTGAAAAACAGGAAGAAGGCGATCACATACATCGCCGTAACGACGAGCAGGCCGATCATCCCCCCGGTCCCCGGATTCGTCCGCTGGTGCTTCGCCTCCTCGGCCGCGTGTGAATCGAGTTCCCAGCCGTCGACGATCGTGAATCCCACCACAGCAACCGTGATGAGCGAACCGAAGTGCACGGCGCCGGTCGGGATGAACCACCCGATTCGGGGCGAAACCGTGGCGCCGTGGAGCGCGAGGTGGCTAAACCCAAGTGCGAAAAACACCGATATGATCGCCATCTCGGTCACAAGAAAGACCGTTGTGAACCGCGCCGTCGGGCGAATCCCCCAGATCAGCGGGATGGCCGCAAAGACCGCCCAGCCACTGCCCACGAGCGACACGAGGACATTGTTTCCCACCTCCCCCGGGGCCAACAGGTTCAGGGTATAGATCCCGGCCGGGATGATGATCGCCATCAGTGAGAAGAAGTAGGCGAGGATCAGCATCCATGCCTGGATCAGCGCCATCACAGGGCCAAGCGCCTTGAAGGTCCAGCCATAACTGGCCCCGGCATTGGGCAGATGCCGGTTCAGATGCCGGAATGTGACCGCTGATATGAGGAAAGGGAGGAAGGCAAGCCACATCCCCAGCGGCGCCTGGTAGAGCCCGACCGCGATCATCGGGCCGACCGCTGCGGCGATCGAAAACACCGGGCCAACACTGGAGATGGACATTCCCGTCAGGTTGAAGAGGTCGAGCACGTCCGCGCGCAGGCTGTCGTTGCCGCCGGCTGGCGGTTGTTCCTGGGCCGTGGTGAGTGCCGCGTCAGCGCCGGATTCATCGCCAGGCAACAGTCATCTCCCACGCTATCCCGCGCACGATACCGCCTGGCGGGCATCGTACGCGCGGGTGACCAGACAGTGCAATTCGTCGCAATTGCCAAAGGTGGCGCGCTCGGCCCCGTCTCTTCGTCCGCGTATCGCCGCACTCGCCGGCCGCTGAGTTGCCATGGGGGCTTGCGCGAGGGCCTACACTGGCACTGGATGCCAAATTAACGTGAAGGAGTATCGAAATGGGATTATTTAACAGGCTCGGCGGCAATCGGCAAGCCATCGAACCGCCGCTACCGGAGAGCAGCGATCCCGAGTGCATGCACATCGACGCGGTGCCTCAATGGGACAGCCCCGCCGACCTCGGCCACGAAGAGCGGGCATCGCGATTCGTGTGCGGCACCTGCGGCCAGGTGTTTTCGCCCGCCGAACTCGAGTCGCTGCTCGCCGCTCGCGCCGAGCGACTGCGGCAGGTCGCGGCGGCGGGCCCCGCCCCGGGCGACACCGGCGCCTGACAGGTAGCGTGGCGGATGCTCTGCACCAGGCACGGGGGCCGAACCGCTCGCCGTAGGGCCGATCCGCCCGAAAGGCCCGTGCTCGCCGCTGCCACGCGCCCCGAATGTGCCCGGGGGGTGTACGCTCTTGGTTCGCCGAGCATCAATGCTCGCACGGAGAGGTGGGTCCGGAATGAGCTGGGTCAAAAAGCTGTTCGGTCGCGATCAAAGCCACGAAGAGTGGCTCGCCGAACACCCGGGGAAAGGCGCCCCCAAGACGATGCCGCCGGCGATTTCGGCGGAAGAAGAGCAGGCCACCCGTGGCCGCATGGAGCGCGAGTTGGATGAGCAGAGGTCGAAGCGCGAAAAGCCCTGAGCTGTCCCGCCGCCGCGCTTCTTCCGCGCTGCATCGCCACGGCACCGTGGCCTGCGGTGGCTTCCCGCGGGCACTGTTCGCGCTGCCCCGACGTCTCCTCGACGCTTGCGTTCGTCGAGTACGCACTTGGTCTTGCGGGTCTCAGCCGCCAAGTGCAGATAGCCGCCGCGCCTCTCCCATGGCAACATCTGCACCATGCCCAAGCAGGTATCGAATGTCGCCAGCGATGACTATCTGACCGCTATTTATCGCCTCCACCACGACGAGGGCCAGGACGTCATTGCCGTGCGCCTCGCCGACCGGCTGGACGTGACACCGCCGTCCGTCGCCGGCATGTTGAAACGGTTGCAGCGCGATAGCCTGGTGGCTGTCGATGCGCGGAAGGTGATCCACCTCACGCCCGAAGGTCTGCGGCGGGCGGAGCAGATGGTGCGCCGCCACCGGCTCGCGGAGTGCCTCATCACGGACGTCTTAAAGGTACCCTGGTGGCGGGCCTATGAAGAGGCGCATCTCCTGGAGCATGGCCTCAGCGACGTGACCGAGCCGCAGCTCTTCGAGACGCTGGGCCGCCCCACGCGCAGCCCGTTCGGCTATCCCATCCCCGTGCCCGGCTCCGGCCCGCCCAGGCACCTCTCCATGCTCACGCTCGCCGATGTCCCGCCCGGCTCCACCGTGGAAGTCGACCGCGTGTTCGAAGAAGACGAGCAGTTGCTCCAGTTCTTCGATGAGGAAGGCATCCGCCCCGGCGAGCACGTCCTGCTGGAGGCGCTCGCCCCGTACCGCGGCACGGTCACAGCGCGAGTGCACGGCCGGCCGGTGGTGATGGGCACGCAGGTTGCCCGGCGAATCTGGGTGTGCGACTCCTCCGCCTGAGCGGCCGGTCGGTTCACAGGCCTCAGCCGCCTGCGACGCCCTAATTTACTTTTCCGATCTCGCGCCCTACTCTCGGCACGCTGGGGACAGATCATCCCCGGTCAGCATCTCTCCCCTATCGGAGGCTCGTCCACATGCCCGCTATCACATCCCCGGCCGCTGTCCTCCACGCGCCTACTGGATGAGCCAGGCCTTCGACGTTTGATCCCGCCGCCCGCCGGTGTCTCCCCGGCGCGGGGTGCTCCTCCTCTAAATCGCGTGTCCGAATTCCACCCGCACGTATCGCTGCGGGCGTTCTGCATGCCGCGCGCATGCTGGAGCTATCTGCACGTGTTGTCTCTCTCTCCAGACTGTCCCGAGCCCCTCGCTCGGATCGCCCGGCTCATGTCCACGTTCGCTGCCGAATGGTCGCTTTGCGGCGGCTGGGCGGTCGATGCCTGGCTCGGCCGCGAGACCCGCGAACACGGCGATGTCGACATCGCCGTCTTTCAAGACGACCATCGCGCCCTCTTCGACCACCTGGCCGAGTGGAACCTGATCGCCCACGACCCCAACGTCATCGGCGACACGACCGAGCCCTGGGACGGCCGGCGCCTCGACCTCCCCGCCCACATCCACGCCCGGCCCGGCGACGGGCAAAATCTCGAAGTCCTCAATACCTGGGTGCGATCGCCGGGGACACAACCCCGCGACGGACTCAACATCGAGTTCATCCTCAACGAGCGGTCCGGTCGCGACTGGGTCCTTGGCAGCGACCCACGCCTCGCCCTGCCCGTGCCTCGTTCTACCCGGCGTTCCGTTTGGGGAGTGCCAACGGTCGTGCCGGAAGTCGTCCTCTTCTACAAGGCTGGCGGTTTCCGCCGCCGCGATGAGGCAGATTTCCGCGCCCTTCTCCCGCACCTTGGCGAAGCGGAGCGCCACTGGCTGCGGGGCGCGATCGTGCTCGCCTTCCCCGGCCACCGGTGGCTAACCGAACTCGCCCTTTAACTACCTCAGGATGGCCGCCGGCACGCGGACAGGTCGCGGCCGGCGGCCATCGACGCATGCGCGTGCGACGTCCTCAGTGCCCGCCGCCCCGGCGGCCGGCCCCGGCGTTACGCCCCATCATGCCGAGGAAGGGCGAGCCCGCCCCCAGTAGAAACCCAAACTGGTACCAGCCCACGTTGCGCGTCACGTTATAGACCGGGAAGCGCTCCCACGCCCCGAAGACGTGCGCCACAAGCAACGGCCAGGCGGTGATCCCATTCCACACGCCCCAGAGGAAGTTCTCCATAGCACCCCGTTCCCGGTCGAGATGTTGCCAGCGTCATTCCGTCATTTCCTCACCATACACGCTCACAAGGGGTCCGTCCGGGCGTTTCCGCTCTGGGCCAGGGAGTCCCTGTTCCCGGCGTCCGCCCACACAACTCCCCCGGGCTCGGCTACCATCGCCTCGTGCACAACGAGACTGTCACGCTGGGCAGCGAAGACGCGATCGTCGCGCGCGGCACGGCCCTGCTCGCCAGCGTCCGGCAGCGGCCGCCCATCGCGCTCAGTTCCGGCTGGTGGCAGGAAAGACTCATCGAATGGGCGAGCGCCGATGCAGACTTCCGCACGAAGCTCCTCCGTTTTGTCGATGTCCTCCCGGCGCTGCGCTCTCCCACCGCCGTCGGAGAGCACGTCCGCCAATATTTCCGCGACGACCGGCGTGCTGCGATCCGTCTTGGCGCATCGGCAGCGCAACGCAGCGTGTTCAGGCCCGTCGTCTCCCGCGTTGTGCGGACGGGGGTGTTCGCCATGGCGGAGCGGTTCATCGGTGCAGCGGATGCCGAGGAGGTGCTCCCGGCGCTACGGTCGCTGCTCGACAGAGGCACGGCATATACGGTTGACCTTCTCGGCGAGGCGACGCTTTCTGACGCCGAGGCCGATGCCTACGCCAGGCGCTATCTCGACCTCATCCGCGTCCTTGCTGCTATTCACATCCCCGGCGACCCGCTCCGGCAGGCCAATGTCTCCGTGAAGCTCAGCGCGCTAACGCCGCATTTTGAGCCGGCCGCGCCGGAAAAGACCTGGCTCGCTGTCGCGCCACGCCTCTTGCCTATCCTCGATGCGGCGATTGCCGCCGGTGTGTTCGTCAACATCGATATGGAGCAGTACCGCTACCGCGACCTCGTCCACGAGATCTTCGGGGCCGCTCTGCGGGCCGACCCGTACCGGACCTATCCACACTTCGGAATCGTGGTCCAGGCCTACCTGCGCGACGCGCCCGCAGCTCTCGCCCGCGTCGCTGATCTCGCCCGCACCCGCGGGGTGCCCATCACCGTGCGACTTGTGAAAGGCGCCTATTGGGACGAAGAGGTCGCCATCGCCGATCAGGACTGCCGCGAGGCGCCGGTATTCGCCGAAAAGGCCGCGACTGATGCCAGTTTCGAGCGCTGCACCGAAGCCCTCCTCGGACACTTCCCAAACCTGCGGCCCGCCTTCGGCACGCACAATGCCCGCAGTATCGCGCAGGCGATGGTCCGCTCCGAGGCCGCCGGCGTCCCCCGTGAAGCGGTCGAATTTCAGATGCTGTTTGGAATGGCCGAAAGCCTACGCGAGGCCGTGCACGGCGCCGGATACCGCACACGTGTCTACGTCCCCACCGGCGAACTGATCCCAGGCATGGCCTATCTCGTCCGTCGCCTCCTCGAAAACACGTCGAATGAATCCTGGCTGCTGCGGCGGGATGACGACACACCGCCGGACGTGCTCTTGCGCCCGCCAACGCCCTCCGCGGAAGCGCCCCTGGAACAGCGTGCATTCACCAATGCGACCCCCGCGCAGTTTCACGAGGGCGCCGTTCGCGAAGCGATGCAGTCCGCGCTTGCCGCCGCGAAGAGCGGTCGCGGTGCCCGTCACCCGCTGCTCATCGGCGGGCGGGCCGTCACCTCCGCCTTGTGGGACGAAGTGCATCCAGCGGGTGAACCGGCCGCCGTGCTCGGTTTCGTCGCCCAGGCAGCGGCGTCCCACGTGCAGGACGCTGTGCGGGCGGCGCGTGCCGCCTTTCCCGCCTGGCGCGATGCACCGCCATCCGCGCGCGCAGCCGTCCTCCAGAATGCGGCCTCCCTCCTCTCGGCGAAGCGATTCGACTTCGCCGCGGCGATGATCATGGAGAGTGGCAAGCCATGGCGCGAGGCCGATGGCGACGTCACCGAGGCCATCGATTACCTCAACTGCTATGCCCTGGAGGCGGAACGGTTGGGTGCCGGCGGATCGGTGGAAAGCCCGTTTGGCGAGAGCAACCGCTATTCCTACGAGGCTCGTGGTGTGGCCGTTGCCATCGCGCCCTGGAATTTCCCACTCGCAATCATCACCGGGATGGCGAGCGCGGCACTTGCGGCCGGTTGCAGCGTCCTCCTCAAGCCCGCGGAGCAATCGCCGCTGGTCGCCTCGCTGCTCGCGCAGCTCTTGCTGCAAGCCGGCGCACCGGCGGGGGCCGTCAGCTACCTGCCGGGGCCTGGCGAAACCGTCGGCAAGGCGCTCGTTGAACACCCGGACGTCGATGTGGTCGCGTTCACGGGCAGCAACGCGGTGGGTCTCGAAATCCTCGCCGCGGCGTCCATCGTGCGGCCGGGCCAACGGAACGTGAAGAAAGTCGTCCTCGAAATGGGTGGGAAGAATGCCATCATCGTCGATGACGACGCCGATATCGACCAGGCCGTGGAAGGTGTGGTCGCGTCCGCCTTCGGCTATGCCGGCCAGAAATGCAGCGCCTGCAGCCGCGTGATCGTGGTCGGCAGCGCCTTTCGTCAGTTTCGATCGCGCCTTGCGGCAGCGGTTGAAAGCCTGGTTGTCGGCCCCGCTGAGGATCCCTTCACGCAGGTTCCGGCGGTGATTAGCGCCGAGGCCCGCGACCGCATCCAGCGTGCGATTGCGGACGGCCTGCAGATGGGCAAACTTGTGGCCCGCAGTTCCACACCGGAAGGCCCCGGCTGGTTCGTCGCCCCGCATGTCTTTGAAGGCGTGGCGGTCTCTTCGCCGCTCGCCCGTGAAGAGATTTTTGGGCCGGTCTTGCTGCTCTTCGAGGCGAAGACGTTTGCGGAGGCACTGGCCATTGCCATCGATGTGCCGTTTGCACTCACGGGCGGTGTGTTTTCTCGCCATCCGCAGCACATCGAGCTCGCCATGCGCGAATTTCGCGTCGGGAACCTGTACATCAATCGCAAGATCACGGGCGCCGTCGTGGGCCGCCAGCCGTTTGGTGGTATGGCAATGTCGGGTGCCGGCGACAAAGCGGGTGGGCCGGACTACGTCCTCAACTTCATGCAGCCGCGCACCATCACGGAGAACACAATGCGGCGGGGCTTCGCGCCCGCCGGCTGAGCCGCCGTGCGCCACACAGCCCGGCTCCCGCGCCTATTCGCCCCTTGAGTCGCCGATCAGGCGGCCTGGCGGTGCGCGATTGCGCCCTCCATCTGCCTGCGGACCGGCCGCCGTCGAGGGCGCGCGGCCACACCCTCTCCGCGCAGCCACGCGGCCACGCAGGGCGTCAACGACTCGTTCGCTTCACAACAGGCCTTGCAGTGGGCTGCCCGGCTCCCGGGCTCGAACGGACATGCGTCGTGACTCAGCGACATGACAGTATCCTCCCCGTCGCGATGAGTGTCGGCACGCGCACCGGCGGCAATAAGACCTTCCCGGGGAGCTCGCGCGAAGGTTAGCACGCAACAAACTTACCAGACGGTAGAAATTGTCCTTCCAATGGAGCCCTGGCAGCGGTAGACTACGGCTGGTATCGATGCTGAACAGGAGCCTGCCCAATGGCCGCCAACCCAATCACAAAGCCCGGACTCGACCTCTCGTGGCTCAACCTCTATGACGACGCCGCTTCCGCGACGCCGGGCAAGAAGGGTCTGACCCTCAAGGAGATCAACACCGGGCGCTACAGCGACGCCGCGCGCGGCGCCGGAGATATGACCTATCGGATGCGCGGGGCGGTGCCGCGCCCGGGTGCCCAGCGCTTCGGCCCGAACTACATGTCGAAGTCCGACGTGTGGTCCGAAAACTGCGTGATGCTCTATGAAGAGGCCACCCAGCGGCAGTGGTCTTCCGCCCGGGACATCCCATGGAACGAACTTGAAACACTTCCGGATGAGATTGAGCGCGCCATGTGCCAGCTCTGCACCATGCTCACCGAAGTCGAGTTCATCGCCGGCGACACCCCCGGCCAGTGGCTCCCGTTCGTCAGCGCCCAGGACTTCGAAGCCGGCCTCTTCCTCATGTCCCAGATCATGGACGAAGCGCGCCACACCGACGTGTTTCGCAAGCGTGCACTGGCCAATGGCGGCGGTCTCCTCGCCCAGGGCGCCGGCCTGGGCTTGCGCTCGCTCATCGAAGCCCGCGACTTCACCGAGATGTCGGTACTGATGCACGTGCAGGCTGAAGGCTTCGTCCAGTCGATGTTCCGTATGGGCGAACTCATCGGCCAGACCGACGCCGACAAGCGCATCTTCCGCATGAGCGCGCAGGACGAATCGCGCCACCTCGCCTTCGGCGTCATGCACCTCAAGTACGTGCTCGATACCGACCCCGAGCGTCGCGAAGAGATCCATCACTATCTCGACAAGGCGGAAGGTGACTCTGCCGGCGGTGGCTCGGGAGACGTCACGTTCCCGCCCGTTTTTGAATCGCTGTGCATCCTCCTTGGCGGCGGCGTCGACAAGTTCGATGAGGGGGTGCAGAAGTTCCTGCTCCTGCGCAAGCGGCAGATCAACGAATACGTCCATCGCCTCACTGTTGCTGGTCTTGGTGACCGCCGGGACCGGCTTGGCCCGCTGATGGCCCAATTCGTCGACCCCGCCTGATCGCCACTGTCACGACTCGCCCCGGCTCCGTGGCCGGGACGAAGCCCCGTCTCCACCCAGTTACCCGGAGGTATCCCCGTGTCTACAGGCAGAGCACTCGCCGCCGCGGCCCAACAGTCCGCCGCTGAACAGCAGGACTTCGACATCCCCCAGGATGCTCGCGACAGGGCCCGCGAACTCGGCTGGGAAGACGGGCTGATCGAATTCGCCCTTTCGAAGGGGCATACTCTTCAGGAAGTCTGGCAGGCGTTGCGGGGCGGGGTCGATGGCGCGACCGCCAAGCAGTTTCTCGCTGGTGGCCAGTTGGTCCGCCCGGAGTTTTCGTGGATGAAAGTGCCCACAGAATGGGGCATCCGCGCCCGCGCTTCCGATCCGGAGCTTGGGCTCACCATCGGTGACCTCAACATCGGCACCTACGGCGACATCCCCGATCATTGGGACAATCGCTCCGAAATCGCTCGCGGTTCCTATCCCAACCCGACCAACGAAGACATGGGCTACACCATCTTCGACAAGGCCATCGTCTGGGCTGATTGTTGCGTCCCGCTCTATGAGATCGCCATCCGCGACCGCTGGGTCGCATCGACCGATCTTCGCTGGGCGAGCCTGGAAACGCTCCCCGAAGATGTCGAGAAGGCCGTCTGCCAGCTCATGACCGAGCAGAGCGACCGTGCCTATTACGCTGGTGCAGTCTGGAGCGGCTGGCTGCCCGAAATCAGCTACGGCTACCACGAGGTCAAGTTCTTCCTCTCGACCGTCATCTATGACCTCGCCCGCCACACGGAGGCGTTCCGCAAGCGGGCCCTCGCCAACGGCGGCGGTCTCGGCCTGCAGGCGCCCACCGATTTCTCCCGCGCCATCCGCGAAGCGCGCACCTTCCCCGAACTGGCTGCCCTCTTCTTCCTCCAGGACAGCCTGCTGCTCACCCTCTTCAAGAATGGCGATAGCTTCGCGCAGAACCAGTTGGAACGCGACATGTATGCGCTCGTCGCACGGGACCGGCAGCGGATGATGGATTACCACGTCGAGCGGTTCAAGCACTTCCTCTATAAGCTCCCCTCGCGCAGGGAAGAACAGGACCTCTACTTCGGCAAGGGCGAGGCACAAATGTTCAAGGACTGGAAGGACCCGGTGGTGTCCGAACCACTCGCCCTGCTCCTAGGCGGAGGCAAGGAGCACATGGAGGCCGGGCACGAGAAGCTCCGCGCCCTGCGCAAGCTCCAGGTCCAGGATTACGTCGATAACCTCGCCCGGGCTACATTCCAACGGAAGAACCTGAACTCGCGCTTCAAGGAAATTCTGGAGGCCTGACCGCTCCGGGGCAATCGATTCCTGCGCCGTCCACCAAATCGAAAGAGGGGCACCCATTGGGTGCCCCTCTTGCCAAGCGGCTCGTCGGCATCATCACGCCAGCCGCAGCACGAGGCGCAGCCGCCGGACGAATCCCCGCTGGATGCGCTCACGCTGGCGGGACTCCCGCTGGTCGGCGCGGATCTGGCTGAGGATTCGTGCGTGCTCCGCATCCCGGTGAAGCCACACGGGTTCCGGCGCACCGGGCTCGATGACGCGGCGATGCCGCTCAATGGCGATGTCGTGGAGTGATTTGCCCCAAAACGGTGACACGGTGGTGCGTTCCTTTCGGTTTCTTGGGCCCGGTTCAGGCGAACCCGAGGACCAGGCGAAGGCGGCCGACGAGGCCCCGTTCCCGCAACTGCGTCGCTCGCGCTGCCCGCTGTTCTGCTTGCAGTTCCGGGAGGATGCGTGCGTATTCTGCAGCCCGGCGAAGCCATTCTGGCTCCGGGTCGCCGGGAAGAATGATGCGATGGTTCTGCATGGCTGCAAGATCGCGACCATTCAGTCCTGTGAAGCGATACATGTTCGTCTCCTTTCTGGCGCACATTTCGTGCTACCTAATGAGCGCGGCTATCTGACATGCATACGGACGCCAATCACTCCGCCAAAATAACGTCGCGGTGATTGGCCTGATTCGCCGGTCAGTAGATGCGCTAAACGTCGCAGGTGTCGCCGTCGGTCTGGCCACCTGACTGCAACTTACGGCCGAATTGTCCTGCTGCAGGGCCAGGCCTGTCTGTGCCCTATCTCACGCTGCAGGTTGCCCCGGTTGGGGAGCAGAGTGTCCGGACCGAGAAATGAAAAGGCCGTACCGCTGAGCGGCACGGCACGTCGATCGCCGTACTGTCTGCGCAGTACCCTCAGCTGATGGACGCCGTACCTGGTGTGGCAGCGCGAGCGGGGTTGATGATTATCATGCTCGTCTCCTTCTCGGCTCTCGCCGCGTTCTCTCTGTATAACGAACCGGTTGCTGTAAGGTTACCGCCAACCGTGATTGCTGTGAGGATCCACTTTGTTGCTGTCTTGCGCGGTTCGCGGGGCACCACTGCGCGCAGGTGGCCCGCGTGCGCACGGGGGACTCGCAGTCGCAGCCTGCTGCCGTCGCGTGCGCACGGGATCTTGCCGATTATGTGGGTAGCATGACCTTTATGAGATTCCCGCGCCGTGCTCTCGTGGCCGCCGCCGGCGCTGCGTTCGCCTTTGCAGTCATGGCCGCCGCGGTTGCGTTCGGGTCCGCGTCTGGTCAGGCAGCGCAGGCAGCGGCCACGCCATCGATGGCCCTGGCGCTGCGCTACATCGGCCGCGACGGCATCACCGGCCTACCGGCCCCGATCAACGACCACTTCATCGCAGCCGCTGCGCAGAGCATCGCCCGCTATGGCAAAGACGCCAGCAAGCCCATCCCGCCACCGCTGCTGACCGGCACAGATGTCTCGACGCTGACGATCCCCGCACTCGGCATCCAGGCGGTTCCCGTGCGGCGATATGGCCTCGATGCCTATGGCCGGCTCGACGTGCCCCAGGACGCCGACACGATCGCCTGGAACCCTGGTTATTCGGCCCTTCCAGGGACCGGCGGTGCGACGTTTTTCGCCGCGCACTTCGAATTCGGCGGTCAGCCGGGCGTCTTCAAAAGACTCTCAACGTTGAAGCCCGGCGACACGATCACCGTCGCACTCACAGACGGCACTCGTCATAACTACTCGGTCACGTCGGCCGTCGACTACTCCCTCGCAGCCATCGATATGGGCGCAATCCTTCAGGGCCGCGAAGGTACCGAGAGCATCACACTCATGACTTGCAGTGGCCCGCCCGGTCCGGATGGCTACCCGCTGAGGACGGTCGTGCTCGCAGACGCGGTCCCTTGAGCGTCGCCGGCCAGGTGGCATGCGCCCGGGGAATGTTCACGCGACGGTTGGGCCGAGCGGTTCACACACGGTACTGGCGGTCTCAGGCGCCAAACGCCTCGGCCACTCCATAGGCAGCGCGCTGCGCTTCGAAGTTGGCCACTTCATGGCTGAGGACAAGCAGGTCGTGTTTCACCCCCTGCCGATCCTTCACGTGGTCGCGCAGCAGCGCTTCCGGCCGGAAGCCGATCCCTTCGAAGGTCGCGATCGCACCCTTTTGGTCCAGCGTCATCTGCGCCATCATCTTCTCGATGCCCTGGCTCAGGGCGATCGCAAACGCCTCCTGGGTGAGCACTCGGCCGAGGCCCTTGCCACGCATCGCGGGCGCAATCATCACGCGCAGCTCAGCGACATGGGACGACCAGCGCAGGCTGTCGCGATGGATCGTCGCGTAGCCCACAATCGCCCCGCCGGTCTCCGCCAGCACCGTCGTGATAGTCCCTTCCGCGATATCCTTCACCCAGGCTTGGACTTCGCTGTCGAGGGTGATGTCGCGGCGCAGGAAGAGGAGGTCGTGTTCGGGCATCGCCCGCGCAAATGCGAGGATCCCGGACTGGTCTTCGGGGCGCATGTATCGCAACGTCACGTCCTTGTTGCCGATGCGCCGTGTCTCCGGATAGGCGCGCATCCCTTCGTGGGTCATACCGAACGCTCCGCCAGCCATTGATCGAGCTGTGGCCACAGACGATAAATGGCGTTGCCCCCGGCGACAAGGCTCACGTGCCCACCTTTGAGCATCACTTCGCGCTTGTCTTCGCTGCCGACCATCGGCACCAGGACACGCGCCGACTCATAGGGGACGATATGGTCGTGTTCGGCGACCACGTGAAGGAACGGGATCGTGATCTGCGAAAGGTCCACGCGCTGCCCGTCGAGTTCAAAGGTCCCTTTGTAGAGCTTGTTCTCCCACATCAGGTCCTTGGTGTTCTGCCGGAAGCACTCGCCCGGGAAGGGGATCTGGTCCGCGCCCCAGCGGTCGAACATCCGGAACGACTTCACGAACTCATCGTTCCACAGGTTGTCCAGCAGGCGTACCTGGCCGATCGCCTTTGAGACCGGCCGAAGCATGTCGAACGAGGCATAGAGCAGCTCCGGCGGGACGTTGCCGAGCGTGTCCACGATCCGGTCGACATCGAAATAGCGGCGGTCGCTCCATTGCTTCATGAGCACCATGCCGTCCATGTTGATCGGCGTCGTGAAGCAGGCGAGGTTCTTGAGTGGCCCGCCGGTTTGGAGCGCGGCATACATGCAGGAAAGCATTCCGCCCATGCAATAGCCCACAATCGACAGGTCTGGCTCGCCGCAATCGTCGAGGATCTTCGAGATACATTCGGGCATGAAGTCGAGCACGTAGTCCTCGAAACGCAACCGCCGATCCTCGGGCCGCGGCACGCCCCAATCGATCATGTAGACGTCGAAGCCGCGCTTGAGCAGGAACTCCACAAGACTCTGGCCCGGTGTCAGGTCGAGGATGTACGGCTTGCTCACGAGCGACATCACGAGCAGCACGGGCACGCGATAGACTTCGTCCGACATGGGGCGGTAGTGATAGAGCCGGAGCGTCCCGCGACTGTGGATGATGTCCTTGGGGGTGAGTCCGACGGCCGGGTCGCCGGTGGAGATGTACTCCAGGCCCTTTACATTGCGCTGGATTGCCCGCTCTATCACCCCGCGGACGCGCTCTTCGACCGATGGTTCAGTGGTGGTTGGGGTGGCGGCCACGGGAGTCTCCTTCGTTCAGCTAGTCGGCTCGGCGCTCATGATAGGCCAACCGAGGCCCCGCTGTGGTAGCGATGTCTTTGCGGCACATGGGGTATGGTCATGTATTCTGAGCTCCACCGGAAGCGGGCACACGGCCACGGCGTGAAGAGCGCGTTAAGTCTCCGCCCCAGTGCCTTGCCTCCGGCTTTTTTCAGGCTTTCGCAGGTTGTTTGGTGCGGGGCGGCTTTGGTGCGCTGATGGAGTTTGCCGCCGGCGCAGAGCCCTGGGCAGCAACGAGGCGGTTGATGCTCACCTCAAGCCCGGCAAGCTTTTCTTCCACGGCGGCAAGACGGTCGCCCAGCGTGAGCACGTCGCTGCGGCTGGGCACGTTCAACGCTGTGAAATAGCGGCCCATCACTTCGTTCAGGTTCTTTTGCATCGCCAGGTAGACGTCCATCCCCCGGCCCAGCACCGCGCTGAACTCATCCGTCGCCATCGCATTGTTCAGAAAGCTGTTCCATTGCCGCTCGGAATTGGCGACCCAATCGCGCCAGAGCTGGAACGGGTCGGGGATTGAAGAGCTCTGCTGGGACATTGTGGAGACCTCATATGCCGGGATGGGAGACGGTGCGGGCAGGTGTCCTCGCGCGCGATCAGCTCGCCGCGCCAGGGCGTTGCGCAGCCGCATCGTTGTCCGGCGGCGCGAGGTTCGTCAATGCCTTTTGAAGCATCGACTGATAGTTCTGGAGCACTTCGACCCAACCACTCAGGAAGATGTCGCCCGCCGCCGTCAGGCTATACATGCGCCGAGCAGGCCCGCTCTCCGATGTGTCCCAGAACGATGACACCAGCCCCGACTTCTCGAGCTGGCGCAACGTGCGATAGACCGTGCCGCTATCAAATTCGGGCATGCCGGCGTGCGCCAGCCGCTGTGCGAGCTCATAGCCGTAGGCGTTCCAGTTCTTGAGGAAGGCGAGGAGGCTCGTGGACAGCATCTCACCGTGGAGGCGCGGTTTCATCTCGCGAGTTTCGGGTCCGATGAGGGGTTCTGGGTTCACGGCATTGGCTCCTGTACATGCAGTATGCAGTTAATGGCGAAACGATGCAAGATGCGCTCTGCATGTGCATGCGATGTGTTGACACGGCGCGCAGCTATGTGTAATCTGCATCTATCGACGTGGCAATCCGCCCGCGAACGAAAGGAATCTTCTCTCCCCATGGCAGCCAACGAACAGGTCCAAAAGTACTTCGACGCCCTCATCGCCAGCTACGACATTCTCACCGATGCGATCGGCAAGGCGAACGACCGTGGCCTCAAGGTCACCAGGCAGTTTGCCGCCGACGTTGCAAAGGGCCAGCGTGAGGCCCTCGAACTCGGCAAGAAGCTCGCCGGCGAGCCAACCGACCTCGCCCAGTACTACACCGCCGTCCTCGAAGCGACAACCGCCGCCCAGGGCCGCGCCCTCACCTTCACGCAGGTCGCCTATGAAGAGGCGCTCGGCGCCGGCGCCGATGCCCGCACCACCGTTGAAAAGCTCGTCGAGGCGAACAAGGAGACAGCTCAGGCCGCGATGGCTGTTGCCCGCACCTGGGCGACGGTGAACCCCATCACCGACGTCGTCCGCAAGAGCGCCGAAGCTTTCACAGCAGCCCCCAGGGCTGCCTCCAAGAAGGCCGAAAAAGCCGGCGTCTAACACCCCGCAGCGACTAAACAAAAGGCCCGTCCTGGAGACGGGCCTTTTGCTCGTCTCTCAGACGCGAACTCGTGTGCTCAGGCGCCCTGCCGCAGCCGTTCGCCCAGCACGCGGTACACGCCGGGGTGAAATGCCATGCCGATGTGTGTGCAGTTCACTTCGTCGTTCAGTTCAGGGTCCTCTTCGATGCAACTTTGCCAGTCGACGACCCCATCGACTCGCGAATACAGGGCAAAATGCGCCACCCGATACGACTCCGGCGCGAGCATGTTCTTCACGAAATTGCAGGTACAATAGCCACTGAAGCACGACGGCTTGATGTTCCGGCCAATGCTCGTGCCGCTACCCCGGCGCAACGCATCCGTCGCCGCGATGATGGCGGGATGTGCCCGTACCGCATCGCGAAACGGCGACCCCATCGAAATCACCATGCTCACCAGTTCGGGATGGTCCAGCGCCACGCTCCTCGCCAACATGCCCCCGAGGCTGTGCCCAATGAGGCGCACGCGTTGCCCCGTCTCGCGGTGTGCCTGCCGGACGGTGTCGAGCAGCAGCCCGGAGACGTGACTCGGGCAATCCGCGTTGCGCCCGATACGCGAAAAGTAAGGGCGATAGCCGATCCGCCCAAGCCACCCATACAGCTCGGTGAGCGTCGCGTCCGAAGCCATGAAACCGGGTACCACCACCACGGGTTCGCCCGCTCCGTGGCGCACTCCGCACCCGTAATATACGGGGGAGGCTCGCAGGGCCAGCCAATCGAGGCCGAACATTCCCTCCCGCCAGAGCGGCGTGTCGGCGGCCTGGATCGAGGGGTCCTCGGCAAACGGGCTGCCGGCGAACGCCTCATTCGTGGGATTGAACTGCGTCATTACGACCCCTGCGGGCGGCGCCGCTCTGGCGCGCCGCCTACTCCAGTCTACCAGCCGGTAACCTACAGGCGTATGCGCCTTGCGGCAAATTGCTTGGCCCGTACATCGCTATAATCGAACTCGTCTATTCCGTCGTCAGGGGGAAAACCCTGATCCGGTCCCCAAGGAGTGCCCACCAGCGATGACCGCTCCCACGCTCAAGCGACGCATGACCTCCATGGATGCCAGCTTTCTTTACTTCGAAAAGCCCGCCGCTCCATTGCACATCGGCTCGACCTGTGTGCTGGACGGCGAACTATCCCGCGAGGTCCTGATTTCGCACATGGATTCGCGTATGCATCGTATTCCCCGCTATCGCGAACTCGCCACCTTCGACGCCTTCAACATTGGACACCCGCGCTGGGAAGAGGACCCGGACTTCGACGTGAAGCGGCACATTGAGGAGATCACGATGCCGCCGGGCTCTTCCTACGATGACCTGCTCCAGGCGATCGCGGATCTGCACTCCCGGATGCTGCCCCGCGACCGCCCTCTCTGGAAGATGGTCCTCATCCATGGCATCGCGGGTGGGCGTAGCGGCGTCATGTCGCTTGTCCATCACTGCATGGTCGATGGTGTCTCGGGGATTGAACTGCTCGCCGCCGTCACCGACCTCGCTGAAGACCTCGCCCCCGATCAGCCGCAACCATTCCAGCCTGGCCCTCCCGCCACCGCCATGGAGCGAGCAACCGCCGCCTGGCGCGACACCCTGGAGACCAGCATGACGGCCTCCACGAACGCATTGCGCTGGGCCCTCGATCCGGAACAACAGACGAAAGACCTCAAGACACTCATCAGTTCGATGGCTTCGGCGGCCCCATCCCTCATGCGGCCTGCGCCTGTCATGCCGTTCAACCGGCCGGTTGGCCCGAAGCGCAGCTATGCGGTCGTGGCCATGCCGTTCGGTGAAATCCGGGGTATCCGGGCCGTCCTCGGGGGGACGATCAACGACGTCGTTCTCAGCGCACTTTCCGGTGCCCTCGGTAGCTATCTCCGCGCACAGGGGGTGCCGACGGCCGGCGTCGAATTGCGCGCGATGGTGCCGGTGAACGTGCGCAACGAGAGCGACAAGACTGCGCTTGGCAACCAGGTATCGATGCTGATTGCGCCCTTGCCCGTTTCCCTGGAGGACGCGGAGGCCCGCCATCGGGCCGTGATCGCCGGCATGGAGCGGCTCAAAGGTGCGAACCAGGCGGGTGGGTTTGCGTTGCTTTCTCGCCTGGCCGATGGCGTGCCCCCGGCACTCCAGGCGCTGGCGGGCCTCTTCGCACCGAACGGCCAGTCGCTCTTCAACCTGGTGTGTACGAACGTGCCCGGCCCGCAGATCCCGCTCTATATGGCGGGGCGCAGGGTCGAAGAGCTGTGGCCGCTCGTGCCCCTCAGTTCCGGCCTGGGCATGAACGTCTGCCTCACGAGCTATAACGCCGTGCTCTATTGGGGCATCTGCGCCGACCCGGAGCTCGTCGCAGACGTCGGTGCGGTCGCCAGGCACCTGAGCGATGCGTTCGAAGAACTGAAGTCCGTGGCCGCCACTCGCGCGCCTGCTCCCGCGGGGGCGGGCTAGGCGTCGACCGTATCTGTCAGGCCGTTGACGTCGTATGCCATCACGAGCAGGTCGCGAGTTTGCCCGTTGGCGTCCATCACCCAGTCTGCCAGCAACGCTTCTGGCCGGAAGCCCAGGCGTTCGAACGTTGCGCGTGCGCCCGGCTGGTCCAGCGTCATCTGGGCGGTCAATTTCTTGAGGCCCATCTCTCCGGCGACGTGGAAGATTTCGCCGGCGAGCACGCGCCCCACCCCCAATCCACGATAGGCGAGGCCCGTCAGCAGCCGGATTTCGCCGTGGTGCCGCATCCAGGTCGCCGCGTTGAAGTTAACGCTCGCATAGCCCGCGATCGTATCTCCATCGATAGCGAGCACGGTGAGATTGCGGCCCGCGTTCGCGTCCTCGATCCAGCCTTCGACAGCCGTCGCATCGGTGATGTTCCGCCGCAGGAAGAGCAGGTCGTCCGGCGCGAGGGCGCGAGCAAAGGCCAGCATCCGGTCGCGGTCGCCCGTCCCGAGCAAACGCAAGGTCACACTCCGCTCGCCGCCTTTCAACGGCACTGCCCGGGGGTAACGACTCGAGATTTCCTTCGGCGGAGGGTTGTGCGGGCGTGAAGCGACCATGGAAGACCTCCTGATGGCGCGGAAGCATACCGGCACGCCCTGCCGTCGTATAGCCGGCCGTCTCGCGCGAAAAGTCATGCGCCCACGAGCGAGCGAGCGCGCCTCTCTCGTCAGTTTCGGCGCCCACGCGATTGCGCGCGTCAGCAGCCGGCACGTCAACCCACGGCTGGCGCCGCCTTTCCTTGCCCGCCGTTCTGGCAGCGCGCTATTCTGTCGTTTGCGGCGCATTCGTCTAGCGGCCCAGGACACCGCCCTCTCAAGGCGGAGACCACCGGTTCGAATCCGGTATGCGCTACCAGCACTCGACCTGCGAGCGGGGCGCTGGCTCTGCTCGAATGACGTCTGCACGCGGCCGCTCCGGCGCCCGCCATGAGCGCTGCCGTCGCCACGACGCCTCCGACGTGTGCGGGGAGGTTTGCCATGCCATTCGCCGATGACGCGACCGCCTCTGCCTATCGCGCGGCATGGGAGGCGTGGACGAAACAGCTCGAACACCTCCATCGCGTGTTCCTCGATGGCGAGTCCATTCGCCCGGATCAGATAAAGGGGCTCCTCAACCGCGAAGCGCGCGCGAAGCAACACTACGATGAGTTGCGTTTGCGGCTCCTGGGCATCGAGCCAGGCGAATCATCGGGTGGCCCGGCAGATGACGGTAACCCGTTCCGATAACCAGCTCTGGCCGCCGTCGCAAGGGCCGGTAGCAAGGGGGGCGTAAAGGCTGCCGCGGGAGCCTGACGGTGTGCGCCCGTAGAATGACAACGACATGACCACGCGACACATGTTCGGCCAGCCCATGAACTCGCGCCGGATTCTCTACGGCCTCTTCGCGCTTCTCGCGCTCATCCCCATCGCGGCCTTCGCCATCGGCCCCTTCCACGGAAACAGCTTCAGCCTCGCCGGGCCTGGCGGGCCGATACTTGCCTTTTCCGCCGGCGTGCTCTCGTTCGTCTCCCCCTGCGTCCTCCCCCTCGTCCCTGTCTACATCACCCATCTCTCAGGGGCGACGGTGGAAGAGGGCCGAATTGTCGCAAACCGCCGCGTCACGTTCATGCACGCGCTCGTGTTCGTCGCCGCCTTCTCCACCGTATTCATCGTCCTTGGGACGGCGGCGGGGCTCATCGGCTCCCATTTCCTCGCCGATAACCAGCGCAACATTGGCCGCTATGCCGGCATGGTGCTCGTATTCATGGGCATCCTGCTGATCCCCGCACGCGGCCGCCGCGACCCGCTCCGTTCGGCTCTTCTCTTGCTCGCCCTCACCGCCGTCTATGTCTTTCTGGCCAAAGTGGCGAGCATCCAGCAAGACCGCGTCCGCCTCATCGAGTTGGGCGCGGTGCTTGGCGTCGTCTGGCTCCGCTTCGCCGGCTACCTGGAACTCCCTTTCCTGTCGCGCACGTTCGAAGTCAATCTCGCCAGGAACCGGCAGGTGGGATACACAAAGTCCGCGCTCGTTGGCGGGACATTCGCTCTTGGCTGGACGCCCTGCATCGGGCCCGTGCTGGGGAGCATCCTCACGCTCGCTGGCGCCGGCTCACAGGGGGACCCCTGGCGAGGTACCTACCTGTTGCTCTTCTACTCTGTCGGGCTGAGTATCCCGTTCCTCATCACCGGGTTGGCGCTCTCCGATGTGACGCCGTACTTGCGCCGGATCCAGCGCTTCACCCCCATTATCGAAGTGGGCAGCGGCCTGGTGATCGTAAGCATCGGCGTGCTGCTGGTCACAGGGCACCTCACCGGCCTGAACCAGTACTTCAATTTTGCCAATTTCAACGGCGGTCTCTGAGCACACCCATCCAGCAGCTCAGGCGTGATCGTAGCCTCGCCGTCATGCTACGCTGGGCGTTCCGGGGCGCGTTCGTCTAGAGGCCCAGGACGCCGCCCTTTCAAGGCGGAGATCGGGGGTTCGAATCCCCCACGCGCTACCACGAACCTGGCTCTCCGCGAGCAGCTCCAACCGATGACGGTGAGCGGCCTGGCTCCGAAGACCTGGCACATGGATCGGCCGTCTCCCGGCGGACCCTCCGCCGGACCGGATGGCAGGAACACACCGCAGCGTGGGACCTCGATTGCAAGTACTTCATGCCTCCGGGCCAGGGCACGCGCCTGTTCGACGCCGTGCAGACGCCGGCCCGTGAAGGCAGCGGCCTGTGTGCGATTGAACTCAACCAGACCCTCGTGCGAGCACTCATTTGTTACCGCGGTGCGGTTGCCTCAAAGCACAACCTTGATCGCCACGCCGCTGGCGGCGCCAGCGAGGACGAACCATGCGGAGTTCCACCGAAAGCGCCACAGCAGGGCGAGGGCGAGGACAGCAATGAGGGCACTTGGGACGTCGATAACGGCCGCTTTGCCCAACTGCAACGTGACGGCTGCCATCAGGCCGACCGCTGCCGCGTTCACGCCGTCCAGCGCCGTCCGCACCAGCGACGACTTTTGCGTCAGTGGCACGACACGGAGGACCACCGCGCAGAACAGGAACGATGGCAGAAAGATGGCGACCGTCGCCAGGAGAGCCCCGCCAAAACCCCCGGTGAGGTAGCCAATGAAGGTGGCTGTGGTGAACACCGGCCCCGGCGTGAACTGGCCGACCGCAACCGCATCGATGAGCTGCTGGTTCGTCAGCCAGTGGAGGCGGGTGACGAAGTCATCACGCAGAAACGCCAGCAGGACGTAGCCGCTACCGTAGAGCAGCGCGCCAATCTTGAAAAACGTCAGAAAGAGCGTGAGCGGACTGTACGCCGAAGGTGTGTGACTCGCCGTCGCCCCCGCAGCCCCGATCGCCATCGTGCCAGCAAGGAGACGTTGCTTGGCGGGAATGTTCGCGACGCGCTGCCACAGGCTATCGGACGTGAAGGCTGCCAATGGCAGCAGGCCCGCCCCGGCTGCCCGGAAGTCGCGAAATAGCCGTGCCCCACCTTGCCATGCGATTAGCACGGCTGCACCACCAAAGAGAAGGGGAAGCGGGTTCACCCCCAGGAGGAGCAAGACCCCCGCCCCGATCGCGACGACCGCGTGCGGTGAGCCTTTGACCGCGGTGCGTCGTAGTCCCCAGAGTGCCAGCGCGATGATGGCGATGATGACCGGCTTCACTCCGTAGAGCAGGTCCTTCGATATCGGCAGCGTCCCAAAGCGGACGTAGGCCCACGCAAACGCCAATACCAGCACCATCGCCGGCAGGATGAAGAGCGCCCCGGCCAGGATGAGCGCTCGCCACCCGGCGCGCCGGTAACCGAGCAGGATAGCCAGTTCCGTGCTGCTCGGGCCGGGGATGAGGTTCGCCGCACCGAAGAGGTCGAGGAATTCCTGCTCGGAGAGCCAGCGCCGGCGCTCCACCATCTCCCGGCGCATCATGGCGACATGGGCAGCGGGCCCCCCGAAGGCCGTGCACCCGAGCCTCAGGAAGACGCCCGCCACTTCGCTAAGCGAGCCCGCTGACGTCCCCCCCGCCACCTCACTCATCGGCGTTGCCCGGAGATCCGGCCCCTGCCGGCAACGGCGGTCGTCTTTGCTGCCATGGGGCAACACTACGCGAAGGGCGCCTTGCAGGGTGGGAGTCCCCGGTTGCCGATCCGCCGATGAACCTGCGTCCGCGCATCTCCAGGACCCTGCGATGTGCGGAGACGGCTCTGGAATGGCATCAGGGGTCTCCGGTGCTCCCAAAAGAAACAGGACACAATTGGCTCGTTATCATATATACTCCCACTCAGCCCCTCGGCCCCGGCCCGGACGCTGTCCAGCTCGAGGGTAAATCGCCGAGCCGGGACGGGTCCGTCCTGGCCGGCAAAAAACGCGCTGACCACGCGGCCAGCGGGATTGGAGGTAACACGAAAAGGCGTATCACAATCTGCTTCCACCCATGCCTCTGATTCCTTGAAAGGAGCTCTCCGTGACAACCATGATGTATGTCGGGACGCACGGTCCCGACGACCCCACTCGCGCCACCTTCCCGTTCCACTTTGCCAGCGGCGCCCTTGATGCTGGCTTCAACGCGAAAGTCCTGCTCGTCGGCGATGGTGCACTCCTCATGAAGGAAAGCATCGCCCGCGAAGTCCATGGCGTGGCGGTACCGGTGCTCGCTGACGTCATGAAGGCCGTCGCCAGCCGCGGCGGCGAGATCTTTGTCTGAGGGGCTTGCGCGGTCGCCCGTGGGGTGACCGAAGACGAACTGAAGCCCTTCAACGCATCCTTTGGCAGCCCGAAGGCAGCGGCCGAACTGATGGCCGCCGCCGACCGCGTAGCGACGTTCTAAGGATCGACCATGAGTACACCAGCACCGGGTACCTCACGCGTCGACCGGACGGAACTCAGGAGGCGCGTTTCCGAAAAGTATCGCGACGTCGCCCTGAATCCCGAACTCGGCTTCCACTTCCACACCGGCGCACCGCTCGCGCAGATGCTCGGCTACCCGGACGGCATCATCTCGCGCCTGCCCCCCGCCTCGGTGGAATCCTTTGCGGGCACGGGGAACCCGTTCCTCTTCGGCGACCTCCAGCCCGGCGAGACGGTGGTCGATGTCGGCTGCGGGGCCGGCCTCGATAGTCTCATAGCCGCAACCCAGGTTGGTCCCCGTGGGACCGTCATCGCCATCGACATGACGGCTGAGATGCGCGCCAAGGCAGCACGCGCGGCCAGTGAGGCGGGCCTGAAAAACATCGATATACGCGAGGGATTCGCCGAGCGTCTCCCTGTCCCGGAAGCCACCGCCGACGTCGTTATCAGCAACGGCGTCATCAACCTTTGCCCCGACAAGCTCGCCGTCTTTCGCGAGCTCTTTCGAGTGCTCAAACCCGGCGGCCGCATCCAGGTCGGCGACATTCTTGTCCACAAGGAGGTCCCACAGGATGCAAAGGACGACATTGAACTCTGGAGTGGCTGAATTGCCGGAGCTCTGCTCGAAGCAGAGTGGCGCCAGGTCCTGGCGCTAACCGGTTTCAGGGACGTGCTGATGTCGCACGAAGTCGATGTGTTCAGCGGAAGCAAACATGAATCCGACGCGAAGGAATTCGACACACGGGGAGTGACTGTTTTCGCGACCAAACCCGCGTAACCACGCCGTCGCAGTAGGGGGCCTTTGCCCCGCGCTCACTCGAGCGAAGCGAAGAACCGGTCGAGCGCGCCCAGCACGTCCGCCCGCCGTTCGAGATGGACCCAGTGGCCGCTCTCGATCACTTTGGTGCGCGTGCCGGGAGCGAACTCCTCGAGCTTCGAATAGTAGTCCGGCTGCGGCTGCGAATCGAGTGAAAGCGATGGCTGGTTGCCCAGGGCTGCCATCAGGGCGTCGCTGCGTTCGCCCAACTCGGAGAGCGTGAACTCGAAGAGCGGCGCCCACAGCGCTTGCCCGACTTCCACCGGGGTCGCCTCCATCGTACGCAGCACCAGGTCGCGGTCTGCTTGCGGCATGGCGGAGCTGATCATCGAAGCGAAGAGCTGCTTGCGGAACGCCATGTGCGTTTCGGGGGAGCGGATCACGCCCGCGAGGCTGCGCATCTGGCCCCCGAACCCGCGCAGGTCGAGCACCTGGTCCTCGACGACTACGCCACGCGCGAATCGCGGGAATCGGCGCGAAATATCGGCCGCCAGGTAGCCCCCAAAGCTGTGGCCGATAACGACTGGCCGCAGCACGCCGAGTGACTCGCAGAGCGCTGCAACGTCGTTCGAAAGCGCCTCGGCGGAGTAGCAGTAGTCGCGCGGGAGCCCCGACTGGCCGTGTCCACGCATGTCCGGGGCGATGCAACGGAAACGCCCACGCAACGCAGGGGTCAGGCCGCTCCAACCGCCTGAACTATCGCACCAGCCGTGAAGGAACACCACCGCAGGCAGGTCTCCGCCAGTGTCCTCGTAGTGCAGAGTGACCGTGGGTCGTTCGAACGCTGGCATCTGCTTCCTCCCTGGCGCGATCACAGCGCACGAGTTCGCGATCGGTAGCCACCCACGCCCAATATACGCGAATCGCTCCCGCAGACAGCAAACCCCTCTCGTCTCTCGTCTCTCGTCTCTCGTCTCTCGTCTCTCGTCTCTCGTCCCTGTACCCTACAGCCATGTCCGAGCCAAACTGCCACTACTGTGATCGGCCAGCCGAGGAGGAATGCCCAACCTGCGGCCGCCTCTACTGCTCGGAACACGGGGACGACGTCTGCCTGCGCTGCATGGCCCCCGAATCGGCAGCGCCCGGCTCGCTTGTCTACCGGGGGTCGGTTCTGGCTCTCCTCGTCGCTGTGGCCGTCGCGATCTTCCTGATCGTCCGGCCGCCGCAGAGCCCAAGCACGAGCGACACCGTTCGGACGATCGCCACCGCCACTCCCGCTACTGGTGCGACCGCCACGCCGACACCCCCGGGAACTCCTGCACCCGCAGGCACGACCAGCGGAGCCGCGCCCTCCGCTTCCGCGCAGCCATCGGCATCCGCTTCGGCGAATGCCACCGGGTCCACGACCCCGGCGCCAAAGACCTATACCGTCAGCGCGGGAGACACACTTTCTGGAATCGCCGCCGCGCATGCGACGACCGTTGATGCAATCGTGGCACTGAACCCAGGAGTCACCGCAACCGGGCCGCTCGCCATCGGCACTGTGCTGAAGATGCCGTGAACTGGAAAGACGACCCGGAAATCCAGGCAGAGATCCAGCGTCGCGGCGCCCGTGGTTCGCTGGTCCGTACCGTTGTGATCTGGATGCCGCTCTTCCTCGCCTGTGCACTGGCCACACTGTTCTTCCTTGCCGACACAGCGACGGGCGGGAGCCACGGCGGGACGTGGGTGCTCGTGATGGTTCTCGGCGTCCTTTCCGTGCTCTTCGGCTTCCAGGGGATCCAGGCGGCTCTCGACCTGCGCACCGCCCCCCGTGAAGAGTCGGGCTTCGTCGAACGCCGTTGGGCGCGTCGCGATTCCCTGGTGATGCAAACCCAATACATGCGCCTTGGCAGGAACATCCTGCGGGGTGAGGCGGGCCTGCTCGAACACATCTCCGAAGGCGACTACGTGACCGTGAGCTTCTACCCTCATTCGGCAGTCATCGTCTGGGTGGCGAAGGAGCAGCCGCCAGAGGGTCTCGCGCCTCCCGCAACTCGCAAGCGCCGCTGACGGCACTCCGGCGGGTACTACATGGCCCCTTTTCGGCCCGGAACCTGTAGAATCCGCCGTCATGGCTGCCCACTCCGAACGTCTCGCCGCCTACACCATGCGCGAGCTCCCGGATGATGACCGCCCCCGCGAGCGGCTGCTCGCCCACGGGGCAGAAGTCCTGAGCGATGCCGAGCTCGTCGCGATCCTGCTCCGCTCCGGTCCTTCCGGCGAAAATGTTGTGGAGATGGCGCGGAGGCTCATCAACGAGTCGGGGGGCATCGCCGGCCTCGCCCGTGCCGACCTGAAAGCACTCCAACGCGTGCGCGGCCTCGGCCCCGCCAAAGCGGCCGAACTCGCCGCCGCCATCGAGCTCGGACGCCGGGTGCAGCAGGTTGACCCAGACTCGCGCCCCATGCTCGGCACCCCGGAAGCGGTCTCATCGCTCCTCGGGCCACGGCTCACCGGTAAGACAAAAGAGCACTTTTTTGCCATCTGTGTGGATACGCGCTCACGCCTCCTGGGCTCTTTGACGCCCCTCCTGCGGGGCACCGTCAACGCCGTCAGCGTCCGCCCCGCAGAGGCCTTTCGCGAAGCGATCGTCATCGAAGCGCCGTCCGTCGTCCTCGTCCACAATCACCCCTCCGGGGACCCCCGCCCCAGTGCCCCTGACCTGACCGTCACCAAACTCCTCTATGCAGCCGGGCAACTGCTGGATATCGAAGTCCTGGACCACGTCATCATCGGCCAGAACTCATTCTTCAGTTTTCAGAAGGAGGGCATCTCGTTCGGCCGCGACGCCTCCCCCTGACGCGCGGTTCCAGCCGGCGCGATTCCTTTCCAATTCTTCTGCCTCCAATGAACGTGTCGCCCGAACCTGCTAACGTGTCCTGCGATGAAGCACCTTCGCCTCCGCACGGCGTCCTTCTTCGTGCTGATCACTGTCGCCGTCCTGCTCTCGGCGGGTGGTGGTCGCGGGGTGGCAGCGGCAAGTGTGCAGGCCAGCAACCTGAGCTGGCAAAACTGCACGCCCGCGGGATATCAGTGCGCTACCCTCGATGTCCCGCTCGACTACGCCGACGCTTCAAAGGGCACTATCCGCCTCGCGTTGACGCGGTTGCCTGCCACCAGCCCTTCGCAGCGTATCGGTTCCCTGCTCGCCAATCCCGGCGGCCCCGGCGCCTCCGCGATCGACTTTCTCCACAACTGGGCGCCTGGCCTCGCGCCCGAGATTCGCAGCCACTTCGACCTCGTCGCGTTCGACCCCCGCGGGGTCGGCCAGAGCTCCCCGATCGTCTGCCACTCAACCATCCAGGCCCTTGTCGCCGTCAACCCATCGCCGAGCACTGCTGCAGGCTGGGCGGCCGCCGATGCTGCCGCCAAGACCTTTGCCGATGGTTGCGCCGCCAAGTACGGCAACATCCTCCCCTATCTCGGGACCAAGAACGTCGCCCGCGACATGGAGAGCGTGCGCGTGGCACTGGGCGACCCAAAGCTCACGTACCTTGGCTATTCCTACGGCACGGCGATTGGCGCCGTTTACGCAGACATGTATCCCACCCACGTTCGTGCCATGGTGCTCGACGGCGCCGTCGACCTCGCACAGACCTTCGAACAGATCAACCAGACGCAGATGATCGGCTTCGAGCGCGCCTTTAACGCCTATATCGCCAACTGCCGCGCCACGCGCTGCATGGGCAGCCTCGACCCCCAGACGACGATCGAGGGGCTCATCGCGCAGGTCACGAAGCAGCCCCTCCCCGCGCCCCAGGCCGACCGCCCCGCCGGCCCGGGGGAGGTGCTCACCGGCATCATTTTCTGCATGTACAGCCAGCAGGAATGGTCCCAGCTCACACTCGCCACCCGGCTCGCCATGCAGGGAGACGGCAGCGGCTTCGTCGAGCTCACCGACGCCTATCTTGAACGCAACCCGGACGGCTCCTACCCGAACCTGCTCGAAGCCAACGCAGCCGTCAACTACGTCGATGAAAGCTGCCCCAAGGACCCGAGCGTCTACCCCGCGATGGGCGAGCGCTTCGCGAAGGTCGCCCCGCACTTCGGCGAGTCCGCAGCCACTTCCGGCGTGATGTGTGCCTATTGGCCCGTGACGCCTGACCCGCCTGCCGTCCCGAAGGCCCATGGCGCTCCCGCCATCGTCGTGATCGCCACCACCAACGACCCGGCGACGCCTTACGAATGGGGCCTCGCGATGAGCAAGCAACTCGAATCGGGCCGCCTCATCATCCACCGCGGCCAGGGCCATACCGTTTATGCCTCGGGCGATGCGTGTGTCGATAACGCGGTCAATGCCTACCTCATCAACCTCACGGTCCCCCCGGTTGGCCTGACGTGCGGAAATGGCCCACCCCCGCCGGAGGCCGGCTCAACCGGCGCTGCGACACCCGGCGCCACCTCGTCGGCCGTAGCTTCGCCGTCGCCCTCGGTTACCGCGACGGTGGTTCCGAGTGCAACTGCACCGCTGCCCCCGAGCACCGGCTCCGCTTCAGGCGCGCGCAGTAGTGGCGCGACCAACGTCGCGATCATCGCCGGTGGCTTCGTCGTGCTGGCGCTCCTCGTTGCCGGCACGGTTGTGTTCCTCCAGCGGCGACAGTAACAGGTGGCCCACCGGCTCATCGCTATCGACCTCGATGGCACGCTCCTCAACTCTGCCGGCCGGCTGTCGCAGCGGACGGCGGACGTCTTACGGAAGCTCGCTCGCAGCGGCGTAGTGATCGCCCCGGCGACTGCGCGGTGGTATCAGGCCGCGGTCCAGCCGTTCGCGCCCCTCGGCCTGTCCACGCCTGCAATCTCCGCCGGCGGCGCCGACGTCCGCGCGCAGGACGGCCGCGTGGTGCTGCAAACTCCGCTGCCCCCCGCCTTCGCGGCCTTCATCGCAGATCTTGCCGATCGCGCGGGATGGACCGCGACGCTCTCGACACCGTCGGGGGCGTTCCGCCGCTCCAACGAGCTCCCGCCGTGGGCGGCACACGCGCCCGGATGGCTCAAGCCTGTCACCACCCTTGCTGGCGCGGACCTCGATGAGCTGCTCTCTGTCCTTGTCGAGCTCGGCGATTCCAGTGATGAGCTCGCTGGCCTCTCAGCGTGGGACGAGCAAATCGCTGTCCGCAGCGCCCGTGCGTTCAACGGCAATCAGCTCGTTAACGTGACCGCTCGCGCTGCCGACAAGGGCGCCGGGCTTCGCGCTCTCTGCGCCGCCCTGGATATCCGGTTGCAGGACACCGTTGCCATTGGCGATGACGAGGTTGACCTGCCAATGTTCGAGGCGGCCGGCCTTTCCATCGCCATGGGTAACGCCGGCGCAACGGTGCGCGCCGCCGCCGATATGGTCACGGGCAGCGCCGACGAGGACGGAGTCGCCACCGCCCTGCTGGGACTTTGAGACGCGTCCCTTCAACAGGCGCAGCGCGCACCAGCAACGGCGCCCCGCATACAATGAACACCATGCTCGACGGCGACTCCCGCCTGCTCATCACATCAGAAGAGCTCGAATCGCTTGCTTCGGAATGGGAGGTCCTGCACGCACATGTGCCCGGACGCCTGCCGTTCACCCATCCCGCGTGGCATCGGATCTGGTTGCGTCATTTTGGGGCCAGCTCCACCCCGGTCTTTCTCTCCCTGCGCGATGGTGAGCAGTTGGTGGGCGTGATGGCACTCGATATGGGGGTCGGCCACGCCCGCCAGCTCGGCGACCCCAACGTCTGCGACTACGCGGGCCTCCTCTCCCTCCCGGGCTACGAAGAGCCCTGCGCCGAAGGCGTTCTCGAATGGCTCGTGGAGGACTTGACTCCTGCACTCGACCTCTGGGGCGTCCCCGCCGATATGCCCCAGCGTGCCGCCTTCGTGACTGCTGCCGAGCGTTGGGGGTGGTCATCGGGCGAAGCGCCGGAAGCCGTCTGCCCGGTCGCGACGCTAGCCAGCACCTGGGATGAATTCCTCGCTGCGCTCCCGAAGCATGACCGGCACGAACTGCGCCGGAAGCTGCGTCACCTGGACGCTGCCGGCGCTGTCTCGTTCGAAAGCGTGACCGCGCCGGACGCCGTCGCCGCCGGCATGGATCGTTTCCTCGAACTGATGCACCTCAGCCGCAACGATAAGGACGAGTTCCTCACCCCCGCGATGGAAGCGTTCTTTCGCGACGTCGCGACCACCTTTGCGGGGCTCGGCATGATTCGGCTCTCTTCACTCAGGCTCGATGGCCACACGGTGGCTACACTGCTCAGCTTCGAGAACGAGTCGACAGAGTTTCTCTACAACAGCGGCTACGACCCTCTTCATGGCCACCTCGCCGTGGGCCTGCTCTCCAAGGCCCACGCTATTCGTGACGCCATCACTCGCGGCAAGCAGCGCTTCGACTTCTTGCGCGGCGAAGAGCACTATAAGCGCCAGCTCGGCGGCGTCCCGCGCGAAGTATTGCAAATGCACCTGCGCCAGAAGTAGCGATTGGCAGCCTCCGCGAGCGGGGTAACCTCGTTCGGATTGGAAGGAAGAGATGGAACCGTGGTGGCGTCCAATCTGGCGGTTTGTCGTGTGGCTCGTCCTGCTTCAAGCAGCCGTCTGCGCCGTCGCTGGCGCACTGGCAATCTGGCGCGGGTGGGCCATGGAGGGACTGGCTGTGGCCATCGCGGTTGGTGGGCTCGCCGTCGGCACGGCCGGCACCATCCCACTCTTCTTCCGCACGCCATCGATTCGCGCGCTCGGCTCACGATCGGGTGGAGCGTTCCAACCGCTGGACATCGCGGCCCAGCAAGCTGCCGAGATGCTCCCTGGCGGCCTCAACACGCTCATCGAGGATGACCGCGAGCGGTCGGTGGCAGCGGTACCATCGGGCATGGTTAGTATCGCTGTGGCGGCTCTGTCCCTGGTCCTGGCCTACCTCGTGAGCCTTTTCTGAGCGCCGCTTCTACCCGATAACCGCCTCCACTTCAATTTCCACGAGGTGCTCCGGCGATATCAGCGCTGCCACCTGCACCATCGTCGCCGCCGGCCGGATGTCGCCGAATACTGCCCCGTGTGCACGCCCATACTCCTCCCAGCGAGAGATGTCGGTGACGAACATGCGCGTCCGCACAACGTCTGCGAGCGTCGCACCGGCCTCCGTGAGCGCCCGCTCGACAATCTCGAAGCAGCGCAGCACTTGCGCGGCCGGGTCTCCGGCGCCGTGTACGGTGCCATCGGGGTTCGTCGCGGTGGTGCCCGCGACGAACACGTGATCGCCAACGCGGATGGCCCGCGAATACCCGATAACTGCCTCCCATGGCCCGCCGGACGAGATCTTCTGCCGGGTCACGCTGGCTCCCCGCCTTCGTCTTCCACCGTTTGTGCCGCCTCCCAGAGGGCTCGCTGGGCGTCAGCACGCCGGGGCACTCCGATCCCGAGGTGCCGGTATGCCGCTGGCGTTGCCACTCGCCCGCGCGGAGTCCGCTGAAGAAAGCCACACTGCAGCAGGAACGGCTCGTACACGTCCATGATGGTGTCGGACTCCTCGCTGATCGACGCCGCAATCGTCTCCAGGCCGACAGGGCCCCCGCCAAACTTGTCGATGATAGCGCGGAGCACGCTGCGGTCGGTGTCGTCGAGTCCCAGGTCGTCAATATCGAGCAGCACCAGCGCTGCTCGCGCCGACTCCAGCGTGATCGTGCCGGAACCGCGCACCTCGGCGTAATCGCGCACCCGCCGGAGGATGCGGTTCGCGATGCGGGGAGTTCCCCGGGACCGGCGCGCCACCTCGAAGGCCGCGTCATCTGGGAGCGGGACGCCAAGGATTGTGGCGGAGCGCTTGACGATCGTCGTGAGCGTGTCAGCGTCGTAAAAATCAAGGCGGTAGACGGAGCCAAAGCGGTCGCGCAGCGGTGCACTCACCATGGCGTAGCGCGTGGTCGCCCCGATGAGCGTGAACTTCGGCATTGCCAGGCGCACCGAACGGGCGCCCGGCCCTTTCCCGATCATCAGGTCCAGGGCATAGTCTTCCATCGCCGGGTAAAGGATCTCCTCGACTGCGCGCGAAAGCCGGTGGACTTCGTCGATGAAGAGGATGTCGTGCTCTTTGAGGTTCGTGAGGATGGCCGCGAGGTCGCCCGGCCGCTCGATTGCGGGGCCGCTCGTCGTGCGGATGGCCACGCCCATCTCATGCGCCAGGATGTTCGCGAGCGTGGTCTTGCCGAGGCCGGGAGGGCCGTAGAGCAGTTGGTGATCAAGGGCGTCGCCCCGTTGCCTCGCCGCTTCAATGGCGATCGATAGGTTCTGGCGCACCCGTGCCTGCCCGGGAAAGTCATCCAGCGCTTGCGGGCGCAGGGATCTCTCCATTTCGGCGTCATCAACGCTGACCGTGGGGGCGACGATGCGCTCTTCAGGCGGCATCGTTCGAGTATACCGGACGCATGTTCTGAAGGCTCCGCGCCCCGGTCCGTCCGCGCTGGAGGTGGCCCTGCGGGCAGCACTGGCGCTTGCGCAAAGGGAGCCAAGCGCTCGGCCACCGAACGTCCACGCGACGGCTGCGACTTTTTGCAGTGCGTTTACGCAGATTCCGGCAGCGTTTCATATCTCCGCGCTACGCTGCTCAGCGAAGGAGGTGGGTGATGGCACAGTCTCTCCCCCCGGGTGTCGCTTCGCATCTGCGTACCAGCAGGTACGTGCAGCGGGAACGGCCCGCAGCCAGCATCCCCTCCCGCATCCGCACGCTGCGCCCTGCGTGCGAACCAGTGTCCCGGCCGATGTCTGTCTCCCCCACCATCGGCCTCATCCTTGCCCTCCGGGGCCCATGGGTCTGAGGGGCCCCGGATCCCCTCCCGCTCGGCATCGACACTCTCTCCTACCTCTCCAGTCCCCGTCGAAGCCCGCAAAACTGAAAAGCCCGCTTTGGCCAGCGGGCTTTTCGCTTGTCGTGAAAGTGGCCGGCCCCGGCCGCCCCGCAGGTAGGCTATGCGGGGACTGGCACGCCGAGCCGCACGGTGGGTACGGGCGCGGTGGCAAAGAACTCCGCGATCGCTCCCCCTTGCAGGAGGCT
>Ga0307373_10002158_pt1 | contig 35794 bp, 37 predicted proteins | sample OX2MG_FD_202534 | JGI IMG/M metagenome (GOLD analysis project Ga0307373, IMG submission 202534) | Soil microbial communities from Risofladan, Vaasa, Finland - OX-2 | ecosystem: Environmental > Terrestrial > Soil > Coastal area > Acid sulfate soil | place: Finland: Risofladan, Vaasa | collected...
GTCGACGTCCAAATCGCCGATTTCATCAAGGAAGATCGTTCCCCCGTCGGCCTGCTCGAACCGTCCGATGCGACGCGCCACGGCGCCGGTGAAGGCCCCGCGTTCGTGACCAAACAATTCGCTTTCCAGAAGCGTGGGGCTGAGCGCGGCGCAGTTCACTTTGACGTAGGCGTTTCCCGCGCGGCCGGAACTGGCGTGGACCGAACAAGGCGTCGGCTACCGCCTGGCGGATGAGTGAGTCCTTAATCCGGCGCGGCCAGCGTCGTGCGCGGCAACCACTTCCGACAACGCCGGCCTAGAATGCGCGCGAGCTTTCGTGGTTCCACGTCGAGCACGCCTAAGAGCCGGATCAAGGCCCAGGCCGAGCCGAGCGTGATCTTGGGCAGGGCGCAAATGTAACGACTCTCGTAACGGGGACGAAAACGGCTCTTGAAGTGGTACAGCCCGGCTGCGTCAAACAGGAAATTGAAGTACCGGCTCCCCAACGCGATGCCGCGGCGCGCCAGCGCGCTGTCGCCCAGCCGCGGCCCGCCCGCCCGCAAGCCCGGTAGAAGACAGAGCGAAACCGCCTCGACTCCTTCACTGGCAAGCTGCCGCATCGCCTGGTGCATCAGAAAGGTCATGGTGCCGCGCACGGCGTCGGGCCGATGACGGTAAAGCTCGAACGACCAAAGTCTGCGGTCGGCGCCGGGATTGGCCACCAGGAAGCCTTCGACGCGGTTAGCGGCTGGAGCGCTGCGGGCGACGAAGATTCGTTTGCGCCCCAGTCGATCGGGATCGAACGCGCCGTCAAGGAACCGCAACTCCCGCGATTGCGGCTTGGCCGCCAACAGTGCGGCCGACATCTCGTCGAATTCCGCCAACATCGCACTCCAGTCGTCGGCGAAGAGCTCGTCTTTCTTGACTTCGGAAAACTCCACTCCCTGGCGAATGCAGTAATTCGATTGCCGCCGTACCCATTCGAAGGCTTTTCCGTCCCATGTTCGCTCCGGCAGGTCGACGATCGCTTCTTCGCCCCACTTGGTCACCTGGAACCCATAGTCGCGAAACAACGGCAGGTCGTCGTCGGTGATGTTGTAGAAGGAGAGGTATTGCCCGCGCCGCGCGGCGTGCTCGACGAGCTCCGCCAAGAGCGCGCTTTTGCACTCCTCCGGCGCCAAGAGTCCGCCGCCGATCTTGAGGTACTTGCCAACTCGGACCAATCCCACGGCGCCTTGGCCGTTTCGCGACCAGAAGCACTCGCGGTCGGGTTCATTGACCAGGTACGAATCGTAGCTGCGCCCGTAGCGGTACGCGTATTCCTCGAGCACCTCGGCCGCGGTCGGGGGTGGGATGTAGGTGTCATTTACGTTGAATAGCGTCCTTGCTGTATCGATCATCGCTGTAGCAACCGGGGAGAATCAACGTGGAAGTTCGCAATTCGACCGTGATTGTATGGAAATCGACGTTTTCGGCGATGCCAGTTTGCCCCGTCCCCACCCCATTGTGGCATTCCTGTTGAAGAAGCGCCACAAGCGGCGTAGAATACACTTTGGAGGAATCACCATGATTCAGCTTACGATCGCTGAAGCCCGGTCGCGTTTGCCGGAGCTGCTATCCGCCGCAGAAGCGGGTCAACTGGTGACCATCCGGGGCGCGAATGGCCAAACATTCCGGGCTTACGCCGCAGCAGGCCGGGCATGTCATTAGTCCCTCCTGGCCCGGATTTCCCAAGGCCGGGAGTTGCGAGGGCCTGTTCGTCGTGCCTGACGATTTCAAAGAACCGTTGGAGGAGCTGCGCGAGTACATGGAATGAAATTACTGCTCGATACTTGTGTCTCGAAATCGCCCACATTGAGCCCCTGACCACCTTGCCGCTCCACCACAAGGATCCGTTCGATCGACTGGTCGCTGCCACGGCCCTAGTAGAGGGGCTAACGCTCGTTTCCGCCGACTCGGCATTTGACGCTTACGACGTCAAACGTCTTTGGTCCGGAGTGCTGCTGGCGGCCGACGCCGCCTGGATTTCCGCGCCGGCCGCCGCCGCCGACGACGGCCTGGGGGACGGCGGCGGGTCGGAGCATCCGAGGAGCCGGGTGGCCTGGTTCATCGAATCGTCGGCCGTATCACAGGCCCCGATGCTCGCCGCGCGCAGCAGAGTCTGGGTGGTTCACCACACTTGCAACTGACGTGCCGCGCGGATTGAACCTAAACCATTGCGCTTCTGGCGGTTCCGCTGTCCCGCTGTTCGATCGGCCGCGTATCGGCGCGGCATCTCAACGGCAGTGATTGCAACCATTGCAGCACTGGTGGTGCTTGTGCAGCGCCGCGAGAAGGCCGTTACGCGTGGTCTTGCAGCACTCGGGGCAGCCGTTCTTCTCGGGCTCGGGCTGCTTGCAGCAACTCGGTTTGTCGCAACCGGCTGGCTTGCATTTCTTGTGAGTCTTGAACATCTGCGAGAAAGGACCAGTTCGCTTATGCTTATGCTTGCAGCATTTGGCATCGTCGCTCTTCTCGCCGCAAGCCGGCTCCTTCTCCTCGCAGGTCGGCTCTTCGCAAGTCGGCTCTTCGGCCTGCTTGCAGCAGCTCGTCTCGTCGGAATCCGCCGGTTTGCAACAATTCGGTTCAGAGCAGGAGTTTCCGCAATATTTAATCTCGCTGCCACGTATCCGATTGGACAAGTCCAGCCCCATGCTCTGGCTACAGAGACCCAGGCTGACAACGAGCGATCCGACAAACATGCTCCATTTCATCTCGATCAACTCCTTATCTATTTGGGGAACTAGGGTGGCGCGGCGCTCGGCGACCAGGGGCGGGCTTTTTCGACGCCGTTCAAATTTGGCGCTAGGGGTCCTGGTGCTCCACTTGCGTGCCGCGGTCAACCGGCGGTTTTCATCAAGGGATAAACTCCGTATCGGCTTGCCCGCGCATTCGCCTTGAGCGATGGAATCAGTTTTAGCCACATGCTTACGGCGCCTCGTGCGGCGACTTTTCCGGCCCCGTAAGTTGGCATAACTTTGACGGCCGTGACCGCTTCCAACCGAATTCGAGCTAAGATCTCTTCATACCCCACTCGCAACTGCGGTGAACCTGGGCCAATACATGATCACGCAGACGCCGATCAATGCGATTGCCCCACCGATCACGTCAGGCCAGTCAGGGCGGTTGCCGTCGAGACACCAACCCCAGAGGAGCGAGAGCACGATGAAGAAGCCGCCGTATACGGCATAGACGCGACCAAAGTGGCTGGCTTGCAGGGTCGGGATGATCCCGTAAAGAACCAGAACGACGGCCCCAAGCAGCCCCCACCATGTCGGTCGGCCATCGCGCAGCCACTTCCACATCAGCCAGCCGCCACCAATTTCACAGACCCCCGCTGCGACGAACAGGCTGAGCGAGCGAAGTGACTCGAACGTGGCGTTCATGGTGAATGGTCCCCGTGGGTGGTTGCGAAAAACTTTCATCCTGCGGAAGCGTACCAAACGACAAACGCCACTGGAAGCAAGAAAACACCAGGCCCGGCTGGACGACGCGTGACGCCTGTCGGGGCCATGGGGCCGTCCGTCCGGCTCGGCGGGGAGCCGGAGAACTACAACACATCGATCGGATGCGAACAAGATTCACAAGGGCAAGATGGGCGAGCAACGCACGACGGAGCGAAGACGTCCCGCCGTGCATTGACCCGAGTGCCTTCGGCTTCAAAATGCCAGCGCCCAAAGGATGTAACCCGAAATGCTGGTCAAGCCCATGGCAGCAATGAGATCGGACACGACGTGCGAGGCTATGCGAGCTTCCCTTTCGTCGAGGAATGCTTTCCGGCCGGTGCGTCCGCCACGAGCGGAGACGCCTGTCGATTCGCGGCACCAAAGCCGCCTCCAGGCGACGGCGAAGTGCCGTTTCGATTGCCGCAGGAAAAGGACCGTCAAGGTCGCCATCATGCCGATCATGGCCACGCATCCGGCGAGCATCAACACGCCTAGCAGGGCGAGACAGATCATCGTGACCAGTTCCATATTCGCACCCTCCCTTCACGGTTGCGCCGCTCGAAGCGATTCGGCCAACCTTTTGCGGCTGTCAGTCATTGGAATCTACATGAAAGCAATGCCCGTGCCGCATGCGAAAAGATCGCACAAGGCGAATTGCCCAAATGATTTGCGCCCAAGAGCCAGAGACAAGGCATCCCAAAGTAGATTGCAACTTGCACGATTAGCTTACGAAAAGGAGATATTTCGCAACGCTCGCGAGGGCCATCGGTTGCCAGCGCCGGAGAAGGCTTAAAACGCCATGTCGGGCAGGTTCAACCGAAGCCACTGCTCAGCCGAATCGGCGGCACGATCACTGAGAATCCTGGAGGAGATTGCATTTTGCAACGGTGAAACCCGACGATCGTGTGAATTACATGGGGAACGCGATGGGAACGCGCCTTGGTGACGGCCACGGCGGCGACGGTGAATTGGTTTATGTTTATCGCCGACTTGGCACGGCACGTGCAACTCGTACCGCATGGCGGGTGGCATCCAATCGAATTGATTCCGGTCAACCGAGAGAGCAGACCATGATTGACGTCGCCTTCGTTTTATTTACGATCGTTTTCTTCGTCGTCTCGCTGGCGTACGTTCGCGGCTGCGACCGGCTTTGAAAGAGGAAATCCCCGTGGATATCGAATACGTCCTTGGCATGGTTCTTTCCCTGGTGCTGATCGGGTACCTGGTCTTCGCCTTGCTGCGTCCGGAGCGGTTTTAGCTGAAGCTCGAAGGAAACTCGCATGACCACCAACGGCTGGTTGCAAATACTCGTTTACTCGCTGGCGATCCTGGCCCTCACCAGGCCGATCGGAATATTCATGTTCCGGGTGTTCGAGGGTCCGCGGCGACCGCTCGAACGTTGGTTCGGTCCTCTCGAACGGGTCATGTACCGCCTTTCGGGCGTCGACCCCACCAAGGAGCAGTCGTGTGGACAGTATGCCGCCGCGTTGCTCTGGTTCAGCTTGTTGGGCGTCGTCGTGACGTACGGCATCCAGCGCATGCAGCATGTGCTGCCGCTGAACCCCGAAAAGCTGCCGCCGGTGAGCGAACACTTGTCGTTCAACACGGCGGCCAGCTTCACGACCAACACGAACTGGCAATCGTATACCGGCGAGGCGACCATGAGCTATCTGACCCAGATGGCCGGCCTGGCGTGGCACAACTTCACGTCCGCGGCGGCGGGTATCGGCGTGGCCTTGGTCATTGCCCGTGGTCTCACGCGCCGCTTGACTCCCGACCAGCCCAGGACCGTCGGCAATTTTTGGGTCGATATCGTGCGGGCGATCGTCTACCTGCTCATTCCCATCTGCCTGGTATTTGCCCTGGTGCTGGTGGCCCAGGGATTGATCCAGAATTTCTCGCCCTACATCAAGGCGACCACGTTGGAGGGGGTCGAACAGACGCTCCCCATGGGTCCCGTGGCTTCCCAGGAAGCCATCAAGGAGCTGGGAACCAACGGCGGTGGGTTCTTCAATGCCAATAGCGCCCACCCTTTCGAAAGCTCGACGCCGTTGACCAATCTAATTGAGATGCTCCTGATCTTCGTCATCCCCGCCGGCCTGACCTATACCTATGGCCGCATGGCGGGCGACCAGAGGCAGGGCTGGGCGATTTTCGCCGCGATGGCGGCGCTCTACGTGGCCGGCGTCGGCGTGGCTTATTGGGCCGAGGCGGGAGGCAACCCCGTCGTCGCGAGGTTCGACGTCGACCAGGGGCTCGGCAACATGGAAGGCAAGGAGGTCCGTTTTGGCGTGGCCAACTCGGCACTCTTCGCCACGATCACCACCGATGCCTCCTGTGGCGCGGTGATCGCCATGCACGACAGTTTCACTCCGCTGGGCGGCCTGGTGCCGCTGGTGAATATACAGTTGGGCGAGGTGATCTTCGGCGGCGTCGGCGCGGGACTCTATGGCATGCTCGTCTTCGTATTACTTTCCGTCTTCATCGCCGGTCTCATGGTCGGCCGCACGCCCGAGTACCTGGGCAAGAAGATCGAGGCCCGGGAAGTCAAGCTGGCCATGCTTTATGCGTTGATTTTCCCACTCTTGATTCTCGTGATGTCGGCCTGGTCGGCAGTGGCTCCGTACGCTCTCTCGTCGTTGAACAATGCCGGACCGCATGGCCTGAGTGAAATTCTCTATGCCTACACGAGCTGCGCGGGCAATAACGGCTCGGCGTTCGCCGGGCTGAATGCCAACACTCCTTGGTGGGATACGACGCTGGGATTCAACGTCCTGGCGGGACGGTTCCTGATGATCATTCCCGCCTTGGCCATCGCCGGTTCGATGGTGGGTAAGAAAACCGTCGCTCCCGGGCCGGGCACGTTTCCGACCACGGGTCCGCTTTTCACTTTGCTTTTGGTCGGCGTCGTGTTGATCGTCGGCGCGCTCACGTTTTTCCCGGCGCTGGCGCTCGGGCCGATCGTGGAGCACTTCCTGGCACAATCGGGCAAGTTGTTTTAAGAGGGATAGGGAGAACCCATGGGTGGTCCCAAGGTCAAAGAGCTGTCGCTTTTCAATGCCGCGATCCTCAAAGAGGCCGCATGGGCCAGCGTGCTCAAGCTGACTCCCTGGCACCTCTGGCGAAATCCGGTGATGTTCGTCGTCGAGGTGGGGAGCGTCCTGACCACGGCGCTCTGGGTGCGCGACATCCTATCGCCGTCGAGCACCGCGGCCCCCCTTTGGTTCACCGGTTCCGTCTGCATCTGGCTCTGGATCACAGTCTTGTTCGCGAACTTCGCCGAGGCGGTGGCCGAAGGCCGCGGCAAGGCCCAGGCGGCGACGCTCCGCAAGATGCGCAAAGAGACGACCGCGCGCCGGCTGGTGAATGGCCGGGAAGAACAAGTTCCCGCGTCGGCCTTGCGTAAGGGTGATAAGGTCGTCGTCGAGACCGGCGAGTTGATTCCCGGCGACGGCGAGGTGACCGAAGGGATCGCCTCGGTCGACGAATCGGCGATCACGGGCGAGTCGGCCCCGGTGATCCGCGAGAGCGGTGGCGACCGCTCGGCGGTGACCGGCGGCACCAAGGTCCTTTCCGACCGCATCGTGGTGCAAATCACCGCCAACCCGGGTGAATCGTTTCTCGACCGCATGATCGGCCTGGTCGAGGGCGCGTCACGGCAGAAGACGCCCAACGAGATCGCCCTGCACATCCTGCTCTGCGGTTTGACGCTGATCTTCCTCTTTGCCTGCGCGACTTTGGTGCCTTTGGCGCTCTATTCGGGTGTCCGGCTTTCGGCCACGGTCATCGCGGCCCTGTTGGTGTGCCTGATTCCCACCACGATCGGCGGCCTGCTCTCGGCGATCGGCATCGCGGGCATGGATCGGTTGGTGCGCAAAAATGTGCTTGCCATGAGCGGGCGGGCGATCGAAGCCGCCGGCGACATCGACGTGTTGTTGTTGGACAAGACCGGCACGATCACCGTCGGCAGCCGCATGGCCACCGCCTTCCATCCCGTCAATGGCGAGCGGCTCGCGGATGTCGCGGAAGCGGCCTATCTGGCGAGCCTGGCCGACGAGACTCCCGAAGGGCGATCAATCGTCTCCTTGGTCAGGGAGAAATTCCCGCAACAGGCCACCGTCGTCGACATGAAGCAGGCGAAGACCATTCCCTTCAGCGCCCATACGCGGATGAGCGGTTGCGATCTGAACGGCACGAGCGTGCGCAAGGGGGCGGTCGACGCCGTGGCACAGTATGTCAAGGCGATCGGCGGCGGCGTATCGCCGGAGTTGATCCCGTTGGCCGAACGCATCGGCGACGAGGGGGCCACGCCCCTGGCAGTCTCCAACGGCAACCGCGTGCTCGGCCTCTTGCAATTGAGCGACGTCGTGAAGATGGGCATTCATGAGCGCTTCGCGCGGTTTCGCGCGATGGGCATTCGCACGATCATGATCACCGGCGACAACCCGCGCACCGCCGCCGCCATCGCGCGCGAGGCCGGCGTCGACGACTTCCTGGCGGAAGCCACGCCCGAGGCCAAGATGCGGCTCATTCGCGACGAGCAGGCGAAAGGGAAGCTTGTGGCCATGACCGGCGACGGCACCAACGACGCTCCCGCGCTGGCCCAGGCCGACGTCGGCATGGCGATGAACACCGGCACGCAAGCGGCCAAAGAAGCCGGCAACATGATCGACCTCGACAGCGACCCCACCAAGTTGTTGGAGGTGGTCGAAATCGGCAAGCAACTGTTGATGACCCGCGGCGCGTTGACGACCTTCTCGATCGCCAACGACGTGGCCAAGTACTTCGCCATCCTGCCCGCCATGTTCATGGGCGTCTTTCCCGAGATCGCTCCCTTGAACGTGATGCGCCTGGCGACCGCGGAAAGCGCCATTCTCTCGGCGGTGATCTTCAACGCGATCATCATCGTGGCCTTGATCCCGCTGGCGCTCAAGGGCGTCGCCTATCGGCCGTTGGGCGCCGCGACCTTGTTGCGGCGCTCGCTGTTGATATACGGCGTCGGCGGCGTGATCGTGCCCTTCATCGGCATCAAGCTGATCGACATGGTTCTCGTGCTTGTGGGATTGACCTGACCTCTACCGGCGAAAATCGGACACACTACGATGGCCAATGAATTCCTGATCGCGGTTCGGATGACGGTGGTGACGATCGTCTTGACGGGCTTGATTTATCCCGTGGTCGTGACAGGTCTGGCCCAGGTGCTGTTCCACGACCAGGCGAACGGCAGCCTCGTCAAGAACGAGGCGGGCGAGGTCGTCGGTTCATCGTTGATCGGCCAGCCGTTCTCGCGTCCCGAGTACTTCTGGCCGCGGCCTTCGGCGGCCGGAGCCGGCTACGACGGCAAATCGTCCGGCGGTTCGAACCTGGGCGCCACATCGCAGAAGCTCTACGATCGGGTCAAGGCCGACGTCGAACGTCTGCAAAATGAAAACCCCGACGCCCAAGGCCCGGTCCCTGGCGACCTGATCACGGCCTCGGCCAGCGGACTCGACCCCCACGTCACACCGGAGGGGGCTTTTTGGCAAGTGCCGCGCGTGGCCAAAGCCCGCGGAGTGGCGCCCGAACGTGTCCGGCAGGCCGTCGAAGACATGGTCGAGGGGCGCGACCTGGGGTTCGTCGGTGAAGCGCGCGTCAACGTGCTGAAGTTGAACATGGCGCTGGACAAGCAGTTCGGTAAACCCCACTAATGCGGCAAACTCTATTCAACGGGCCGATGATCCGACCTCCTATCATCCCGCTGCCGCCGCTGGAGCCGCACACCATCCAGTTTGGATTCAACCGCGGCGTGCCCAACAAAGAGGGAAGCGACTTGCGCAAACTCCTCTACTGGGAACTGATCTACGAAGACGTTCACGGGGCGCGGCTCAGGCTGGTACACCTGCTTGCCACCATGGGCGTGGCATTTTGGCTCACCACACACTGGCCGGAATTGGTGTCGTCGACGTTGCACGAAGCCTTCTTCTGGGTCACCGGGTTCTTGCTCTTCGCGACGCTGACGGCTGCCGTGGTCGAATGGGTTTGCTTTACCTGCCGCGAGCGGCAACTTCGTGGACTGCGCGTCGCGCCAGAACCTCCTATGCCGTGACGAGGTAATCCCAGGCTTGAGTGGACGGCCGAAGCCGCCCACCCAAGCCGTGGGACCGTCCTTCTGGCTTGGCGGAAGCCAGAAAAGCATTTCCGACGATTCATGTCGAGTCTTGATCACGCATCCGTCGCGTGACCGGTCAAGGCGAAGTCGGGATATCCCAATGAACCCATTTCAGGCAGGTCCAGGCCTTCGATCTCCGTTTCGCGGCTGACTCGCAGCGGGGTAATCAGGTTGCTGAACTTGAACCAGGCGAAAGCCATGACGAAACCAAACGCGGCGACGACGGCCGCGTCGATCAGTTGAGCATAGAGTTGGCTGACGTCGCCATACAGCGCGCCACGGACGCCGTCGGAACCGTATTCCTTGCTCAGAAACTCAGGGGCGGTCCGCGCCACTCCGTTCCACCCAGCACCGTACTTGCCGTTGGCGAAGATCCCCAGCGAGATCACGCCCCAAAGCCCATTCACTCCGTGGACCGAAATAGCGCCCACCGGGTCATCGACTCCGAGTTTGTCCCAAAAGAACACACCCACCACCACCAGCATTCCGGCAATGGCACCGATGAGCGCGGCCGCCCAGGAATCGACGAACGCGCACGGCGCGGTGATTGCCACCAGGCCGGCGAGCATTCCATTGCACATCATCGACGGATCGGGCTTCATCCCTTGGACCATCAAGAACACCATCGCGCCCAAGGCGCCCGTGATACTGGCGAGCATCGTGTTCACGACGACGGTCGCGATTCGCAAGTCGGTGCCCGATAGCGTCGAGCCCGGATTGAACCCAAACCAACCAAAAGCCAGAATGAACGTGCCGACGACCACCATCGGGATACTGTGGCCGGGAATCGCCTGCGGCTTACCGTTGATGTACTTGCCGATACGCGGGCCAAGGCATAGGGCGCCCGCCAAGGCGATGGCGCCCCCCATCGCATGCACGACTCCCGAGCCGGCGAAGTCAACCGCTCCGTGCCCCAGGCCCCAGTTCTTGCCCATCTGCGCCAACCATCCACCGCCCCATACCCAGTTGGCGTACAGGCAATAGGGCAACGCCACCCAGATCCCGTAGAGGCAAAAGCTCTTCCAACCCCACCGCTCAGCCATCGAGCCGGTCGGAATCGTGGCCGTAGTATCCATGAAGACCATCATGAAGAAGAACAGGGCCATCACACTGACATCGTCAACGCCATTCAGGAAGAAGCCCTTGGTTCCCATCAGGCCATACGTGGGGAGGTTTTCGGCGCCGCCGATGCCGATGCCCTGATTCAAAACGGCCAAGCCGGGGCCAAGCGAAGGGTACCAACCGGGCGCGACCGGACCATTGAACCAGTTGCCCCAACCGAGGGCGAAGCCATAGGCCCAAAAGGCCAGGCAGCCAAGCGGGTAGATCATCAAATTCATGGCCATGGTGTGCCCCGAATTCTTGGCGCGGCACAAGCCGCCCTCGACCATCGCGAATCCCGCCTGCATGAACATCACCAAGAAGCCGGCGATCAACGTCCAAACCATGTTGATCGCGAACAAATTGTGCGCGACGCGATCATACACGCCGGTGAGATCCAGCGTGGAGGGAACGTCGCCGCCGCCCTTGGTGTCGGAGGAGGGTGTCGTCCAGACGCCGGCTTTCATGCCCGCCGGATCGGCTGCCGTGGCGGTAAAATAAGCCGGCAATTGGGGCGGGTCGGCCGAAGGCGCAGGAACTTCTCCCGCCGAATTAGGGGCCTCGTCTTTGGGTTCAGCCCCATCGCCCGCGGCGGGTGGATCGTCGAAGAACGCCTCGGCCGCTGGCCCCCAAATGAAGCACATCGCGACCAGGAAAAACACAATGTTCACACAAGTGAAGACTAGCTTGAATCGTTTCATCGAGGCACCGCCATGGAGAAGGACAATGGACCAATCGTCTCCGCGCCTCAAACATTTGAGGACGTGCGAGCGCCCATTTCGCCGTCGCTTGCGCATTCAGCAAGTAAGCGCGCTCGGGGTTCGCCAAAGCAATTGCCGTGCCGTTTTTGCGAATGGACGGTCTCGCTACGGGTGCCGTTTGCGATGAAACAACTTGGCGTTTCGTGGGTTGCGTAGACTGCGCACGGCACGATTTATTTCAGGATTGTATGAGCGAGATGTAAATCGTGCCCGAAATGCGCGCACCGTCTGCCACAGGCAAGGGCGAAGCAATTCCCACACCAGAGTCAAGCCAGGGAACGACCCCGACTTGGGTGGACGGCAGAACCGTCCACCCAAGCCATTGGGGCGTCCTTCTGGCTTGGCGGAAGCCAGAACAGAACATGAAACGAACACGATGCTCCGCGGGAGTTATTGTTCGCGGACAAATTGGAACCCGTGGTAGGCCTCGTTGCCGTGTTCGCCGTGGTCGAGGCCATCGATCTCCTCTTCGGCCGATACTCGGATGCCCACCGTTGCCTTGAGTAACGCCCAGGCGATCGCGGCAACGACGAACACGTACGCGGCACAAGCGCCAACGCCGATCAATTGGTCGATGAATTGCTCGGGATCACCGATGTAGTACCAACCGGCTTTTTGAGCGGTATTGCCGCTACGGGCGATCTTATCGGGGTGCCCCAACAAGCCGACACAAAGTGTGCCGAAAACCCCGTTAAGCAAGTGTACTGACGTTGCACCAACCGGGTCATCGATCTTCAGCCGATCGAAACCCATCACGCCCAAGACCACCAGCACTCCGGCGACGAGGCCGATGATCACCGACCAACCGGCCGTCACGAATGCACATGGGGCCGTGATCGCAACCAAACCGGCAAGGCAACCGTTGAGCGTCATACCCAGGTCGGGCTTGCCCAGTAACAACCACGCTGTCGCCGTCGCGCTGAGCGTGGCGGCGCAGGCCGCAAGGTTCGTCGTGACCGCCACCTCGGCAATGGCGCCTGGATCCGCGGCCATCGTGCTGCCGGGGTTGAATCCGAACCAGCCGAACCAGAGAACAAAGCAACCAATGGTCGCAAGCGATAAATTGTGTCCGGGAATCGCATTGACCTTTCCACCAGGACCGTACTTTCCGATGCGAGGTCCAAGCAACAAGATGCCGGCCAAGGCCGCCCACCCACCGATCGAATGCACCTGGGTCGACCCGGCGAAATCGACGAAGCCTCGGACGGCCAGCCAGCCGCCTCCCCAGATCCAGTGCCCCACGACGGGATAGATGGCTATGGCCATGATGAAGCTGAAGAGGATGAACGAATGGTACTTGATCCGTTCAGCCACGGCGCCGGAGACGATCGTGGCCGCCGTCCCGGCGAACACGAGTTGAAAGAAGAACTTGGCCCACAACGGTACCCCGGTCCAGTTGATGGCGCCGTAGTCGCCTTGGTAGTCCAGCATCGTTTTTGGGCTGTTGTCCACGCCCGAGACCATCAGCAGTCCCTCGCTACCAACGTATGGCGTGCTGCCGTTACCGAACATCAGCCCCCAGCCCAAAAACCAGAATCCGATCGTCGTGACCGCGAACACGACGAAGTTCTTGGAAAGAATGTTGACGCAGTTCTTTTGACGACAGAACCCGCTCTCGACGCAGGCGAATCCGAGGTTCATGAAAAACACCAACATCGCCGTAATCATGACCCACATTGTGTCGGCCATGATCTTGATGTCCCCAGCGGTCAAGGCAGGGGCCGGGGCGGGAGCGGGCGGGGAGTCCGCCGGCTGACCTGCACCCAAACTCGTTTCCGTCGCCTGATCAGTGGGCGGGTCGTCCGCCCATGCCACGTTCGTATTTCCCAAATAGAGTGCCGCAATCAAGCAGCACAACGACAGCGCCCCCCACTCGAATCGATTTCGGTTCATTGGAATACACCCGCCAAACAGAAGGACATGGAAGGCCGGCGTTGGCGAAAGCCGCCGCCACCGGCGCGCGCGTTGGCGCGGCAGGACATTCCCGCCGCTGAAAATGGGCAATCACGCGTAGCCGACGGCATAGCGATTGCAGTGCCAAATCCCCAAGTTTCTCAGAACGACGAACACCGGTTCCGTGCTGTAACCGGTTGTGCATGAATGATTTGTGAGGAATTCACAAAAAAATAATTCCTTCCGCCGTCTGCCGGTGACGGCCTTTGACTGCCCGTTTTGTATGCAGTCGTGTCGCGCATTCGAGCATCGTCCGCGGACGTCCTCACGGCTGCCACAGGCGGCCAATGATTGGCAATCTTCCTAAGTAATTGATTTGAAAGACGATGCGACGTTTTTGCCAGAGCCTGGGCGCTTCTTGTGGCACAGGGATTGCTCTTTACCCGCATTCGATAGCACGTAGCGCCATGCGCTGCGGCCAATCTAATGTGCTCGACAAGGCGTTCGAGACGACAAGGGAGCAAGTACGTGCAACTCAAGCTACACGAAGTTTCGCAAATGATGGGTGTCACTGACCGCACGGTGCGTCGCTGGTTGAAAACCAAGTCGATGCCGGTGGAACGCCTCGACGATCAGTTCCTCTTCAACCGAGCGGCGGTTTTCGAATGGGCGCTGGTTAACCGACTGGCCTTCGATCCCATGATGGTCGACCGACCTAGCGGGGCGAAGGAATGGCCGCGCTTGTCAGAGGCCCTCGAAGCCGGGCGCGTGCTTCGCCTGAATGTCTCCGAACCCAAGGAGCTCCTGCCTGAGCTGGCGGACCTGCTTCCGTCTCCTTCCGAGTTCGCCCGAGAAAAGCTGCTGGAATCATTCCGTTCGCGACCAGCGGCGGGATTTCTCAATTTTGGGGAGACGATTGCCATTCCACATCCGCGATTCCCGCAAATCCTCGGTGATCAAACGCCGCGCCTTTCGCTTTGCTTCTTCGAAGATCCGATGGTCCTAAGCAAGGCCCTGGGCATCCCGTGTAGTATCCTGTTCATACTTGCGGCGCCCACGACGCACGTTCACAATGCCCTGGTGGCGCAATTGGCTTCGGCCCTGCGAGACGCCGGCGTCCGCCGGTGCCTCGATTCCAGGGCGGGCCAGGGGGGCTTCGTGGCGGCCACACGACGGCTCGACTACCAGAACTCCGGGGGCAACGGTCGCCCCCATACGCCGCGAAAATCAAGCCGATGGGCCAATCTATGGGGTGATGGCGGCACCAAGTCGTTGGCGGATCGGCAACGCGACGCGATTGATCTGGGCACTGAATTCGGGACGATCTGATTACGGTCGGTGCGCTGCCATGCACCGCAAGCGATCCCGTAAATTGCCTTTTTCTGCTAGTTGCTTCCTGCAAATTGCATTGCCGACGTTCCGATGGGCGCGAAAGGGGGCTAAAACAGTACTGAGGCAATCACGTAGCCCGTTATGCCCAATAAACTCAGGACGGCGTAAATCTCCGACAGAAGCTTGTCCCAGAAATCGTCTGATCTGCGCGACATGGTATCCTCGACCCTCTTCTACGATTGCGTCCGTAGCGATACACGTTGGATGTAAGTCCTTGCGCGGTGTCGTTTTCCGCGAGTCACGACATCCGCTGTAGTCGTTCATTGGTGAACGCAAATGATGTGCCAACGGCTTCTCAGTTGGCCCATTCAATACGCGGATCCCGCGTATTCAGATTCGTAGTCACAATCGCAAACGCTTGGATAGCGGAACCTTACGGCATATTAATATTTCTGTCTGTCGAATCTCGGGGCATGGGCCGATACCCCTGAAATCGGCGTCAATTGCGTGGATATCGGGCAGGCGTTGCATGCAAATCGGGCGGTAGGAGAGCTTGACCTGGTTGGGATGACCGGTAAGATTAACCTGGGGAGAATTCCCGCAGTTTGCAACGACTTCGGGAACTCTCCCTGGGTCTTGCCGACCCGTTGCGAGCTAAGAGAACGTTGTCCGAGTGGATCCATTGGCGGAAGCCACCGGCGTGTTCCAGGAATTCGTGGAGAAACATCATGTTCAAGTTCATTTCGATCGGATTAGTCGTGGCAACGGTTCTGGTTGCCGGCGCCGACAACGCGATGGCGCGGGGGCGGCGCTTTCGCCGTTACTACTCCTACCGTCCGGCACCCGCGGCGACGACCGCGACAACGCCGGCTGCCGGGTCGGCGACACCGACGCAGGCCAATCGGCAATCGACGCGGCGCTATTCGTACGCACCCAGCGGCAACTCGTACCGCTCGACTCCGAGCTATGGCTTTGACTCCAGGCCACAAATGAGGGGAACATACGGTCCCCAGATGTGGCGTGCGGACCGCAAGGTATTGGGATACTGATAGGCCCGGTACGCTGATGTTGAATCCTCGACGGGGGACGATGTCTCCCGTCGAGTTGGTGACTACCATCATTTACGCGATCAATGGCTCTCATTCGCCCGACCGCGTCCCAGCGAATTATCGCTAAAACTCTCCTTGCCCTCGCCCTTTCTGGCGGGGATAGGCCACTCGGATCTGCCTGTTTTTTAGGCAGAGGCTGCCTGTCCCCTGGTCGTTTTGTGTGACCTTCCTTCGCGACCGAGATATTTCGGCCCCTCGCGATCAGTTTCAACTCCTTTGAGAGACGTCGGTTATGTCGCGATTGCGCGGCGAGGATCCTGATTCCCTGCGCGGTATGGCACGGTTGTTGTTCTAGGTGAGTTCAACCCCTGGAAAACGTCGGGGCGAGCAAGGCTGCTTGATTCGACGTTTTCGCCCATCGGATTGACTTACCGCCATGCTTTTTTCCTTCAAGATCGGCACGTTGGCGCTTGCCGTCGTCGCCATCGCTTCAAATCCAATTGGGGCCGCTGAACCTGCCGCGGCGTCGTCGATCTCCCCGGAACGGAACCCTGATTCTCCGACGGCAGGATCGCTGGATTTTCGAACGTATACTACCGGCGGATGGCAGTTCCAGGAATCGGCCGGGTTTCGAGTTTGCAGCCGGGGTGCGTTGCCGAACGATCAGGTGCTGGCAACCGCGCTCGAATCCCTCCGCGCAAGCCTATCTCGAAAGTGGCTCGGCGACGACCGGCTACCCGTTTGGCGACCCAAGTGCGAGATCATTCTTCACACAAGCGAGAAGGCCTATTTACGCGCGGTGCCCGGCGGGACACAGACGGTCGGATCGAGCTTGATCGAGTCCGAGTACGGGCGCATCGTCACGCGCCGAATTGACGTCCGTGCCGACCAGCCTGGCTGGCTGAATGCCGCGGTTGCACACGAGCTGACGCACGTCGTCCTGGCCGACGTGTTTGCCAACGCTGAAGTTCCACGTTGGGCCGACGAAGGCATGGCCGTTTTGGCGGACACGCCGGAAAAACAGCAGCTCCACCTCCGCGACCTGCGCGATGCCAGGCAGCAGGGGAACCATTGGCGGATGGTCGAGCTTTTCACATTGGCGGGATACCCCGACGAGCGTCGGCAAGCGGCTTTCTACGGCCAAAGCGTGAGTGTCGTGAAGTTCCTCGTCGAACGAGGGTCGCCGGAACAATTTCGGCGGTTCGTGCAAGCGTCGTTGAAGGACGGCTACGACCACGCGCTAAATGACGTTTACCAAATTCGCGGGTTACGCGAACTCGAGCAACATTGGACCGCGGCCGTCGTCCGGGAGGAGTCGCTGGCGCAAAGTCGCAAGCTGGGCCGAAGCGAGGGGGGCTGAACGTGCCGTGCTTTCGGCGGTATTGACTCCAGCCGCGCCAGAGCCGATGCTTTGAGTTTTCGTCCCTTTTTGGAGCGAAAACAGGTGGCGCGCAAGAAAGTCCGCGTGTTGATCGTCGACCAAGCGCGCCGGCAAATTGAATATGCCGAATCGCTCGATGCGCTTCAGCCGTGTGAATTGATCTTCGCCGCCGACGCTGACGAGGCCCTGGCCAAACTGGCGGAAACCGGTTTCGATTGCGCCATCGCGGCACTCGAGCCGCCCGCCATCGACGGGCTCGAGATGCTTCGGCGTTTGCGGCAGTGTGACCAGGGGCTTCCCGTCGTCGTTGTGGCCCACGAGGCCACGGTGGAAACGGCCACAGCCAGCTTGCGTCTGGGGGCAGGCGACTACCTCACGCGGCCGCTGGTCGAGAGCCAGCTCGCCGCCAGCCTTGACCGCTTGCTCCAAAGGCACCGACTCGGTGCCGAACATGAACTGCTCCGCCGCCAGGTCGAACGACCCTACGCTTTCGACGACATCATCGGCACTTCGCCGGAAATGCTGCGGGTCTATGAGACGATCGAGCAGGTCGCCGACTCCGAGGTCGATGTACTGGTCGTCGGCGAAACGGGCACCGGCAAGGAACTGGTCGCTCGATCGCTCCACCGTCGAAGTCGCCGGGCGGGCAAACCCTTCGTGCCGGTCGATTGCGGGGCGATTCCCGAAAATCTGCTGGAAGCCGAGTTCTTCGGTCACGAGCGAGGAGCGTTCACCGGGGCCAATGAGCAGCGAATAGGGCTCTTGGAGTTCGCCGACGAGGGGACCTTTTTTCTCGACGAACTGGGCGAATTGCCGCTGATGTTGCAGGCCAAACTCCTGCGGACGTTGCAAGAGCGACGAATTCGCCGCGTCGGCGGACGGAATGAGGTCGACGTCGACCTGCGCGTGGTGGCGGCCACCGCCCGCGACCTCGACGTCATGATTCGCGACGGCCAGTTTCGCAAGGACCTGTTCTATCGAATCAACGTCGTGCGGATCGATCTGCCGCCTCTGCGCAACCGCGGCGACGACATCGGACTCTTGGCCGAGCACTTCGCCACGCGCCACGGTCGCGAAACCCGGAAGAACCTCCTGGGCATCACTCCCGAAGCGTACCAGGTCCTGGCGCAGTACCACTGGCCTGGCAATGTGCGCGAACTGCAGAACGTCGTGCGCCGGGCCATTGCCTTGGCCCGTGGAACGATGATCGGACTGGGCGACCTGCCCGATGCATTGATCGCCGAGGCGGGACGCAAGGGCGGGGGCGGAGGCAACGGGGGCGAGTCGTCCGGACGGATCTATTTCCAGCTTCGCGACGAGCACCTGGCCCGCTTCGAAACGCAGTACCTAACGGACCTCTTGACCCGCCACCGCGGCGACATCAAGCTTGCCGCCCAGGAGGCGGGCTTGCCCCGTGGCACGCTCTACCGGCTGATGAAGAACCGGTGCCTGGACGGCTCCCAATTCCGCTAGCTTCGTTCCTAGACCGCAATCTCGGCCGATTCACCGGTTCGGATGCGAATCGCCCCGGCCAATTCGGTGATGAAGATCTTGCCATCGCCGACCTGCCCCGTGCGAGCGGAATGAAGGATCGCGTCGATCACGCCTTTGAGATCACCGTCGGCGACGACAACCTCGACTTTGACTTTGGGGATGAAATCAACGGCGTATTCGGCCCCACGATAGGTTTCCGTGTGTCCTTTTTGCCGCCCAAACCCTCTGACTTCGGTCACCGTCATTCCCTTGATCCCCGCTTCAGTCAGTGCGTTCTTGACTTCTTCCAGCTTGAAGTGGCGGACGATTGCTTCGATTTTTTTCATGATCTTGCTCCTTGTTTGAAAATGCTGTTCCGATCCACTCTTGATGCAATCGGCGTGCCTTGAATCGGCACGCCTGCCGCGATTGTCGGGAGGGGCGTCGCTAAAGCCAATCGGGCCAATCTGTTAAGATCCACCTTGCCCGCGGCGAAACCCGCACCACGTGGCCGGCACACGCGTAACGCTTGCACGACAAGCCGCGAAGGCGCGCCGCGCACGTGGCGACGTATCGTTCGCTCCTTGAACGTGATACGTCGCCCGTCGCAACAATGAAACACGATTCACCCAATTAGGACGAAACGGCGAGCAGATGGTCGGCGACCTATGCGGGAGATTTCATTTCTTCGAATATCCCTCAAGGGCCATTGTCAACCGGAAAATATGCGCTATGATGCCAATTTGTCCGAGCTATTTTTACCTTGGGAGTTTGACCTGTGAAGCCTAAAGAGGTACTGGCGATATGTCGGGAACGAAACGTCAAGGCGGTGGACCTGCGTTTCATGGATTTTCCTGGGATCTGGCAGCACTTCACGATTCCGGTGAACAAGCTGGATGAAGACGTGTTCGAAGACGGGCTGGGTTTCGACGGTTCCAGCATCCGCGGCTGGCAGGCGATTAACGAAAGCGACATGATCCTCGTGCCACAGCCCGAAACGGCCGTCATCGACCCGTTCACAACCCTACCCACGATCGGGATGATCTGCAACATCCAAGACCCGATTACCCGAGAGGACTACTCTCGCGACCCCCGCAACGTCGCGCGCAAGGCCGTGAACTACCTCAAGAGCACCGGCATCGCCGACACCTGCTACATCGGCCCCGAAGCCGAGTTCTTCATCTTCGACGACGTCCGCTACGACCAGCGTGCCCACGAGGGTTACTACCACATCGACTCGATCGAGGGCGAATGGAACCGTGGCCGGGTCGAGAACCCGAACCTTGGTAATAAGCTGCGGCACAAGGAAGGCTACTTCCCCGTGCCGCCGGCCGATCAGTTGATGAACATCCGCAACGAGATGATGCAGACGATGATCGACTGCGGGCTGGACGTCGAGGCCCAGCACCACGAGGTGGCCACCGCCGGCCAGTGCGAGATCGACCTCAAGTTTCTCGAATTGGTCAAGATGGGCGACGCGATGTGCCTGTATAAGTACATCATCAAGAACGTGGCGAAGAAGTACAACAAGACGGTCACGTTCATGCCCAAGCCGCTCTTCGGCGACAACGGCTCCGGCATGCACACGCACATTTCGCTTTGGAAAGGGGGCGAGCCTCTGTTTGCCGGCAGCGGCTACGCCGGCTTGAGCGACATGGCCTTGCACGCCATCGGCGGCTTATTGAAGCACGCTCCGTCGATCCTCGCTTTTTCGAACCCGACGACGAACAGCTACAAGCGGCTGGTGCCGGGCTACGAGGCGCCGGTGAACCTGGCCTACTCGCAGCGGAACCGCTCGGCCTCGTGCCGCATTCCCATGTACAGCCCCAACCCAAAGGCCAAACGGATCGAGTTCCGTTGCCCCGATCCGAGCTGCAACCCGTACTTGTCGTTCGCGGCGATCATGATGGCGGCCATCGACGGCATCCAGAACAAGATCAACCCCGGCGATCCCTTGGACAAGGACATCTACGACCTTGCCCCGGAGGAGTTGGCCGAGGTGCCCAAGACGCCCGGTTCGCTCGAAGAAGCCCTTGGCGCGCTTGATAAGAACCACGACTTCCTGCTCCGCGGCGACGTGTTCACCTCCGACGTGATCGAGACCTGGATCAAGTACAAGCGTGAGAAGGAAGTTGACGCCATGCGTCTGCGGCCGCACCCGTATGAGTTCTGCTTGTACTACGATATCTGAGAATGGTATACGGGGATACGGAGGAACTCACCACTTACCAATCACCTCTCAACACTTACCACCCTGCGATGCCCTTCCCCGCTTCGGTACTTGCCAAGCTCGCTGCCTTCGATACCCCCACGATCTGCAATGTGATCGAGTTGTTCGACGTCCGCCCGCGCAACCGCGGTTACATGGACGGTCGCATTCGCGCCGGTTTTCCCGAATTGCCCCCCATGGTCGGTTTCGCGAGTACGGTTTGCTTTCGCAGCGACGCCGCGCCGCCCAAGGGGGACGCCTACGGCAGCCTTGACCTGCAGGTGGCCGGCTTCGCCACGTTGCCCGGCCCGGCCGTCATCGTGTTCCAAGACATCGACGACCCACCTGTGGCCGCGACGTTTGGCGAAGTCATGTGCTCGACGTACCAGGCATTCGGGTCCGCGGGGCTGATCACGTCCGGCGGCGGACGCGACCTCGACCAAGTGCGTGCTCTGAAGTACCCAGTCTTCACGGGCACGACAATCTGCGCCCACGCTTACTGCCACATTCTGCACGTCGGCATCCCGGTGCGCGTGGGGGGGCTGGTGGTCAGGCAAGGCGAGTTGTTGCACGGCGACGCCAACGGTGTGACGAACATCCCGATCGAGATTGCCGCGGCCGTGGCCGACGTCACTCCTGAATTCGTGGCCGCCGAGAAAATCATTCTCGATTACGTCCGCTCGTCCGGTCCCAAGACCGTCGCCGGCCTCGCGGGCGCCCGCAAGGAATTCGCGGCCGTCGTCGCCAAGCTCACCGAGCGCGTAAAGACACACCAACCCGAAGCGAAAGCAAGGAAGGGACGTGGAGCGGCCAAGACGGCGTTCCCCGCGCGGAGCGTGGGTACAAGATGAACGTGACGCAATCTGCCGCTTCCCCTCCCCAGCTTACATTGCTTTCGCTCTACCGAACGATGCAGGTCATCCGGCAGTGCGAAGAGCAACTTGCCCGCAGCCACCAGCGGGGCCTGATCCACGGTGCCTGCCACACGTACGTGGGTGAAGAGGCCATCGCCACCGGCGTCTGCGCTCATCTGAGGGCGGACGACGTGGTATTCAGCACGCACCGCGGGCACGGGCACGCGTTGGCCAAGGGCGTGACGCCACGGCAGTTAATCGCCGAGCTATTTGGGCGCGAGACCGGTTGTTCGCACGGCCGGGGCGGCAGCATGCACTTGTTCTCGCCCGAGGTCGGCATGATGGGCACCAGCGGCATCGTGGGGCCTTGTATCCTGCAAGCCGCCGGGGCCGGCTACAGCTTCAAGCTTTCGAAGACCGACCACGTGGGTGTCGCCTTCTTCGGCGACGGCGCCGTGAACAACGGCGCCTTCCACGAAGGACTGAACATGGCCAGCATCTGGAAGCTGCCGGTGCTATTCGTTTGCGAAAACAATCAGTTCGCCACCGAGGTCCCCTTTCGATACGCGGCGGGTAACCCAAGCGTCGCCTGCCGAGGCGCGGCCTACGGGCTGCCGGGGGTCGACGTCGACGGAAATGACGTGATGGCCGTGTACGAGGCGGCGCGGGAGGCGGTCGGCCGCGCCCGTTCGGGAGGCGGCGCGACATTACTCGAGTGCCGCACCTACCGCACCCGTCCGCACGCCGAGGGAATGGGCGACTTCACGTACCGCACGCGGGACGAAGTCGACGAGTGGAAGACCCGCGATCCGGTTTTGCGGTTTCGCGGCCGCTTGCTGGCCGACGGCGCGGCCGAGGCGCGGGAGCTCGACTCGATCGACACGGAGGTGAAGGCGTTGATCGCCGACGCCCAGCAATTCGCCGAACAGAGTCCCTGGCCCGACCCGGCGACTGCGGCCACGCACGTGTTTTGCGAAAAGCCGCCATACTAACCCGCAGTGCAAGCAAGGCCCAATGCCTGAGCGGCGATCACACAGATCCGCAGCGCAAGCAAGGCCCAGCGGCACAGCCGCGCTCTTCCATACTGACTGGCGGGGCGGGAGCCGCGGCCGGGTCATAATATCGCGCCGCCGGAATACTCCTTGCTCGCGCTGCGGGTTGGTTTGGCGAGCCACTAGCCCCGCCGCGCCCGGCCGACTTATAATCGAGTTTTGCCGGGGCCCCGCCCTTGGCGAAGCAAACCCTCGTCTCTTTGGGAAAGGCCTGGACATGCCCGTGCAGATGGAGTTGTCGCGGATCATTATCAGCGAGATCAACGAGCAGCAGGTGATCTACCTCAAGGAGGTCGACGGCGAGCGTTCGTTTCCGATATTGATCGGCATCTTCGAGGCCCACAGCATCGACCGGCGGGTTAAAGGGCAAACGGCGCCGCGGCCGTTGACGCACGACCTGTTGGTGAGCGTGGTGGAGAACCTGGGGGCGGAACTCCAGAGCGTAGTGATCAGCGAGCTCAAGGAGCACACGTACTATGCCCGGCTACGGGTCAAGCACGAAGGCGAGCTGATCGAGATCGACGCGCGCCCCTCCGACGCGATTGCCGTGGCCGTCACTTGCAGCCCGCCGCTGCCGATCTACGTGTCGGAGGACGTGCTGAACGACGTGTTGGGAGGGTAATTCCCGGACGTGGGGCACGTTTCCAAATGGTACAAATCTCTTCAGTATGTCCTTTGGAAACCTGCCTCACGGGGTCCCCTTGGAAACCTGCCCCATCGCGCTTCATTTGCTCAAAAATCGCGCGCCCTTTTCGGCTTTGCGCGAGCGTTCCTTGGGGTCTTCCTTGAATTGCTTTTCGTATTGCTCGAGCTTGACCTTGGCTTTCGCCTCGTCGGCCTTGATCTTGTCCTTGAAAATCGTCACGTGGATCTCCACCTGGTGTTCCGCGTTGGCGATCGACACCGTGTACCACTTCAGGAAGTAGCCCAGCATGGCGATCGACGCGAAAGCGCCGAGCAAGATGGGAAGCAGCTTGTTCTTCATTCGGAATTCCTCCGTGATCGGGCCAGGACCGGGTGCCTCCGGCCGAATAAACTATCCGAGTTGGCCGATCGAGAAAAGCCCAGAATTGGCAGGTGAAGCACAACCCTGCTCGCGCGGATGGTGGGGCGCAGGCTGATCGCAAGTAAAGCAGGCGGAGCGGTTACAAATCGGCGGCGAACCGCCGCAGCAAGGCATGGAAGGCCGGGTTGGCGCGCAGGCCGTCGAGGTCCTTGTCGAATTCCAGGTGCTCGAAATCGTCGTAGCCCGCCTCCAACGCGGCCACCAGGGCCGCCAGCGACTCTTCTTCAAGGCCGCCCATCGCCAGACTGCACGCCAGATTGTAATGCACGACGGGATCACCGGGCAAAAGCCCTGCGAGCCGGCGGTCGATGGTGAGCGCCCGGCCGTGCAATCCCTTGCGCGAGAGCAACTCGCCCTGGCAACGAAGGACGTCGACATATTCGGGGTCGCATTCCAGGATGGCGTCGTAGAAGGCGATGTCGAAATCGAGCTGGCTTTGCCGGCAAATCGCCGCTGCGGCCAATTCCGAGGACGGTTCACCGTAGGAGGCTCGTGAAAACGCGTCGTCTGCTTCGGACATGTTCGGACTCTCCAGGTTGTCGCCGTAAATTAGAAATCTTCCGCGTCGTCTTCAAACGGCTCCGCCGACTCTTCATCGCTGCCTGATCCAGGACCGTCGATATCGTCTTCCTCGATATCCTCATCGAATTCGTCCAAGTCGTCATCCAGCTCTTCATCGAGCTCGTCCTCGAAATCGTCGTCGAAATCGTCGTCGAAATCGTCTTCGTCGAACTCCTCCTCGTCGGCTGAGGCCGCAACCCACGGCCGCCCTGACGTCCTGGTTTCCAATTCGGGCGCAGTTCCAAACGGCGACTCGACATCCGATCGATCGGGGTCGGCGGAAAAGGCAACCGCGGCGGACGGAATGTTCTGGGACATGGTCAAGGAAACCTGAAGATCTGCGGGCAAGTGACGAACCGCGAAGCCGACGCGCGATCCAACGCGAAGCTGGTACGTTGGTAATCGACGCTCATCGTTTTGTCAAGCTTGAGGCTGAGCTACTCTGACCTACTCGACCGAAAGCACGCACCGCAGGCCGACGGCGTCGTCTTTGAGCGTTCGCTCGCCCGGCCGGCGGAAGCTGCTCGTGAGATGGTCGGCCTCGTCTTTCCAACTGCCGCCGCGGAGCACGCGGTCGGCGTCGGCGTCGGCGTTCCACGCCGAACCGTCGGGCGGGGCGCCCTTGTAATCGTCGTGCCAGGCGTCGGCGCACCATTCCCAGAGGTAGCCGTGGACGTCGAACAGCCGCCAGGCGTTGGACTTTTTGGCACCCACGGGAGGATCATTGCCCGCCGCGTTGCCGTGGAACCAGCCGAAGTCGCCAAGTTTCGCGGCGTCGTCGCCAAAGGAGTAGCGCGCCGAGGTGCCGGCCCTCGCGGCATATTCCCATTCGGCCTCCGTCGGCAGTCGGATGGCCTGTTCAGGCCCGATCAGCTTCGCCGCGCGCATCAGCTCCGTCGCCTTCCGACAAAATTCGCAAGCGTCGTCGAACGAGAGCATTTCGACGGAATTTCGCTGTCCTTTCCATTTGCTTGGGTTCGTGCCCATCACGGCCTCCCAGAGGTTTTGCGGCACCTCGTAACGTGCAATCTGGAAAGGCCGGTCCAGCTTCACGCGGTGCGCCGGCCGCTCGGCGGCCGGACCGCCGTCGTCGCCCATCGTGAACTCGGCGGGAAAGTCCCCCTCGCCCGGCGTCAGGGCGATGAATTCCTCGCGAAAGGTGGTCAACAGCTTGAGTTGCTCGGGGGTGGGTTCGGCGGAGAAGGTGGCGGTCAAAAGGAGCAAGGGGAGCATCGTGGGCGTCTCGGTGGGGGGATGAAGGATGAAGGATGAAAGCGGCGGAAACGGCATTCGACAACTGGGCGATCAATCTTCAACGACAAATTGCCACTTGTCATCATTCAGTCGCGCTTCGCACCAAAGGTTGGCGGAATAGGGCCCTTGGTTGGTGCGACGGCGAATGAAACCAGCGTAACCGTTGAGGGACAGGTCAGTCCAGAGGCAAGTGTAGCCTCCTCTTATTTCCATCATGCGGATGAAAAACAAGCCCGCGATTTCCGACTTGGCTGTCGTACGCCCTTGTTCGATACGGACGGCGAGCGCCTCCAACGCCGGCCGCGACAAAGCAAACCGGACTCGAAACGGCCATTGCTGAGCGAGCGTCGAGAGGACCGGCGTTGAAAAACTCGGCTTGGGCCGATTGGGTGGCGATGCTATCATTCGCCCGTCCCGAAGGCCCCTCGGATCCACTCCGGCCATGGATGGCCAACCACGCATTACCGACCTTGTGCCACGGCGCAACGCCGTCTTCGGCGTGATTTTCGCGGCCGGCGCGGCCGTGATCGGCGCGTTGGAGGCCCTCTTTCTGGCGATGCCCGCCTTGTCACCCATGACCACTGACGGCCGCGTGGCCTCGTTCGACCTCGACAGCGAGGGGAGTCTGGCGGTCTGGTTTTCGTGCGGCATGCTGGAATTGGCGGCCATCGCCGCGCTCTTGATCTACGGTATCCGCCGCCACACGCCGGCGCTCAGCCGGCAGGGGCACCGCCTTTGGCTATGGGCCGCCGCGTGCTGGCTCGTGATGAGCCTCGACGAATGCGGCAGCGTCCACGAGGCGTTCAAGGAGTTGATGTCGAAGACCACCGGACACCGCTTGCTGGGAGACGGCACGATTTGGTGGGTGGCCGGCTATGGCATGGTGCTGGGCGTGGTCGGGCTGCGTTTGCTTTGGACCATGCGGCGTTGCCCCGGCGCCGTCGCGGCGCTAGGGGCGACGGCCTTCTGCTTCTCGATCGCCGTGCTGGCCGAGATGGCATGGATTCTGCCGCGCAAAGGCACGCCGGGCGTGGCGCTCGAAGAAGGATGTGAGATGCTTGGCGATCTTTGCCTGTTGCTCTCGATGGGGCTCTTCGCGCGTCATGCGGCCGAGACCAGTGATCGGCAATGCGTTTCTGATGCTGCGCAACAAGAACGCCAAAACAAGATCGACGAAGCAGACGAAGCTCCGCCGGCCGCCGAAAAGGCAACGGTCTCAGGCGCTACTTCCCCTTCATGGCGGCGGCGAGGATCTCGGAAGTGCTCTCGCGCATGATCCGCGGGTCGACCTGCTTTCCTTCGACCAGCGTCTTGCGGACGTCCTTGCCCGAAATGAAGACGGGCTTCTCGTCCTTGTGCAGCTCCATCAGGTCCACGCGTCCGGCCGAGTCGTAGTAGGCCGCGAAGCCGACTTTGACCGGCTGGATCTTCAAGTCGCCCGCCAGCCTACCGAAGATCTCCTGGGCGTCGAAATCGCCCCAAATGGCCGTTCCGTCGTGGTAAGGAGCGTCGGCGTGCTTGCGGCCGATGACGATGTCGGTGAAGCCGAAGTTCTGGCGGTAAATCGCGTGCATCACAGCTTCCTTGGGGCCGCCATAGAACATTTTGATGTCGAGCCCCAGCAGGATCACGCGGTCGGGCACGTTCTCCTTGCGCGGTCCCCAAAGCCTGGCGTCGCTGTCCCCTTCGCCAAGCTGCCGCCGTTCGATCAGGGCCTCGTAGGTCCGCATTCGCACGTCGGCCGGAACGTCGTCGCCCTTCGTTTCGCCGACCAAGGGGTTCAAACACGCGCCGGCGTCGTGACCATCCTTGAGCAGTTTTTCCAACCCGTACACCAAGGCATATTCATGCGCGCGGTGCAGCGGATTGCGGGTTTGGAACGCGACGATCCGCGACCAACCTTTCGACTCCAGCAGCTTCCGCACCTCGCGCGGCGAGAGCACGTACTTGCCGAACTTCGGGTTCTTGGGCTGCGGAAGGACGTTGATCGCGCCGCCCACCAGGTGCGTCTTGTCGGCGTCGCCCTTCAGGACCATGTCGGCGCCGGGGTGGTCCGTCCGCTCGGTGAGGTAAACACACTTGATGTACTTGGCCTTGTCCCAGGGGAAAACATCGCTGACGTCGAGCGTGGCAACCGCCTCACCAGCCATGTTCGTCAGCGCGACGCGTCGCCCCGCCGAAAGCTTGCCGGCAAGTTCACCGGTGACGGGCAAAGAGAGAGGGATGGTCCAGGCGAACCGCCTGCCGCCGTGTTCGATATACGCATGGTCCAAAACCTGGTTGTAGACGACCGAGTCCATCGGACCCGACAGCGGGCTCAGCGTGCCGTCGCCGAAGCGGTAAACCGTCGACAGATCGGCGTCGGAAACGGGTACTTTGACCAGCCCGGCCGCTTCGGCTTTGACGACCGAAACCTGGTCGGACGGCACAGCGCGGCAAATGGGCTCCGTGAGACCACCATGAGAAGGGGGCAAATGCGACATGAACGAGCTTCCTTGATTGGGTCGATGAAGGTGCATAGTATACGGAAAAGCGACCCCGTGCGGAAGGAGGGACTGTCTCCGCCCCCGCGACTCTCATCGTGCCGCTCTGTTGGGTATACCCGGCGCGGAACGCCGGCTTTCGTGCAAGGCCAACAAGCGCCAGGCGATATGGATTGAAAACAATTTCCGAAACTCGAACCCCGCTCGCCGAACCACCGCACCTAGTAGTGCTCAAAGTCGTCAGTTATCTGGCCGCCGTGCTGTCGGCCTGACCCGGCAATTCGGCGAGACCCGCGAGGAATTCGCCCAGCGAGTCGCCGACCGCGCGCCTGAATTCGCGGCCTTGACCGCGGCGCACGTGCGGCGAGCGGTTGGCGGGCTCGAATCGTACCGCCGAGCCGAGTGGATTGTCCTCGAAAGCCAGGTTGCCCGGCGTATCGCCGCCACGGTCCCCCTCCACCGCCGCGTGTTGGGTTGGATCAATCCCTTCACGTGGATTGGGATTCGGTGATGAATTACCCTAGGAGCGCCGCCTCGGCCATGAGCCCGGGGCCGAATCCCAGCGCGACGCATGGCCGCGGCGCGTGCCGGCTTCGCAGCCGATCGACGATGAACAGCACGGTCGGCGACGACATGTTGCCGTGTTCGGCCAACACCTCGCGCGATACGGCCGCGGCGCCGGCCGGCAGACCCAATGCTTCTTCGACGGCGCTCACGATCCGCGGTCCCCCTGGGTGTACCGCCCAGGAACCCACTTCGTCCAAGGCCAGGCCATGCCGCTCGAGCCAGCCCGTCAGCCACGGGCGCAGGTACGCGCCGATCAGTTCCGGCACGCGCGGCGACAACTGCATCTCGAACCCATGATCGCCAATCTGCCACGTCATGGCGTCCTCGGAGTCGGGCAACAGGCACGAGCCGGTCGCCAGAACGTGCCAGGCGTCTTCGACCGATTCGTCGTGGGCCGCGACCAGGGCCGCCGCGCCGTCGGCGAACACGGCGTTGCCGACCATCTGAGCGGGATCCCATTGAAAGCAATAATGGAGTGAGCACAACTCGACCGCGACCAATAGCACGCGGGCGGCAGGGCTTTCAGCCGCCAGGCCGCGGGTGACCCGCAAGCCGTTGATTGCACCGTGGCAGCCCATGAAGCCCACGTGGACCCGCTCGACGGTGGCGGCGAGTCCCAGGCTCCGAATCAAGGCCAGATCAACGCCCGGCGCGGAAAACCCCGTGCATGAAACGGTGACCAGGTGCGAGATGGCGGCCGGCTCGACCGCGGCGGCACGCAGAGCCGCTTCCGCGGCGGTCAGGGCCAGCCCGCCCGCGTACTCTTCGTAAAACTGCATTCGCTCGCGGGTCGTGGGCCCCAATCGATTGACGACGTCAACGGCGCAGGCGGAGTCGCCCGCGGGAGTCACCCAATCGAGCGCCCTGCGGTGCGGCAAGACGGAATGGCGGCTTTGCACGCCTGAGCGCCGGTAGAGCACTCGCAACAGCTTGGCCTGTTCGTCGGTCTGACAGCAGACGAGCCGGCCCAACTCGGCGGCTTCAGTTTGGCGGACGACGTGCGGCGGCAATGCGGTACCCATGCCGAGAATGGTCAGTTTCATGATCGAACTCGTGAATGAAAAAGGCAACGTCCCGCATGGTCTGGGTGAATTCAGCCATCGGGAAGTACGCGTGCTTTGCCGCAACGCCGCGCGCCCCAGGTCAAGAGCGACGGACATCGCCTTACCAGCGGCAACGCGGCACGCACGGCCGCGGGGTGCATGGCCCAGTGCGCCACTGCGGCGGCCGCGCGAATTCGTCCGGCAAACGCCTGCCGCCACAGAGCGGCGTAATCGCGGCCGGCGCGGTCCACGGCAGCTTCGTCGCGCGCGCGGCGCGAACGCACTCGGCCGCCGTCGGCCGCGAGTCGCTGGCCCAGCAGCCAGGCCGATTGCATCGCCATGCTGATCCCTTCCGCCACCACCGGGTGCGCCTCGCCGGCCGCGTTGCCGACCGCGAACACGCGGTCGTCGTAGCGTCGCCGAATTCCAGGTCGAATCGGACCCGCGGCCAGCCAGGGGCCCTCGCGTTGGGCCCCGTCGAGCACCGCTTGCGCCGCTGGGCAAGCGGAAAGCATGTACTCGAACACCGCGTCCCCCGCGGTCTGGCCGGGTTGCCCGCGCAGCGATTCGAGCTGGTCGCGGCGGAGGCAGCACGAAAAGCTCACCCGCCCTCCCTCGCAATGAACCATGCCACCGTAGCCGCCAGCGAAGCTTACGAGCGGCATGAGCCGCTCGGGCAATCGGCTGTGACGGAAATGGGCTTTGAAACCCAGCAGATCGCCCGCGCGCGGCGGCGAGCGCGGCAGTTGCGTCGCCAATGGCCCCGGCTCCCACGAGCCATGGGCCGCGACCACGATGCTGGCGTGTAATTCACATATATCGCCCGGTTCGCTGGCGACGACCCGGCACGCCCGGCCGCCCTGGGTTCGCGCCAGCGACACGACACTTGCCGGCTGGCGCACGTCGACACCCGCTCGGCGGGCCTCGTCGACAAGCAGCGTGTCAAGCCTCTCGCGTGAAAGGGCGCGTCCCCAGGGGGCGGCGCCGGCCCGCGGCAACTCGGAAACGAGCGTGGTCGAGCCGGTCATCAGGGCGACTTGCGAAACCTCGGGACCCGCCAGGCGATTCAATGCGTCGGAGAGTCCCAATCGCTCGAACAATGGCCAGTTCGTCAGCGACAGGTATTCGCCGCACACCTTTCGGCGAGGAAACGCGCGGCGTTCGACCAGCGCGACCGACCAGCCGGCTTGGGCCAACACGAGTGCGGCCGTAGCGCCGCCAGGCCCCCCGCCGACGACCAAAGCATCGAAGTGCTGCGCCAAGAGGAGTACCTTATGCCTTTCTCCCGTCCATTGTTAACGATATGCGTCGCGAAGCCGTTGAGCAAGTGGGAGTGGAAGCGAGTCATCGTTCAGGTTCTCTTCCAGCTCAATAGAAACCGGCAGGGCCAGCGGCGGTTGACGCGGGCGCCCGGCAATCCGGCCTGCTCGGCCAGCGCCAGGGCCTCGCCGGCCGTGAAAGCGCCTTCGACCGATCGTAGAGCGTCGTGATGAACCATGCTCGAACGGGTCAAGATTCGCGAAGCGGCCAGCGCCAAGAGCCAACCGCGTCTGCTGCGCTCCAGGTCGTTCACCAGGACCAAGCGGCGAGCCGTCGCGGCCATGCGGCGCAAGAGCTCGATGGCGCGCGCCTCGTCGAGGTGGTGCAGAAAAAGCGAGCAGGCCACCACGTCGTAGCACCCCGGCAACGCCTCGCCCAACGCATCCGCCTCGAAGAACCGCACTTCGGCTCCAGCCCGGCCGGCCTGCCGACGGGCATGGGCCACGGAGATCGGGTTCAGATCGCAACCCTCGATCGCGACTTCAAGACCCGCCCTCCGGGCTCGCCTCCATACGCCCAGCGCCACATCGCCGGCACCGCACGCCACGTCGAGCACGCTCAGCTCGCGCAGCCGCGCTTCGCGCGCCATCCGGGCGATCGGCCGCCAAACAATGCCCGAACTGCCGCTGGCGAAATTGATCCGCTCCAAGGCCGTCAGCGCGCCGGTGAGCCGATCGGCCTCGACGCCAGGCTGGTCGATGATCTCAGGCTGTAAATTCCGCTGCGCCAGTCGGCGCCAAGACGTCATGCGAGTGTGTTCTGTCCATTCGGGGCCATGATTCGCTTCCCGGCCGACACAACGTACTGGTTCTCGACGAGCCGGGCAACCATCAGCCCAGTTTGGCGGGCATCGTGACACTTTCGGTTTGAGGTTTGGCTTCGGTGATTGTTGATTGGAACATCGGCTACGCGCCAAGTCCGGAACGTGGTACAATAAGTGAGAAGGATGATGACGATTCGTCAGAGGTCGCGCACATGACCATATCCGTTCGAGCTGTGTACGAAAGGGGCGTTCTCCGTCCGGTCCGGCCTCTTCCCTTCGACGAGGGTGAGACGGTCGACTTGACCATTGGCAAACCCGAGCCGCCCCGGCTTCCGCCGTGCGACGATCAAGTGGTGAGTCGACTGCAGGCGGCGACGACGATCGCCGACTGGGTCGAAGCGACAAAGTTGCTTCCGCCAGACGACGGCGGGTATGACATCGTCAAGGCGCTGAACGACAACCGCATCTGGTCTGGTGAACGCTCTCTGATTCCGAACGAGAGCCCCCCGCAGTGAGCGCCGCGATCGTACTGGATGCGACGCCGTTGCGGTTTCATCGTTCCATGACCGAATTTCAAACGGCCTACGGGGGGTCAAGCCCTTGCGGCGACCAGCAAGGCCTCGGCCAGCTCCATCCGCTGCAAGCGGTTGTTAGCCGGCAGATTCGCCACTCGAAGCTTCAACTACGGGCATTCTCGCGGCCATGAGTTCGCGTTTGAGTTCTTGTTGCCATCGCTGCTCGTCTTCCATGCGAATGTAAACGATGCCGTCAAAGTCTGATGGCGTTTCGAGGCCGGGCGTAATGAGCGCGCACACCCTTGCTTGACCGAGATGCGCCAGGAAATAGCCCAACTCCAGGATCACGTTCTGGCGAGCCCGCGGTGCGAGCCTCCCTTCCCTAAGGCTTCCTACGTCGTCGTCGGTCAGTACGACGACAGCGAAAGTCACCAAGTCCGCTTCCTGAATGAACTTCGTGAGGAGATGGCGCCCCATGTTGGGTTGTTCATGAAGGACGATCCCTACCAATCCAATGCTCTTCAGGAAAGAGACGACGGCGGTGCGGGCCGTGTCGTTCTGGCCATGCACCACGAAGACGCGATTCGGCGAGCGAGCGGCAGAGTCGGCCTCGCGGCCGCGACCGGTCGCGGTGGCAACGTCCTGGGTCAGAGGCGGGCGGGCCTCCTCTCCGACTTCTCCCTGGATCCCGGACGATCGACTTACGACATACGCAGAGAACAGCGACTTCTCGGCGGTTACCGCTGACGGATTCTCCATCGTGAACTCAACGATCGCATTGGCTCGATCGCGGCAACTCCCTACGTCCCGCCCCGCGGACAGATCTGCTACACCCGCGTCCAGCAACATGTCGTCGATGTCTGTGTGGCTCCATGCGGAGATCGAGGTTCTTGCCCTGATGAGAGATGCACGAGTAGGTGCAGGGAGCGGCTTTGATTCGAAGAGACCAATTGTGGCAGTATCGAACTCGTGGCCGGCGTGGCGAAGAACTGAGAATAGATCCCGCTCCTTTACTGCCCAGTGGTTTCGGCCGAACTCGAATTGCTCGATGTCCAGCTCTTCACGGATCCGCCATAGGTGGTCATTCAGGATTGGGGCCTTGCTCGGACACAGATTGACCGTTACCCAAACTTCCGTACCAAGGTCGCGAAGTTCGGAGATGTGGGCGATGCGCACGACTTCCTCTGCTCGCCCCTCTTCCATTAGCACGCAGGGCCACGACCTAATGCACTCGATGGCTTCTATCGACAGCGACCGTAGCTGTTGTCGGATCGGTTCGCTCGTGTACTCTAGGAAGCGGCTCTTATCGAATCGGACGGCTCCTCCGTCCCAGTCGTGGAACCGGTGCGATACGAGAAGGCTATACACGGTGAACGATCTCCGTCGTCGGATTGGCAGTGCCTTGGCCGGCGAACAAAATCGCTCAGCAGCGGCGGCCGCGCTGAGAGCCGTAAACTCACGAGGAACCAGAATCGCGGCTGCCCGCTGGCGCAGCGCCTGGGTCGGCATATTGATCGGCAATCCGACGCCAGGAAGGCACACGGTGCCTTGGCCGCGTCCCGCCTGGCCGATCGAGGTCTATTCAACGATAGGACGTGCCATTGCTGGCCATGGTCTCCATTCGTTCCTTCATCGGTCTACCGTCCGAGCGCCACGCGGTTCAAGATCGACACGATGCTGTTGAACGCGATTCGGTCGCACCGCTTAGTGATCGAGCCCGCCATATTTGCGGGAAGCCATAGCGGTCGCGTTTCAACGAAGGATTGTCTGTTCGGGTCGATAAGGCAGCCGATGCGTACCGTCTCTCGGCTGCCGCTACGTCGAAGCGGGAACACCTGAAACAAATGCCTTCCGTCAACCGTGTCGCATCTCACCACAAACATGGGCCGCGACTTCCCTCTCACGGAGTACATCGACTCGTCTGGTTTCTCCGCCGGCCCCTCGCGCCTCACGGTGTCCAAGTGGAGTTTTATGAAGTAGGCTACGTCTCCTTCCCTGGGAAGCTCCTTGCCTGTGTTGTCCGGAGTGCGTTCATTCGTCATCGTCGCCACCCGAGTCGGGTCCCCCATACATGATATCGAGCAACCGCTGTGACTCGCGGACGTCATCGCCGAGGAAGCCGTCAGGCCAGTTCGCGATCCGGCCGCGCCCGTCCACGGCGATGGGTTTGAGGGCCGAATAGGCGAACGTCGTCTTTTCGCCTTGGCAGTGCGCGGTCTCTATGCCGTCCAAGTCAGTGAAGTAGATCTGGACCTCGGCCTGTTTCAATTCCTCTTCCAAGATCGCACGAATCACACGCCGGATGACGAGGTCACTATGCGTCTCGACGAGGATGCGCCTGCCGGACTTCGCGTGCGCCACCAGCGCCTCGGTGATCTTCAGTTGCAGAGACGGATGAAGATGGACCTCGGGGTTCTCAATGCCGACCAATTCCCCCCGCCGCATGAGGCCCAACTGCACTACGATCGGGAAGACCTGGTGAAACCCCGAGCTCATCTGACGCGGCGGTTGTGGCGCGGGAAGCGGGGCACCGAAACACGGATGGAGGAGCCTTCCCAGGTGCAATCCGTCGGCGCTCGCCAGATTTCCGAAGTCTGCCTTGAACAGAAACCCGCATGGCCGGTAAGACTGCTCCGCCTCAGTCGCCATACTATCAGCCGGATACAGCCGTTCGCTTGGGTGCGCCTCGACGGCTGTTTTCGTATGATAACGGTGGGCGATTTGTACTTCCGTTAGGTTGCGCATCCAGCGAGAGACGTAAGCCGCGAACCAATACAAGCTCCAGCAGAACATCGCGGGGTCTGGGGCTTCGTGCGACAGGGCACTTTCGATCAAGAAGCGGTTGACGAGCGCAAGATTGCGACCGCTGAGCGAATTGATGAGTCCTTGGACGTAGTAGGCTTGCTCGATGCCGATATGAGGCAAGCATGGCGCAAAAAGATCGCGTTGGTCGAGAACGCTATTCAAAAGACTCGCCATGCAATCCATCATCTCGTGGTGATGCAACTCGCGCCAATCAGTGTACGCCCTCCAGGCGGCTTCTTCGGCGTCGCCGCCGACTTTCTCCGCCAGGGCGTGCGCGTCCTGCGCCTTCTTGTGTTCGGCAAGCAGGCGCTCCACGGCTCTTTTCGGCTCGTCGGCCGCGAGCTCCCAAATGCGCGCGAGCCGTCCTTGTCGTGGGGGGTCGAAGGGAAATAGACAGTGTATCCCGCATCCAAATTCGTTGGGCTGAAAGGTCTCCGGCGTCGACCCGTCGCGCATCAGGCTCATTGCGAACTGTCGTTCCATCAGCCAGGCGCTTTGGCCTTCGGCACCCACGAGCCGCCTCTCAACTCGAGGTTCTTCGTTCGCCTCTTCACCGATCCTATCCGAAGCGTACGCCTGCCTGACGGGACCGATGTAAAAATAGCCGCTTAAGCCCGGTCTATTCACCAGCAAATGCCGCGCAGCCGCTTGACTTTTTGATTTTGTCCGTAAAATCCAGCATCTGCAAGGGGTGCCACGG
>Ga0307373_10002159_pt1 | contig 35783 bp, 40 predicted proteins | sample OX2MG_FD_202534 | JGI IMG/M metagenome (GOLD analysis project Ga0307373, IMG submission 202534) | Soil microbial communities from Risofladan, Vaasa, Finland - OX-2 | ecosystem: Environmental > Terrestrial > Soil > Coastal area > Acid sulfate soil | place: Finland: Risofladan, Vaasa | collected...
CGGAACCTCGCGCGACTCGGAGTTGCCCCCGATTTTGAAGGCTCTCCTGGGGTTCACCCGTTCAGGTTCGCCGGTCTTCAGAAGGGGGAGAGCGCCACCTTGACGCATCTGGAGGTGCCATCTAGGATTGAGTTGCCCCCTCCTACTCCTGCTCGGGGTGGGACCTTCTCGGAACGCGCGGATTCAAGGGACAGCACTTGCCCACCATCTCTGAAACCTCCCACGAGATCTCCAAACTGTATGAGTCCGACCACATCGAGCGCCGAGAGCGCAACGCCCGCCGAAACCGTATCCTCTTCATCGACCGGCTCCTCAACGAGTTGGAACAGCTCAACATCGCGGAGGAGGTGGTGGTCCCCGTGGCGCTCCGGAACCAGTGCCGCCGGCTGCTGGCCAAGGAGGGACATCCCCTCGGTCGGCGGCGTTCCGAGGAGGTCGTCATCGCGGAGTGGATGGATGCCCTCTACGATGTCCAGGACGGGCTCATGTTCACGATCGGCGACGAGGACGAGTAGGCTAGATAGCTAACTGAGCGGCCGTCCCCGTGGCGCTGCCGGTAAGTCGAGCGCCGGCCCCCATAGCTCAGCGGATAGAGCGCCGGCCTCCGGAGCCGGGTGCGCAGGTTCGAGTCCTGCTGGGGGTACCAGGGCGCCGGCGCAGGCATCACAGCAGGCGGCCAAATGAGCTCCGCTTCGCCTCCTTTCGTGGTCGTTTGGCCGGGCCACCTTCCCCCGGACTGCGAGCCGCGCTCGGGTCCGGCGGCGCGGCTGCTGAGCCTCTTCCCCGATCGGACCACGAGACCCTGTGTGCCCGGGGCGACGGCGTTCGGGCGCCGAGCGTGCGGTGGCGAACCCAGTGGTCTCGACCGGTGCATGCCGGCAGCCTCGATCAGTGACCGTCAGCTTCCCGCTCGGACCCACGAGGTCGGCCGAGCGGGGCTGGTACTTCGCGGGATTGCGATGGCCGGCTTCGTGGCCACCTTCGGGTTGGCGTCCGCACCTATCCGGCAGTTCGGGATGAGCGGACGGCCGACCACGGCGACGGTCGGCATGATCGGTTTTACTCGGTGGTTATTGCGGTTCTCGGCATGCGCCGGGCGCCCGATGTGCAGCGCCACGTAGCTCATGCGCCGACAAATCGCGAGACCCGAGGAGTCCGACTGGTAGGGAAGAGTGCACCTTGGGGCGGCTCACGGCAACCGCTGGTCGGCTACCGTGGCGCCGCGATCAGTTCGTGCAGTTGCCGGAGCTGCCGACTACCTCTGTCGGGACAGGCTGGCCGGGGCGGACCTTCCGGATCGTACTTCCACCCCCTTCGCACCGGGGTTGGTTTCAAATAAGACTGGCGACCACTGACCACAGGCGGTCTGCCAAGAACCCCAGCCTACCGGTCGAACCGCAACGCCCCTTCTACGCCGCGAACGATCTCAGCGGGCTGTGCCTCGACCATCCACCGTCTATCTGGACGGCCAACACCTCAGGGTTGGCGACAAGCAGGGGAAGTTGAGAGATTGAACTCCCCGAGCCCCGGTACGGTAAGGCTCGCGGATCTCACGCCAGGCGCTTGGCAGGTGTCGGCGGGCAGCCGCAGCCTGTCGCAGTTTAGGCCCGGCTGAAGCACGTCCTGGCCGGAGAGTTCAGCCTTATACCGTGAGTTCCAGCTGCCCCTGAAAACGTGCCCATTCGTGTCGTACGCGGGAAACTCGTCCCGCGTACTGGGGAACCTGCCAGGAAGCGGCGAACGGACCCCCAGGGTGCGAGGCCAGATTACAGGCCGCTCGGGAATATGATCGACTCGGGGGACACCCGCGGTGTGCCCACGTCGAGCTGGATCTGAATGTGATTGCCCAAGGGGATCTGGCGGAGGTTCCCCAGGTACACCTTGCCGTTGAAGAAGGCGGTCACTTTCCCTTTGGCAGGACCGACCTGATCCCGGCTGAGCGGCTGGCCCCAGATGTCGAAAAAGTCGCCCAGTGTGTAAGTCCTCTGCACCGGCGACTCGATGTGAATGATCCCATCGGCAACATGCGTGTGCAGCCAGTAGAAGCATCGCCCGCCGGTAACGAAGACACCCTGGGGCGTGCTCTGACCCTTCCGCGGCGCAGTGATGCCAATCCCGTAGGGGATCTGGCGCGCGTGCCCTTTAACGAAAATTGTCAGGTGGGTGTGCACATGAAAAACCGTCTGCTGAGTCGTATTGCACTGGATCCCGTCGACGGTCTGGCCCTTGGCGGCACTGGTAATTCCCGCGAGAGCTGGGGCGGCCGGAATCGGAACCGCCTCCGGTCCGAGCGGACCTGGAGAGCCAGGGGAGACCAGGTGGCCGAGGGTCTTGAGGGAGGCCAACTGGGAGCTGGGCACGGTAACGGTCGGTGGGGACGGAAGCCAGAGCACAAGTCCGAGCGCCACAAGCACGACCGCGGCTCCGAGCACCCACCAGGTGCGGGGGTTGGGTGGCCAGATTCCTCCGGCCGTCGACCTGGTCCCCCTGCCACGCTTCGGTGCTTGGCGTTGGACGCGAGCCCTCCGACCGCTGGTCACTGCTCGCCAGTGCCTCTCATGTAATGCATGTCACGGAGTTGCAGGGTTGCACCGACTAGATCCACTTCGAAACCCGGCCGACGGACAGGCCCGCCGCGAGCGGCCGCGAGTTCGAACCGACTTTGGGGACACTCGGCTACGGTATCAGGTCGCCGCTGGTCCATCCCGGTGCCGACTAAGCTGAACGGTGCACGGGATGTGTAGACAGTTGGGGCTCATCGTGGGCGCATCTTTCTAGCACCATCGACCACCTCGGCGGGGGGACACGTCGCCGGACGCCCAGCGTTGCTTCCCCGTCCCTGCGCAACCGTGGCGTCGCTTTTTTCGGATGGTGCTCGCGCAGGCCAGTTGGCTAGCCTCAGCGGGTGGCCGTCCAGACGTGCCCGGGAGTTGGCCTGAGGAGGATGCGCAGATGACCCGGCGTGGGTGGGTGCTCTTCGGGGCGATGTGCCTGATCTGGGGTGTGCCCTACCTGCTCATCAAGGTGGCCGTCCGCCACATCGCTCCCGCCGACCTGGTGTTCGCGCGCACTGGGATCGGGACGGTGCTGCTCTTGCCGATCGCCGTGGTTCGGGGCCAGATCCGGCCCCTCCTGCCCCGCTGGCGGCCGCTCCTGATCTACTCACTGGTGGAGATTGCAGTCGCCTGGTTTCTACTCTCGGAAGCCGAAACCAAGATCTCCAGCTCGCTTTCGGGGCTGCTGGTGACGGCGGTGCCACTGGTCGGGGTGGTTCTGCTCCGGCTGACTGGGTCCAAGGATCGACTCTCCGGCTCCCGCCTGCTCGGGCTTTTCGTCGGGGTGGTCGGGGTGGCCGTGGTGGTGGGGCTCGATCTAGGGCGGGTCACCGCGGTCTCCATGTTGGAGATGGGCATCGTGGTCTGCTGCTACGCGATCGGACCCCAGATCCTCGCTCGGCGCCTGGCCGATCTGCCTAGCCTGGGCGTGGTCAGCGCCTCCCTGGCCATCTGCGCCGTGCTCTACGCACCCGCCGCGGTTCTGCAGAGGCCGGCCCACCCACCGTCCCTCTCGGTGCTGGCCGCCGTGATCGCCCTGGGGGTGGTCTGCACCGCGCTCGCCTTCCTGATCTTCTTCGCCCTCGTCGCCGAGGTGGGTCCGGTCCGGGCAACGGTGATCACCTACGTCAACCCGGCGGTGGCGGTCGGCTTGGGGGTCGCCTTCCTCCACGAGCCGTTCACGCTCGGGATCGGGTTGGGCTTTGCCCTGGTGCTGGTCGGTTCTATCCTGGCCACGCGATCCAGCGGCCAGGGTCAGCGAGCGCCCTAGTCGCCTTCCGGGCGCTGCACCGCTGCCGAGCAAGCCCGGCAGTGACCGATCAGGTCGAGGCGGTGGCTCTCCAGACCGAATCCGGCGGCGGACGCCATCTCCTTGGCGGCTTTTCCGAGGTCGACCTCGAGCTCGGGAGGCGCGTTGACGTCGACGACCGAGCCGCAAGTGACGCAGACCAAATGGTGGTGGTGGCGGGTGAGCTCCTCGCTGAGCTCGTAGCGGGCGAACTCGCCGCTGAGCTGAACCCGCCGCACCACCTCCGCCTGCTCCAGGACCGCCAGGTTGCGGTAAGCGGTGCTGGCGGGGAGGTCAGGGCGGGCCGCGACGATCTCGGCCACCGTCAGCGGGCGCCCGGCGTTGAGCAATGCCAGCACCAGTAGACGGCGGCCCCCGGTGTACCGCTGCCGGATGGCGGCCACCCGCTGCCCGACACCCCGGTGCAGCTCCGCCTCCGCTCGGGACGGATCTCCCGGGGTCTCCGCGGGGGGCCCGGGGTGCGGCCGGGTGAGCGGGCTCAAGGCGCGCCCTCGGTGGTGGGCGGGTTGGAGCGCACGACTCGAGGCGCCCACCGCACCACCAGATAGGTTGCGAAGGCCAGGGTGGTGATGAAGACGCTGACCGGGATCGGGACGTAGAAGGCGATCGCCAGCCCGACCACAGTGCAGGCCAAGGCGGTTACCACCGAAACGAGCATAGCCGTGGCCGGTCGGCTGGTGAGCCGGTCGGCGATCGCCGCCGGGGTGACCAGCAGGGAGAATATGAGCAGCACCCCGACCACCTGGACGGCGACCGCCACCGCCAGCGCCAGCGTCGCCATGAACCCGATCGCGAGCAGCCGGGTAGGGACGCCGCGCGCCTCGGCGACCTCCTCGTCCACCGACGAGAAGAGCAGCGGGCGATACATCGCCGCAAGCAGCAGCAGGGTCACGGCGCCGATCACCGCGGTGAGCGCGACATCCCCGGTGCTAATCCCCAGCACCTCGCCGAAGAGGATCGAGTACGCCTCGGTGGCATAGCCAGAGTAAAGCGAGATGAAGAGCACTCCCAGGCCTAGCATGAAGGCGAGCACGATCCCGATCACCGTGTCCCGCTCCCGGATCCGCTGGCCCAGGGCTCCCATCACCCCGGCGCCGCCCAGGCAGAACACCAGTAGCCCCCAGACCGGGGAGATCGAGATCACCGCCGCCCCGGCAGCTCCGGCGAACCCGACGTGGGAGAGGGCGTGGGCGGCGAAGGCGGTGCGTCGCAGGATGACGAAGTAGCCGACCACGCCGGCGACGATCGAGACCATGGCGCCCGCTTCGAAGGCGTTGCGCATGAACTCGAAGGAGAGCATCTGGCCGATGTCGGAGACCAGGTTCCAGCTGAAGGCCCCGGCTCCCGCCTGCGCCACGAGCAGGTGCGCTCCCAGGGAGGCGCTCATGGTCTCAACCCCATCCTGGAGGCGCCGGCTCGGGGGTCGGACCGGGGTGGGGGTGGGCCAGCTCCTCCTCGATCCCGACCACGAAGCGACGTCCCCGGCTGTCCACCAGGACCTCGACCGGAGCCCCGTACAGCCGCGAGAGCACCTCGGGGGTGATGATCTCGTCCGGCTTCCCGATCGCCACCCCGCCGCCGGCCACATAGCAGACCCGGTCGATGGCGCCCCGGAGGGGGTTGAGATCGTGGGCCACGATGACGACAGCCAGGTTGCGGGAGCGGGCCAGCTGCCCGATCAGGTCGGCCATCGCCGCCTGATTCCGAACGTCGAGATTGGCCAGCGGCTCGTCGAGCAGCAGGAGGGAGGGATCGCCCACCAGCGCCTGGGCCAGGAGCAGCCGCTGCCGCTCGCCTCCGGAGATCTGCCCCAGCTTCCGTCGGGCATAGGCGCTGGCCCCGACCGATTCGATGGTCGCTGCGACCGCCGCGTCTTGGGCGTGGGCGCTGCGGAAGGGAATTCGGAACCCCCAGCGGTGGCCGTCGACGCCCAGCTGGACCAGGTCCAGGCCCCGCAGGGCGATCTCGGGGTCCAGGACCCGCGCCTGGGGCACATACCCGATCGCCGGGTTACCCCGACGAGGGGCCGAGCCCAGCACCTCGAGAGTTCCCCGACGGGGCGCAAGCAAGCCGATCAGAAGCTTGAGGAGGGTCGACTTGCCGGCCCCGTTGGGACCAAGCACGGCCACGAACTCACCGGCCTGGATCTCGAAGTTGGCCCCGCTCCAGACCGCCCGATCCTGGTACCCGGCGGCCAGATCTCGAGCCCGCACGACCGGCGCGCCCGGGTTCGCTACTGCCGCGGGTCGGGGTGTGTTGGCCCGGCCTGCCATCAGCCGCGCCCCCTCTTGGCCAGGGCCGTGGTGAGCGAGCTGAGCTGGCTGTCCATCCACTGCTCAAAGGTCGCTCGGGGCGGTTCGATTGTCTCCGTCACGGCCACCACGGGGATTCCCTCGGCCAGGGCTCGCTGCCGGATCCCGGTGGTCAACGGGGTGATCGTCTGGCGGTTGTAGACCAGGGCCCGGAAGCTCCGCTGGGAGAGCTGCTGTTCGAAGGCCGCCACCGCCGAGGCTGGCGGGTCGATTCCCTCGGAGACCGCCTTCATGAAGGCGAGCGGGGTGGTCAGGTGGAGGTGGAGGTAGCTGGCCAAGTACGAGAAGATGCTCTCCGTCGCCGCCACCTTGGCCCCCGAGAAGTGCCGGCGCAGGTAGGCCAGGTGGGCGCGGTAGGGGCTCAGAGCAGCCTCCACGGCGGCGTGCCTTGCCTCGAAATAGGCGCCTCCCTGGGGCTCCAGAGCGCGGTAGTCCTGGGTGATCCGGTCGATCACCTGGAAGACATCGCTGGGGTCGTACCAGAAGTGGGGGTTATCGCCCTCTCGGCGATGGAGCAGGCTGGCCACGTTGAGCACCCGGCGCCCGGGCGCGGACTGGGCGGAGAGCAGCCGGTTGGCCCACTGGTCGTACCCGGCGCCGTTGATGACCACATAGCGGGCCTGGGCGAAGGCCCTCGCGTCGGCCGAGTTGCTCTCGTACTCGTGGGGATCGGCGTTGGGATCGGTCACGATGCTGGTGACTTGGACCAGCCGGCCACCCAGTTGGCTGGCCAGGCTGCCCCAGAAGTTCTCCCCGGCGACCACCTTGAGCACCGTGGTCTTGGCGCTGACCGGACTCAACCAAGAACCCCAGGCCAGCGACGAGAGGGCGCCTAGGACGAGCAGCAGGAGTCCCAGGCGACGGCTCCGCCAGCTCCCGGTGCCGACCCGTGGTGAACCGGCTCTCACGGGCTGAGTATAGAATGAGAATGGGAACCAAATCAAGTACACCTTCTGGCGGGAGCGCCCCGAACTGCTGCCCGCGCGCTCAGAAGGTTCCCGCGACCGCCTCGCGCCATTCCCGAGGGATGCTCTCCAGGTAGGTGGGCAGGTCGGCTTGGCTGAGCCCGGCCGCCGAGAGCGACCTGGGTAGACCGAGCTCAGCGATCAGCTGGGCGCAGGCGGGGGCGACCAGTTCGGGGCCGTGGACGTCGAACGCCGGGGCCAGCGGGGCGACCCGATCGGGGTCGGCCCGGGCGGTCGCCGCGATCACCGCCGGGAGGAGCACGCAGGAGGTGATTCCGTGGGGGATCCCGAACGGCGCGCCCAGCAGTTTGCCGAGCGTGTGGCTGGGACCCATCGGCACCGAGGCCAGCCCCAGCGCCGCCCACCATGCGCCCAGCTGGGCCTGCTGGCGGGCGGCCAGGTCCTGACCATCCGCCTGGCAGCGGGGCAGGGACGAGCGCAGCCGGCGGATCGCCTCCAGGGCGAGCCGGTTGCTGAGCGGGTCCTGGACCTCGGAGCAGACGGTCTCGACGGCGTGATCCAAGGCCCTGATTCCACTGCCCAGCCAGAGCTGTCCAGGCGTGTGCCGGGTCGCCTCGGGGTCGAGGATCACCACCTGGGGAGCCGCCTGGCGATCGACTGAGGCCTGCTTCTGGCGCCCCGGGCCGCGGGTGATCCCGGCGCTCGCGGTGAACTCCGCTCCCGAGAGTGTGGTGGGGATGGCCAGGTGCATCGCCGCCCCGGGGCCTAGGTCATGGATGGCGCCCTTGCAGCCGTCGATCACGCTGCCCCCACCCAGGCTCACCACCGCGTCGGCGCTAACCTCCCGGAGCAGATCGGCGAGCTCGGCGACGGCTTGCTCCGGGGTGTGCTGAGCGAGCCCGCTGAAGCTCTGCTGGAATCTAGACCCCAGCAAGTGCTCCAAAGCTGTGGGCAGGGACGTCTCTCGAGTCAGGGTGGCCGAGCTGACCAGCACCACCCGGCTGGCCCCCAGTCGCTCGATCTCGTCGAGAAGCAGCCGACAGGCCCCAGTCCCGGCGAGGACCCGAACCACCGGCGAGCTGACGTGGGTGAAGACCACCGGCCGACTACTCCCCGAGGATCTGGCGCAGCACCATCTGGAGCACTCCCCCATGGCGGAGCTGCTCCACCTCGTTCTGACTGTCCACCCTGGCGACCACCGAAACCTGCCGGGTCCGCCCCAGCCGATCGGTAACCGCCAACTGGAGCTGCGCCCTTGGCTTCAGAGCCTCGTCTAGGGCCTCGAGCGAGTAGGACTCGGTACCGTCCAGCCCGAGTGTCTCGGCCGTTTCGCCGCTCTGGAACTGGATCGGGAGCACGCCCATGCCGACCAGGTTGCTGCGATGAATCCGCTCGAAGCTCTCGGCCAGCACCACCCGGACCCCGAGCAGGGCGGTCCCCTTGGCCGCCCAGTCGCGCGAGCTGCCCGATCCGTACTCCTTGCCCCCGATCACGATCAGGGGCACTCCCTCATCCCGGTACTTGACCGACGCGTCGTAGATAGTGCTTGGCTCGCCATCGGGCTGGTGGGTCGTGTACCAGCCCTCGCGACCTTCGGCCAGCCGATTGCGTAGCCGACTGTTGCCGAAGGTGCCCCGGATCATCACCTCGTGGTTGCCCCGGCGCGACCCGTAGCTGTTGAACTCCCTGGGCCCGACGTCCAGCGACTGCAGGTACTCGCCGGCCGGGCTGGTGGGGGCGATCGCGCCCGCCGGGGAGATGTGGTCGGTGGTGACCGAGTCGCCCAGCAGGGCGAGCGCCCGGGCCGCCACCACGTCCGGGACCGGCTTCGGCCGCGGCGACATTCCCAGGAAGAGGGGCATCTCGCGGATGTAGGTGGACGCCTGGTCCCACTGATAGCTGGGCCCGGTCGGGGAGTCCATCTCAGCCCAGTGCTCATCCCCACCGAAGATGCGCTGGTACTCGCGGGTGAAGAATTCCGGCTTGACCGCCGAGGCGATCACCTCGTCCACCTCAGCGGCGCTCGGCCAGAGCTCGCTCAGGTAGACGGGCTGGCCGGCGCTGTCGATGCCCAGGGGCTCCTTGGTCAGGTCCCGGCGGACCGTTCCCGCCAGGGCGAAGGCGACCACCATGGGCGGGGAGGCCAGGTAGGCGGCCCGGACCTGGGGATGGATCCGACCCTCGAAGTTGCGGTTTCCGCTCAGCACCGCGGCCACGGTTAGGTTCTGTTCCTCGACCTCCCGGGCGACCTGGTCCGGCAGCGGCCCACTGTTGCCGATACAGGTGGTGCAGCCGTAGCCCACCACGTCGAATCCGATCTCCTCCAGGGCGGGTAGCAGGGCCGACTGGCGCAGGTAGTCGGTGACCACTCGGGACCCGGGCGCCATGCTGGTCTTGACGAAGTCGGGGGGGCGGATGCCCCGCGCCACGGCCCGCTTGGCGAGCAGGCCGGCGGCCACCATGACGCTGGGATTTGAGGTGTTGGTGCAGCTGGTGATGGCCGCGATGACGACCGACCCGTCCTCGAGGCGGGGCCGCTCGGGAGCCGAGGCGGCGAGCTGGGAGGGTGGGAAATTGCTGGTGAAGCTCTCCCCGATCTCGGCCAGCGGGACCCGGTCCTGGGGGCGGCGGGGCCCGGCCACGCTGGGCTCGATCGTGTCCAGGTCGAGTTCCAGCAGCTCCGAGAAGGTGGGGATGGGCGAGTCGGTGGTCCGGAAGAGACCCTGCTCTTTGGTGTAGCGGTCGACCAGGTCGATCAGCTCCCGAGGCCGCCCGGTCGTCGCCAGGTAGTCGAGCACGGTCTGGTCGACCGGGAAGAGCGAGGCGGTCGCCCCGTACTCGGGGGCCATGTTGCTGATGGTCGCCCGATCCGCCAGCGAGAGCCCGTCGAGCCCGGCTCCGCAGAACTCGACGAACTTACCAACCACGCCCCGGCCGCGGAGCCACTGGGTGACCCTCAACACCAAGTCGGTGGCGGTTACGCCCGGCTGGAGCCGGCCAGTGAAGCGCACCCCGACCACCTGGGGCGGGGTGAGCAGGAGCGGCTGCCCGAGCATGGCCGCCTCGGCCTCGATTCCGCCCACACCCCAGCCCAGGATTCCCAGAGCGTTGATCATGGTGGTGTGGGAGTCGGTGCCCACCAGGGTGTCTGGGAGCGCCAGCGGGTGGCCGTCCTGCTCCCGCAGCTGGACCACCCGGCCCAGGTACTCGAGGTTCACCTGGTGACAGATTCCCATCCCCGGGGGGACGACCCGGAATCCCCGGAACGCCTGTTGGGCCCAGCGCAAGAGGCTGTAGCGCTCGTAGTTGCGCTGGTACTCCCGCTCCAGATTGGTGCCATAGGCGGCCTCGCTGCCGTAGGCGTCGACCTGCACGGAATGGTCGATCACCAGATCGGCGCCGACCAGGGGGTCGATCCGGGCCGGGTCGCCCCCGGCTCGGGCCACCGCCGACCGCATCGACGCCAGATCCACCACCGCTGGGACCCCGGTGAAATCCTGGAGCAGGACTCGAGAGGGGAAGTAGGGCAGCTCCCGCTCCCGGTCAGCCTCGGCGACCTGACCTTGCCAGTTGGCCAGAAAGAGCGCGTCCTCAACTCTGGCGTGATGGCTCCCAGCTTCCCGAAGCAGCATCTCCAGCCAGACCTTGACCGTGCTCGGGAGCCGATCGGGATCGGCCAGCCCCAGTTCACGGAGCCGAGGCAGGCTGAAGTAGTGGGGTCCTCCTCGACCCAGCTCCGCCCGGACTCCCAAGGGGTCCTGGGACGTGGTTTGGACCATGGTTCCTCCAGCGCCCGGGTTGCCGAAGCCGACGCTCCCATCTTAGTTCGCACCCAGCCCAGGTCCCGAGCTGCGCCAGTTTGACAGTGAGATCGGCCCCCGGCCATACTCGGGGCGCCTTTTGGCGCGGGACTCAAGCCCCGGTGGAGACGGGGCTAAGGCGAGGGGAGTAGCGGAGGACCGGTTGAAGATCAGAGGCGCCCACCTGCCCCGCAGACTGCTCATCGCCAGTTCCCTGGCGGGCCTTGGGGCCGCCCTGCTGACCACCGCGCCGGTGCTGGCCGCCAACACCAACTTCCTCAATCCGGGCGGTCCCCCGGCGCGCACCATCGACATGCTCTTCTACGTGTTTCTCTTCTTCTCGATCGTGGTTCTGCTGGGGGTTGGGGGCGCCATCCTCTTCGCCTGTTTCCGGTTCCGGCGCCGTTCCGACGACGAGATGCCTCGCCAGGTCTACGGCAACCACCGCCTAGAGCGGGCCTGGATCCTCGGGCCTTCAGTCCTGCTCCTGGGGCTGTTCATCCTCAATGTGGTTAACGTCGGCTACCTGCGCAACGGCCCCAGCCCGGCCACCCCCGCCGGCCGCGACCCGATCGCCATTCACGTCACCGGGCAGCAGTTCTACTGGTCCTTCAAGTACTCCAACGGCAAGAGTTCGAGCCGGACCATGGAGATTCCGGTGGCGACTCCCATCGAGCTCACCACCAGCTCAGTGGACGTCATCCACGGCTTCTGGGTACCGGCCCTGGGGGCCAAGATCGACGCTCTGCCGGGGATCACCAACCATGCCTTCATCGAGGCCAGCCGGACCGGCACCTTCGCCGGGCAGTGCTACGAGTTCTGCGGGGTCGGCCACGACCAGATGCTGATCACCGTCAAGGTGGTTTCGATGGCTCAGTACCAGCGCTACCTGAAGAGCCTCGCCTGAGACCGTGAGCAGTTACCGATGAGTGCCGTGGACCTCCCCCTGAGCCGGCCCCGGTCCCGAACCTACGGCAGGGTCTGGGAATGGGTGACCACAACCGACCACAAGCGGATCGCCCTCCTCTATTTCTTCACCACCTTCATCTTTTTCCTGATCGGCGGCCTGATGGCGCTTCTGATCCGGACCCAGCTGGCCCAGCCCAACAACACCCTGCTCACTGCCTCCCAGTACGACCAGCTCTTCACGATGCACGGGACCACGATGATCTTTCTCTTCGTGATCCCGGTCTGGAGCGCCTTCGGCAACTACATGGTGCCGCTCATGATCGGGGCCAAGGACATGGCCTTTCCGCGCATCAACGCCTTCGCCTTCTGGCTGGTCCCGCTGGGGGGGATGGTGATGTACAGCGGGTTCTTCTTCGGCGGCAGCGCCGCCGCCGGCTGGACCGGCTACGTACCCCTGACCGAGAAGCTGTACTCCCCCCAGGTGGGCCAGGACCTCTGGATCCTGGGGCTGCACATCCTGGGCATCTCTTCAGTCATGGGGGCGGTCAACTTCCTGGTCACCATCCACCGGATGCGGGCGCCCGGCATGACCTGGTTCCGGATCCCCCTCTTCGTCTGGTCGATGGAGGTCACCTCGGCCTTGGTGCTGCTGGCCTCGCCGTTCCTGGCCGCCGCCCTGGCGATGGTCCTGCTTGACCGTCAGCTGGGCACCAACTTCTTCGATCCCACTGGAGGCGGCAATGTCGTCCTCTACCAACTGATCTTCTGGTTCTATTCGCACCCGGCCGTATACATCATGGTGCTCCCCGGTTTTGGGGTGATCTCAGAAATCCTCCCCGTGTTCACGCGCAAACCGATCTTCGGCTATCGCGCCATGGCCATCTCCATGGCCGCCATCGGGGTACTCGGTTTCATGGTCTTCGCGCACCACATGTTCACGGTTGGACTGCCGCTGCCGGTGCAGATATTTTTCATGGCCAGCACCATGGTCATCGCCGTTCCGACCGGGGTCAAGATCTTTAACTGGCTGGCCACTTTGTGGGGGGGCTCGATTCGCTTCACCACGGCGATGCTCTTCGCGATCGGCTTCCTGCTCATGTTCCTGATTGGGGGCCTGGACGGAGTTTTCCTGGCCTCGCTGGGGATCGACTACGAGCTCAACGGCACCTACTGGGTGGTCTCCCACATTCACTACGTGTTGGTCGGAGGGTCGCTCTTTGCCGTCTTTGCCGGGCTCTACTACTGGTGGCCGAAATTGTTCGGTCGCTTCCTCAGCGAGCGCTTGGGCAAGTGGAACTTCTGGCTTCTGATCATCGGGTTCAACCTGACATTCATGCCCATGCACATCCTCGGAGTGCTCGGCATGCCTCGCCGGATCGCCACCTACGGACCGGGTCGCGGCTGGGGCGCGCTCAACCTCACCTCGACGATCGGGTCGTTCATCATCGGACTCGCGGTGCTTGTCTTCCTATACAACGTGGTGCTCACTCTGCACGGTCCCAAGACCGCGCCCAACGACCCCTGGGAGGGCAACTCCTTGGAGTGGTACACGACCTCTCCGCCGCCGCCCCATAACTTCGACGACGTCCCCCTGATCACCAGCGACCGTCCGGTCCGGGACCTGCGCTTGGCCGGGCGCGGCGCTCCGGCGACCAGCCCGGGACTGCCGTGAGCGCCGACCAGCGGAGCCTGCGCCTCCCGCCCTCGCCAGCGCTGCTGCCGGGGCTGGCCCTGCTGACCGGGGTGCTCACCTATTTCCTGGTGATTCTGGGCAGCACGGTGCGGGTCACCGAGTCGGGAATGGGCTGCCCGGGCTGGCCCCTCTGCTACGGCCAGCTGGGGCCGATCGACCACTTCCATACCATCCTCGAGCAGTCGCACCGGTACCTGGTCTCACTGGTCACGGTGCTGGTGATCCTGACCGCCCTAGCCGCCTGGCGCTACGCCCGCCAGACGCCGTCGGTGCTGATCCCGGCCGCCGTGGCGCTGGTGATCATCGTGATCCAGATCATTCTGGGTGGGGTCACCGTGATCACCCACAACGCCCCCTTCACGGTGGCGCTCCACCTGCTCACCGCGATGATCCTGCTGGGGGTCGTCTGGGTCACGGTGGTCGGCACCCTGGTCGCCCGCAGAGCGGCCTCCGGTCGGCGGTTGACTCGGCGGGGGTACTGGGCCGCCGGGGCGACCTTCCTAGTGATGATCTCGGGCTCCCTGGTGGTCGATGGGGGAGCGACTTACGCCTGTCCCTCCTGGCCGGGATGCCGTGCCATGCCCGGGGAGCCCCAGCAGTTGCTGCTGATCCAGGACATCCACCGCTTGATCGTGCTGGTGGCGAGCGTACTGATCGCCCTCTTCGTTATGCACGCGGCCCGGCACTGGCGGGGCGTGCGGGGCGCCCGCGCGGTTGCCGACCTGCTCGCCATCCTCCTGTTGGCTCAAATCGCCGCGGGCGGACTGGTCGCGACCCTGCATGCGCCTGACGCGCTGCAGGACCTCCACCTGGCGCTGGGGTCGGCCACCTGGGCAACTGCGGTCATCCTGGCCGCCATCGGCTGGCTGGCTGCGGCCGATGCCGGTTCGGCCCCCGCCAGCCAAGCCGCAGACCGTGGTTTACTCGAGCGGAACAGTTCGGGGCGGCCACTGGCCCAGCCCGGTACCGGGGAGAGTTGATGCACCGCAAGGAGGCCCGCGCCAACGTTCGCCTGGGGCTGCTCCTGACCATCATCGCGGTGCTGATGCTGAGCCTCGCCTTCATCTGGGCGACGATCTACCTGGGGGCCTCGCATGTCAAATGAGGCGCCCTCCCAAGAGACTCCGGAGAGCCCCTCGGCAGAGGAGTCTCACACCCTTCCGGGGCCCAGCTTCTGGCCCTTCCTGCTCGCCCTCGGAATTGCCACCTCCCTGATCGGGGTGATCACCAAGGTCGAGGTGGTCGCGATCGGGCTGATCCTCACCCTGGTCTCTTTGGGAGGTTGGATCCGCGAGGCGAGGCACGAGTACCGCTCGCTCCCCTAGGGCGGGACCGGACGCAAGCCCCCTCCGGGAGCTCTGATCGCGCTCGCCGCAGGTGCGCTCGTGGCGTCGGCCGCCCGGCCCGGGGGGGTCGGCCTGGGGATCGTGATCCTGGCGGTGGGAGTGCTGATGGGCGCCGGAGCCGCCCTCAGCCTGCGGGGAATCTGGGGCCGCGCCCGGCCGGTGCCGGCGCTGCCCCGCCAGGGCCCCATCGACGAGGAGCCCCGGCCCCTGCGCTCGCCCTTGGTGGGCGAGCTCTCGGGGCGCTTCCGGCTGCTGGTGAGCTTCGACTTCGGCTGCCTGGCGATCGTCTCCCTGGTGCTGATATTCGCCGGCCTGGCGGTGATATTTCGGTCTCTCTAGCGAGCGCTCGATGCTGGCGAAAACCGGCGTCGGAAACCCCGAATCTCCCCACTCGCGGGCGACCTCGATTCGGCCGCTACCATGGTTCCCGTTGAAGCTGGCCACCCTGGTCCAACGCCGTTTCGAGGTGCTCTTGGGCGCCTGCTTTCTGGGGCTGGCCGTGGTCGGGTTGGTCTGGTGCCTGATGCTCCTGCTGAAAGCGATCAATCCGGTCGCCTTCCACTTCAACCTGCTGATGGACATCCTGCCCTGGTTCACCCCGGTTGCGATCTTGCTCGCTCTCTTCGGCCCGCTCTATTGGAAGGTGGCAGGGCTCCTGGCGGGACCGGATGGGGGATTGCAGCGGCTGGCCGAGTCCCGCTATCAGCTGGTGGTGGGGGCGTTCTTCTATCTGCTCGTCTACACCCTGGCGATCTGGCTTGGGATGAACCTGCTGCGGGTCTGGGATGTCTATGACTTTCACTTCAATCCCCTGGTGGACTGGCTGCCGGCCATCGTGCCTCCCTGGCTTGGCTGGGCGCTGGGAGCGCCCCTGGCCTGGCGGACTTTGGTGGCGCTCGACTCCCGCTCGGCGGCCCACCGCTGGCGAGGACCCGACCGTTCCAACGTTGCCGTGCTGGCAATTTTCGCGGCCGCCCTGCTCACCGGCGGGGGCCTTCTCCTCAATCAGGGGGTCTACGCGGTCTCCCAGCAGCAGTCGCTGGCCGTGGCCCAGAACCTGATCGCCTTCGGGGCGGTGGTTCTGGCCGGTGGCGGGCTGGCCACCGCCGGCCTGCTCGCCTACCTTTGGCGGGGCTGGCATCCCGGCGAGGAGCTGCCCCGCCGCAGCAACGCGCTGGACCGCTTTCGAGCGGCCCGGGGCAGGATGCTGGCCCACGGCTTCGTTTTGACCAGCCTGGGATTCGGACTGACCGCATTGCTGATGGCGGCCTTCCAGGCGATGGACCCGCACGACTTCCACTTCTACCTGGCTCTCGACATGTGGAGCGTCGGGGTGCCTCTCTTCCTGGGCTGGTTCCTGCTCGCGACCGCCTCCCGGGCCATCCCGGCCCGCCTGGCTCGCCGGGATGCCTCCCACTTCGCCGAGGGCGCCGGAACCGCCCCCGGACCCACTGGTCCAGTTCCGGACTCGGGCAGCTGGGGCTACTCGGAGAGGGGGCTGCGGCGGTCGCGCACCCAGACCTGATCCGCTTCCGAGGCCGGTGACCGACCGCTCCGCAGGGGATCGGTTCCATCTGCCCGAGGGGATCGACCTGGGCGCGTCTTTGGCCCGCTTCAGGCGCCATGGCGACGACCTGATGGATCGTTGGGACGGACGCCGCTTCCGGCGCCCGTATCGGATTCGAGGAGAGGTCGGGGCCGTCTGGCTGCGGCGAGATGGCGCCGGCGACCGAAGCCTGGCGGTCGAGGCGGCGGGTAGGTCCACCCCGGTTCTCCCCGAACGACTTCGAGCCATGTTCGTCGACCAGAAACAGGCCCTGCTCGAGCTGGGTCGCCGCGACCCGGTGATCGCGGAGCTGCACCGGCTATACCCGGGCGTCGTGCCGGTCCTCGCGCTCGACCCGCTGGGGGCGCTCCTGGCCATGGTCACCGCCCAGCAGGTGAACCTGCAGTTCGCCCTGAGCGTGCGACGGGCGATCCTGGAACGGCTCGGCCTCCGAGTCACGCTCGGCGACGACTTCGTCCTCGCCCCCGATCCCGAGCAGATGGCGGCTGCCCCGGCCGAGGTCTGGAGCTCGCTGCGCCTGACCAGGTCCAAGGGGCGCTGCTTGAGCGCCCTGGGTGCGGCCGTCGTCAGCGGTCGCCTCTCGTTCGAGGTTCTGGAGTCGGCTCCCGACGGAGAGGTGCGCGGGCGACTGACCGAGCTCCCCGGCATCGGTCCCTGGACGGCCGACCAGTACCTGGCTCGGGTGCTCGGGCGACCGGTTGTGGTAGCGGGCGACCTCGGGGTGCGCAAGGCGGTCCAGCTCGCCTACCGGCTCGCGGCGGCTCCCGGCGCCGCGGAGGTCCTCGAGCTGACTCAGGCCTATGGCCCCGCCGCCTTCACCGCCCAGCAGTTGCTGCTCTATCACCTGAGCCAGCAGCCGCGGCGCGCGGTCCGCCCTCATCCATCTCCCGGGCTCGGGACGGGTGGGCGGGGAGCCGGCGGTTCGCTATCCGGCTGAGGGAAAGGCCTCGAGGCGGGCCAGAACCAAGGGATCGACGGCATCCCGGGAGCTGACGCGCTCCTCCAGGTTCTCCTCCGAAACCCAGGCCAGAAAGGCGGTCCAGAGCTCCTCGGAGCCGGCCTCGGGGGCGATCCGACCGGCCCGCACCAGCGCCGTACGCATCCGGTCGAGCACGCTGGCGTCGACCGTCAGCAGACTCTCCGGGGAGGCCTTCTCGAAGTAGAGTCGCCACAGACCAAGGAGCCGCAGCAACTCGGGAATGGGGCGGGGGTCGTCCTCCACGCGCAGGTCGACCAGACGGTCGTCGAAGCCGCCGTAGCCAGCGTGACGCCGAACCACCAGGAGTGCCGCGGACTGCCGCCCCCGGCGGTCGCCGCCCTCTCGGTCGCCTGCCGCCAGCGCCGCCATCAGACGGTCGGCCAGCTCGCCCGTAGAACCTTCGAAGGTGGTCAGCAGCGAGTCGACGACCTCAGGCCCGGTCAGAATGTTGCCCTGGCAGGCGCAGCCCTTGCCGGTCCTGCCCCCGGCCCACTCGTAGCACTGGGATCCGGTGTAGGTGGCGGCACCGCCGTGGCGGTCGACGACCCCCAGCTGGCGGTGCTCGCGTCCCTCGTCGTCCCCGGTCAGGATCTCGACCACTTCGCTGGCCGGGCGGCCCGCCTCGAGAAGGTCGAGGCCCAGCTGCTTGTAGCCGGTGTTGGCCATTGCCTGGGTCGCGAGTGCACCCACCTCGGACCGGGCGGCGGGAACGGCGCTGCCGACGGCCAGGAACTTGGAGGCGACGGCCACCCCCCAGTCCACCCCGTCGCTGGCGACAATCGAGAAGGTCGCAATTCGCGGGTATCGTGGCGGGCCGAGGGTCACGGCTGGCAGGATAACTGGTTGAGATGGCAGCCAACGCGCCGACCTCCGACCCGTCTCCTGGGGCGTCTCCCCGGCTGGAGCTGTTCGAGCACATCCCCGAGCGGGCGCTGGTTATCGTGGCTCACCCCGACGACTGCGACTTCCTGGCCGCCTCGGTGCTCTCCGCCTGGGTTCGTCAGGGCTGCCAGGGGGCGATCTGCCTGGTTACTGACGGTGACGCCGGCAGCGACGACCCCAGCATCCCGGCCGGGGAGTTGAGCCGAATCCGGCTCCAGGAGCAAGGACGGGCAGCGGCTCACCTGGGCGTCGACCAGGTGCGGTGCCTGGGCTATCCCGATGGCATCCTGCAGAACACGCTGGCGGTGCGCCGGGACCTGGTCCAGCTGATCCGGGAGATTCGCCCTGAGGCCGTGATCACCATGGACCCCAGCAATCGCTTCTTCGGACGTGGCTACCTAAACCATCCTGATCACCGCGCCGCCGGGGAGGCTGCTCTGGACGCGGTCTTCCCCAGCGCCCGCGACTCCCGGGCCTTCCCCGAGCTGCTCCGTGATCAGGGGTTGCAGCCCCACAAAGTGCGCTTCGTCTTCCTGGGGGCCTCGGCAGACCCGGACATCGCGGTCCCCCTCGATCCGATCGATCTGGAGAACAAGATGGCCGCGCTGGGCGAGCATCGAAGTCAGTTCGACGCCGGCGAGATGCGGGAGGGAATGGAGCGGGGAGCTCGTGAGACGGGCCGCCAGAGCGGGGTTGAGCTGGCCGAGAGCTACCGCTTCTTCGACCTGGTGCCCAACCCTTCACAGCGGTCCTATCGCCGGGAGATCGAGCAAGAGGCGGCCATTCGCCAGGCTGAGATCCTGCCCGCGACGCCCGAGCCGGCAACCGACTGGGGCTGACCGGAACGGCTCAGCTGGCCGGTTTGGACCGCCTTGGGGCAGCTGATTTGGGGCGGTCCTTGGACCCTGAGGATCGCCGCTTGGCCGGCCCCTGGTGGTCAGCCTCATGGTCCGGTCGAGCGGTTGCCCGAGCCACCTCGGCGCTGAGCTCGCAGAGCAGAGTGGCGGAGCGGTTGACCACCACGACGGTCAGCTCGGCCGCTCCCCCCACCGGACCTTCGCGGCGGGCCTGCTGCCTCAACCAGGAGCCGACCGCTGACACCGCGACTGGCCAGGCGGAGCCAGCGACCCGGAACGGGACGCCTCCCCCCCGGCGCTGCTGGCGTCCCTTCACCGCCACCTGTTGCCGGCTCCAGCTCCTACCGATCGGCGGCGCTGGAGCAGGGTGATCACCGCCAGCCCGACCACCAGCACCGCGGCGACCAGGCCCGCCACCAACCGGTAGCCAAACCCGCCCGCCACGATCGCACCCGCGACCGCCAGCGCCACCAGCGGGGCACTCAGGCGGACCCCCACCCGCTGCAGGCGTGCCCACCAGCTCGTCCGGGCGCGGATCCTGCGGGTCTCGGTGGGCAGCCGTTCCTCGCCGAGCGCGTTCCACCATGGCGGTGGGACGGGTGCCCCCGAATCGGGCGACTGCTGATCAGGCCGTCGAAGTGGGTCTGAGCCGTGCGGCATTCTCGAGACCTGGTGACCGAAAGTGGGCGCCGAGAGGGCGACCGTGATCGGCCTAGGATAGCATTCGGTGGCTCCAGCTTCGGCGGCAAATCGTGGCTCCCCAGCCGCCCTCCTCCCGTACGACCTGGGGCAGGCGCTCTCCCGACTCCACGCTCAGATCTCCAGTTGCCGTCGCTGCGTCGAGGCGGGCCAGCTCGACCGGGCCTTCCCGATCCTCCCGGCCCCCGTCGGCGCCGCCATCGTTCTGGTCGGGCAGGCTCCCGGCCGGGTTGAGGAGGTGGCCGGTCGTCCCTTCAGCGGCCGCGCCGGAAGGCTCCTCTTCCGCTGGCTGGCCACAGCTGGGCTGGGCGACGAGGAGTCCGCCCGGCGCACCATCTACCTGACCTCGATCACCAAGTGCTTTCCGGGGGCGGCTCCCTCCGGATCCGGGGATCGCCGGCCCAGCTCCCTCGAGGTCCGTCTCTGTCGGGACCACCTGGATCTCCAGCTCGGCCTGGTTCGACCGTGGCTGGTCCTCACCGTTGGCCAGATGGCCCTGGAGCGTTTTCTGGGACCGCTGCCGATGCACCTGGCGGTGGGCCAGGTGTTCGGCAGCGACGGGACCCGGTGCGATCCCGGCACGGCCCGGGCGGCCGGGCTGCGCCCGCTGCTGCTCCCCCTGCCCCACCCCTCCGGCGCCAGTCGCTGGCTCAATGCGCCGGACCATCGAGCCCTGCTCGAGCGGGCGCTCGGGGCGCTTCGCGAGCTCTGTCGCGCAGGCTCTGATTCCTGAGTTCGGCGGTCGCCCGGAGGATATACTCGGGCCTAGATCTTGGGTGGGACTGACGACTTGGACGAAGCCGGCGCTCCGAGCGCGCCCGCGGCTGGGAGCGAGTCAGCCCCGGGGCTGGGTCCGGTGACCCCCGGCGGCGAGGTGTCGACTGAGGCCCCGGCTGTAGCCGAGCGTTCGGCCGACGACATCCTGGAGCTGATCTTCACCCCGACCCCTCGGGCGAGCCCGGCCGAGCAGGCCGAGCGGACCCTGCGCCGGCCCAAGGCGCTGGTCTACGTGGCGATGAGCAATCGCACCTTCTTCTGGCGCCAGCAGCTGACCAAGTTCGTGCTCGACGAGGGTCGGGTTCCGATCACCCCGTTCATGATGTTCGACTACTACCTGCTCCACACCGTGCCCAAGGAGCTGGTCCGGGAGGCGATGAACAACCTGATCGCCCGCTGCGAGGAGATGTGGGTGTTCGGATCCCTGTCGCTGGGGCTGAAGGTCCAGGTTGGGATCGCCAAGCGCATGCGCAAGCCGGTCCGCTACTTCGACATCAGCGACCTGCCCTACCGGGTGGTCGGAGTGCCCGAGTCGATCGTGCCCGACGAGCGCTGAGCCCGCTTCGCGGGTTGCTTTAGACCCGACGCACTAGGTCGCGCTCCAGGCTCACCCGGGCTCCGGCCACCGCCGTCTGAAGGGGCCAGCCGGCCAGACCCTGCTCCAGCTGGCGGGCCAGCGCGTAGCAGGACTTGGTCGCCCGGAGAGCGTCGCCGGGGTCGACCCCGGGGGGCGGCTGAAGCTCGGTCAGGGGCACCCCCCTAGCCCAGTTGTAGACGTACTCAACATGGTCGGTTGAGGGGCTCCGGCTCTCCGAGAGCCCCCACTCCGCCTCGGTCTCGGCCAGCTCGCGCTGGGCCTGGCGGAGCCGGCGGGCAACCCGCTCCAGCCGCCCCGTGGGCAGCTTGCGCCGGGGCGCGGGACGGTCGGGATTGCGGTCCTCGGCCGCCAGCATCACCAGCGTGGCCGCGATCTCCTCGGGAGCCATCTGGTCCAGCCAGCCTTCGGCCACGGTCTGCGACACCAGCAGGGTGTTCTCGCCGTAGACGGCACCCGCCAGCAGCCCCAGCCGGGTCGGCCGGTCCTGGAGCAGGTAGCCGAGCTGAGTCAGCACCGCCCGATAGGCGCGCAGCTGGGTGCGGTACTCGTGTTCCCGCGCCGAGGCGGCGGCCTCGGCCCCTTCCAGCTCCGACTGGATCTCCAGGGTCTCGCGGCGGCAGGCCTGATGGTCGGAGAGGATCGGACAGTTGCGGCAGGGAGAGGCGGCCAGCCGGGCCTCCTCCTGCCGGATCACCCGGCGGAATTTCTCCAACCTCCCGGCCGGGTCCTGGGTGCCCTCGCCGAACCGACCCCGGCGGCGATCCCGGAAGTGCTGCCGTCGCAGCTGGCGCGATCCCTCGCGGGCCTCGTCCAAGGCGCGCCGGGCCCCCAGGAATTGGCTCAGGGTGCGCTCGGTGCAGGCCACCCGGGGGTGTCGGAAGCGCCGCCGCCGGAGGTCCTCCAGGCGCGCCTCGAGATTGGGCCGGCGCTCGCGCAGATTGTCCAGGGCCCGGATCCGCTGGTACTGCCCGAAGGACTGCTCGAGCAGTCCCTCGGCCTCTTCGGGGGAGTGCCGGCGGAGCAGGTTGAGGGTCATGTTGTAGGTCGGGGCGAACTTCGACTCGACCGCCATGTCGTTGCCGAGCAGGGTCTCGCAGATCACCCCCAGGTCGACCTCGGGGTCGCGCAGGATCACCCCGTGGCCGATCGAGTCGATCCCGCGCCGGCCGGCCCGGCCCAGGAGCTGGGCCAGCTGGCCGCTGCGGAGAGCAGAGAACCCCTGGCCGTCGAACTTGGTGAAGGTGGATATCACGCAGGCGCGGGCGGGCATGTTGAGCCCGAGGGCCAGGGTCTCGGTGGCGAAGACCACCTTCAGCAGGCCCCGCTGGAAGAGAGCCTCGATGGTCTCCTTGACGTAGGGCAGGAGACCGGCATGGTGCATGGCGATGCCGCGCCGAAGGAGGTCCATCGAGAGTGAGCGCACGTAGAGCTCGGTCTCCTCTGGGTCAGCGACCTGGGCCAGGCGCTCGGCCAGCACCTCGTCGATCTCGAACTTCTGCTGCAGCGAGGTGAAGTCGACCCGATGGGTGCTGCAGCGGGCGATCGCCTCTCGGCAGCCCCGCCTCGAGAAGATGAAGTAGATCGCCGGCAGCATGTCCTGCTCGGCCAGCTGGTCGAGGATGCGGAGCATGTCGTTCTCCGAGGCCCAGGCCAGCCGGCCCCCGCCCATGCGCCGATCCCCGCTGCGGTCCTGCTGGGCCCGCTCCAGGGTGGTCCGGTCGAGCCGGCCCTCTTGGTCCAGCAGGGGCAGGAGGCGGTTGCGCATCCCGAGCCAGGTGCGCAGCTCGACCGGGCGCTGCTGGCGGACTACCACCGCCATCTGGCCCCGGCGCTCGGACATCCAGGCGGCCACCTCGTCGACGTTGGTGATGGTCGCTGAGAGCCCGATGAACTTGATGTGCTGGGGAGCCTGGACGATGACCTCCTCCCAGACCGTGCCTCGGGGGTACTCGTCGATGTAGTGGATCTCGTCGAGGATCACCCAGCCGACCCTTTCCAGGGAGGCCGGGTCGTCATAGACCAGGTTGCGCAGGATCTCGGTGGTCATCACCACCACCTTGGCGAAGGGCCGGATCGAGGTCTCTCCGGTGACCAGCCCCACGTTGGCCTCCCCGTAGCGCTGGCAGAGGTCACCGAACTTCTGGTTGGAGAGCGCCTTGAGCGGGGAGGTGTAGAGCACCCGCTCCCCCACACCCCGGGCGTCGCTCTGCAGGCAGCTCCAGATCGCCCACTCCGCGACCACCGTCTTGCCGCTGGAGGTCGGCGCGCTGACCAGCACCCCCTGGTGCTGCTCGAGGGTCGCGATCGCCTCCAGCTGAAAGGGGTCCATCGAGAACGGCAGGGTGCGCTGGAAGGACTCCAGCCCGGGGGCTGCCGGTGGTCTCAAGCGAGCGGCGGTTCGGGGGCCGCGATCGCGCTCGGTTCTCTGGGGCGGTGGGTGCGACGCCAGGCGAAGATCAGTAGCGGCGCTCCCAGAACCAAAACCCCGATCGAGGTGAGCTGGGTCTGCTTGAGGCCGAAAGCGATGATGGGGACGTTGACCGGGTTGCGCAGGAAGAAGATCCCAAACTGGGTGATCGGGTAGATGATCAGGTAGACGATACCGATCACCCCGTCGGCGACCCCGCGGTGGCGCAGCCAGAGCAAGAGGACCAGCGCCAGGAGGATCACCACTGCCTCATAGGCTGCGGCCGGCTGGTAGCCGACCCCGAGCCGGGGCGCGAAGCTGTTCGGGTTGGTGTAGGCGGTGGCCCAGGGCAGGTTGGACGGGTAGCCGAGGATGTCGCCATTGATGATGTTGCCGATTCGTCCGATCGGCTGCCCGACGCAGGCGAAGAGGACGGCTGCGTCGAGGAGCACCCAGAAGTTCACCTTCTCCCGCCAGGCCATGAAGAGCAGGGTGGCGCTGCCCAGGAAGATGGCCCCGAAGAAGGCCATCCCGCCCTGCCAGACGGCGAAGGTCTCCAGGGGATGGGTGAAGTAGTAGGCCGCGCCTGATTGCAGGTCGTAGAAGAGCCGGCCCCCGATCAGGGCCAGGATGACGGTCCAGAAGGCGATCAGCCCCGACTTGCCCCGGGGGATGCCGTGCCGCTCCGCGTAGGGGAGGGCGACCTGGAGGCCCACCAGGATCGCCACCGCGTAGCCCACCCCGTACCAGTGGACCGAGAGCGGCCCCAGGTGAAAGACCGGGTCGATGCCGATCTTGATCACGCCGACGATGGGGATCACGCCTGGATCAGCTCGATGTCCTGGCGGGTCAGCAGCGCCTCCCCGCGGCCGCCGTCCTCAGCCACCCAGTTGGCCACCTTGTTGAGCATCTCGTCGGCATGGCGGCGGTCGTTGCTGACGCAGGCGACCCCGATCACCGCCAGCTGCCAGGAGTCCAGGCTCTCCACCTCCGCGACCGCCACGTTGAAGGTCCGCCGGACCCGCTGGGTCAGCGAGCTGATCACCTGGCGCTTGGACTTGAGCGATTGACTCTGGGGCAGGTGCAGGGTCAGCACAAGGCTGCCAATTACCATCGGCTAAGTCTAGTTGTGACCCGGGGCCGGCCCGCCTCGACCGGCGGCCGGTGGCGGGTGCCGCTCAAAGGCTGAGCAGGGTCACCGCCACCATCGCGACCACCAGTCCGACCACCTGGAGCCGGGTCCAGCGCTCGTCCAAGAGGAGCCTGGCCAGGAGCACGGTGACGACTGGGTAGAGGGAGGCGGTGACCGCCACCACCGCCAGCTCGCCCTTGCCAGTGGCGCTCAGAAAGAGGATGTTGCCGACCCCTCCCAGGAGGCCGGTCGCGGCCGCCAGGGGGCCCACCCGGCGCCATCTGATCGCGACTCCGCGACCGCGCCAGGCCGCCGCCGCGATCAGGACCAGGGCCACCAGTTGGCCCGAGACCAGTGGCCAGGTGCCCGACCGGGTCCCGGCTCGGTCCAAGCCGATGAAGAGCACCGCGAAGCAGACCCCGGCGATGATCGCCTCGGGCACGCCGCTTTTCCGGCTGAAGGTGCCCTGCGACTGCCCCGAGACCAGGGCCACCGCGGGCAAAGCGATGACCATCCCCAAGAGGGCGATCAGCCCCGGGCGGTTGCCAAAGGCAAAGCCGGCCAGGGCCGGGAGCAGCGCGGTCAGGACCCCGGCCACCGGAGCCACCACGCTCATCCGGCCGACCGCCAGGCCCCGGTAGAGGGCGAGGATCCCCAGCCCGCCGCCCACCCCGCTCATCGCTCCCCAGGCCAGGCTGGCCCCGGTCGGGCCCGTCCAGGGAATCAGCCAGAGCCCGACCAGGGCCGAGGCGAGGCCGAACGGCTCGGCCAGCAAGGCCACCGAGGAGACGGCTCCGCGCCTGCCCGCGACTCCGGCCAGGAAGTCCGAGGCGCCGTACCCGAGGGCGGCCCCCAGGCTGAGCAGAATGCCCAAGCTCAGCTACCCGCCGGCTCGGTTCGTGCTGGCAGGTGTCCGGCGGGCCCGCCCAGGGCGGCTAGCCGACCTGGCGCAGCATCTCGACGGCAACGTTCTCGCGGCGCTCCTGGCCCACCGTGGTGGTCGCCCCGTGGCCTGGGTAGATGACCGTGTTCTCGGGCAGGCTGAGCAGGCGGGAGAGCACGCTCACCAGCTGCTTGGAGAGGTCGACGTCGGGGAGGTCGGTCCTCCCGATGTTTCCCTGAAGCAGGGTGTCGCCTGTGAAGAGATGGTTGCCCACCTTGAAGCAGAGCGATCCCGGGCTGTGCCCGGGGGTGGTGATGACCTCCAGCTCGAAGTCCCCGAAGGGTAGCCGGTCGCCGTCATTGAGGTAGTGGTCGGCGGAGCGCAGGTAGGCCTTGGCGTCAAGCAGGCTGAGGGCCGTCTCACCGCCAACCGCGGCCTTGACCTCCTCTTTGGCGGTGGCGTGGTTGCGGTGGCCGTGGCTGCAGCAGATGTGCCGGACAGTCAGTCCTTGGCACTGCTGGATGATCTTGGCCGGCTCGGCGCCGGGGTCGATCACGACCGCCTCCTGGCTGCGGGCGCAGGCGATCACGTAGCAGTTCGCATCGGCGGTGCCAGTGACCCGGACCCTCGCGATCTGGAGTCGGGGCCGGGGAGCCTCCGATTTCAGCCGCGTGCCTCGCGCTGGTCGGCGATCTTCTTCCGGAGCGCTTCCAGCTGCTCGAACTCGTCCATCCCCGGCTTGGGCAGCCGCTGATAGGAATGGGGGAACTTGGCGTGCTGGAGGGCATCCAGGAGGAGCTCCACCTCATCGTCGCTGAGCCGGTAAAGGTGCCCCTGGGCGCCCGGGACGGCGGGAATTTCGGAGACCAGGGCCGGGCCCCTACCGTCATCCAGGCGGTCGTCCAAAAGCGGCGCGATCGCGGAGCGGGCCCGGCGCGGCGGCGGCTCTTCGTCCTCCCCGGGGCGGGGCGGGGCGGGGACCTTGGTGGGCTGGAAGAGCTGGGCCGAGCCGCTCAGGCTGGCCCGCTTGAAGGCCACCTCAGCTGGCCTCGCGGGTCAGCACCGCCTCGGCCAGCTGGCGGTAGGCCGCGGCGCCGTCGGATTCGCTGGCGTACTGGAGGATCGACTGGCCTACCAGCGGGCACTCGGCGAAGCGGATGCTGTCCGCCACCTGGAAGGGATAGACAAGCTCGCCGAAGTGCGACTGCACGTCGTTGAGCACCTCGTTGGCGTGCACCGTCCGGCCCTTGTGAATCGTGGGCAGGATCCCGTGTATGCGCAACCGGGGGTTGAGCTTGACCCGGACCCGCTCGATGGTTCGCTGCAGTTGCTCCATGCCCTTCATCCCGAAGTACTCGCACTGGAGGGGGATGACCACGTCGGTCGCGGCCACCAGGGCGTTGATGCAAAGGAGGCCCAGTGAGGGCGGGCAGTCGATGATCACGTAGTCGTAATCGGCGAGGATGGGAGTGAGCTTCTCGAGCAGCACCGACTCCCGGCCGATCTCGGTGACCAGCTGCAATTCGGCCCCGGCCAGCTCCACGTTGGAGGGCAGGAAGTCGACCCCAACCCCGGGCGAGTGCAGGCGCACGTCGGCGGCAGCGACCTGGTGCTCGCAGAGCATGTCGTACACGGTCAGCCGGAGTTCGTCGGGAAGGGACACTCCCATGTTGACGGTCAGATGTCCCTGGGGATCGAGATCGACCGCCAGCACGCGCACCCCCCGCTCGGCGAGCGCACTGGCCAGGTTGACGGCGGTGGTCGTCTTGCCCACCCCGCCCTTCTGGTTGGCGACGGCCAGGATCTGGACTCCGGGCGGCTTGTGGTTGTTAGAGGGCATTGGACGAAGAGACCTCGGCTGGACAGCAGACCATCTGAGCGGCCGGCATTGGAGCAGCCTCCCGGTATCATATGGCGGCTCGCGGCGGCTCAGGGGGAGTTCGGGCCCAGGCGCCCCGGCCGGTCGGCCCAGGCGGCTCCCAGACCGGCCCGGCAACTGCTCCCCCGGCCCCCTCCGACTCCGCTTCGGCCAGCTTTGATCAGGAGAACGGAACCCTTGGCTGATGTCGGCGAACTCCCCAAGTCCAAGCTCCAGGCCGCCGAGGACGCGGTCAGGCTGGCCCTGGCCAGCCGCTGGCAGGAGGCGCTCGCGGTCAACGACGACCTGGTCGAGCGCTTTGGTCCCGACGAAGACACCTGCAACCGCCGGGGCAAAGCCCTCCTGGAGCTGGGCCGGTTGGCCGAGGCGGAGGCCGCCTACACGGCGACCCTCGACGCCAACCCCGGTAATCAGATCGCGCGCAGGCAGCTGGCCAAGCTGGCCGAGCGGCGCTCGGCCAAGGGCGAGGTCGCGCCGGTCTCAGCCTCCGTCGACGTGGCGGTGTTCACCGACGAGCCCGGCAAGACCGCCATCACCAAGCTCATCCTGGCCCAGGGCGTCGACCCGGGAGCGGTCGCTCCCGGAGACCCGATCAAGGTCGAGGTGGAAGCGGAGCAGGTGGCGGTCCGAACTCTCCGGGGGATTGACCTGGGCGGGGTCGAGCCCCGGCTATCCCAGCGGATCCTCAAGCTCAGCCGGAGCGGCAACCGCTACGCCGGCGCCGTCACCCGCGTGGACGCCACCGGGGTCCAGGTGATCCTCCGCGAGGTCTACCAGGCTCCCGAGCTCGCCGGCACCAACTCCTTCCCGGTCCGCAAGGTGCGGGAAATCAACTACCGCCCCTACGCCAAGGAACCGGTGATCCCCCGTGAGGAGGAGCCACCGTCGGTCAGCGACGAGGAGGACGATCCCCTGACGCCGGTCGCGGAGTCCACCCCCGACGAGCTGGAGGAGCCGTTCGAGGAGTTTGACGAGGTCGTCGAGGAGGCTGAGCCCGACGACGTCGACGAGGACGTCCGACCCGAGGACGAGTACTGAGGCTCCCGACCCCGCCGCCCGGCCCGGCCACCCGTCTTAGCTGAGACGAGACTCCGTCGGCGGCCAGAGGAGGGGACGCTCGAAGACCGACCGGAGCACCACTGAGGAGCGGCTGGTGAGCCCTGGGTGGTGCTCTCGGAGCCGGGTAAGCAGCGCTCCCAGCTCGGCCGGCGAGGGGACTCGCACCTTGGCCAGGTAGCAGTCGTCCCCGGCAACCTCATGCAGCTCTAGGACGGCCGGCTCCCGGGCCAGGTCAGCTTCCAAGAGCGACCGTTCCTGGGCGCCTCCGTGGGTGCGCAGGGAGATCAGGGCCGCGGTGTCGCCCGCCACCTGCTCCGGGGCGACCCGGGCCGAGTAACCGAGAATCGCCCCGGCCGCCTCCAGCTTGTGAACCCGCTCGTGCACAGCTGGCGCGGATAGCCCTACTTGCTCCCCAAGCGAGGCCCAGGTACTCCGGGCGTCCCGGACCAGGGCCCCCAGGAGAGCGCGATCAATATCGTCCATCAAGGGCTACTTTACCTTCGGATCGATGGCTAGGGTCGTATGATTGTATCGATTCATTAGGCGAAGGGCAGTTTCTAGCAGATGACCGTTGGCAGTGCACGGGCCCGGCTGCCGGGCAGCCCCAAACTCCTCTCCTGGGGCGCCCTGGTGGCGGTCTACCTGCTCTGGGGCTCCACATACACCGGGATCCAGGTCGCGGTCCGGTACATTCCGCCCCTGCTCATGTCGGGCACCCGCTACCTCCTGGCCGGGGTGCTGCTGTATCTGGTGGCAGGCCGAGAGGGCAGCTGGCGGCGCCGGCCTTTCCGCTGGAGTAGACCGAGCCGCCCCGAGGCGGTGAGCGCCGCCGTGGTGGGGCTCTTTCTCCTCCTCGGCGGCAACGGGCTGCTCTCGCTGGGAGAGGTGCGGGTGCGCTCCGGCCTGGCCGCCTTGATGATTGCGACCGTCCCACTTTGGATGGCCCTCCTGGGCCTCTCGCTGCGGGGCTCGCGGCGCCCGGGTGCCCTGGGCTGGGTCGGGGTGCTGCTGGGCCTGGGCGGGGTCGCGGTCCTGGTCGATCCGAGCTCGGGAGGGCATCTCAGCCTGCTGGCGGCGGTGGGACTGCTGGGCGCGGCCATCTTCTGGAGCATCGGGTCGCTCTACTCCCAGCAGGCGCCCCTCGCCCGCAACGTGTTGCTGGTTTCGGCGGTGGAGATGCTGGCCGGGGGGCTGGGACTGATAGTGGTCGGGCTGCTCACCGGGGAGGCATCTCAGGTCCGCTGGGCCCACCTAGGACCCCCCGCCCTGATCGCCTTCGCCTGGTTGGTGACCGGAGGTTCGATCGCGGGATTCACCTGTTACACCTACGCGCTCAAGGTGCTGCCCACCACGACGGTAGCCACCTACGCCTATGTCAACCCGGTCGTGGCGCTGGCCCTGGGCTGGTTCATCCTCGGCCAGGGGCTGACCGCCGCCGTCGGGCTGGCGGCCGTCCTGATCACCCTGGGGGTGGTCCTGATGGTGAGCGGCCCGGCGTTGGCCAAAAGACGGGCTCGAGAGCGCCTGGCCCACGCTCCCCCCAGCTCTGGGGCCAGCTGATCAAATCGAGCCTTCGGCCTGATCGATCCAGCTGAGGATTCCCTCGGCCCGGGCCTCCTCGGCGACTGAGCGGGCTTCGTCGAGCCGCCGCCTGGCCTCGTCCCGGCGCCCTGCCGGGGCGGCACACTCTGCCAGGGCCAGTAGGGCGGCAGCCACTCCCGGCGTCCAGTCCAGCTGGCGGCACAATTCAAGGGACTCTTCGAGCCTGGTTCGCGCCGACTCCATGCGTCCCGCGGCCAGGTCGCTGAACGCGAGGTGGCGGACCACCTCGGAGAGGGTGCGCAGGTCGCCGACCCGGCGGGCTAGCTGATGCGCTTGCTGCAGCGACGCGGCCGCCACCCGGTTGTCGTTCTGCACTACCTGATGGAAGGTTCCAATCCAGAAGAGTGCCTCGCCTTCGCCGCGGGCGTCGCCGAGGCGGCGATAGAGCCCGGGGCGGCCTCCAATTCCTCGAGTTCGCCCCGGTCCACCGCGCCCTGCCGGATGAAGCGGGCGTGAAGCAGACGGCCCCGGGCCCGGGCGAGGTCGGCCTCGATCTGGTCCAGCTCACGCTCGCCGGTTGCGAGCGCGTCGGGGTCGGCGTCGTAGACGGCACTCTGGAAGCGATTCCAGGCGCGGGCCACCCAATCCGGGTCACTCAACTCGAGGTTACCCTATGCCCGTCGCCCGGCCGCTGCCCCGGTCGCGCAGTGGCGAAGCGAGTGGGGGCGACGGCCTTGTGGGAGGCAAGGCGGACGGTTTTGGGCGGTGCTCAAAAGAGCACGGTCCGCATGGTGCCGATGCGCTTGAACCCGGTCCGTTCGTAGACCCGGATGGCGGTGTCATTGAAGTCGTTGACGAAGAGGGTCACCCACTCGGTGTCCGCCAGCAACTGGTGGCAGAGGGTGGCCATGGCCCTGGTGGCGCGCCCCTGGCGGCGCAGGGTTGGGTCGGTCCAGACCCCCTGCAGCTGGACCGCCTCCGGAGTCACCGAGGAGCACTCCGCCTTGAACGCCACCCGGTCTCCCTCCATCCACACGTAGAGCCGTCCCCGGCGGACCAGGGCCAGGACGCGCTCGCGGTAGCCTGAGGGGTCGACGGCGAGGGGGTCGAATCCGACCTCCTCCAGGTGCATGGCGGCTCCGGCGCGCACCAGCTGCTCCAGCTCCTCGGTGCGGGCCCGGCGCAGCGGGGGCGGGTCGCTGAACTCGGGCACCACCGACCCGCGGTCGAGGGCGTAGTGGGGCTGCCCGGCGCGCAGGGTGCGGACCGGCGGCAGCCGGGATCCGAGCAGCTCCTGGAGCCGGGCCACCTGATCCTGGGGCCCCACCATGAGTTGAATCCAGGGCAGGTGGGGCCGGAGCGCCCTCGCAAGGGCCTCCAGATCGCGTGAGTCGGGCGCCCAGGGCACCACCAGCGGGCCGTGCATCACCACCCCCCGAATACGGCGGCCGGTGGGATGCTCGACGCCCAGCAGCGAGCCCTGGCGGAGAGCCCCTTGACGGATCTCACTGCGCAGGAAGACGGTGTCCAGCGGGTGCTCCTCCAGGCAGGCTTCCACCAAGGAGGAGTCGGTCGCCCACAGTTGGCGAGTCCGGGGCTGGCGGTTGAGGGCCCGCCGAAGCATGGCGGAATTATCGCCGGTCGGCAGTGGCTCCCGGATCGATCTCCGATCGCTTCTGGAGCCGGACCGCCACCACCAGCATCCAGAGCAGCTCGAGTGCCAGGAACGCCCGCTCGTAGAGCCCGTCCAGGGAATCGGGACGGAAGTGGGTGTGGCCGAGCAGCGCCAGGGCGACCGCGGCGGCCACCGAGACCACGAGGAGCCAGGGAAAGAGGGGCCGTAGCCCAGCGAAGTTGCGGATCCCGAACGAGAGCACGATGGTGCCGAGTCCGACGCAGAGGAAGGTGATCAGGGCGAGCGCCAGATGGACCTGGCCCGCCGCCGTGACGGGATACCCGGGGGGATCGTCGGGGAAGAAGGCGAGGAGTCCCGAACCGACCCCCCAGGCACTCAGCAACGCAACTCCCACCCGGAGCCGCGAGGACCCGACCGCGATCCGCAGCAGTGCCCCGGCGAGAGCCAAGGAGAGAGCCCCGCGGAGCAGGAAGTTCAAGTCCATCAGCCACGAATAGGAACCCACTCCGTAGTCGCTCTCAGCCCGATGGAGGAGGCTCAGGTCGGGCCGCAGCAGGGCCAGCAAGACGTCGATGAGCAGGTAGCCCACCACCCCCGCGGCGGTGAACCGGGCCAGTCGCGAGGTGGCCAGCCTGGGGGTGAGTTTCGCGGTGTCCGTGCTCACGGACCCTCCCGGTATCCGCGCTCCCGGCGGACCTGATAAGGTGGCCCTAGTCTGACCGTCCTCAATGGTGACTGTCAACAATTATGACGACACCACAATCCACCGTACCTGAAGCGGATGAGTGAGCCTCAAGACCCGGTCTCGGCGGCGACCGGGTCGCACCTGGTGGCGCTGCTCGCGCGTGGCGTCGGGACCTATCGGAGGGCGGTCCGGGGGCGGCTCGAGCGCTCGGGATTCGACGACGTTCCCCGCTCGGGCAGCTGGCTGCTCACCTCTCTAAGCGAGGCCCCAGCTACGGTGGGTGAGCTGGCCTCCCGCCTCGGGACCACCAAGCAGGGCCTGAGCCGGCTGAGCGACGCCCTGGTGGAGCGAGGCTACCTGCGCCGCGCTTCCGACCCGGGCGACCACCGCCTGGTCCGCCTCTCGCTGACGCCGCGGGGACGGGCGGCGGCCCGATCCATCGTGGCCGCCGTGGCCGAGGTGGATGAGGCCGTCGAGGAGCGCGCCGGGCCGGGGGGTCGGGCCCGCGCCGAACTGGCGCTGGCGGCAGCTTTCGGCCCCCGAGACGAGCTCCGCCCGAGGGCTACTCCGCGGGCGCCGGCGGCTCCGGCAGCAAGCCGGCGGCGTATCGGAAGTCGGCGAAATACGCGTGGGCGACCCGATCGATCAGTTCCCGACTGAGTTCGGCTGGCTTATCCAGATAGCGCGCCGTGCTCACGATCTGACTCACCAGGTCGCGCGGCTGGCAGCCCCGGAGCGGGCGGCCGGCCGGCGCGTAATGGGTGGCCAGCAGGTAGTCCACCGCCTGATCGTCGTAGGTGACGCCGCCGTCGCGGCAGACCTGGCGAAAGATGGCCCGGAAATCGTCGGGGCTGGGATCGCCGACCAGCGCCTTGTAGCGAACTCGACGCAGGAAGGCCTCGTCGACCAGCTCGGAAGGATCGAGGTTGGTCGAGAGCAGCAGGATGGTGGCGTAGGGGACGCTGACCGTGGTCCCGGCCCGGGCGATGTTGAGGTGGTCGACCCCGGTCTCGAGGGGCACGATCAGCCGGTTCAGGATCTCGCGCGGAGAGATCACCTGGCGGCCGAAGTCGTCGACATGGAAGATGCCCCCGTTGGCCTTCACCTGGAGCGGCGCTTCGTAGAATCCGAGCACCCGGTCGAACGCCGGTTCCAGCTGTTGCGCCCGCAACTCCCCCCCGGTGCGAACCACGGGTCGATAGACCAGGGTCCAGCGCCGGTCGTGTGCGATCGGGGGCCCCTCTACCAGGCGGTGGTGGATGGGGTCGAAGATCCGGACCACCTCCCCGTGAACATAGAGCGCGTGGGGGATGAAGATGGGATTCCCCAGCACCGCGGCGCAGGCATCGGCGATCGAGCTCTTGCCGTTGCCCGGAGGTCCGAACAGGAAGAGCGCCTGGCGGGCGGTCAGCGCCGAGCCGACCACGTCGACGACCGACCGGGGGATCACTAGGTCCCCGAGGGCATGTCGCATCGACCTCGCGCTGATCTCGCCGGTATCGGTGGCCAGGCTGCGGGCGCTCGCCAGGTAGTCGCTGATCGGGACCGGGGCTGGGCCGGCGTACTGACTCAGCTGGAGGGTTTCGCGAGCCCGCTCCCGACCGGAGGCGGTGAGCACGTACTCCAGCCCCTCGGCGAAGTCCTCATGGGCCTTGGTGGCGGTGCGCGCCCCGGTGGTTCCGCAGAACCCCTCCTTGGTGATGAAGGCGACCGCCTCGCTGGTCACCGGCCAGGGCAGGCAGGCCAGCGCGCCCAGATCGCGGCCCAGGACGTTGCCGTTGAAATACAGAATCCTGAGGATCAGGTCGCAGATGAAGGCGAAGGGCAGTCCCAGGTCCGCGAGTGAGGAGGGCGGTGGGGGGCAGAAGGCGGGTCCGGGAGGATCGCCGCTCGGACCCGACCCGCGACTGGGAGCAGGCCCCGAGCGGGGCGGGGGTGGAGCTGGGGCGGGTCGCCGGACTGGGTGGGTGGTCATGACTGTCTGCTCGCGCAATCTATCGGCTGGTGACCTCCGGCGGCTAGGCGAGATCGTGGTGGGCACGGGATCTCTGCCCGCAAGGGCACTCCCGGAGGGCGCCAGCCCATCCCGGCCTGGGCTCGATCCGCCCTCCCGAGCGCTGCAGGCTGGTCAAGAGAGGACCTGGGCCAACCTGAGCTTTCTGCAGAGGGGCACCCTGGGCGCACGTCGGCGGGACTGTACGGTGACCGGTCCCGACCGGCCGGCAGGGCCGGGGATTTGCCCGGGTAGCGCATAAATATGCAATCATCAGTCGGATGGCCAGTTTGGGGAAGGCGGTGCGAGTGGGGGTGGCGGGTGCGACCGGATACGCCGGAGCTGGCTGCGTCAGCCTGCTCCTGGCCCATCCCGACGCCCAGTTGGTCGCGGTTTCGTCGCGCTCCCAGGCGGGCCGCTCGCACGCGGCGGCTTATCCGGGGTCCAGCTGCGACCAGGTGCTGGTGGACTCAATCGATGGGGCGGATTGCGAGTTGGTGATCAGCGCCTCCGCCGCCGGAGACGCCGCCCGCCAGGCCGCGGACTGGTTGGCGAAGGGGGCGGTGGTGATGGACATCTCGGCGGATTTCCGGCTCCACTCGGCGAGCTCCTTTGCCACTTGGTACGGATTCGCGCACCCCGCCCCCGAGCTGCTCCCGCAGGCGACCCTGGCGCTGCCGGAATTGCGCCCCGAGGAGATCGCGGGAGCGCGTCTCCTCGCGCTCCCGGGATGTTTTTCCACTGCGGCGATCCTAGCCTGTGGCCCGGCGGCTCAGCAGAACCTGATCGAGCCCGAGGTGGTGGTCGACGGCAAGACCGGGATCAGCGGAGCCGGCCGGAACGCCTCGGCCGAGTACCTCTTCAGCGAGCTCAACGAGTCGGTGAAGGCGTACGCCGTGGCCGGCCACCGCCACCAGCCGGAGATGGAGCAGGTGCTGGCCGAGCTCAGCGGGGCCCCCTTCGCGGTCACCTTCGTGCCCCACCTGGTGCCGATGACCCGGGGGATTCAGGTGACCTGCTACCTCCGCCCCCGGGCGGGGGTGACCCTGGATCAGCTCCGCTCGGTCTACCGGGAGCGGTACCAGGATGAGCCGTTTGTGCGGCTCGCTGACCAGCCCGTGCCCAGCAAGCGGGCGTCCTACACCAACATCTGCTGGATCTCCCTAGCCCAGCAGGGCGGCCACATAGTCGCCTCCGCGGTGCTGGACAACCTGGGTCGAGGCGCCTCCGCGCAGGCGATTCAGGTGATGAACCTGCGCTTCGGACTGGATCCCCAGGCGGGGTTGCTGGGAGCGACGCAGTGGCCGTGACGGCGGCTCAGGAGGTCGAGCGCAGCGCCGGTGGCGTGACCGCCGCAC
>Ga0307373_10002160_pt1 | contig 35783 bp, 33 predicted proteins | sample OX2MG_FD_202534 | JGI IMG/M metagenome (GOLD analysis project Ga0307373, IMG submission 202534) | Soil microbial communities from Risofladan, Vaasa, Finland - OX-2 | ecosystem: Environmental > Terrestrial > Soil > Coastal area > Acid sulfate soil | place: Finland: Risofladan, Vaasa | collected...
TCTTTGGACAACTACTGACATAGACGGGTGGTATAGAAGGATCAAACCGCACCTAGGTGCCAGCGACCAAGTTCTGACCTGCGAAGTGAATCTCGCCAATAGACAGGGTTGGGTAAAACCCGTGATCTGGAACTGGATAACCAGGCCGCGCTAGCTTCCAGTTCAAATGACACCACTACCGGCGCGCTGGCGTGTGAGCTAGGCCTGTGAGCTAGGCTTGTTTGCCAGGCTTGCTAAATGCGCGTTTCAGCTGCGAATCAGATTCAGGAAGTTGCTCGGGCGGTCGGCGATAAAGTCAGGAAAGACGGTTGAAAAATCGGCAATGCCCATGTGCGAGCGAAGAATTTCGCCGAGCACCGTGCGGTAATCCGTGGTGACCTTGAGGTCGCGGTCCTGGTTGAGCTGCTCGGGCGCAAGGCCCGGCCAGCGGCCGTAGACTTTTCCGCCTTTCACCGCGCCGCCCATCACAAACATGTAATTCCCATGGCCGTGATCGGTGCCGCGATTGCCGTTTTCGTGCGCCGTGCGGCCGAATTCCGACATACTGACGAACACCACGTTTTCGATCCGGGGACCGAGGTCGCTGGCAAAGGCTGAAAGCCCGTGGCCCAGATCCGTCAGCAGGTTGCCCATGCGGCCCTGGACCGCTCCTTCGTTGACATGATGGTCCCAACCGCCGCTATCGAGAAATGCGGCTTCCATGCCGACATCGGCCTTGATGAGCTGAGCGATCTCCCGCAGGCCGTGCCCGAAGTGGCTGCTCGGATACACAGCCCCGTTTGCCGGCTGATATTTTTGCGGATCGAGCTTGCCGAGCGTATTGACCGCCTCGAATGTCTCCTGGCCCACCCCGCGCATCACCTTGTCCACGGTGTTCGCGTACATGGCCTCGAAATTCGTCTCCACAAGCCGTGGAGATCCGAAGAACTTGAATTGGCGCAGGTCGGGCACGGCGATGGCCGGGGCCTGCCCGCGCAGGGTGAGCGGAAGGTTCGGGCTGGCGGCGATGGCCCGCAGGGTGGAGGGGCGGGGTTCGCGTTCCTGCTGCAGCGCGCGATTCAGCCAGCCGTCCACGGTCGATTTCACGCCGGGCGTGCCGGCTTCCATGTAGTCCTGTGCGTCGAAATGAGAGCGCGAGGGATCGGGCGAGCCGGTCGCGTGGACCACAGCCAGCAAGCCCTGCCGGTAGAGCGGCTCGATCGGGGCCAGATTCGGATGGAGGCCGAAGAAGCCGTCGAGATCGATGGCCGCCCCTCGCGCCCCGTCGCCGCCGCCCTGGCCGGGGCGAGGAATTGCAATCGTGGGCCGCATCGAATAGTAATTCCGCTCGGCATAGGGAACGACCACGTTCAGCCCGTCCACGGCGCCGCGCTGAAAGAGCACGACCATGACCCGTTTCCCCGTTCCCGTCGACGCAGCCATGGCGTTGCGCAAGAACATGGGCATGGCCGTCATCCCGAAAATGGCGATTCCGGTGTTTTTCAGGAAAACGCGCCGCGTGATGGTCATGTCAGGTTCCTCCGCTCGTGAAACCACCTACGTCAATGCCGTTGAAATTCGGGCGAGCCAAGCACCAGGCCCAAAATCAGGCCTTCATTGACATGCCGAACCGGGTCATCGAGTTTCGCTTCCAGGATTTGCGGATCGGCGAGCCGCTTTTCGAGGGTATTGCGCGTCCCTGCCGTCACCTGGTTATCGAGAACGGCGGCGAAGGCCTCCTGGAGCGCCTGCCGCGCATTGCCTGTGGCGCCGGGCGAAAAGAGCTGCGCGAGATCGACATCCGTGCCGGGCATGTGATCGGTTCCGAGAGCGATCGCGAAGTTCATGCGGTCGAGCAACGCGCCCGTCGATACCCAGTTCTGGGCCGTATCGGGATAGCCGTTGGGCGGCTCGCACAGGTAGAGCGGCTCGCCCATTCGCCCGACCCACTGCGCGAGCGGCAGCGCGATTCGGACGTCGGCCCCGGTGGCCCGCACGGCGCTCACGACCAGATCGAACGGGGTCTTCACCTTGGCCCGATACGCCTGGCGCGACCAGAACTCGGGCGAATAGATCATCGTTCGCATCACCCGGCGGATGTCGCCACGCGATTTCAGAAATTCCTTCGCCATGCGGTCGACCAGCGGCTCGGGCGGCTGGTCCATGACGAAATGGCGGGCGAGCTCGAAGCAGATGAAATGGGCCGTGCGAGGATCGCCGGCCAGATTGTGAAGCATCTGCTCGCCGTCCTTGATTCCGCCGGCATGGATCTTGTAGCCCAACACCCTTTTCGGGCCGGGGGTATGGAAGCTGGCGTCGAAGGCGAATGCAGGATCGCGGCGGGGTTGGCGAATCGTCCAGCCGGTGAAGACCTTCGCCATCGCAATCACGTCGGCCTGCGTGTAATGGACGCCGATCGTGTGCAGTTCCATCAGTTCGCGGCCATAGTTTTCATTCAGGCCCCGCTCCACGTTTTTTTTCGCCGCGGGTCGCGCCGGCTGCCGGCGTTGCTGCTGGCGGGCCATCCGCTGCTGGCAGCGCAGAACGCGGACCGGATTCGCAAACGGACCGAGGAACTCGCAGCCGCCCATCATCATCGCCTGCCGGCGGCGGGCGATGACCTCCTCGCGGTGCAGCGCGAAAGCGCCCGGATCGACGCTCAGCCAGTTGTCCAGGAAGAAGAGCATCGCGGGGCTCCTGGCGGTAGCCTCGAGCAGGTCCTCGAACTTCCCCATCGCGTGCGGACGAATGACGTTGCGCTCATAGGATGGCAGGTACCAGAGATCGACCCCTTTTCGCGCGTAGACGTTGAAATGGTTGAACCAGATATCGTCCAGGCGCTCCTGCAGCTGGCGGCGGCTGTAGATGGCGCGAAGCATCTTCGCCATGGAGAGCTGGGCGAGGATCTCCTGCGGCGTGCCGTCGACGCGGATGAGCCCGGCCCGCGCCGGATTGAACCGGCCCGAAGCGCGAAGATCGGCGATCTGCTGCCGCACCTTCTGCCGGCGCTCCGCCTGCAGTTCCTCGAGCGAGATGCCCTCGCGCTTGGCCTGCGCCTGGGGAAACTCGAACCGGGAAAGCAACTCGGAGGAAGGCATCTGCAGGGTCGTCAAATCACCCAGTCGCCGCTCAAGGACGGAATCATCAATCGATGCCGGATCGAGCTGCCGGTCGATCCATTTCGCCAGGCCCATTTTTTCGATTCGCTGCACGTCGCCCGGGCTCGGGCCGAAGGCCAGCCGGTCCAGGGCGTGAAGGGTGGCTTCCTCTTCGGAAAGTTCGGTGATCGGGAGATTGCCCTTGAACGAACGAGGCAGATGGAATTCCCTGGCCGGCCTCTCCGGCGTTTTCGCAGCCGGCTCGGGCAGAGCAGGCGACGGTACCGGCCCGGCAGCCGGAGCTGCCACCGCTAGCCCCACCGCTAACCCCACCACCAACCAAAGCCCGGCGGCGGCCAAGGCCAGGGCGGCTATCGGCGAGGAAATATCCCCGAGTGAATAAACTGCGGCTGGCCTTCCCTTCCCCAACGCCATTCGGATACCCCTGTCATTCACTCCGCCGGCCTGAAATTCCTACTCATATGGAACCCCGTTCCGAGCTTCCAGTTGCGCGATTTCATCAGGGGCAATCATGAAGGTAAATGCGGGGGGCGCAAAGCCAAAACCGGTTTCCCGGCCGCCCGGCGGCTGGAGGGGTCATATGAGGGGAACGCTTCCGGCTCTATTCGGCTTCGGCGGCTCGGAAGGCATCGAGGGTCCAGACGTCCTGAACCTCGTCGTGCCGGAGAATGTAGAGGTTTCGATCCATTGCGCGAACGCGGAAGTAGATCGCATCCGGCTCGTACCACTGGTCCTCAATGGAGACGATCTCAAACGTTTTACCGCGAATCTTGAACCGATTCGGGCGCTGGTCGGCGCGGTGGCCTGCGTAACATTCGACCTGGATGGAGGGCACGAACCGAGTGTACGACGCGAGAGCGTCCCCGGGCGAAGATCCACGAGCCGGGTTATCCGGAGGGTTACGAGGACAGAAAGGCGAAGCCAGGGAGGGAGAACGCATAGTACCTGCATCCCTCCGGGGGATGGCCGCGCTTTTATTTCAGGATTTCAGGGCTTCGATTTCAGGCTTTCGCCGCGGTGGCCCGTGAGGCGGATTGCGCGGACGATCCGGAACTGTGCGGCTCGTCGGCATTCCCGCTCGCGGAAACGGCATTGTAGGCGGCGCCGATCATCACCACCAACGCGACGAAATACATCCAGACCAGCAGGCCGATGACGGCCGCCATGCCGCCGTAAATCAGGTTGTAGTGCATGTGGCGCACATAGAGGCCAAAGCCGACGGTCAGCACCCACCAGAGAATTGTGCCTACCAGGGCGCCGGGCAACTGGGCGCGCCAGCCCAGATGCCGCCGCGCCAGGCGATACATCACCACGAGCGCGAGCATCGCCGTGGCCAGGGCGGCGCCGTCGTATACGGCCGCCCAAGCCATTCGCACGAGGACCCCGCCGCCGAAAACAAGCGTCACCCACGTGCGCAATTCCCGCCCAAATACCGTGAGAATGCCGGTCAGCATCCAGGGAACAATGGTCAGAAGAAGCATGGACAGGGCGCGGCGATAGCGGACGAAATAGCTCGGCTTCTGGGGGTCGCGCCAGACGATCGCGAACCCATCCACATAATTCGCCATCGCCTGCGTGCCGACCAGAAAGGTGCCGAAAAGGCCGAGCAGGATCAGCCGCCACGGCGTTCCCTCGAGCGGTTCGAGGAACTCCCGAACCAGCTGGATGCTGCCTGAAGGAAGGACCAGCTGAAAGCTCCAGGGCAATTCCCCGGCGGGATTGGCGCTCCATCCGGAAAGTCTCAGCAGCCCGAGCGAAAGCAGCAGCACGGGGAAAAAAGAGAGAAACATGACGAAGGCGATCGCCTGGGCCTGTGTAAGTCCGGCAGGGACGACACGCAGCAGGGCACGCCATAGATGCTTGCAGATTGATTGCATCGCTTGGCGGGATTATACCCGGAAGGCGGTTCCGAAGCCCCCTGCCTTGTCGCGCTATGCCTCGGGGATTAGACTGAGATCGGTTCCGGCCGAAAGCGGGACCTGCGGACGCAAAACCGGGCTTTCGACCCGGGCTTCGAAATGACGAGAACGGCAAGGCTGGCATTATTGACGGGGATCATCCTGGCCGCCGTGGCGAGCAGCCGGGCACGCGGGAAGACCCTCATCTGGAAGCCCGTGACGGCGGCCCTGTTAAAAGAGAACAACAGGCCGGTAAAAACCTGGAACATCTACCAGCCCGATAAAAACCGCAACCTGCTGCTCGTGCAGGTCGATCGGAACTGGTTCATTCTCAACCTGAAGCAAAAGCGCGTCTACCGGGCCGAGCGCGGCGATTTTCAAGCCCGCGGCGACTCTCTCGCCGGACCCGAACCCGACCGGCGCGCGCCCGTCATCCAGACCACCGATTGGGATTCCCATGACGTGGGACCGGCGCAAGAGATTTCCGTGCGCCTGACCGCTAGCGGAGACCGGCTCGCGATCGAGCTACCGCACCCAATCGAAATTTACTGAGCCGGGTCGAAATAGACTGAGCCGGACGCGCCGGTTTCAGGGCGAATCGGAAGCGCGGCCGGGCAGGACCACCCCGGCCACCCACGGAATTCCCGCCAGTCCCGGATGAATCTCGATGACGACCTTTTCCCCGACGTGAAATTCCGAATACTCGTCCTGGCTGACGGGAACGCGCTCGTAGCGGCGTCCGTCGCGCCAGGAGATGACGACCAGACGCCGGGTCGGCACCATGGCCGACATCGAAAATTTGCCCACCACCCGCGTTTCCCAGAGGCGCGCAGGGGAATCATCCAGCTTGGCGTTCGCCACGAGCAGCCCGGCGAGCAGCCAGGGAAGCGGGACCAGGGCCATGAAAATCCGCTTCCGAATCTCGATGCCGCCGCCTTTGAGCGCCCCTCGTTCCACCCAAACGGCCAGCGCCAGGCCGGCAAAAAAAATCACGCCGCAAAAAACCAGCATGGAGTCCATTTCGAGAGGGGGAAACCGGTACGTGGCGGCGAGAAATGCCATCGAACCCAGCAGGAACATGCCGGTGCGGAGAATCAGTTTGCGACGAAGCACCAGGCTGGCAGCGGCGGGAGTGAGCTCGCACTGCTCGCACACCGGTCCCGTGAGGACCGCATCACAGTTGAGGCATCGCTTTGCGCCGGAACGGAACATCCTGTCGCCTGCCGCGATGCTAGGCGCGGGCAGAAAGAAATGTCAATTGGCGGGGAAAATCACTTCGGCATGGCCTGCACGGACTGCGGCTCGGTGGTCTCGCAAACCATCAACTCATCACGGTCTCTCGAGAGCAGGCCGCAATCGATCTCCTGGGCGCTGCGCATGGCTTCCTGCGGCGACCGGCCTTGCGCCACGGCGCAATGGGTGCGGCCATGAAGGCTCATGCAGACCTGATAGCGGTCCCTGGTCGCCTGAAACGAGGAGTACCCGATCACAACAATGAAAACGAGGGCCAGGATGGCGATGGTCCATTTGAATTTTGCGCTCATCTGCTCCCATCTTGTCTGAAAAGAGCGGAAATTGTAAAGGGTGATCTGGTCTCGGAATCAGAAGGGGCCGCCGGCGCGCCGGAGCGCTCTCTGGGCGGCAGCGACCGCCGGCGAGATGCGGGGCGGGGTGAGCCACGCACGGGGCGCCAGCAAGCTCAGCTGCCGCCCGACCTCGTCATCCAGAAACCGGGTGCGCCCAAAAACGCCGCCCACGCAGCCAACCGGGAAATCGTCCGAGCCGAGGTCAAGCCGCCCAATCACCGTGCCGGCCAGTTGTGCCAGGCTCGCGGCGGCTTCCGCGAGAATCGCGCGAGCGGTTTCGCCGCCCGCCTCGGCGGCGGCGACCACTGCCGGGAAAAGCGCGGGAAGGCGTTCGAGGGGCTTGCGCGCGATATCATCGACCAGCCGTTGCCAATCGTCGTAGCCGAGGCATTCGCAAACGGCCTGATCGAGACGGGAGGCGGACAGGGCGGCATCTCGCATCCGGGCCATGGCAAGCAGCGCGCGGCGGCCGATATCGAAAGCGCTTCCTTCATCGCTGAACCAGGGTCCCCATCCGCCGGCCCGCGCGCTGCGTCCAGAAGCGTCGCGGCCAAACGAGGCCGAGCCTGTGCCGGCGACCAGCACCGCCGCGGGACCGGTTTCAGCGACGGATTCGAGAGCGATATCGAGGTCGGTGGTCGCCTCGACCGTAGCTCCGCGAAATCGCGTGGAAAGGAATGCGGCAATGCGATGGGCCAGGCGCGGCTGGCCTGCCCCGGCCAGGCCGGCGGTCACGGCGCATACATCGGTCGCCTCGGCCTTGGCCAGGGCTAGGGCTCGAGCCGCGGCGTCGTCGAGCGCGGTCAGGGAGCGAGCCAGGCTCGAGCGGAGCGGATTCGATGCGCCGCCCACGATTTCGGACACCAGACGGCCGCCTTCATCCACCAACGCGGCAAGGGTCTTCGTTCCACCGCCATCCAGGCCAAGATAAAGCCTCATCGGGCGCCCCGCACGGCGGAAAGCGTCGGCCAGGTCTTTTTATCGCCCGAAATCGCTTTTCCTGATGGGGGGGCGGTCAAGAAATTCGGCAGCCTGAAACCATGGCGAACCAGGCCGCCCAAGCCGCCTATCGCAATTTGGTGTTCGCGCAAGACCAATACCCTCACAAATTGAATCATAAATTTTACAACCTGTCGGTGCGAACCGGGTCGCACCCCATCGGGGGGACCGGCGGCGCGGGGCCTCATAATAGCTGAGACTTTCGATGCATCTGGATGGCCAAAGGCAGCTTGGCGGTCATGGAATCGGCGCCGGGACGAAACCGGGATGTGGTCGGCATGGAGAATAGAATCAGCGGCATACGATCTTTTCATTCTCCGGGAAACGTGTCCATCGTAGACTGCAGTCGGCCCCGTGGCGCGGCGATCGCGTTGGCATCGCCGGCGTCGAAAGCAAAAACAGAATGAACGGCGAACGACATCCTGATCTGGTGCGCGGCCTGGGCCCGTGGGCGGCGACGGCGATCGTCGTCGGCACGATGATCGGCACCGGCATCTTCATCGTCCCAGCCGACATGGCGCGAACGGCGGGCACGATCAAACTGGTCTTCGTCGCCTGGGTCGCGGGCGGACTCCTCTCGCTTTTCGGGGCGTTCGCCTATGCCGAACTCGGCGCGGCGATACCGGAAGCGGGAGGCGAGTACGCCTACATCGGACGCGGGTTCGGCCCGGTTTGGGGATTCCTGTTCGGCTGGATGCATTCGATCGTGGGCCGCGCCGCCTCGATCGCGGCAATCGCGGCCGGGGTGTTGCGTTTTTGGGGATTTCTGGACCCGCGAGTCATGATGCCCCTTGGATCGCTCCATTTCTCGATGCCCTGGAGCGGCAAGCCCTACAACTTCGTCTTTACGCTGGCCATGCCTCTGGCCGTGGCGGCGATCGCCGCCGTGACCTTCGTCAATTACTTCGGCGTGCGGCTGGGCGGGCAGGTGCAGGTCGCGCTGACCGCGATCAAGGTCGCGGTGATGGTAGCGGTCATCGCCGTCGGCCTTTCCTTTCCGTTTCACGCTCACTTGCTGGCATCGGCCGGCGGCGGCGGGCACGCGAAGGCGCTCGGCGGTTTTTTCGCGGCGCTGGTGGCGGCGCTATGGGCGTACGACGGCTGGAGCAACGTGAACCTGGTCGGTTCGGAAATCATCCATCCGGGCAGGAACATTCCGAGGGCACTGGTTATCGGCGTCGCCAGCGTCATGGCGCTTTACATCCTCACCACCGCCGTTTGCTTCTACGTTCTGCCCTTTTCCAAAGTCGCCGCCTCGCCCCACGTGGTCTCCGACGTGATGGCCCGCGTGTCAGGCCCGCCGGCGGCCGTGTGGATCACCGTGGCGATGATTGTATGCGCGCTGGGCACGCTGAATTCGTCCATCCTCAGCGGGGCGCGAGTCGATTACGCGATGGCTCGCGACCGCCGCTTCTTTCGAGTCGCCGGGGGCATCCATCCCCAGTTTCGCACGCCGGCGAATGCGCTCATCTTCCAATGCTGCCTGGCGGCGGTCCTGGCTCTCACCGGCACCTTCGAGGACCTCTTTTCACTCTTCATTTTCGTCCAGTGGATTTTTTACGGGCTGGCCGCGGCCTCGATGATGCGCCTGCGGCGCAAAGAGCCTGACCTGCCGCGGCCCTACCGGAGTTGGGGATACCCGGTGCTGCCGGCGATTTTTATTCTGGGAGCCGTCATCGTGACTTCGAGCGTACTGATCGAACGGCCGCTGCGCGCCGGGCTGGCCATGGTCGCCATCCTGATCGGATTGGTTTTCTACCGGCACTGGCGGCTGGAGGAAAGCGCCGGGAGCCGGGGTTAAGTACCCGGCAATCCTCCCGCCAGGCCGGAACCCGCCTCGCGCCGGACCGTCGCCCACGATCCGGAAGGAACCGGCGTGGTCGCAACATCGGGATGAAGAATACGAGCCAGGATCTCGACGCCGCCAGCCAAACGAGGGCCGGGCCGGGAAAAGTAGCTATTGGCGTTCACGGCCGTCACGCGACCGGCGATGACGGCAGGCAGCCGCCACCACCCGGGCGGCATACGGGACTGCGAATATTCGGCGAGCGTTTTGTCCAGGTCGTAGCCGCAGGGCATCAGGATGATCTCATCGGGCCGGCTGTCCAGAACTTCGGCCCATTCGAGGGCAACCGACGGCACCCCCGCCTGAGCCAGCACGGCAATGCCACCGGCCGATTCCACCATTTCCGGCACCCAGTGGCCACCAACAAAGGGCGGATCGAGCCACTCGAGGCACAGGGTCCTCACCGGCGCGGCGGCTCGCACCTCGGTCTGGACCACGCGTATCCGGTTTTCCAGCGCCTCGACCAGGGCGTCGGCCGAGGCGCGCCGTCCGGTCGCATCGCCGAGCGTTCGGATGTCCTGCCAGACATCGGAAAGCCTCTGGGGACTGAGCGAGATCACCCGCGGGGGCGCGTCGAATCGAGACAGCGCCGCCGACAGATCGTCGGGAGAAGCACAGCAAACGTGGCAGAGGTCTTGCGTGACGACGAGGTCCGGATCGATTTGCCGAAGCCGGTCGGCGTCGACAACGTAAACGCTTTGGCCGCTCTCGACGCACTGGCGTACCTGCCTGTCGATTTCGCCCGGCGCCGCATGCACATCGATTCGCGGCCGAATCAACGGCGGCCGGGCGGCCGCCTCGGGCGGATAGTCGCACTCGTGAGTGACGCCGGCGACATCGGCCCCGGCGCCGATGGCAAACAGAATTTCCGTGGCGGCCGGGAGCAGCGAGCAGATGCGCATGGAATCCTTTCGCAACCAAGGGATAGAGGCCGGAAAAGGGGTCGAGACCACCCTTGGGGCTTCTGCTAGAATCCTAACCGATTTCGACTGGAACGGGGAACGAGCAACGCAATGGCAGCAGCCGACGCGTTGGCCCGTCCGAAGGCGGAGGAAGCGTGACGGCACTTTGCCGACTGAGCCTTGGGTTGGTCGCAGTTCTTTTCGGGGCCACGGCAGGGTTTGGACAGGCCCCTCCCGCCGCGCCCGCCGCGCTCACCCATCCGCCGCCCTCCGCCGTTTCCACGGCTGTTCCCAGGACAATCCAGTTGATCGTTCCCAGCGGAACGCCGCTGCACGTTACCCTCATCCACAAGGTGCGCATCTGGAAAGTGGGGGTCGCTGTCAGCGCGCGCGTTCTCGATCCCGTCTACGCATTCGACCGGGTTGTCGTCCCGGCGGGAAGCGAAGTGACGGGCCAGGTCGCCCGGATTGTCCCCGTTTCCAAGCTGTTGCGCACCGAGGCGATCCTCAACGGCGATTTCACGCCGTTGAAAAACGCCAAAGTCGAGTTTGACACGCTGATCCTGAAAAACGGCGCTTGCATGCCGCTCGATACGAAGGTTCTGCCCGGCATCCCGAACGTCATTCGGCTGGTCACCGAACATAACGGCAAGAAGCCCGGCCTGGTCAGCCAGGCCAAAGAGGCGATCGACCAGCGATGGCGCCACGCGATCGACGAGGTGAAAGCCCCCGGGAAGATTCACCGGCTGGAGAAGATGGCGCTCGCCGAATTGCCGTACCGCCGCCAGTACCTGCCGGCCGGAACGATTTTCAACGCCGAACTCGCCAGACCGCTCGATTTCGGCGCCGTGAAGCTCAATCCGAAAGAGACGATTGACGTGGGACAGGTCCCGCCGCAAGACAGCGTCGTGGAAGCGCGGCTGCTCACGACGCTCAATTCGGCAACGGTGGTCAAGGGCGCGCCCGTCCGGGCGCTGGTCACCAAGCCGCTCTTTTCCTCCCGGCACAAGAAGCGATTGTTGATCCCCGAAGGAACCCGGCTCGAGGGGAACGTGGTGCAGGTGCGGGCCGCGCGGGATCTGCATCGCAACGGCCAGCTACGCTTTGTGATCCGCAAGATGGAATTTCCGTCGGGGATCCGGCACCGCGTGGATGCGAGCGTCGAAGGACTCGAAGTCGGCCGCGGGGAAAATATCGCGCTGGATTCGGAAGGCGGCGCCAGCGTGACAGAGTCGAAGATGCGGTATTTCACGACGCCGCTCTCGATGGCCATCGCCGCCACCTCGGCGGCCGGCGACAGCGATCACCACATGAGCACCTTGAAAGGGGCCAGCGGCACGAGCGACGCCGGCACGAACGGCCTGGCGGGCGCCTCGGGGTACCGCCTGGTGGGGCTCGCTTTGGGAGTGGGCGTGCACTCGCGGGCCCTCGGCGTAGCGCTCGGAATCTACGGGGCGGCGCGTTCAATCTACTTCAATTTCCTCGCTCGCGGCCGCAACGTCGTGCTCGCCAAGGACACGCCGATGGAGATCGCATTCGGACCGCCCCTCGGTCCGGCCGGCAAGTGATGGCCAGTTCGATACTTCCTCCCGGCGTCTTCCCGCGCAAGGCATCCACCGGCGCACGGGCCTAGCCGTTTTCCCCGCGCCGGGCACGCCCTTCCAGGGGCCCTTCCGGCGCCGATGCCGGCAGCAGATCCGCGAAGAGGAAACCGTCACGCTCGACCACTTCGCCGACGGCAATGGGAATCGGGGAGTGAAACATCGGTCCGGCGCTGGCAAACGTATGAAATTCACCGTATTCGCCGCAAGGGTCGATTCCGGCAGGCAACTGGGCGAGCAGACGGGAATCGAATTTTCGTCCGGCGAAGGCGCGGTCGAGCTTGCGAGGATCGACGCAGGCAAGCCATGCCTCCAGCCCACCGGCCACCATGTCGCCGGCCAGCTGGCCGGTTTCGATTCCCCAAATCGGGAAAACCGGCGTCATCGAGCAGCGCGCCAGCTGCCGCTCCCGGTACTCCCGAATATCCTGGAGGAAAAGATCGCCGAAAACGATGTGCGTCACCCCTTCGCCGCGGGCGCGCTCCATCGCGGCGGCCATGGCGCTTTCGTAGGTTTCGTTCGGGCAAAGATAGGGAATCGGCACCTTGATCAGCGGCAGACCCGCGCGCTCGGCCTGCCGGTCGACGAGTTCTTCGCGGACCCCGTGCATCGCGACGCGCCCAAAGGCCTGGTTCACGGTGGTGAGCAGCGCGACGACGTCGAGAACGTTTTGCCGGCGGACCACGTGAAGCGCCCAGGCGCTGTCCTTGCCGCTGCTCCAGGAAAGCCACGCTTTCGGCCGAGAATTCATCGGGTCTCCCGTTTCTTCCAATACGGATGCAAAATGCGCGTCGCCGCCGGAAAAATCGGGCGGCCGGCGTGGATAATGAGAAGCGGCCCGTTCATGGGCGAGCGTGTGCTATATACAAGGCCTGGCCGGGGTCCGTCAACCGGCGACCCGGGGGCCCGACCGAGTTTCGACTGGGGCTCATTGCGTAATGGCTCGAATCTCTAAAAAGCAAACGAAGGACCAGGCGAAGGACCGGGCGCAGCGCCGCCCGTCGCGCGCGGACGCCAAATGGGTCGAACAGACCATGCGCCGGATGACGCTCGACCGCAAACTCGGCCAGCTCCTGATGGTCTACCTCTGGGGCCGCTTCACGGCGGCAAGCGATCCCGGCCTCGAGCACCTAAGCCGGTGGGCGGCGGAGGGGAAAATCGGCGGGCTGCTCCTCCACGCGTTCCGCACGCCGCTGGGACTTGAACTGAACCAGACGTATCCGACGGCCGCGCTGCTGAACCAGCTGCAACGAAAAGCAAAAATCCCGCTGCTGGTCGCCGCCGATTTCGAGACGGGAACGGCCATGCGCCTCTCCGAGGGGACTTCCCTGCCCCATGCGATGGCCATCGCGGCGACGGGAAACCCGCGGGATGCTTACCTGAGCGGCAAAATCACCGCCAGCGAAGCCCGGGCCGCCGGCATTCAGTGGGTTTTTGCGCCGGTCGCGGACGTGAATAGCAACCCGGCCAATCCCATCATCAATATCCGGTCGTTTGGCGAAAATCCGCAAGCGGTAGCGCGCCTGGTTGCCGAATACATTCGCGGGGCGCAGGCCGGGGGCGCCATCGCCACGGCCAAACATTTCCCCGGCCACGGCGACAGCGACGTCGATTCCCACATCGGCCTGCCGGTGATCTCCGCCAGCCGCAGCCGATTCGAAGAGATCGAACTGGTTCCGTTTCGCGTGGCGATCGGCGCGGGGGTGGGCTCGGTAATGACCGGCCACATGGTCGTGCCGGCGCTCGAGCCAAACCGCGAGCTTCCGGCAACGCTCTCGCCCAAAATCATCGATGGCCTGCTGCGGCGTGAGATGGGTTTCCGCGGCCTCGTGGTCACCGACGCTCTCGACATGGCCGGCGTCACCTTGCTCTATCCGCCCGACCAATCCGCCGTGCTTTCCATGGAGGCCGGAGCGGATGTGCTGCTGATCCCGCCAAGCCCGGAATCCGCGCTCCGATCGCTCCATGACGCGGTGCGCGATGGCCGGCTGCCGATGGCCAGGATCGACGCCGCGGTCCGGCGCATATTACAGGCCAAGGCGCCTTGGCGTCTCACCGGGCGTCGCCTGGTGGATTTGAACCGCCTGAATGAGTCTTTCGGAAAACCTGAATTCGCCCGCGACTCGCTGGAGATGGCCGGCCGCGGGGTAACGCTGCTGCGCGACAACGGCCAACTGTTGCCGCTCGACGCATCCAGGCCCATGCGCGTGCTGCTGGTCGCGATTTCGGCCGATCCCGATCCGCTGCCGGGCGACGGGCTGGAAGCGGAAATCGCCTGGCGAGCCGATTCCCTGGAGGTGCGGCGGGCCGACAAGACTTTCCACCCACCGCAATCGGTGGAATTGCCGCCCGCGTCGAGCTACGACGTGGCGATCGTCGCGCTTTACGTGCGCGTGGCCGATCGCAAGGGCACGGTCGGACTACCGGCCGATGCGGCGGTGCTGGTCGAGCGCGTGCTGGCAGCGGCAAAGCCGACTATCGTGGCCTGCTTCGGCAGCCCCTATCTCATCTCCCATTTTCCCCGCGCGCGCGCTTGGGTCGCCGCTTTCAGCACGCAACCCGTGGCGGAGCGGGCGGTCGGCCGCGCCATTTTCGGCCAGATCCCCATCGGCGGGCGTCTGCCCGTGACCGTGCCGGGAGTCGCTGCTCCCGGCGCGGGGCTGCGCATCGCGGCCAGTCCGATGACGATCCAGCCAGGCACGAAGGAGATGGCCGCGGCGTTGCAGCCGGCCTTCGAAACGCTTCACCGGGCGGCGGCCGACCGCGCGTTTCCCGGCGGGGTTCTTGCCGTGGGCCACAACGGCCGTCTGGTGACCCATGCCTTCGGCCGAACGACGTACGCCGCAAAGTCATCGCGCGTGAATCAAAACACGATCTACGACGTCGCTTCCCTGACCAAGCCTGTTGTCACCACGGCCGCCGTCATGCATCTGGTGGAAGCGGGCGTTTTGCAGCTCGATTCTCCGGTCTCCCGCTATCTGCCGGAATGGATGCAGGGAAAGCCGCCCGATTGGGGCGCAAGGACCACTCTGGCCGATCTGCTCCGGCACAGCGCCGGCCTTCCCGCTCATCGCGAGTTCTACCGCGAGGCGACAGGATACCGGGCGGTCATCGGGCGCGCTCTGGCCGAACCGCTTGAATTTCAGCCGGGAAGCAGAATCGTCTACTCCGACCTGGACTTCATGCTGCTGGGGGAAATCGTGCAGCGCGTTACCGGCGAGGATCTCGACCGGTTCGCCCGGACTAGTATTTTCGAGCCGCTCGGAATGAGCCGTTCCTGGTTCCGGCCGGCCGCCCGGATGCGGCGCTTCATCGCCCCGACGCAAAACGACACCCTCTGGCGCAAACGACAAATATGGGGCCAGGTGGACGACGCGAACGCACACGCCATGGGAGGGGTTGCCGGCCACGCCGGCCTGTTCTCGACGGCAGGCGATCTGGCCATCTTCTGCCAAATGCTGCTCAACGGCGGCATCTACGCCCACCGGCGCCTGATTCGCCGGACGACCATCGAGCTTTTTACCCGGCGACAGACAATCGGAGACAATTCTTACGCCCTCGGCTGGGGCGTGCCGACAGAACCCTCGTCCAGCGGCCGTTTCTTCTCTCGCCGGAGTTTTGGCCACACGGGGTTCACGGGAACCTCGATCTGGATCGATCCCGAAAAAGGCCTTTTCGTCATCCTGCTGACAAATCGTGTGTATCCCTCGGCCGCAAACAACCGGATTCGCCAGGTGCGTCCGGCTCTCCACGACGCGGTGATCGCGGCGCTCGGGCCTATTTCGAAAAGTTGAACCGGCGCGCTACGACGATGGAAGATAATGAACGCAATGACGTGCAACCATTGTGTATTGGCGCTGCTTCAAAACAGGCGAAGATCTCCGGCCGGCGGGCCAGGCGGACGTAGGCGCGATCCCGTAGGCGCGATCCCGCAGACGCGGTCATGAACGGTTCACCCATCCGCAACGACGCACAAACCGGTTCGGCGCCCTTTCCCGGGAGCGAATATTGACGTCCATCGACCTTTCGGGAGACGTGGGGGGGGTCGCCATTTCCCTGCTCTCGCTCAATATTTTGCTCGGCCTGCTGATCTCGACGCGCTATAACCCATGGCGCAGCTGGCCGCACCGGCGAATCAACATCTTCTGGATTCACAACCAGACGGGCTGGGCCGCCCTGTGCGCCGCCGTGCTCCATCCGCTGCTCCTTCTCTTCTCCACCCGGGCGGGATTCAACTGGCTGGACATCGTTTTCCCCGCGTGGGCGCCCAAGCAGCCAAAAATCTTTCTGATTGGCGCGGCGGCGATCTATACGCTGGTTTTTGTGCTGATCACATCCCACTACCGCGTGCAACTGGGCCGGCGCCGGTGGAAGACGCTGCATTTCAGCACCTATCTGCTTGCCGCCTTGGCCTTCACGCACGGACTGCTCACCGACCCGAACCTGCGCGGCCGGCCGGTCAATTTCCTCGGCGGGGGGAAAATGTTCGTGGAGTTCTGCATCCTGGTCGTTCTATCCGGCATTTTTCTTCGCGTGAGATACGCCCTGCGGAAAACGCGGAGCGGCCGATTCGCCGGCCAAGGCGCTCCCGAGGGCACGCTATAATCGCCGCTTGTGCCGAAACTTCTTCCAACCGAGAGACGCAACCCGCGCACGGGCGGACTCGACGGCAAAAGCACCCGGGAACTGCTGCGCATCCTGAACCGCGAAGACAGCCGGGTGCCGGCGGCCGTGGCCCGGGCGATTCCGGCGGTGGCCCGCGCGGTCGACCGGATCGTTCGCGGCTGGGCGCGCGGAGGACGATTGATTTACGTGGGTGCGGGAACCAGCGGGCGGCTCGGCGCTCTGGACGCGGCGGAATGCCCGCCGACGTTCGGCATATCCGCCGCTCGCGTGCGCGCCGTGATGGCCGGCGGCCGCCGCGCCCTGGACCATGCCGTCGAAGGCGCCGAGGATTCGGCGCCGCGCGGGGCCAGGGACCTTGGCAAGTTGCGCGTTGGGCGCGAGGATGTCGTCGTCGGCCTGACGGCGAGCGGTTCGACGCCGTTCGTGGCCGGGGCGCTCGATCAAGCGAAGCGGGGCGGGGCGACGACGGTTTTGGTGACAACCAACCCGCGGCCCGCGCTCCGGAATCTGGCCGACATCGCGATCATCGCCGATGTCGGACCCGAAGCGGTGGCCGGCTCGACGCGAATGAAATCGGGTACGGCGCAAAAACTGCTGCTGAACATGATCACGACGGCCGCGATGGTCCGCCTGGGCCGCGTGTATGACAACCAGATGGTATACGTCGCGCTTTCCAACCGGAAACTGCGCGAGCGCGGCGAGCGATTGCTGGCCGAATCCGCCGGTATCGGTTCGGCCGAGGCGAGACGGGCTCTGGCCCTCGCGGGCGGGAATCTTCCGGTAGCGCTCGTCATGCGGAAGGCGGGGGTGAACCGGACCGAGGCGCAACGCCGGCTTCGCCGGGCCAAGGGTCACGTTCGCCAGGCGATCGAAATCGGCGCGGAACGAGAGGAAAGGGTTCGTGGATAAATTTCGGATTGAAGGCGGCTACCCGATCGGGGGCGCGTTGCGGGTGGGAGGGGCCAAGAACGCGGCGCTGCCGGAAATGGCCGCGTGCCTGCTCACGGCCGAACCGGTCGAGCTTCGGAACGTGCCGCAGGTGAAAGACATCCTGACCATGGCCCGGCTGCTCGCTCACATGAACGTCGAGGTTTCCGGTCCCAGGGCCGATGGAGAAGAGGCGCGCGTCGATCTGCGCGCGGCCACGATCTCCCACGCGGAAGCGCCATACGACCTGGTAAAAACCATGCGGGCTTCGGTCCTCGTCCTCGGCCCGCTGGTCGCCCGAACCGGCTACGCCCGCGTTTCGATGCCCGGCGGCTGCGCGATCGGGGCGCGGCCCATCAACCTGCACCTGAAAGCGCTCGAACGGCTGGGCGCGGAAATTACGACCGAGCACGGTTACGTCGAGGCCCGAGCCCGGCGATTGCGCGGGGCGCGACTGCTGTTCGACCGGATCACGGTGACCGGCACGGAAAACCTGATGATGGCGGCGGCCCTGGCCGAAGGCGAAACGGTCATTGAAAACGCGGCCCGCGAGCCGGAGATCGCCGACCTGGCCGTGCTGCTCAACGCGATGGGAGCGCGAATCGAAGGCGCGGGCGGCGCGACGATCCGCATTCAGGGGACCTCCTCGCTTCACGGGGCCACGCACGCCGTCATCCCCGATCGCATCGCCGCGGGGACTTTTCTGGTGGCCGGAGCCATCACGGGAGGAAATCTCCTGCTCCGGGGCGTGAAACCGGATCATCTGGGGGCCGTAATCGAAAAACTGACCGAGTGCGGCGTGGTGATTCGGGTCGAGAACAGCGGGATTCGCGTGGAGGCCGCGCGCGGCCTGAAGTCGGCCGACGTCTCCACCGAAGAGTATCCCGGCTTCCCCACCGACATGCAGGCGCAATATATGGCGCTGATGACGCAGGCCCGGGGAACCAGCATCATCACGGAAACCATCTTCGAGAACCGCTTCCTTCATGCCAGCGAGATGGTGCGCATGGGAGCCGACATTGCCCTCCACGGCAACCAGGCGGTTGTCCGCGGCCCGACACCGCTCACCGGCGCCAGCGTCATTGCCTCCGATCTGCGGGCCAGCGCGTCGCTCGTCCTCGCGGGCCTGGCCGCGCAAGGAACCACGATCGTCGATCGCGCCTATCACATCGACCGGGGCTACGAAAGAATCGAAGAGAAGCTGCAGGAGCTGGGCGCGCGGATCGAGCGCATTTCCGGCTGAAACCGCCTTCGCCGCCCCATATCCGTGTTCCCGTTCGCTCCCGCCGAAAAGGCGGCAGCGCGCTGCCGAACCTCCCATGCGGATCGCCGGGATCAGTCCATCGAGCCGGCCAAGGCCTGCTGATCGACAACCGTGACACCCGGCGGAGGCTGGAAACGGAAAAGCGATTTCGAAAGAGGGATGTTTTCCTCCCAATTGCCGAAACGCACTTCGACGGAAACATCGCCCGGCTGTTTCACGAGAACGTTCACAATACGGTCCGTCCGGTCCACTTCAATCTGCGCGTCCAGGAACGCTTCCTTGTGCTTCGGCGCGCAATCGAGCACGACGTCGCCGGCAGGCGGTGAAGAAGGACCGCCCTGGTTCGGCACCACCGAGATCCCCCGGCAAAGGTCGCTCAAGCGGGCCTTGCCGGTGAGCAGGGCGAATGGAGTACGCCAGTCCGCGCTTTTGCGGGCCGATGCGCGGCTGGCCGTATGATCGGCGGGGATGTAGAACCAGGCGTAGTGCCCGTCGACGAGAAAGAATTTCTTCTGCGGGGACGTGTAGTCCCATCGCATCAGCCCCGGCCGCCGGAAATAGACCGTTCCCGATTCCATCCGCAGTTCGGTTTCGCCCGAGTTATAGGTCTCGAGAAAAACCGCGCGAAGCGTCACGGCATGCTTGTAGTGAGCCTCAACCGCGCGCGCGACCGCCTCGGCATCCTCGCGCTGGGCAGCCGGAGCGGCTGGAAGGTCCGCGGTTCTCCCGCCCACCGCCAACAGGGAAAGCAACACGCCAAGAAGTAGTGCCCGCATGATCCTCAGTGTAGCAGGCGGGACATTGGGCAAGTGGCAAGGAGCGGCCTGCCGGCAAGACTGGCCGGTCCGCCACAAGCCATCGCGACGCAAACAACGCTTCGTTGCGGGCCGGGGATGCTATCCGATCGGGGGATCGGTAACAGCGGCGGTCTGCGATGCATTGAAGCGGATGACGCCGGAATCATCCGTGAAGAAATGACGGATACCGGTCGTGCCGGGCGTCACCGGGTCCGCATTCACCGTATACGTGTTGAATCCGGCGGTGGAGCATCCCGGACCGGCAGCGGCAAGGGCGTTCGCGCCGGCGTAGGTGAAGTTGTAGCCGCTCTTTTGTCCGGCGGACAACACGCTATCGAGCAATCCGGAATCATCGCAGCTGGTCGCACCACCCCCGGCTGGAGGGCCGAGCGCGGCCAATGTCGGGGGGAAACCATTACCGTACGTCGTCGAGTAGGTAATCGTTGCCGTGGTGATCGTGCGCAGAGAACCGACGGCCGAGACCTCATTGGCCGCCATCCTTGATCGCAGCAGGTTCGGAATCGCGATAGCGGCGATGATCAGGATGATCGCGATGACGATCAGCAACTCAATTAGAGTGAAACCCTTTTCTTTTTTTCTGTGCATCGGAATGCGCATCGGAAACACCTCGATGGATTCGCCACGCTTTTCTTTCGAGGACACAGGTGGAAGTGCACGCGACGGGCCAGAACTCCTTAGGAACATTACACGCAGGACACGTGTAACGACCTGTTTCGACACATGCTTAGCGGCCTTGGCGAGGAAATTATTAAAAGGCCTTCCGCGGCCTCTTCAGCAGGTGTACCGATGCGGACTTGGTATGCCGCCGTGGTGCAAATCAGGAAGCGTCTGTTTCCTGCCGCGTGAAGGCCCTACGCAGTTTTTTGCCCTGGAAGCCGGGACGCTTGCCGCCGGCCGGATCGCCAACCGGCGCTCAGCCCCCGATGGGAGGATCGCTGGCAGTGGCCGGTTGAGTGGTGTTGTAGCGGATGGTGCCGGAGGGATCGAGGAAGAAGCTGCGCTGACCGGTCTGGCCCCGCGTGATCGGATCGGCGTTGATCGTATAGCTGTTGAATCCCGGATTCGAACAACCCTGGGCCGAGCCGGTAACGGGATTCGAGCCGGTATAGGTGAAAACATAGCCGCTCTTGCGCCCCGCCGAGAGCGAGCTGTCGAGGAGATTGGCATTGTCGCAGGTGGCGTTGTTGCCTCCGCCCGCCGGGGGTCCGAGCGCGGCAAGGCTCGGCGGGTAACCATTCGAATAGGTAGCGGAATATGTTGTGGCGGCGGTGAAAATGGCCCGCATATCGCCGACGGCCGCGGCTTCATCGGCCAGCATTTTCGACCGCATCAGGTTCGGAATGGCGATCGCCGCAATAATCAGGATGATGGCAACCACGATCAGGAGTTCGATCAGCGTGAAACCACGATTCCCGCGCCTTGCCTTTATCATCTCTTCCCTCGATTAGGGGCTCCAGGCCCCGACTCGCCAACCCCGACTCGCCGACCCCGACTCGCCGACTATGATAGCGCAATTTGCTACGGGATGTTCCGCCTCGGAACAATGCTCGGCTACGGACGTATAAACGCATATCCGGCCCGATTTCCCCCGATTCGAACTATGAGTTCCGGGCCTCAGGCCAGGACGGCGGGGCCTGCCATCGGCGATGGCGCAAACGCGAGCAACGAAAACTCTGCCTATTGGCTGAGCTTTGCGATGAGGGAAAACAGAGGCAGGTACATGGAAATGACGATCCCGCCGACGACGCCGAGAAAAACGATCATGATCGGCTCGAGAGCGGCCATTAGGTTTTTCGCGGCCATGTCCACTTCATCTTCGTAGAAATCCGAGATCTTCTGGAGCATGGTGTCCATCGCGCCGGTCTGTTCCCCGACTTCAATCATCTGGGTCACCATGGAGGGGAAGACGCTGCTCTTGCGAAGCGGGGTCACCAGCGAACCGCCCGCCTCCACGGCCCGTCGGACGCTCTGGATGGATCGTTCGATCACGGCGTTCCCGCTGGTGCGGCCGGTGATGTCGAGACCCTCGAGAATCGGGACACCGCTGGTGATCAAGGTACCCAGGGTGCTGGTGAAGCGCGCCACGGCGATCTTGCGCAGCAGGACGCCGATGAGCGGCAGGCGGAGCAGGAGAGAGTCGATCGCCAGGCGGCCCGGCGGCGTGCGGTACCAGGCCGCGACCGTCCCCGCCGCCAGCAGAGCGCCCACCAGAATCAGCAGGCCCCAGATGCTGCCGATGAAATGGCTCGTATCGATGACGATGCGCGTCGGAAGCGGCAACGACGTATCCAAGCTGGCAAAGAGGGTGGCGAAAATCGGCACCACCTTCCACAGCAGCAGAATGATCACACCGGCCGCGATCACAACCACCGAGACCGGATAGATCAGCGCGGCTTTCACCTGGCGCCGGAGCTTCAAATTCTTTTCGATATAGGTGGAAGGGCGCTGGAGGATTCTGTCGAGGATGCCCCCCGCCTCGCCGGCCGCGACCATGTTGATGTAGAGCTGGTCGAAGACCTTGGGGAACGGCTCCATCGCGGCCGACAGGGTCGCCCCGCCCTCGACCGAGGCGCGCACGACATGGATGGACCGCTGAAAATTCTTATTCTCCTGCTGATCGGAGAGGATCTGGAGACACTGCATCAGGGGCAGACCGGAATCTATCATCACCGACAACTGGCGCGTGAAGATGGCGATCTCCTTCACCGTAACGCCGCCGCCAATGCGCCCAACCCCAGACGGGACGGCTTCTCCGTCACCTTGGTGAGGCGCACGTGCTGCCGGCCCAGCGCCGCCACCAGATCCTCACGGTTGTTCGCCGAGCGCTTGCCGGCGACGACGGCCCCGAACTGGTTGACCCCTCGAAAGACGAACGTCGGCATAATTCTCTCTCCGGCTATCGCCGCGCCACCGGCCGCAAAGCCGGCTGCGCGGCCCCGCTGCGCCGCATGATTTCCCTGAGTTCTTCGGGATGGGATGATGTGGTGATCGCGTTCGCGGTTGATCTTGTCGATCATCGCGGCCAAGGTGGTGGATTTTCCCGAGCCGGTCGGCCCGGTGACCAGGACCAGCCCGCGCGGCCGCTCGCACAACAGGGCCACCGTCGGCGGAAGGCCCAGGCTCTCGAAACCTTGATCTCCCACGGCAGGCTGCGAAAAACCGCCCCCACAGCGCCCCTCTGGTGAAAGACGTTGGCCCGAAACCGCGCGAGGCCCTTCAGGCCGAAGGAGAAATCGATTTCGAGGTCCTCTTCGAGTTTCCGCTTCTGCGCGTCGGTCATCACGCTATAGGCGAGTGCCTTGGTTTCCGAGGCCGTCAGCGGATCGAGTCCATCGATGGGGCAGAGGCGGCCGTGAACGCGCAGCCGCGGAGGGCTCTGGGCGCTCAGGTGAAGGTCGCTCGCTCCGGCGGCCGTCATTTGATTCAGCAGTTCGCTCAAGCTGAGCGTGCCCATAAGAGCCCGTCCTTTATCCGATGGTTTCCCGCACGACTTCCTCGAGCGTCGTCATGCCGGAGGCGACCTTCCGGAGGCCGCTCTGGCGAAGCGTGGTCATGCCGTGCTCGAGGGCCTTGCGTTTCAGTTCCAGGGCCGAGGTGCCGACCAGAATCATCTCCCGCAGCTCGGCGTCGATCTCCATCATCTCGAACAGACCGACGCGGCCTCGATAGCCGGTGCGGCGGCACGTGGAACAACCACGGCCGCGCATCAGATGCACCGACTGCGCATCTTCGGCGGTGAAGCCGGCCTCGATCAGCGCCAGCAGGGGCACGGGGACCGGCTCGCTGCAATCCCGGCACACCCGCCGCACCAGGCGCTGCGCGCAAAGCAGATTCACCGACGTGGCCACCAGGAACGGCTCGATGTTCATAAGGAAGGGGTTCGATACGTCTAACAGGCAGGCCAGCCGAAGGACGAAATCACGCTTGCCTGCTTTTGTGGTAAGGATAACTGGTACTATCGCTCTGATATAGGGCGGCTTGGCCCCGGGTTGCGACCCATCTTGACGGGGTCCGGAAGCGCCGCTATTTTGCCATCCATATGCCTTTCCGCTCGCCAGCATTCCCTCTGAAGAGCCCAACCGGCATCGCCGGGGACGCTGCGGCGGCCGGACGCCGGCTGACGGAATTCTACGGGGCTCTCAACGACCATCTGGGGCCGCTCGACTGGTGGCCGGGTGAAACCCGCTTCGAAGTGATCGTTGGCGCGATCCTGACCCAGAATACGTCCTGGAGCAACGTCGAGCGCGCCATCGCGAACCTGCGGCGCGAGGGGCTGCTCAACCCTCGAACGCTCGGGAGCATCGCGATGGGGCGGCTCGAACGCCTGGTGCATCCATCCGGCTACTTCCGGCAGAAAGCGCGCAAGCTGAAGGCGTTTGTGCGATTCCTCGACCGCGAATTCGGCGGCTCGCTGAGCCGGATGTTTCGCGAGCCGACCGACCGGCTGCGCGAGAAGCTGCTGGCCGTGCATGGCATCGGACCCGAGACCGCCGATTCGATCCTGCTCTACGCCGGCAAACACCCCGTCTTCGTGATCGACGCCTACACGCGGCGCATTCTGGCCCGGCATGAGCTGCTGGGCGCCGGCGCCGGCTACCAGGACGCGCAGGATCTTTTCCACCGTCACCTGCCGCGCGAAACGCCGCTGTTCAATCAGTACCACGCGCTGCTGGTCGAAACCGGCAAACGCTGGTGCCGGCCGCGCCAGGCGCAATGCCATGCCTGCCCGCTCGGCCCGTTTCTGGAGCGTGAGCCATGAGGGGACGAAAGGCACATCGCATCTGGCTGGCCGTTGCGGGCCTGGTTGTGGCGCTGCTTCTGGCGGCGGTGTTCACGCTCGGCTCGCTCGACCTGCCGATTTCACCGCAGGGGCGGAACCTGACCGTCCTGTTCGCCCTCTCGACGTTCATCGTTGCGGCCCTGCTGGTATTTCTGCTGGTCCTGGGGCGCAGCCTGGTCCGGCTCTGGGCCGACCACCGCTCCCAGCAGCTCGGTTCGCGCTTCAAGACGCGCATGGTGCTGGGCGCGATGGCGATTTCCCTGCTCCCCGTGATTTTTCTGTTCTTCGTCAGCTATGCGCTGATGAACCGCACGCTGAACAAATGGTTTCCCCGACCGCTCGAAATCGCCACCGAGCAGAGCCGGAAACTTCTGGACAGCCAGGTCGCCAGTTCCTGCCACCAGCTCGACCGTCTGGCCGCCTGGGCCGCCCAGGCGCCCACAGACAGGCAGGCTCTGGGCCGGGCGGTACAGGCCGGCGCCGATGTCGCCTGGATCGCCAGGCCGAACCAGCCGGCGACGGCGCTATGGAGCGATTTGTCGAGCCCGCCTGCCGCGCCCTTGCGCCTGGCCAGGCGATTTCCGGGCGGGGCTGAACTTTTCGAGGCGGGCAGCAGCGATTATTTCTTCGGCAGCGCGGCCCTGGCTGGTCCGACACTGCCTGGCGCAACCTTACTGGTCGGCCGGCGCGCCCCCCGCGGTTTCCTCGCGCAACTGAACCGGATCGAGGCCGAGACGCAATCCTATTGGCAGGAGCAGCAGGCCCTGCGCGCCTACAAGAAGCAGATCCTTCTGGCCCTGTTGCTCTTCACCGTGCTGGTTTTGTCGGCCGTCACCTGGGTCGCCCTGTTTCTGTCAAAAACGGTCACCGTGCCGATTCAAGCGCTGGCGGAGGCCACCGGGGAGATTTCGCGCGGGAATTTCGAGCATCGCGTCAAGGCGCAGGCGCAGGACGAGCTGGGCGTCCTGGTCAATTCCTTCAACCAGATGACCGCGCAGCTGGGCGAAAGCCGGCGCCAGATCGAGGACTCCAAGCGCAACCTCGAACGCGCGCTCGAGGAGATCGAGAGCCGCCGCCGTTTGATGACCACCCTGCTCGAAAACGTGCCGACCGGCGTGATTCTGCTCGACACCGAATACCGCATCGCGCAGTCCAATCCCGCCGTCGCCCGCATTTTCGGCGACCGCGCCCCGGCGGCGGGCACGCTCGACGAACTCATGGGGGAAAGCGCCGCCCGGCGGGTCATGCGGCTGGCGCATCGCTCCCGCCGCATCGGAGCGGTTTCCTCGGAGCTGGAAATCGACGCGGCCGGGCGATTGCTTCATGCCGCCGTCACCGTCAGCTCGCTGGGACCGCCGCGCTCGGAGCGAGGGTTCATCGTCGTGATCGACGATCTGACCGAGCTGCTGCGCGCGCAGAAATCGGCCGCCTGGCAAGAGGTGGCCAAGCGCATCGCCCACGAGATCAAAAATCCGCTCACGCCGATCCGGCTCTCGGCTGGCCGGCTGCTCCGCCACGCCGAGCGCCAGAACGCCGGGCCCGGCACCGAAGGGGAATTTGTCCGGGTCGTGGCCGAATGCGCCGGGCTGATCGGGAAAGAGGTCGAGACGCTCAAATCACTCGTGGACGAATTTTCCCAGTTTGCCCGTTTCCCCTCGGCCCGGCTCGAGCCGGCCGACCTGAACGAGATCACCCGGAACGCCATCGAAACCTTTCAAGACCGCCTGGACGGCATCCGCCTGCACGCCGATCTGGCGCCCGAGCGCCTGCCGGTGAATGCCGATGCCGAGCTTCTGCGCGGCGTCCTGGTCAACCTGATCGACAACGCGGCCGAAGCCATGGAGGGGTCCCCCGTGCGCGAATTGCAGATCGAGACCCGCCTCTGCCCGTCCGCCGATTCGCTCGAAGTGATCGTCGCGGACACCGGTCACGGCATCTCTCCCGAAGACAAGGACCGGCTGTTCCTGCCCCACTTCTCCACGCGCAACCGCGGCACCGGCCTCGGCCTGGCAATCGCCAGCCGCGTGATCGCCGAACACCACGGCACCATCCAGGTCGACGACAATCTTCCCTTCGGCACCCGCTTCGTGATCCGCATGCCGGCCGCGGAGTTGCGCGTCGAAGAGGCCCGCTCGTGAGCCAATCGATCCTCGTTGTCGATGACGAGCCCGGCATCCGGGGTTCGCTCTGCTCCATCCTCCGCGAGGAAGGATACGGCGCCGATGCGGTCGCCTCCGGCGAGGAGTGCATCGAGGCGGTGAAGGCCCGGCCGTTCGATCTGATTCTGCTGGATGTCTGGCTGCCGAAAATGGACGGTCTCGAAACGCTCGAGCGCCTGCTCGAAACCGATTCGGCGCCGATGGTGGTGATGATTTCCGGCCACGCGAACATCGAAACGGCCGTCCGCGCCACCAAGCTCGGGGCGTTCGACTTCATCGAAAAACCGCTCTCGCTGGAAAAGACCATCCTGGCGGTCAAGAACGCCCTCGACCACGTGCGCCTGGAACAGGAAAACCGCCGCCTGCGCGCCCAACTCGAACAGGACTATCACATCCTTGGCGACAGCGTGCCGATGAAAGCGCTGCGCCAGCTGATCGCGCTGACCGCGCCCACCGGCAGCCGCGTGCTGGTCTACGGCGAGAGCGGCACCGGCAAGGAACTAGTCGCGCACGCCCTCCACGCCCAGAGCCCGCGTTCGGGGCAGGCCTTCGTCGAGGTCAATTGCGCCGCCCTGCCCGAGGAGCTCATCGAATCGGAACTGTTTGGCCATACGCGCGGCAGCTTTACCGGCGCCACCGAGAGCAAGGTCGGCAAATTTCAGAAGGCCGACGGCGGCACGCTGTTCCTGGACGAAGTCGGCGACATGAGCCTGAAGACCCAGGCCAAGGTGCTCCGCGTTCTCGAAGAACAACGATTCGAGCCGGTCGGCTCGAACGAAACCGTGAGCGTCGACGTGCGGGTGATTGCCGCGACCAACAAGCGTCTGGAGGCCGAAATCGCGCGCGGCGCTTTCCGCGAGGATCTCTTCTATCGCCTCAACGTCATTCCCGTCTCCGTTCCGCCGCTGCGCGAACGCACCGAGGACATCCCGATTCTCGCCGGCCATTTTCTGACGGAATACGGCGTTGCGCTCGGCCGCCGGCCCAAGGCGCTCACACCGGCGGCCGTGGGTATCCTGCTCCGTTATCCGTGGCCGGGAAACGTGCGGGAACTCAAAAACGTGATCGAGCGCCTGGTGATTGTCTGTCCGCAGGACAAAATCGAACCGCACCATCTGCCGCCCGAGCTCTACCGCAGCCTGCCGCGCCCCTCGCAATCGGTCGCGGCGACGCTGCAGGAGGCCCGGTCGGCCTACGAGCGCGAGTTCATCCTGCGCAAGCTCGAAGAGAATCAGTGGAACATGACGCGCACGGCCGCCGCGCTGGGCCTCGAGCGCAGCCATCTCTACCGCAAGATGAAGTCCCTCGGCATCTCCGCCGGAACAAACTAAATCAAGCCGCCTCGGTCAGCCAGCCACACACAACCTGCCCCTGACAAAAGGATCAACAGACAGACGCCGGGCCAGCCCGGGCCATGCGGCCGGCTACGCGTGTCTTTTCCTATCGAGGATGCGGATCTCGGTAATCAGTTCGTGGGCGATGTGGAAGAGAGGTGAAAGGGGATGAGCGTCGCAGGACATGTCGGCTTCCCTCGCTTCGGACGACTGGATACCGTCCTGGCCGAACAGGTAGAAGGACACGTGCTGCTTGAGAGGCAAGGGGTATTTGGTGGTCGGATCGCAATAGCCGAGAAATCGCGGAGCGATCTTGAGCAGGGCTCGCGCGGCGCGCTGCGGGCCTTCATGAGAACCCAGCCCGATCATTCCGCCCCCGTTACTGAAATAGAGACTAACGGTTCCATCGGCGAAAACGACCAGACTCGCCACCGTTTCCGGGTAGCCGCACTCCATCACCAGACCCCAGACCCTGTTGGCATCGTTTCCGTCCACGATACCGACCGAATCGGGGGTGGTCGCAAATACGGCCTTGCGCAGCAATACGTAGTTCTCGGCCAGTTTGTAGTCCCGGCTCGCAGTCGCCGTTCCCAGAAGCCGTGTGAGCAGTGAATGTGTCGTCGTCATAGGATTTTTTCCGCCCGACAGTTTTAGCATGACGACAGTATTTACTTCTCAGTAAATAACCGAAGAGTTTATCAAAGGAGCAATCCGTCACTAAAGTGCCTATCCCCGGCGGCCCCAACCCCGCTCAGGCCGGGCATTTAGCCGCGGTCGAACTCCTCGAATTCCTGGCGCCAATCGAGCCGGCCGATGACGGAGGGATTGTCGCGCCAGCCGGGCTGGACCTTGACGAAGAGCTCCAGGTAGATTTTCGCGCCGAGCAGCGGCTCGAGTTCCAGGCGGGCCTGCGTGCCGATCTTTTTCATCCTCGCGCCGCCCTTGCCGATCAGAATGCCCTTCTGCCCTTCCCGCTCAACGAGAATCGTCGCATAGATGCGGATCAGGCGGTCCGATTCCATGAACCGGTCGATCGCGACGCCGATGCTGTAGGGGACCTCCTGCTCGGTCAGCTTCAGCGCTTTTTCCCGGATCAGTTCCGCCGCCAGGAATCGCTCCGGCTGGTCGGTGAACTGATCGGCGGGGAAATAGGGCGGCCCTTCGGGAAGACGACGGATCAATTGCTCGACAAGAATACCCATCCCTACGCCCGTGAGCGCCGAAATCGGGATCACTTCCGCCCAGTCGTGTTCGCGCCGAAAGGCATCGATCAGCGGGAGCAGCCGGGTTTTCTCGATGGAGTCGATCTTGTTCAGTAGAAGAAAGGAAGGGCCGGAGAAACGGCGGGCCCGCTCGATCGGGAAGCGGTCTTCACGGCCAAACGGGCGCGCCGCATCGACGATCACCGCGACCACGTCCACGCCCTCGATTCCCTTCTCGATCTCCTCGGCCATCTGGCGCCCGAGGGCATTGGCCGGGCGATGCAGCCCGGGCGTATCGACCAGCACGATCTGGGCGCCCGGCCGATGAACAATGCCTACAATCCGGTTTCGAGTGGTTTGCGGCTTGGAGGAAACAATCGCGACCTTCCGGCCGACCAGCCAGTTGACGAAGGTGGATTTGCCGGCGTTGGGCAAACCAATGACGGCGACAAAGCCTGATTTGAAGCCGTTCCTTGATTCGAGCGGGGTACCGGAGGGTTGCGCGGGCTCGATCGGGACAGCTTGGGATTCATCGGGCTCAAGGATGGGCCGCTCGTCGGCCTGGCTGCTCGCGGCCGCGCGGATATTCTTGACCTTGGCTTTCCTTGCCGGTCTCTTGCCGGTTTGCCGTTTCCTCATTTAGCCAGTGTAACGGAACTGAGAAGCAATTGCTCGCGGAGACCTCAAGGCAAGCCGCCCTCGGCAGGCGTAACGACAATCGATTGCAAATGGATCGTTTTCCGTTCCTCCCGGCCCAGCTCAAGGTGAATGCCGCGTCCCTCCATGTCTTTCAGAAACAAGGGATCGAGCCAGGACCTGTACCGCGCGCCATGCCACGCAAATAACGTATAGCTTCCCGGCCGAATCCCTTGTATTACGAATCGCCCGGAGGGGTTGGTTGTCGCCGACTTGTAAAGGCAAAAGATATTGCGCAGCACGGGCGCAGGAACCAATACCACGCTGGCCATCGGGTCCGGCTTTCCGTCACCCGTGGACACCGTGCCCGTTAGTTCGGCCCCGTCCTGTGCAAGCGTAACCGTCAGACGGCCGGGATCCTCACCGAGAAGAATCCGCACGCTTTTCGTCAGGATGTCTCGCGTTCCCAGCAGGGCCGATTTCAAGTAGGCATCGCTTGGGAGACTCAATCCGTATAGGGTGACTCGATAGTTGCCTGGCAGGACCTGGCGTAAGACTTGCGAACCTGTCCGGCCGTTGACCGCATAAATTATGTGTCCGTCCCCCCTCCGGAGACCAACCTCCACTTCTTTCACGTCTCTCCGAAGCGGCGGCCCTTCGACCACGATCTGCAAGGGCACGTCCGGCAGCCGCTTTAGCGTCAGGTGCAGGTCATTGATGTCATGGTCGCGCACCTCCAGCCGCAAATACGCCATCTTCCTTTGTGGGCCCACACCAGCGTGTGGGCCCATACGCTGGTCCGCCATGAGGTCGTAGCAACCGGCCGGCACATTTCGCACCAGAAACTGGCCGTTCGGCCCCACACCCCCGGCGACCCCGACGGGCAGGGGAAGATTGGCGTCGCCGTTGCCGCAAACCGACATGCGCACGTCCGGGAGGGCGACCCCCTTGCCTTCAGCAATTCCCGATAATGTCCCAATCACCTGATGTGTGCGCTGAGCCACCAGCCGGAAGTCAATTCCCGTCACATGCCGGCCCGGGGCCAGGAGAATCTCCCGGGCTTCGGAGATCTCTCTCGTCCCCGGATAGAGAACGCTGGGGGGATAGGCGAACTCCAGCGAACTCCCCGGGCCGTCAGCCGGAAAGTTAACATTGTAGGGAGACAGGCCCGGCTCGTAGTTGACTACGACGAAATACGGCCCGGGGACAAGTCCGAAGATTCGGTACTCGCCACGGTCGTCTGTGATTGATTTCTGCGGGTTGCCGGGACCCAAGCCGGTGCCCATGTCGCCGTACAAGACCTTCACCACTTGCACCAAGGCTCCCGATAGGGGATGGCCCTGCCCATCCGTCACCTGGCCACTGATGACCGCCGCGGGCATGAGGCGGATCGGAGGATATCGATATGCTGGCGTCCCCGGTCCTTGTGGACATCCGTTTGACTGCGCGCCCCACGCCACGTAGCCATTCTTCCCGATATTGAGTTCGTAGTAGGCCGATACGGCGGCGGAAATCTCAAAACGGCCCGCCGCATCCGTGAAAACCTCGTGGAAACGGATGGAGGGCGGAAACTGGCCGCTTGCTTCTTGTCCATACTGTTGCATCGTGACCCAGGCACCGGCGATTGGCTGGCGGGTCACCGCGTTGGTAACGACACCGGCGATCGTGCAACCCTCTTGAGAAGGACGAGGTTGCGGCACACGTTTTCCCAGGACCTGTCCGGGCAGCGCACAACACGCAAGCAGCCCGAGGATAAGCACTCCCCTTTTCAGGTTCATTACGACCCCTTCGGGTTTTCAATGGGTGTCACGCCCGGCCTCAATCAGCGCAATCCCCGGCAAGGCCTGAGCGGATACGGCCCGGGGGCCGCTATGAGCGGCCCTGGGCCGTGCTCGACGAGGCGGCCAGGAGGCGGCGCGCGCGCAGGCGCAGGACCTTGCGCTGATTCGCTTCGAGGATCTCGAAGCGCAGACCGTCGGTATCGACCACCTCGCCCGGCTTGGGGACGTGCCCGGCCAGGTGGTTGAGCAGCCCGGCAATCGTCGTCGAATCGCCCGAACGTTCGTGATCGATCTCGACCGATAGCAGCTCTTCCAGCTTTTCGATCGGGACACTGCCGCGCAGCAACAGGCTGCCGGGGGCCTCGCGGACCACATCGGGAACCGGCTTGCGGTCTTCCTCGCCAATCTCGCCGATGATCTCTTCGACCAGGTCCTCGACCGACACCACCCCCGCCACCAGGCCGTACTCGTCGATGACGATAGCCATCTGCTGGTGTTTCAACTGCATTTCCCGCAGCAGCTCGGAGCCGAACTTCGATTCGGGCACCATCAGCACCGGCCGCATCAGCTCCCTCACGATGCGCCGGCTGGCGTCGCGTTCGGAGACCTCCATCACGTCATGGCTGGAGACAAGGCCGACAATCTCATCGAGGCTGTTCTCGTAGATGGGCACGCGCGAGAATTTCGTCTGGACCATCAGACGGCGCAGCTGCTCCACTGTCGCGACGGCGGAAACGGCGACGATATCCGGGCGCGGGGTCATCATGTCCTTCGCGCGCTTATCGCCGAACTCGACCACCTGTTCAATCAGCCGCACGTCGTCGCGTTCGAGCAGGCCCTCGCCCCGCGCCGCTTCCACCAGGGCTTCGATCGCCTGATCCTGGTCCTGCTGCCCCCCCGGTTCGTGCTCCTCCTTCAATTCGGCCAGGAGGTTTCCGAGGGAGACCACGGTTTCGAGGGGACTGGCGACAATGAAGCTGGCGCGGATGGCCGGCACCAAGGGCAGAAGCCAGCGCGTTCCCGAGCGCGCCAGCAGGAACGAGGGCACGAAGTGCAGCGCCACGACGATTTCGGTGCCGATGATGACGATCAGCTCCAGCACCGCCCGCCATACCACCGGCTCCCGCTGCACCACCGCGACCAGCGTGACCGCCAGCAAGGCCGCCAGCCACAGGTGCGTAACCAGACTCGCCAGCGACGCGGCGGTCGTCCGCTCGAAGCCCAGCCGCGGCTCGACCGTCGCCTCGAAGGCATCGAGGCGCTCGCGCAGCTTGCCCCCCACCGCGCGCTCGAGTTCGCGGTAAACGCGGTCGAGGTAGGCAAAGATCGAGACGATCACGATCAACGCCACCACGCCGAGCGTCCACAACCAGGTGATCATCATGATCATGGCGTCAGCCCGAGACGGCGGCGCAGGCGCCGCTCGACCCGGTCCATCTCTCCGTGGTCGGTTTCATGGTCGTAGCCGAGCAGATGCAGCGCGCCGTGCAGGATCAGGATGCGCAGCTCCTCTGGCAGAGCGCGGCCCAGCCGTCGCGCGTTTCGCCGGGCGACCACCGGGGCGATGGCGACGTCGCCCAGATAATCTCCGCCGGCCGGGAAGGATTTGCTTGCTCGCTTTTTATCGCGAGGAGCGGATTTGCGGCGGCCATCGGCGGGGAATGAAAGCACGTCGGTCGGGCCCGGCTTGCCGCGATAGGCGCGGTTCCATCGGGCGATTCGGGCTTCGGAAACCAGGCAAATCGTAAGGGAATCCTCCGGCAGATGGAGGCTTTGGCGGGCTTGCTGCCAGAAGCGGTCAAGCGAAGCGAGCGAGACGGCCACGCTGCGCTGGCGGTTCAGGATCATGGCGTCGATTGGCGCGACGGGCGCCCGCCTACGCTCCCGGGGCGCGGCGCGAGACGGGCGGCGCGGCGCTTGGCGATTGTTTGGTTTCAAACTCTTCGTAGGCGCGAATGATGCGCTGCACCAGGCTGTGGCGAACGACGTCGCGTTCGGTGAAGAACACCTGGGCGATGCCTTCGACATGGCCGACAATCTCGATCGCCTCCACCAGCCCCGACCGGCGTTCGGAAGGCAGATCGATCTGCGTCACGTCGCCGGTGATGACCGCCTTGGAATTGAAGCCCAGGCGCGTCAGGAACATTTTCATCTGCTCGCTGGTCGAATTCTGCGCCTCGTCGAGAATCACGAAGGAATCGTTCAGCGTGCGCCCGCGCATGAAAGCCAGCGGCGCCACCTCGATAATGCCACGCTCCACGTACCGCTCGAGCTTGTCGGCATCGACCATCTCGTAGAGAGCGTCGTAGAGGGGACGCATGTAGGGATCGACCTTTTCCTGAATGGTTCCGGGCAGAAAGCCGAGGCGCTCGCCCGCCTCCACCGCCGGGCGCACCAGAATGATCCGGTTCACCTGTTTGGTGAGCAGCGCCGAAACGCCCATCGCCACGGCCAGGTAGGTTTTGCCCGTGCCGCCGGGTCCGATGGCGAATACCATGTCGTGCTTTTCCATCAACTCCATGTACCGGCGCTGGTTCGGGCTGCGTGGCGTCACCGATTTCTTGCCGAAAACGCGCTGCCGCGACGGGGCGAGGATGCTGCGCAGCGTGACCTCCGGGTCGGCCAGGGCCAGCCGGAGCGCCGCCTTGACCTCCGCATAATCGAAAGAGCGGCCCTCGCGAATCAGGTCGTTGTATCCGTCGAGGATCTGCACGGCGCGATCGACGGACTCCGCATCGCCTTCGATTTCCAGCTGACTGTCGCGCAGGGTGGTGGTGACCTTGAGGACGGATTCAAGCAGTTTCAGGTTTTCGTCGCGAGTGCCGAAGAGTTGCTCGATGCCACCGGCCACGGATACGCTCAGCTTCATTGGGGTGGGATGCTGCGGGGGCGAAATCGCATCTCTTCTGAGACTACCCTCGCTCCACCCCGCGGTCAAGACGGGCGCGCCGCTCGTCGAGATTTTGGTCGCGGCCCGGCGCGGTTTCGCCGATTCGCCAGGCGTTACCGGCCCGGATTACTGCCCGGCCGGGGCCGGTTGCTGGGACGGTGCGGGGGACTGGAAATTGACGCGGGGGACCTGCTGGGCCCCCGGCGCCGCCTGGAAATAGGCGTTGTTGCGCTGGAAGCCGGACCATCCGGCGACGATATTGTTGGGGAATAGCCCGATATAGGAGTTGTAGTCTTGCAGCGTCAGGTTGTACCGGCGCCGGGCCACCGCGATCCGGTTTTCCGTTCCGGCCAGCTCATCCTGCAATTCCAGAAAATTCTCGTTCGCCTTGAGCTGAGGGTAGTTTTCGACGATGGCCAGCAGGCGGCCCAGGGCGCCGTCAAGCCGGTTGTTGGCGGCGATGCGGCCGGCGGGCGTTTGCGCGTTGAGCAGGGCGGCCCGGGCGTTGGCCACGTTGTCGAAGACGGTCTCTTCGTGCTGGGCGTAGCCCTTGACGGTCGCGACCAGATTGGGAATCAAATCGGCGCGCCGCTGGAGCTGCACGTCCACTTCGGACCAGGACGATTTCACCGCTTCGTTTTTCCGCACCATCTGGTTGCGCATACCGACGTACATGCCGCCAAGAATCAACAGCAGCACGACCACCCCGACGATCCATATCATCGGTTTCTTCATCGCGTCTCCTCGCTCACATCCGTGCCTTTACCGTTCCCGGACCGTTCAGCCCCGGGCCGGATTCATCGTTTCCGCAAACCGCCGGTCGATTTCTTCGGCCGCGCGCTTGATCGCGGCCAGATACGCGGCAAAGGTTGCGCCCCAGTTGATCGCGCCGGCCTGGCGACGGCCGGCGCGACAATCGAGCAGCGTCTGAAAGGGCTCGGGATCGAAGCCGAGCAAAGCCGCCAGACGGTCGATTCCCTGGCGGCGATCCGGGACCAGGGGTTCGCCGAGGGCCAGGAGGGCGTGGCGGAAGAGCGCGGCGAAGGTGCTCACCGAAGCCAGCATCAACTGGCGCACCGCGCGCCCCGAGCCGCCGGTGGACAGGTAATGCTGGCGCAATTTCACCAGACCCTCGGCGATGCCCCGTTCCACCTGAATCCGGTGCAATTGCATGGGGACGTCCAGGCTGTCCAGGACCTGCTCGCCCCACAGCAGACGACCGGTCATTTTGATGTCGAGCAGCTCGATCGCGAACATATCGGAGCAGCGATCGAGTTCTTCGCGGGTGAACATCATCGGGCCCGGGTGGTCTTTCTTTTGCCACCAGCGCGCAACCGGGGCCAGACGGTCGAGCGCCGCGGCGTCCAGACTGCCAACAATGGCCAGAACGTTCAGATCGGAATGCTTGGGATGAAAGTCGCTCGAGGCCGCCGAGC
>Ga0307373_10002163_pt1 | contig 35739 bp, 33 predicted proteins | sample OX2MG_FD_202534 | JGI IMG/M metagenome (GOLD analysis project Ga0307373, IMG submission 202534) | Soil microbial communities from Risofladan, Vaasa, Finland - OX-2 | ecosystem: Environmental > Terrestrial > Soil > Coastal area > Acid sulfate soil | place: Finland: Risofladan, Vaasa | collected...
CATGGGTTCCTCAGGATACCGGACGAACCAGCTGTTTCCGACCGCGCCCGGCTGCATGGAGCTCGATGCATCCGATCTCAGAACAGGGCGTCGACAAAGGCGCTGGCGTCGAAGTCGACCAGGTCGCCGACCCCTTCGCCCAAACCGACCAGCTTCACCGGCAATCCGAGCTCGCGTTGGATGGCCACCACGATCCCTCCCTTGGCCGTGCCGTCCAACTTGGTCAACACCACCCCGGTGACGTCGACCGCCTCGGTGAACACCTTGGCCTGGGCCAGCCCGTTCTGCCCGGTGGTGGCGTCGAGGACCAACAGCACCTCGACAACCCGGCCCGGTGGGCGATCGGCGACCCGGCGTATCTTCTTGAGCTCCTCGACCAGATTCACCTTGTTGTGCAGGCGCCCGGCGGTGTCGGCCAGCACCACGGCATGGCCTTTGGAGGCGGCCCGTTGCACCGCGTCGAACACCACCGCGGAGGGATCGCCCCCCTCCGAGCCTCGCACGATGTCGGCGTCCGACCGGGTGGCCCAGGTCTCCAACTGTTCAGCCGCCGCCGCCCGGAAGGTGTCAGCCGCGGCCAGCAGCACCCGGTTGCCGCCTGCGGCCAGGCGACTGGCCACCTTGCCCACCGTGGTGGTCTTGCCCACCCCGTTGACGCCGACGAACAGCCACACGTCCACCGTGCTCCCGTCGTCGGCGTCGTTGACCGAGCCGTCCGAGCCCGACGATGCCGCGTCCGAGCCGGGCACGGCCAGGCCGCCACTGGTTGCCGACAGAGTGGTCACCAGATCAGCCTTCAAGGCGTCGATCAAAGCGTCGGCCCCGGAGATCTCGCCGGCTTTCACCCGGGTCCGGAGGTCATCGACCAATGCGTCGGTGGCCCTCACGCCCACGTCAGCCCGGATGAGGGCCTCCTCGAGATCGTCCCAGGTCGAGGCATCGATCTTGGTCCTCGACCGCACCGAGCCGAGATAACCGGACAGCAGACCCCGGGCCTTCCCCATCCGGCTGCGATAGGTGGCCGGCTCCGCAGCCTCGGCGACCTCGACGGGAGCCTCGGCGACCTCGGCGACCTCGGCGGTCGGGGCCGGTCGGGCCACCGGTGGCGCCTTGGTCTCTTCCGGAGCGCCAGTACCCGGCTCCGGGTGGCGCCCCCGGCGTCGCAGTCGGACCCCCCACGTCACCCCGCCGGCCACCACCACGACCGGCACCGCCACGGCCAGCCCGATGACGGCATCGGAGGCCGCCGTGATCATCCCGGGGTCGATCACGGCTCGGTCCGCCCGACGACCTCGGTCTCGCCGACCGTGTCCGCGTCCTCCAGGTTCGAGCCGACCGCCTCCGGTCCGGCGTCCAGGCCGGGGAACCCGGAGTCGCCTTCCCGACGCGGCACCTTCTGGCTCACGACCTTGGACGAACCGCCGGGGGCCATGGTCACCCCGTACAGCGCGTCGCCGGCCTCCATGGTCCGCTTCTGATGGCTGACGATGATCAGCTGGGCCTCTTCACGGAACTCGTGGACCAGGCCGAGGAACCGGTGGAGGTTCACGTCGTCGAGGGCGGCCTCGACTTCGTCCATCAGGTAGAAGGGCGACGGGCGGCTCCGGAACACCGCGAACAGGAAGGCCAGGGCCACCAACGACCGCTCGCCGCCCGACAGCAGCGACAGCCGGCGGACATTGCGGCCGGCCGGTCGCACCTCGACCTCGACGCCGGTGTCGAGCAGGTTCTCGGGATCGGTGAGCGACAGACGGCCGGTGCCACCGGGGAACAGAGTGGTGACCAGATTGCTGAAGTGCTCGTTGACATCGGCGAAGGCCGAGGCGAACACCTGCATGATCTCGTCGTCGAGGGTGCGGATCACGTGGTGGAGCTCGCGGCGAGAGGTCCGGACATCCTCCACCTGGGTCTCCAGGAATTGGTGACGCTCTCCGAGTTCGGACAGTTCTTCGAGGGCCAGCGGGTTGACCGGTCCCAGTTTGGCCAGCTCGAGCTCGAGTTGCTCAACCCGGGCCTCGGCGTCCACCCCCTCCGGAAGTTCCGGCGCGGGGGCAGCCAACGCCTCGTCCGGCTTGCATCCGAGCTCGCGTCGGAGCATGTCCACCACTGCCTCCCGGCGGATGCTCGACTCGGCCAACTCGAGCTCGATCTTTTGGATCCGGCTCCGTACTGCGGCCAATTCATGCTCGGCGGCGGAGCGTTGCCCGCGCAACGTCTCGAGGCGGGCGCCCCCGGCCCGCACCGCTTCCCGCTGGCGACGGTGACGCTCGCGCAATTCAGCCAGAGCCTCATCCAAGGTGACCTGAGCCGTGCCCACCACGGCCAGCAAGCGCTCGACCGCGGTGGCGTCGGCTTCCAGCCGCCTCCGGCGTTCCGCCGCCTGCTGGCGCTCATCGGAGTGGCCGGTCAACCGGCGTTCGACTTCCGTCAGCCGCTCGGCCAGCACCCGCCGGCGCTCCTCCAGGCCCGCCCAGCGGACCTCCCATTCGGTCCGCCGCGCCGCCACCTCGGCAATGCGATCGTCAATGCGTTGCCGTTCCTCACGGGCCGCATCCAACCGCTCGGCCGCGGTGCCTCGAACCGCCTCGAGGCGGGGAATCTCATTCTCGAGCTCGGCGGCTCGAACCGAATCTCGACCGATCCTCTCATCGAGTTCGGTGTAGCTCTGGTCGATCTCCTCGATCTCGGACGACAGGGCGGTGAGATCGTTGGCGATACGGCTTCGGGCTATCCGGGCTGTCTGGTGGGCACCCTCGTTCCGGTCGTCGGACCGCACCGCCTCGGCCGCCGCGGCTCTGGTCGCCTCGACCGTGACCCGAGCCTCCCGACGGGCATCTGCGGCCTTGGCCGCTTCGTCCGAGGCGATGTCGGCCCGGGCCTGTGCTTCTTCCACCACCGCGGCGGTGACCACTCCTCCGCCGGCTCGCACTCGCCAGCCGGTGGACGAGAACCGGTCCCCATCGCGGGTGACGACCACCAGATCGGGTCGGGCCAGGGCCAGATCGATGGCATCGGTCCAGCCTCCGTTGGGGCAGACCGAGCCGGCGAGCAGGGTATCGAGCACTGCGGCCAGTCCGGCGACATCCGGGCGCCCGCGGCGGGGCCGGACGTGCTCGCGTACCGGCTCGGTGGCCGGTATCTCCGCATCGCGGCGCCGGTCCCCATCGCCCCGCTCGACCGCACCGGTGAGCGCCAGCACCGCACCGGTCGCCTCACCCTGGCGCAAACGGGCCAGGGCCGCCCTCGCCGGCCCACTGCCGGACACCACCACCGCGGCCAGCGATCCGCCGGCGGCGGCTTCGAACGCCTCCTCCCATCCGGGATCCACCTCGACCAGGTCGAGCAGGATCCCGACGACCCCGTCGACCCCGGTCAGCAGCTCGGCCCCGGCCGCCCCCCGGACCTCGTCCAACGCCCGGGCCAGGGCGTCGGCCCGGGCCGCCGAGCGGTGATGCTCCTGTTCGGCCTGACGGAGGGTCTCCTCGGCCGTCTCCAGGCGTTGGGTGGCTGACCCGTGCGCGGCCTCGGTCTCGGCCACCACCGTCTGGAGGCGGTGCCGGGCCTGCTCCAGCTCGGCCAACCGCTCGGCCAGCTCGTGGTCTTCTCCCTCGAGGGCTGCGTACCGACGCCGGGCCGAGCCCAGCCGGCCGGTGATCTGCTCGAGGGCCCGGCGGTCGCGCTCGAGCGCCCGCTCCAGCCCGGCCCGTTGGCCTTGGGCCACGGTGACGGCTTGCTCGGCATCCCGCAGGCCCGACTCGTCCCCCCACGCCGCGAGGTGGGCCTCGAGCTCTGCGGTCAGTGCCGATTCGGCGTCGGCCATGTCCGACTGCTCCGGAGCCAACTCCTCGGCTTCGGCGTCGGTGGCGGCCAGCTCACTTCCCAACCGGGCACCCTCCGCCTCGAGGGTGGAGACGACATCAGCGTCGGCGGCGGCATCGAGCGCCTGGACCAGCGAGCGTTGCCGCTCGCGGAGCACCCCGGTCAACCCCCGGGCCCGTTGTACCAACCCTTCGACCCGGCCCAATGAGGATGCCAGGTCGGCCTCCCGCTGCGCCGACAACTCGTCGGCCGTCCGGGTGGCCGCGGTGTCGAGCTCCTCCAACGACCCCCGCAGCTTCTCCTCGGTGGCCGACAGCTCCACCCGCAGCCGGTCCCCGTCCCGATGGCGGTCATCAAGGTCGCCGAGCTCGGTGCCGGCGACGAACAACCGCACCGCCCGCAGGGCGTCAGCCAGTTCGGTATGCGATCGGGCGGCGGCGGCCTGCCGTTCGAGCGGTCGGATCTGCCGTTTCACCTCCCGTACCAGGTCACCGAGCCGTTCGAGGTTCTCTTCGGTGGCGGCCAGCCGGCGCTCGGAGCGCTCCCGCCGGCGACGGAACTTCAGTACGCCGGCCGCTTCTTCAATCACCGCCCGCCGGTCCTCGGGCCGGGCGTTGAGAACGGCGTCGAGTTGACCCTGGCTCACGATGACGTGCTGCTGGCGCCCCACCCCGGTGTCGGACAGCAACTCTTGGACGTCGAGCAGGCGGCAGGGCGCGCCGTTGATGGCGTATTCGCTGTCCCCGGATCGGAACAAGGTCCGGGTGATGGTGATCTCGGCCAGGTCCGAGGCCAGCTTGCCCGAGCTGTTGTCGATGGTGAGGGCCACCTCGGCCCGACCCAGGGCCGGTCGATTGGCCGTACCCATGAAGATGACGTCCTCCATCTTCGACGACCGGACGGTGCGGGGTCCCTGGGCCCCGAGTACCCAGGCCACCGCGTCGACCACGTTCGACTTACCGCTGCCATTCGGCCCCACGACAACGGTGATCCCGGGCTCGAATTCGAGCACTGCGGGATCGGCAAAGGACTTGAAACCCTTGAGGGAGAGCGACTTCAGGAACACCGGATGCTCACCTTACCGATCGGTTGTGCACCGGCGCGAACCCGGTCTCAGACCTGGCAGTGTTCACACAGATACGTCGCCCGGCCACCCGATTTCACCTTGGTGATGGTGGCCCGGCACCGGCGACAGGCCAGCCCTTCGCGGTCGTAGGCCTGGTGCTGACCCTGATAGTCACCGACTTCGCCGAACAGGTCACGATACTGCTCGTCGGCCAGCGACGAGCCACGGTGCTTGACCGCTTCGGCCAGCGTCTCGACCATGGAACGGTAGAGGCGACGCACCTCCTGGGAAGAGAGCGAGTTCGACATCCGGTCGTAGCGCAGCCCGGCGGCGAACAGGATCTCATCGGCGTACATGTTGCCGATCCCGGCCACGAACTCCTGGTCCATCAGCAGGGCTTTGAGTCCGGCCTTTCGGGAGCTCAGCAGCACCCAGAACTTCTCCCAGCTCATCACGTCTTCGAGGGGATCGAAGCCCAGGTGGGCGAGCTCGGGAACCGCGGGCCCTCCGTCGACGGCGGCCGACGACACGAACAACTCCCCGAAGGTGCGCGGGTCGACGAAGCGCAACTGGCCGCCCTGGGTGAAGGTGATGATGGCGTGGGTGTGGGGGGCCTTGGGTTCCTTGATGCTCTTGGCTCGTTGCAGCTGGCCGCTCATCCCCAGATGAACCACCAGCGTCTCACCATCGTCCAGCCCCAGGAGCAGGTACTTTCCCGATCGGCCGATGGACTTGATGGTGTGGCCCTCCAGCCGGGCACGGAAGTGTTTAGCGCTCGGATGGCGCCGGACGGTGCGCCCGTTGCGCACCTCCACGGCTTTGATCTTGCGGCCCACGACCTCCCCTTGCAGGTCGCGCCGGATCGTTTCCACTTCGGGAAGTTCAGGCATCCTTTCCTTCCCTTTCATCCCCCAACGCTGCACAGGCAACCTGGGCGGCTTCCTGTTCCGCGTCCTTCTTCGATCGCCCCTCCCCCGTCCCGAGGTGCTGGTCAGCAACGTACACCGTGGCCTGATACCTGCGGGCATGATCTGGCCCTCGACCCACCACTTCGTACTTGGGAATCCCCCGGCCGAGGCTCACGGTGACCTCTTGGAGTCGGCTCTTGTGATCAGCCTCGCCGGGTTCGGCGATGGCGACCTCAATTCGGTCCGACAGCAGGTCAAGGATAAGCCGGCGTGCCTCTTGGAAGCCTCCGTCGAGGTAGACGGCGCCAAAGATGGCTTCGATGGTGTCAGCCAGGATCGACTCCTTTTCCCGCCCCCCGGAGAGATCCTCGCCCTTGCCCAACCGAAGGAGGGGTCCGACCTTGAGCTCACGTCCGACATCGGCCAGCACCCGGGTGTTGACGACCGCGGCCCGCACCTTGGCCAGGATGCCTTCGGCCAGCTCAGGATGGTTGCGATAGGTCTGGTCGGCTACGACCAGACCGAGGACGGCATCTCCCAGGAACTCGAGTCGTTCGTTGGACGGCATGCCGCCCTGCTCGGCACACCATGAGCGGTGAGACAGGGCCTGGTCGATCAGGTCGGGATTGGAGAAGGTGTAACCGATCAGATCGAACGTCTCAGGCTCCCTCGAGTTTGGTGTGGACGTAGTCCACGGCATCCCGGACGGTGCGCAGGTCCTCGAGGTCCTCATCGTCGATGCGGAACCCGACCGAGCGCTCCCCCAGCTCTTCCTCCAGGGCCTCCACCAGTTCGATCAGCGCCAAGGAATCAGCATTCAGGTCCTCGGCGAACGACGAGGACTCGGTGATGGTGGTGGGCTCGATCTCCAAAATGTCCGCGAGCAGGTCACGGGTGAGCTCGAATACCTGCTGACGATCGAGTGGACCCTTTTCCACATGGGCCTCTGAGGGCACGGCGACTCCTGGGTTGAGTGAATTTGGACCATCCGGTCGGGGTCCCTCGGGGATACATACATCTCCACCAGGGATTATCCTCGTAACGAGCACCCTGCAACGGACAGGACCGGCGGCGTGTCAAGCGCTCACATGATACCGGAATCACACAAGTGTCATGCGGATAGTCGGCGGATGAGCTGGGAAAACAGGCTGAAGAGACGCAACATGGCGTCAATCGACCACTTGGTTGGTGGTGCATGGGCTACCGGACACGAATTCCCCCCATCGGTCCGCCCGCACCCTGTCGTACGCTGCTCTGCATGCGGATTCTGATCACCGGGGCGGCACGAGCCATCGGGTCGGCCACCGCCACCGAACTGGCTCGATCCGGCCATGACGTCATTGCCACCGCCCGGGACGTCACCCTCCTCGACCATCTCGATGTGAGTCGACGGCTCACCCTCGATGTCACCGACCCCGGGTCCATCCGGTCCGCTCTGGACCAGGCCGGGGAGCTGGACGCCATCGTCAACAATGCCGCGGTCTCGGGCAAGGGGCCCCTGGAGGACTTTCCCCTCGACCGTTTCAGGATGATGCTGGAAACCAACACCCTCGGCCCCCTGCGTCTCATCCAAGAGGTGATCCCCTCCTGGCGGGTCCGGGGCCGCGGGGTGGTGGTGAACGTCAGCTCCATTCAGGGCCGGGTGTCCACCCCCTTGGAGGGGCCGTACTCCGCCTGCAAGTACGCCCTCGAATCCCTGTCGGAATCGCTGCATTATGAGGTCGGTCATTTCGGGATCCGGGTGGTCATCATCGAGCCCGGCTATATCGGGACGGCGATGAAGCCGGCCGCGTCCCATCGCGGTGACCCGATCTATGCCGGGCTGTGGGAGCAGTGGGATGGCACTGACGCCAAAGTCACCGGTCCCGGAGGCCGGCCCGGGCCGGAAATCGTGGCGGTGGCCATCCGGCAGGCCATCGAAGACCCGACCACTCCCCTCCGGGTGCCGGTGGGCGACGATGCCGAAATGGTGCTGGGGGCGAGGTCACAACTGGACGACCCGACGTTCGAGAAGGCCATGCGCGATGTCCTCGGGATCACCTGGTAGTTCAGGTGCTGGCGTTGATGAGGCTCTTGGCGGCCATCTTCATGTAGTCGAGCAACTGTTCTTGATCCGAGGCGGGCAGCTCCGACGCTCGCACCGCGTCGGTCATGTGGCCGAGCCAGGCCTCGGACTCGGCGGTTCCGATGGCAAACGGGGCGTGCCGCATGCGGAGGCGGGGCTGCCCGCGCTGTTCGTTGAAGGTGGGCGGTCCTCCCCAGTACTGGGCGAGGAACGAGGCCAAATGGGCCTTCGGCCCGGAGAGGTCCTCGGGGTACATATGGCGGAGAAGTGGATCGGTTTCCACCCCGGCATAGAAGCGGTCGACCAGCGCCACGAAGAAAGGCTCCCCGCCCCACCTGACGAACGGAGTGTCCTCGGGGCTGGTTGGACGTCGAACCGGTCGCACCCACCGACTGTATGTCGACCTCGGATAGCCTCATCCCGGCTGCCGTCGGCCACCGACGGGTCATCAGGAGGTCCAACGTGTACGAATGGTCAGAAGAGCAGTTGATGGTCAGGGATACGATCCGCCGCTTCATCCAGGCCGAAGTGGTGCCCCACATCGACGAGCTGGAGCACGGGGATCTCCCGCCCTACGACATCATCCGGAAGCTGTACGCCACCTTCGGTATGGACCAGATGGCACGCGACCGGTTCAAGGGCCAGCTGGATCGCAAGCGCAATGGCGCCGAGGCGAAGCCGTCGGCCGCCCAAGAGGAGGGCCGCGGCGACGGTGGGGCGGCGGCCATGGCCCTCATCCCCATCGTGGAACTGTGCCACTACTGCCCCGGAATCGTGACGGCCATGGGGGTCAGCGTCGGGCTGGCCGCCGGCACCATCATGAAGCAGGGCACCCCGGCCCAGATGGAGCGGTGGGGACTCGACCTCCTCACCCTGGACAAGGTGGGCGCCTGGGCCATTACCGAGCCCGACTCGGGATCGGACGCGCTCGGCGGGATGAAGTCGACGGCCCGGAGGGACGGCGACGAGTACGTCCTCAACGGCAACAAGACCTTCATCACCAACGGCCCCTACGCCGACACCATCGTGTTCTACGCCAAGCTCGACGACGGCTCGGAGACCCCGATCCGCGACCGGAAGGTCCTGACCTTCGTCCTCGACACGGGGACACCGGGTCTCGATCAGTCAAAGCCGTTCCGCAAGATGGGACTGCACTCCTCCCCGACCGGGGAGCTGTTCCTGACCGACGTCCGGGTGGGTCGGGACCACCTGCTCGGCGAGAGCGAGGACGAGCGGGAGGGGAGCGGACGCGACTCGGCCAAGGGCAACTTCGTCACCGAACGGGCCGGGGTGGCGGCCATGTCCCTCGGTCTCATCGAAGAGTGCCTGAAGCTGTCGGTGGCATACGCCCAGGACCGCATGCTGTGGGGCCAGCGCATCGGTGACCGGCAGCTCATCCAGCTCAAGCTGGCCAAGATGGAGATCGCCCGGCTCAATGTGCAGAACCTGGTGTTCCGGCACATCGAGCTGTCAGCGGCCGGGAAGAGCCTGACCCTGGCCGAGGCTTCGGCCATGAAGCTCTACTCGGCCCAGGCCGCCTCTGAGGTGGCCATGGAAGCCGTGCAGCTGTTCGGGGGCAACGGCTACATGTCGGAGTTCCGGGTCGAGCAGCTGGCCCGCGACGCCAAGGTGTTCCAGATCTATGCCGGCACCGATGAGATCCAAGTCACCCATATCGCCAAGGACCTCCTCAACGGCTAGCTCGACATCGGCGAACGGATCCGAAGCGACGGAAAGGGACACCACGTGCAGGGAAAAGTAGTCGTCGTCACCGGTTCCAACTCCGGCATCGGCAGGGAGACGGCCAAGGCGCTGGCCTCCATGGGGGCCACCACCGTGCTGGCCTGTCGCAGCCCGGAGAAGGCAGAGACGGCGGCCGCCGACGTGCGATCGGCCTCCGGATCGGACGACGTCCACGTCGTCCCCCTGGATCTGGCCGATCTCTCCTCGGTCGAGGCCGGTGCCGCAGAAGTGCTGTCCCGTTGGGACCGCCTCGACGTGCTGGTCAACAACGCCGGCGGCATCTGGTCCGGACGCCAGGTCACCGCCCAAGGATTCGAGCAGACCTTGGGCGTCAACCATGTCGGCCCGTTCTTCCTCACCGCCCTCCTCCTCGATCGGATGAGGGAGGCAGAATCCGGGCGCATCGTCAACCTGTCGTCGGTCGGTCATCACGTGGCGTTGACGGGGATGAACTGGAACGACCTCCAGGGTGAGCGGCGCTACAGCGCCTTCGGCGCCTACGCCCAGTCGAAGCTGGCCAATCTGCTCTTCACCCGCGGACTGGCCCTCCGCCTGGCCGACACCAACGTCACCGCCAATGCCGCCCATCCGGGTCCGGTGCGGAGCGGGTTCGGCCTCGACGGTGACATGTCCGGGATCATGGCCTGGGGGAACCTTCTCATCCGCCCGTTCGAGATCTCCGCCACCGCGGGTGCAGTCACCCCGGTCTACCTGGCCTCCTCGCCCGACATGGCTGGGAAGACCGGCGGCTACTACGTGCATTGCCGGCCCGGGCATCCATCCCGCCACGCTCGCTCCGATGCCGATGCCCATCGGCTCTGGGAGGTCACCGAGAAGATGATCACCGAGCGCGGTTTCATTCTTCCCTGACGATCATCCGGCGACGGGTCAGAAGTGTGGTCGTCAGTAACGAGGGTGTTGGTAAAGAGACACCACCCCTTGGCGATGTTGCTCCCCGACCGCCATCACCACCCGGTAGGCGCGGAAAGCCACGAAGGCCTCCAGCACCCCTAATCCGACGAGGACCGCAACCCCGATCGGCCGGGCATAGGCACTGCCGATGGTCAGCCAGGGGATGGTCACATCGCTCACCAACAGCAGAATCCAGACCTGCAACAGCGTCTTTCGCTCGCGATGGCCGGGCGGCAGGCAATCTCGGATCGCCTGGTACGGCATCCAGAAATTGACGATCGGGATGAACCAGAAGGCCACCCCCCAGCCTGGCGAGTGCCGGGCCGGGTATCCGAGCTGACGGGCCACGGTCGCGGCCCGGTACTGCCAGATCAGAAACACGATCTGGGCGGCGATGGAAAAGGGGGCGAACAGGAGGTTCCAGTCGGGCACCGATGGGGCGGGCGGACTGACGAATTGACCGTTGGCGTTCTGGGCAGCGTCGAACGCCAGCCGCAGCTCGTGAAAGAAGAGCCGGTACCGGGGGGCGTAGATGAACCCCACCACGCCGAGGGTGAAGGCGACGACCGGATAGATCACCACCGCGGCCCGGGCCCAGGGGGTCATGACCTCCTCGGCCCCGAGTAGCTCGGTCGGTGGCCGGAAGGTAGGGGACCTCGGGGCGACATGCGCCGACCAGGTACTCCCGTCCCACCATCGCCAGAAGTGGGGGTTGCCGGGGTCGGGGTGCCAGCCCGGCCCGGGAAGCGGGCCGGAGATCACCTCATTGCCGCCGCGAAACGGCGGAGCTGGGGAGAGTTGGCACCGCCAGCCAGCGTACGGCACCCGGCCATCGGCACCGTGGACGGCCCCGGCCCCAGGAGGACCGGGCCCGGGCTCGGCTCAGTTGGAGATCTGAGCGGGTATCTCGGTCACCGCGTCGGCCACCGCCGCCACCAAACCACCCACGGCCAGGTCGTGGGCCACGGTGATGGCATTGACCATGGCCTTCGCCGATGACGACCCGTGGCTGATGACGCACACCCCGTCCACCCCCAGCAGCATCGCCCCGCCGGTGCCCTCCGGCTCGAGCTCGGTGGCCAACGGGGCGATGGCCGGGAGCAGAGCCTCGGCTGCCTGCTCGAGCCCGGGACGAGCCAGGATCTCGGTGAGAGCGGCGACCAGGAACTTGAGCGAGCCTTCCATCGTCTTGAGGGCCACGTTGCCGGTGAACCCGTCGGTGACGATGACATCGGCGGCGGCATGGAGAAAATCCCGTCCCTCGACGTTGCCGATGAACTCAAAGCCGTCACCTCCGAGCCCGCCGGTCAACAGGGTGTGGGCTTCCTTTTCGAGCGGGGTGCCCTTGGACTTCTCCTCACCGATGGAGAGGAGGGCCACGGTGGGAACCGAGACCCCGTAGCGTTGGCGGGCGAAGGCGGCCCCCATCTGGGCGAACTGCACCAGCATCTGCGGGCTGCATTCGGCGTTGGCGCCCGAGTCCAGCAGCACGGTGGGCGGCTTGCCCGACCCGGGGTTGGGGATCGGGGTGGCGATGGCCGGCCGGATCACCCCGGGGAGGCGCCCCATCCTGAGGAGGGCCGACGCCATGGTGGCGCCGGTGTTCCCGGCCGAGACCATGGCCATGGCCTTCCCGTCGCGCACGGCTTCCGCCGCTCGCACCAGCGACGAGTCCTTTTTGCGGCGCACGCCCTGGGCGGGATCGTCGTCCATGCCGATGACCTCGCTGGCATGGAGCTCGGGGAGGCCGCCGGTATCGCCCATCTCGCCGGGCCGACCGACCAGGAGCACCCCGATTCCCGACTGCTCGGCCACCTGTCGGGCGCCGGCGACTATCTCTGCGGGAGCCCGATCACCGCCCATGGCATCGACCGCCACCGGAAGGCTCGCAAACGCCTCACCCGTCGGGCGGACCCCCCCACGGGCCACTACTCGACTTCGATCGCCTGGCGACCCTTGTACCAACCGCAGTTCGGACACACGACATGGGGCAGCTTGGCGTTGGTGCACTGCGGGCACACCGAACGGGCCGGCGCCTTCAACACCCAGTTGGATGCGCGGCGGCTGCGGCTCTTCGCCTTGGAGGTCTTCTTCTTGGGGACGGCCATAGGGAGGGCATTCTAGGCCAAGCCACCACCCTCGCCGTCAAGGAGCACATCGAGGGCCGACCAGCGCGGGTCGGCCGGCGGGGCGCAGCTGCAGGTCTCGAGATTCAGATTGGCCCCGCACTGCGGGCATAGGCCCAGGCAGTCCTCCTTGCACAGGGGGGCCAGCGGGAGCTCGAGAAGAACCGCGTCCCTGGCCAAGGGCTCGAGGTCGAGGATGTCATCGGCCAACACGTAAGCATCGTCTTCGCCGGCGCCCCCTCCGGGCTGACCCGGCGCGCCCTCGATCACGTAGCGCTCCCGCACCTCGGCCTCCACCGCGCCGGTGACCACCCCTCCGCACCGGCGACACTCCCCCTGCCAGGGGGCGGAGACCCGTCCGGTGGCCATCACCCCGCCGGGATAGGACGAGAGCGTCACCCGGGCGTCGACCTCGGCACCCTCGGGCACCACCACACTGACGGTGGCCAGGTCGTCGATCACCCCATGGCGCTCTTCGTGGCGAACGGTGCCGACCACCTTCCGGAGGTTGGAGGCATGGACGATAAAAGGCGTCGAAGTGCGCACGGTGGCCGTCCTTTTAGGTCAGGTCCTGATCGAAGAAGCCCTCGGGGTCATCAGGACCCAGACCCTCGAGATCCAACTCGGCCGGCGAGGCCAGCGAGGTGTCACCGCCTTCCCCGATCTCCACCGGCGGGAGTGGGGTCACCCGGAGCTTCTCGCGCCCGGCCTGCACCGTCTTCATCGTCCGGTCGAGGACGATCTCGAAACTGGCCAGTTTCTGGTCGGCGTAGTCCTCCGCCTCGTGCCGGAGCCGGCGGGCCTCCTCATTGGCATCGTCAAGCACCCGTTGGGCCACGTGGTTGGCCTGGCGCACGATCTCGGTGCGCTGCACCATCCGCTCGGCCTGCACCCGGACCTCTTCCAACAGAGCGTCGGCCTCCCGGTTCTTCTCGGCGATGAACTCCTCGCGCTCCTTCAGCAGCCATCGGGCCTCCCGGATCTCGTCCGGCATCCGATCGAGGGCGGCCTGGAGAACGTCAGCCACCTCCTCTCGGGAGATCAACACCGATGCCGACAGCGGCATGGCCTTGGCGGTGAGGACCAGATCCAACGCCTCCCGCACCAGGGTCTCGGCATCCCGCTCCTCGCCCGCCGCCCGCTGGGCTTCCAGATCTTCGAACAGATCACTCATTGGCGAACTTCTCCTGGAGCCGTACGGCCACCACTTTGGGAACGAATGCCGTCACGTCGCCGCCGAAACGGGCCACCTCCCGGAGGAGGCGGGAGGCGATGAACGAGTGCTCGGAACTGCTGGCGATGAACAGGGTTTCGACGCCCGACAGCTTCCTGTTCATCTGGGCCATCTGCAGTTCGTTGTCGAAGTCAGAGACCGCCCGGAGACCCTTCACGATGGCGCTGGCCCCGACGTCCTCGGCCACGTTGACCAACAAAGTGGCCACCGACACGATGCGAACGTTGTCCATGTGGGCCAACGCCTCCTCGAGCATCTCCTTGCGCTCGTGCAGATCGAAGAGGGGCTGGCTCTTTTGAGGATTGCGCAGCGCGGCCACGATGACTTCGTCGAACAGCCGCGAGGCGCGCTCGATGACCTCCAGGTGCCCATTGTGGACAGGATCGAATGATCCGGGAATCAGCGCGATGGTCACGAGGCACCTTTCTGAGAGACCGGTTCCGGTCGGGCAACTGTGACGATGGTACCGCCATAGCGCTTGAATTTGAGGACTCCCCAGCCGTCGACCTCGGGCAACTCCGCACCCGATTCGAGCACGACCAGATCGGCCGGGAGTCGTCGGATGAGGTTCTCCCATCCGTCGTAGGCATAGGGGGGATCGCAGAGGATGAGGTCGTACCGGGAGACGGTGGAGGTGACCCAGGTATCGACATCCGCCCGGATCAGGGTGGCGTACCCGTCACGCTCGGCTTCGGGCAGGCCCACCGACGCCAGGTTCTGACGGATGAGATCGAGGCTGGCCGGGTCCCGGTCCACGAAGGTGACCGAAGCCGCCCGGCGGGACAGGGCTTCGATGCCGAGCGCCCCGGTCCCCGAAAACAGATCGGCCACCTGGAGACCGTCCACCCCGCCGAGGCTGAACAGCATGTCGAAGATCGCCTCGCGGGCCCGGTCGGAGGTGGGCCGGACCGACGGAGTGACGGGAGCCATCAACCGGCGACCCCGGAACTCTCCCCCGATCACTCGCACGCCCAAAAGTCTACAGCCGGCAGTGCCGGCTCATCGGTCAACTCTTGAAGAGAAAGCCGGCTTCTTCGTCGTCGACGAAGATGCGCAGTTCGTCGATGAGGAGCGGGTGGTCGGTGAGGTCCGGGTCGGCCGCCACCAATTGCTCGGCCACTTCGCGGGCCTTGATCACCAGGTCCCGGTCGGAGATCAGCCGGGCCAACTTCAGATCGCTCCGCCCCTTTTGGCGAGCTCCCAAGATGGTGCCCTCCCCCCGGAGCTCGAGGTCGACGTCGGCCAGCTCGAAGCCGTCGGTGGAGTGCTCCAGGGCCGAGAGCCGGGTGGCCGCCTCGGGGCTGTCGCTTTCGGAGAGCAGGTAGCACCATGACTGCTCGCTCCCCCGCCCCACCCGTCCCCGCAATTGGTGGAGTTGGGCGATGCCGAAACGGTCGGCATCCTCGATCACCATGACCGTCGCCTCGGTCACGTCCACCCCGACTTCGATCACGGTGGTGGCGACCAGGACCTCGACACGACCGGCCCGGAAGTCGGCCATCACCGACTCCTTGTCGGCCGGCCGCATCTGCCCATGGAGCACACCGATGCGAAGGCCGGCGAGCTCGGTGGCCGCCAATCGCTCGGCCTCTTCGGTGACCGAGGTGGCCTGCACCCGCTCCGATCCCTCCACCAGCGGACAGACGACGAAGGCGCGGTGGCCGGACTCGACTTGCTCGCGCACCCGGGCCCACGCCGCCTCGACGTCCAGCGGGGTCCGAGCCCACTGGGTGTCGACCGCCACCCGTCCGGGGGGCAACTCGGTGATCACCGTCATGTCGAGATCGCCGAAGACGACCATGGCCGCGGTGCGCGGGATCGGGGTGGCGGTCATCACCAACAGGTCGGGATCCCGCCCTTGGCCGTCTCCGCCTCGCCCTTTGTCCCGCAGTGCGGCGCGTTGCTCGACCCCGAACCGGTGCTGCTCGTCGATGACCACCGCCCCGAGCGACCGGAACCGGACCTCGTCGGTCAACAGCGCGTGGGTCCCGATCAGCAGGTCCACCGTTCCGTCGGCCAGCCCGGCGTGGAGTACGGCCCGGTCGCCCGCCGAGGTCTTGTTGGTCAGGAGGGCGGCCCGGAGCGGTCGGTCCCCGGTCAGGGTGGACGGATCGGGGACCACCATCCCATCCAGGAGCTGCCGCACCCCGACAAAATGCTGCTCGGCGAGCACCTCGGTGGGGGCCATCAGCGCCCCCTGGTGTCCCCCCTCCACCGCCACCAACAAGGTGGCCACCGCCACCACCGTCTTTCCCGCCCCGACGTCGCCCTGCAACAGCCGGTGCATGGGCAGAGGCCCGGCCAGGTCGTCCCGTATGGTGTCGATGGCCGCGTGCTGGGCGCCGGTCGGCTCGAAGGGCAACTGGGAAAGGAACCGGTCGACCAGGGTCTCGCCGCCATCGGGATGGGACACCAGGTGACGAATGCCCCGGGCGTCGGCTTGGAGCCGCCGCTGCCGGAGGACCAGTGCGAGCTGGAGACGGAACAGCTCGTCGAAGGCCAGACGCTGCCGGGCCGGCTCCACCTCGTCCATGGACGACGGCTGATGGATGTGGTTGAAGGCCGTCGTCCGGTCGAGCAGACCGAACTTCTGCCGCCAGCGGTCGGGCAGCGGCTCGGCGAAGTGCCCCGCCCGGTCGAGGGCCTCGGCCACGTACCGGGTGATCCGGGCCGAGGTGAGGTCGGCCTTCTCGGTCAGCGGGTAGACGGGAAACACCCGGCCCGACTCCGGAGTCCCCCCCCCATCGCCCTCGTCGTCGGCCGACCGCAGCACCTCGGCGGTGGGGTTGACCATCTGACGGGTGTCCCGGTAGGAGGTGACCGCGCCGTAGAACAACGCCAGGGTGCCCACCGGGAGCTGCTTGGCCCGCCAGGTCTGGTTGAAGAACACCACCTTCACCCCGCCGGAGTCGTCGGTGACGTCGAACTCCACCCGGGCCGGGCTCCGTCCCCGGCCTCGCCCGTAGCGGACCGGCGGCCGGTTCACCCGCCGAACCTCGGCCAGTACCGACGCCTTGTCCCCGATGTCCAGCTCGGCCAGCGGGGCCAGTCGGGTGCCGTCGATGTACCGACGGGGGTAGTGGGTGAGGAGATCGAGGACCGAGCTGACCCCGAGCTCGGCCAGCTCACCGGCCGCCGCCGGTCCGACCTTGTGCAGCGTGGTGACCGGCAGGTCGGCCAGCTGGCGGAGTTTGCGTCCGACTCCGTCGGCCGCCCGCCCGGCCGGTTCGGCCGCGGTCATTCGATGGAGAACAGATACGGGTACAGGGGTTGGCCTCCCCGGTGGACCTCGATGTCGACGCCCGGGCGGTGCTCGCCGAGCCACTCGGTGATCCGCCGGGTGTCGGCCGCGGTCGATCCCTCGCCCTCGATGAGGGTGACCAATTCATGATCGTCGGTCACCAACTTGTCCAGCAGGGCATGGGCCACCTGGGACACCGAGTTGGACACCGCCTCGATGCCCTGGCGGGAGAGCCCGATCCAGTCACCGACCGCCACCTTGCCCACCGCGCTGTCCGAGTCACGTACGGCCTGGGTGATCTCACCGGCCACCACGTTGCGGGCGGAGGACTCCATGTCCCGGGCGTTGACGTCCACGTGGGCCTCGGGGTCATAGGCCAGCAAGGCGGCGAAGCCCTCGGCGATGTTGTTGGTGGGAACCACCCTGACCATCTTGCCGGTGAGATCGTCGATCCGTTCGGCCACCGGCCGGATGTTCTTGTTGTTGGGAAGGATGATCACCTCGTCGGTGCGCAATTGCTCCACCGCCTCGAGGATCTCGGCGGTCGACGGGTTCATCGACTGCCCTCCGGCGATGACCTGGTGCACCCCGAGGGACCGGAAGATGCGCCCGATGCCTACCCCGGAGGAGACGGCCACCACCCCGGTGGTCGGCGGCGGCCCCGGTGGGGACTCGGGCGCCCCGCTCCCCGCGGTACCGCCTCCCTCCCGCACCCAGCGCTCCTCCTCCACCTGCTCGAGCAGGTCGGTGACCCGGATGTTGCGGGGCCGGCCGGCATCCAGCGAGGCCTCCACCGCGGCACCGATGTTGTCGGTGTGGATGTGGCAGTTCCAGAGCCCGTCGCCCCCCACCACCACGATGGAGTCGCCCACCCCGGCCCACACCTCCTTGAAGGAAGGGATGGTGTCGTCCGGCGCCTCGAGCAGGTACATGACTTCATACCGCAGCCCGGAGATATCGCCGCCGACGTCGTCGTGGGAGGCGGCCACCGCCTCGGCCATGGTCGGCTGGCTGGTCCATCCGGTCGGCGGGTCGGGCAGCTCCGGCGGGTCGGGGAGCGGCCGGCCGTCCACCACCGAAAGGATGGCGTCGAAAAACAGGAGATAACCGGCCCCCCCGGCGTCCACCACCCCGGCCTGGGCCAGGATCGGGAGCAGTTCGGGGGTGCGGGCCAGTGCCTCGGCCGCCGCGCTCCGGGAGGCACCGACCACGTCGATCAACGCCTTGCCGGCGTCGGCGGCGGCCCGGGCCCCTTCGGCGGCGGCGCTGGCCACGGTGAGGATGGTCCCCTCCACCGGGCGCATGACCGCGGCCCGGGCCAACTCGTCGGCCACGGTCAGCGCCCGGGCCAGGTCCTTCGGCCCCGGGACCAGCCCGGACTCGTTGAGGCCGTCGACGATGCCCCGGAGGAGCTGGCTCAAGATGACCCCCGAGTTCCCCCGGGCGCCCATCAGCGAGCCGTGGGCGATGGCCTTGGAGGTGACGGCCATGTCCGGTTGGTCGAGCTTGTCCAGCTCGGCGACCACCGATTCGATGGTGAGGGCCATGTTGGTGCCGGTGTCACCGTCGGGGACCGGGTAGACATTGAGGCGATTGATGACATCCTGGTGGGAGCGGAGTGCATCCCGGTACGTCCCGATGACCTTGCCCAGCGTTGCCGCCTCGAGCGTGTCGATGACCCCCATGGGCAGGATGCTAACCTTTACCCGGTTCCCAGAGGTTCTCGAGAGGAAGTCGACGCGTCATGGCAGCGGTGTGTGAGGTCTGCGGCAAGAAGCCGTCGTTCGGTATGAACATCAGTCACTCCCACCGGCGCACCAAGCGTCGCTGGGATCCCAACATCCAGAGGGTCCGGGCCATCGTGGACGGTGCCCCGAAGCGTCTCCACGTCTGCACCTCCTGCATCCGGTCGGGCAAAGTCACCAAGCGCCCGATCCGCGACATCCCAGCCTGAGCGCGGGCCGGGCGGGCGGCGCCGCCAGGAGCCCGTTCCGGTAGCGGAACGTCACTCGGTTCCCCCTTGGTCTGCCTCCTCTTCCTGCCTGTCGATGCACCGCGCTGTACCACGTGGTACATGGACGGCCAACCTGCCGGAGGGCATGCCACTCGGAGTTACCGCACCTGGTGACGCCACCCACCGGGGGGCAGCGGGCCGCCGCCCAGTAGGAGCCGGGCCGGGTCATCGGTGCAATGTCCGATCACGATCGGCGGGCGCAGCCCGGCCCGGGCGAACCCGTCCTGCAGGCGGACGGTGTCCCCGGTGGCCAGCAACAGCTCGTAGTCCTCCCCACCCCCCAGCGCCTCCTCTCGGATGGCACCCGGTGCCACTGGGACCTCCGCCAGGTCGATCCCGACCCCGGAGGCCCGGGCCAGATGGCGGATGTCGGCCACCAAGCCGTCGGAGATGTCGATGGCGGCCCGGGCCCCGGACAGCCGGGCGACCTCGCCCTCGTCGAGGCGGGCACGCGGGCGCCGGTGAGCCCGGATCAGGGACGACTCCTCCGCCGACGGCGGGGTGGTGGCCCCCTCATCCTTCCGCTGTCGTAGGAGCCGGAGACCGGCCGCCGACCCACCAAGTGCACCGGTGACCAGGAGCTGGTCGCCCGGCTTGGCCCCCGAGCGAAGCAGCGGGCCGAGGTGGGGCGATCCGCTGAGCGATCCCGAGACCGCCACCGACACGACAAGGACCGGGGACCCCGACAGGTCCCCACCGACCACCACGCATCCGGTCTCCACCGCGGCCATGGCCATCCCGTCGGCCACCAGATCGAGATCGGTCCCCGGTGGCGAGGCGATCGACACCAGCCCGTGATCGGGGCGGCCGCCCATGGCCGCCAGGTCGGACACCGTCACCATCAGCGCCTTGTACCCCAGGTCGTCGAAGCCACCGAGGCCCAGGTCGACGTGGACGCCGGCCACCACCAGGTCGGTGGACAGCAGCTCCAGCTCCCCGCCCGGGCCGCGGACCACCGCGGCGTCGTCCCCGATCCAGGTCTCTCCCCGGGGCGGCCGCCCTCCGGCCATCCGGGCACCGGCCGCCCGCTCGAACCGCGCCCGCAGCCGGTCGATGGCGTCAAATTCGTCTCCGGAACCGGGAAAATGAGCTGACGTGGACCCCGAATTGGTTCCGACCATGCCTCTTGCCTACCATCGACCCCGGCCAGCGCCACTAATATCGAATCGCCCCACCGCGAGACCGGCACTTTGCTGGTGCCATCGCCGCGGCCACCGACACGGAATCCCGAGGAGGAATCGCCCACCTATGCCACCCACCGAGAACAAGAAGTTGATCGCCTGGGTGGACGAGATCGCGGCACTCACCCAGCCGGCCTCGGTGGAATGGTGCGACGGATCGGCCGACGAGTACGACCGGCTCTGTCAACTTCTGGTGGACAATGGGACCTTCACCAAGCTGTCGGAAGCCAAGCGGCCCAACAGCTACTGGGCCCATTCCGACCCGGCCGACGTGGCCCGGGTGGAGGATCGGACGTTCATCTGCTCGACCCACGAATCCGACGCCGGGCCGACCAACAACTGGCGGGACCCGGGCGAGATGCGGGCCACCCTCACCGATCTGTTCCGGGGGTCCATGCAGGGGCGCACCATGTACGTGGTCCCGTACTCGATGGGTCCGCTGGGATCCGACATCGCCCACATCGGGGTGGAGATCACCGACTCGCCCTACGTGGTCGTCTCCATGAGGATCATGACCCGGATGGGCCGGGGCGCCCTGGAGGTGCTCGGGGCCGACGGTGACTTCGTGCCCTGCCTCCATTCGGTCGGCGATCCTCTGGCCGAGGGGAAGGCCGACGTGCCGTGGCCGTGTGACAGCGACAACAAGTACATCGTCCACTTCCCCGAGACCCGGGAGATCTGGTCCTATGGCTCCGGCTACGGCGGCAACGCTCTGCTGGGCAAGAAGTGCTTCGCCCTCCGCATCGCCTCGGTGATGGCCCGCGACGACAACTGGCTGGCCGAGCACATGCTCATCCTGAAACTAACCAACCCCGCCGGGATCACCAAGTACGTGACCGGGGCGTTCCCGTCGGCGTGCGGCAAGACCAATCTGGCCATGCTCATCCCCTCGCTTCCCGACTGGAAGGTGGAGACCGTGGGCGATGACATCTGCTGGATGAAGTTCGGGGCGGACGGCCGCCTGTATGCCATCAATCCCGAATCCGGCTTCTTCGGGGTGGCCCCCGGCACCAACTTCAAGACCAACCCCAACGCCATGCTCACCCTGGACGGCAATGCCATCTTCACCAACACCGCTCTCACCGATGACGGTGACGTGTGGTGGGAGGGGGTGACCGAGGAGCCTCCCACCCACCTGACCTCCTGGAAGAACGAGGATTGGACCCCCGACTCCGACACCCCGGCCTCCCATCCCAACGCCCGCTTCACTGTGGCGGCCGCCCAGGACCCGGCCATCGCCCCCGAGTGGCAGGACCCGGGCGGGGTGCCGATCGACGCCATCATGTTCGGCGGACGGCGCGCCTCGGTGGTGCCGTTGGTGTTCCAGTCCCGCGACTGGGATCACGGGGTGTTCCTGGGTTCGATCATGGCGTCGGAGACCACCGCCGCCGCCTCCGGCGCGGTCGGGAAGCTCCGCCGTGATCCGTTCGCCATGCTCCCGTTCTGCGGTTACAACATGGCCGACTACTTCGCCCACTGGCTCGACGTCGGAGCCTCCGCCGATCCCGAGAAGCTACCGAAGATCTTCTACGTGAACTGGTTCCGCAAGGACCAGGACGGCCGCTGGCTGTGGCCCGGTTACGGGGAGAACTCCCGGGTGCTGTCCTGGGTGTTCGATCGGGCCGGTGGTGATGGTGAGGCGGTTGAGACGCCGATCGGTTTGATCCCGGCTTCGGGCGCCATAGACACAGACGGGCTGGACATCTCGGACGAGGACATGGACAAGCTCCTGGCCGTGGACGTCGACGGGTGGCGGGCCGAAGTGCCGAGCATCCGTGAGCACTACGCCAAGTTCGGCGACAAGTTGCCCACCACACTCACCGCCGAAGTCGACCGGCTGGAGAAACTGCTCGGCTGAGCTCCGGTGACGGCGACGGTCTCCGCCGTCACGATCAGAAGGTTGGTATCGCCGGCCTCCGATTGAGGGCAGGTGGATGGGTGGCCATGTTGGCAGCGAACCACCGTCTCGAATCGGGGGCACATGGCTGAAGGCCACGTTGCGCCGTTCGAGATTCCGTTTTCTCACTGGGCACCGCCGATTGTGTCAGTTCATATTGACAGCAGTCCAGCGTCACGCCCGCGCCGCCCTCGCGGCCATGGACCGGGACGCCCTGTCGGTGCTCGGCGTCGAGGTGACCGCCGAGGTTCCTGAGCCCGAGCCCATCGCCGGCCTCCGGGCGGTCATGCAGGGCCGGCATCGACTCACTCCTTCGACCAAGAGGGTGTTGCGCGAGTCGAGCAAGGAGATGCGCGGTATTCGTGGCCACCACCCCGGTCCTCAACATGTGCTCGACGCCCTCCTGGACCTTCGACCACCGGACCCGGCCGCCGAGTTGATCTCGGCTTTCGGCGTAGACATCGGTGAGGTACGGGCCCGGCTCCGCAACCCTGACGGTCGACGGCTCGTCTTCCGAGCTCCCGGCTCACCAGCGGTGGTCGCCTCCCCGAAGCGAGCTCATGTAGGCCACCGCCCCCACCGCGGCCCCGATGGCCATGATCAGGTCACCGGTCGAGATCGGCAGAGTCAGCACCACCGGGACGAAGGCCCCCACCACCCAGACCAGTTGCAGGCGCGTTTCGAAACGGGCAAACGCCCGACCCTGGTTGAACACCTCTACGTGCCGCTGGACGAGCGCGTCGAACGAAGGCTTGGAGATGGCCCCGGCCACCCCCACGGCCAAAGCCACCACCACCTGGAAGTAGCGGCTGGACTGGAAGGAGATGATCCCGGCTGACACCGCCACCAGCCACATCGATGCCACCAGGATCTGTTGCTCGCTGAACACCCGGCGGAGCCGGGCCACCAGCAGCACCCCGATCAGCGCTCCGGCGGTGATGGCGCCGAGCAACAGCCCGAACCACCAGGTCGCCGCGCCTTGGCGGCGCAGTCCGAAGGCCAGCAAGAAGGTCAGAAACCCGAGCTCCGCCTTCAGCACCGACATCGGCATCAAGGCCAGCAGCACCTCGGAGGTGGCAATCGGGCGGAAGGCGGCGAGGTCCATCTCATCGTCGGTCGGTGAACCGGGCAGATCCGGTGCGGGTTCGGTGAGGGACTGAGAAACCGGAACCATGGGGATGGCCCTCTCCCGAACCCGCCGCCGGCCCGAGCCCCGGGCCCGCCGACGTTGGCGGACCGGCAACCTGGCCCCGGCCACCACCGCAGCCAGGAACACGAAGAAGTCGAGCCACAGGACGCCGGGGGCTCCCGCCAGCTTGAGCATGCCCACGGCGGGAAGGGCGAAGACGAATGCCGACACCGAGGCGAGCAGGCCCAACCGGGCATTGAGGCTGGCAAGGTCGGGGGAACCTTCGGGACCGGGCATCCCGGGATCGTCGGGCTCCGCTCCTCCGGCGGAGACCGGTGTCCCGTACGGCGGGGTGGATGTCGGCAGCCGGGTCGGAGCCACCGCGTTGGGCAGTGGGGTCGGGGGGTCGCTTCCCGGGGGGTGGCCGATGAGGCCGAGGGAGGCCATCTCCGGGACCAGAGCACCCTTGGTCACCAGATAGACCTTGGAGAGAACCAGCATGGCGAAGGCCAGCGGGAACAACAGCAGGGAGTGAATGTCGGCGGCCAGCAGCGGGCACAGGGCGGCCCGGCCCAGGGCCGACGCCACCACCGTCGCCCGCCGGGCTCCCCGGCTCCGGTCGACCAACGGGCCGAGGGCCGGCGCCACCACCGCGAACGGCGCCATGGTCAGCACCAGGTAGAGCAGCACCTTGCCCTGGGCGGCGGTGGGAGAGATCGAGAAGAACAGCGACCCGGCCAACGACACCGCGAACAGGGTGTCGCCGGCCGTCATCAGCACGTGGGTGAGGGCCAATCGACCGAACGGTTGCCGCTGATCGAAGAGGTCGGCGATGGCGGAGCGGGCCAATCTCCGGAACTGCTCTCCTCGCTCCCGAACGGTCGCCACCGCGGCATGTTAGGGGCAGCAACGGTGGCGATAGCATGCATCCACCATCGGGAACCACGTGTCGGGAGAAACCTATGCCGGTCAGCGCCTACATACTCATCCAGACCGAGGTCGGACGAGCCGCCACCGTCGCCCGAGCGGTGGCCAAGCTCGACGGGGTCGTCGCCGCCGAGGATGTCACCGGGCCCTATGACGTCATCGTTCGGGCCGAGGCGCTGAGTGTGGACGAGCTGGGCCGGATGGTGGTGGGACGGATCCAGCTGATCGAGGGGATCACCCGCACCGTGACCTGCCCGGTGGTCAATCTCTAGCGGCGCACCCGCCATGGACCAATTCTCACTCACCGGCCGCACGGCGCTGGTGACCGGAGCCTCCCGGGGAATCGGCGCGGCGACGGCTCGAGCGCTCGACCGTGCCGGTGCCCGGGTCGGGTTGGTGGCACGGAGCCGCGACCGGCTGGCGGACATCGCTCAAGAGCTCGAACACGACCCGGTTGTCTTGGCGGCCGACCTGAGCGACCCCGATGCTCCCGAGACCATCGCCCGGCAGGCTCTCGGCGCACTCGGCAGGGTCGATGTCCTGGTGAACAATGCGGCTATGGCGGCACGACTCGCCACCGTGGACACCGACGCCGGCTTGATCGACGAGATGCTGGCCGTCAACGTTCGGGCACCACTCCTGCTCATCGCCGCCCTCATTCCCTCGATGATCGAGCAAGGCGGCGGCTCGATCGTCAACCTGTCGTCGGTGTCTGGCCTGGTCGGTACCCCGCGTCGGGCCGCCTACGCGGCCACCAAGGGGGCTCTCGACGCGGCCACGAGATCGCTGGCCATCGAGCTCGGGCCGTCCGGGATCCGAGTCAACTCGGTCGCTCCCGGAGTCGTCGACACTGCCCTGTGGGCCAAGAACAAGGCGATCCCGGGCGTCACCGAGACGATAGAGAACCAGACGCCACTCCGCCGATGGGCCACGCCCGAGGACATCGCCGACGTGATCGTCTTCGTTGCCTCCGACGCTGCCCGGTTCGTCACCGGAGAGACCATTGCCGCCGACGGCGGCATGGCCCGTACCTTCGACCTCTATGGCGGCCACGTCTGAGGGCGCCGACGGACGGGCGGCCTAGCGGATCGCTCCCGACTCTCGCACCTTGGTGATCTCACCGACGTCCAGCCCCCAGTCGGCGAGCGCCTCGTCGCCGTGCTGGCCCGGGTTGGGCGGGGGTCGTCGGATGGCTCCCGGTGTCCCTTCGAAACGGGGAGACGGCGCCGGCTGGACCACCCCCGCCACCTCGGTGAAGGTGCCGCGGTGGACATTGTGCGGATGGAGATGGGCCTCCGTCGAGGTCAGCACCGGAGCCACACAGGCATCGGTGCCGTCGAAGATGGCCTGCCACTCCGCACGGGTCTTGCTGGCAAAGATCGCCGCGAACCGCTCCTTCATCGCCGGCCATGCCTCACGATCGTTCTGTCCCGGCAGATCTTGGTCGGCGAGACCCAGGCCCTTGATGAGCTCGGCGTAGAACTGGGGCTCAATGGCCCCCACTCCCATGTATCCCCCGTCCGACGTCTGGTAGACCTCATAGAAATGGGCACCGGTGTCCAACAGGTTGGTCCCCCGTTGCTCGGTCCAAATGCCGGCCTGCCGGAGGGTGTAGGTCATCGTCATCAACGAGGCGGCTCCATCCACCATGGCCGCGTCGATGACCTGGCCGTTGCCGGTGTGTCGGGCGGAGAGGATGGCGGCCACCATCCCGAAGGCCAGGAGCATGCCGCCGCCGCCGAAGTCGCCCACCAGGTTGAGCGGCGGGACCGGCTTCTCGCCCTCCCGGCCGATCGGGTCGAGCGCGCCGGCCAGGGCGATGTAGTCGATGTCATGACCGGCGGCCAGGGCCATCGGGCCGCTCTGGCCCCACCCGGTCATCCGGCCGTAGACCAGCTTGGGGTTCCGGGCCAGGCAGATCTCCGGCCCCAACCCCAGCCGCTCGGCGACCCCGGGCCGGAATCCCTCGGTCAGCCCGTCGGCCGATTCGACCAGACGCAGGACCAGATCCACCCCATCGGCATGCTTGAGATCGACGGCCACCGACCGACGGCCGCGATTCAGCAGATCGACGTGGGCGTCCTGGTGGGGCGGGTAGGTAGCTCGGTCAGACCGGTCGATCCGGATGATGTCGGCACCGGCATCGGCCAGCATCATGCCGGCGAAAGGTGAGGGTCCGATCCCGGCCAGCTCTATCAGCCGGACACCCTCCAGCGGGCCGCTCATCGACCGGCCCCCGGGGGGTTGCCGAGCGGGCGGGAGGATGTCGGGGGGGATGGATGGGAGTCGGCCATCCAGGGATGGTTGCTGCTCGAGCGGCCGCGGGTCAAATGCGGTCTCCCCGGTCGGGATGGGCACACCCGTTCCCCACCCTCGAGCGTCCCGTCAGCCCATCGCGGCCCGGCGGGAATACTGTTCGGGGTTGCCCCCGGATGGCCGAGGGGCGGTTGCACCCGAAGGAGAGATCATGAGCCTGGCCCGACGAGCGACTGGACCCGGTCGGGTCAACCTCATCGGCGATCACACCGACTACAACCGGGGATTGGCCCTCCCGATCGCCATCGATCTGGGCACCACTGTCGAGTTCACCCCGACCGGTTCGCCGGGAGTCACCTTCTTTTCCACCCTTCACCGACAAGGGATCACCCTTCCCCTGGACGTGCCGTCCGATCCCGAGGTGCTCAGCACGCTCGAACCGCCCTGGGCCAGGCTGGTGGGAGCGGTGATGGCCATGGTCAGACCCGAGACCGGAGGCGTCTGCCGGATCGTGACCAGCCTCCCGGTCGGTTCCGGCCTCTCCTCCAGCGCAGCCCTGGCCACCGCGCTGGCCCGGGTGTTCGGCGCCACCGGATCCACCATCAGCGTCGCCAGGCTTTGTCAGCGAGCCGAGAACCTCTCAGGGGTGCCGGTGGGGATGATGGATCCTCTGATCTGTGCCGGTGGGCGGGCCGGGAAGGCCTCGTTCATCGACTTCTCCATTCTGTCGGTGCAGCATGTGCCCATCCCCGAGTCCGCCGAAATCGTGGTGGCGGACTCCGGACAACCACGAGCGTTGCGGGACTCCGGGTACGCCGCCCGGGTGGCCGAGTGCGAAGCGGCGGCGTCCAGCATCGGCCCATTGGGTCTGGCCGACGAATCCGACGTCTCTCGATTGCGCGACCCGCTCCTGCAGCGCCGGGCCCGCCACGTGGTGAGCGAGTGCCGACGGGTGCGGCAGGTGGCCGAAGCCCTCGAATCTGATCACCTCTGGGCCGCCGGTGCCTACATGACCGAGAGCCACCGGAGCCTGGCCGAGGACTTCGAGGTGTCGACTCCGGCTCTCGATGCCCTGGCCGATCACCTCAGGTCGATCGACGGGGTCTACGGGGCAAGGATGACCGGGGCCGGTTTCGGCGGCTCGGTGGTCGCCCTGAGCCGGGCCGGCGCCATCGACATCGAAGACCTCGAGACACCGGCCTGGAGGGTCACCGCCTCCAACGGCGCGGCCCGGTAGGTCTGCCCGTTGGCAGTTGCGGCCCGGTCGGTCCCTAGAACAAGCCCGGGGGTTGCGGCCGGGGAGTGAGACGCCGGGCGATCACCCGCTGGAGGATCTCCGGTTTCCTCACATCCCGGAACATCCGGATGTCGTCGTCCCCGTAGAGGCTGACTTCGAGCTCGCCGGTGCCCAGCATCCGACGGAACAGCGACCGCTCCGCCTCGACGGCCTCCACGTTGGACAGCCAGATCTCGGTCGTCCTCGTCGAGGCGACCCCGTGCCGCTCGACCAGCCGGAACGAGGTGACCACCAGGCTGGTCATGCGCCAACGGATGAACCGAAGAACCAACCACACGCAGGGGATGATGGCCGCCACCGCCTCGACCCGGTGCCAGCCCACCGACGTGTGGGGAAACCCCACCTCGAGTCCGACCGCCAGGCCGACCACTGCCATGGCGGTGAGCAGCGGACCGATCAGGTACATCCAGTGCGGCTTGATGTCGACGAGAATTTCCTCCCCGACCACCATCCGGCGCAGTTGGGTTGGCAATCGATTCAGCCCAGCTTTCCGGCGATCGATCCGGCCGAACGGAGTACGGTGCCGTCGGCACCCGAGGTGGTATAGGCGTGGGTCGGCCGCTGCCGGGCCTCGTCCAGGAGATCGGCCAACAGATCGCCGAACGAGACGACCGGATCAACCCAGAGGTACCGGGCCAGCGAGCCGGGAATGGTGTTGATCTCATTCACCATCAATTGGTTGTCGTCGGAGAGGAAGTCGATCCTGGCCACTCCGCGCAGACCGGTGAGAGCCGCCACCTGAGTAGTTGCCTGCCGGAGGGTTGCCTCCAACGAAGGCGTGATCAGGGCCGGAAGTTGGCGCGGGGCGCCGGCCATCCCCTCGCCGGCCACGTACTTGTCCCGGTAGTCGAGGATGTCGGCTGTCGCCGACGAGCGGATGGGGCGCTCCACCGCGGAGAGCTGCAACGCCGGCCAGCTCCGGACCGCCACCTGGAGATCGCTCAAATCGGGCCGGAACGGCTCGAGTACCGCGCCGGACCGGAAATGCGGATTGGCCGACAAGCGAGCCCGCGCGGTGGCGAAATCCTCCACCACGTCGATGCCAATGGAAGACCCCCCGAACCGTGGCTTCAAGATATAGGGGCCGTCGAACGACGGGGGCACAGAGTCGGCAGTGAGCAACGACCGGGGCAGGGTGGGGAGTCCGGCCTCGGCCATCAGCGCCCCGAAGCTGAGCTTGTCCATTCCCAGCGACGCCCCGGCCACACTTGGTCCGGTGTAGGCGACACCGGCCAGGTCCAGCGCCGCCTGCAGGCTGCCGTCCTCACCGGGACCGCCGTGGCAGCAGACCACCGCGGCATCGATATCGATGTGGCGGGCCCGGCCGAGCCGTCCGCCGGATTCGGAGAAGCCGCCGTCAGGAGCGGCCGCCAACTGGAGCTTGGTTGCTCCCCGCGGCACCCCGTCCACGAACGCCTCGGCCTCGAGGCCCGGGTCGACGCCGAACCAGTCTCCGGTCTTCGACCAGTACAGGGCGGTGACGGGCCCCCGTCCGGCCAGGTCCAATCCTCGGGCAGCCTGCAGGCCGGTGAGTACGCTCACATCGTGCTCGGGGGAGGGTCCTCCAAAGATGACGGCGACATCGGGCACAGTGCTGGCTTCCTGGTCGGGCGGACAGTGTTCACGCTCGAACGGTCGGTCGGAGACCGGATGCCGCTCGAGCGTTCGGGCGCCCTAAGGGTAGTGGTCGGGCAGGTCGTTCTCGTACAGGACGACGTCGCCGGGACCCAGGTGATCGCGCACCCAGGCCACCGCCTGGGGACGGTTGGACACCCAGGTCACCGTCATCGCCGTCGTCCCGTTCGAGGCGGCCCCGGCCCTCAGCGCCCGGCGGTTGGTCCGGCCCACCACCACCAGGTTGTCGGCCACCCCGGCAATTTCCACCCCGAACGAGAAATTCTCGGCACGCTGCCGGGCTCCGAGCTCGACCATCCCGGGGGTGACCACCGCGGTGGCACGTTGGGTTCGGTTGTCCGGACCCGCCGACCCGCTCAGGCCATCGAGTGCGGCCAGAGCCGCCCGGGCGCCGGCCGGATTCGAGTTGTAGGTGTCGTCGAGGATGGTGAACCCGGACGGGGAACGCACAGCTTGCAACCGGTGACCTACCGCCGGGAGGTCACCGAGGGCGGACACGATGGAGGATGTTTCGACCCCGACCGACCGCGCCGCGCCGATGGCGCAGGCCAGGTTGGAGGGCTGCACCCCGGTGGGCAACTCCACCTCCGTCGCCACGGTTCCCCCGTCGACGGCCACGGTCACCTGGGCGGTGCCCGGCTCCCGGATCACGCTGACATCGGCGGAAGGGTCGGCGGCCGAGCACCTGACCACGCGCTTTCCTTCCCCGGCGAGCCGGTCGGCCAGCGTTGCCAGCCGGGGATCGTCGACTTGGATCACCACATCCCGGGCCGGGACCGCGATCTCCGACTTGGCTTCGACGATCCGATCCTCGGTGCCGAACCGTTCGAGATGGACGGGGCCGATGGCGGTGATCACCGCCACCCGGGGGGGGCACCACCGGCACATGTCGGCGATCTCACCCGGGCCATAGGTGCCCATCTCGGCGATGAACACCTCGGTCCCGTCGGTCAGATGTTCATTGATGGCCCGGGCCAGACCCGCCCGGTTGTTGAAGCTGGCCGGGGTGGCCACCACCGAGGAGGTGCCCTCGACCAGGTGGACCAGGTGGTTCTTGGTCGAGGTCTTGCCATAGGAGCCGGTGATCCCGACCACGGTCGGCGCCACCCGGGACAACCGCCGTTGGGCGTCAACGACGAAATGCCCGGAGAGGCGCCGCTCGATCGGGGCGGTGATCACACAGGCCGCGTCCATCAGCAGGGGGACCGCCAACGCCGCCGCCACCGTCAGTACCGACGCCAGCCCGGTGACCAGCCCGATCACCACCACCACGATCTCCAGGGCGGCCCATACCCCGGCCAGGGTGCGAAGGCGACGGGTCCAGGCCAGCGGCGCGGTCCGACCTTTGAGCGAGAGGCCCACCGGTCCGGCCGCCACCATCAACCCGGTCAGGATCCCGGCCAGCGGGCGCCATATCGCAATGATCCCGCCGGCCACCGCCGTCGCCGCCATCGCCTGGTTGACCGGGGTGACCGTCCACCAGCGGAGGGCGAACCGGGCGGACGACCCAGCCAGGTAATGCTCGCGCTGGGCCACCCGAAGCCAGCGCAGGCCCGCCGGCAAGCAGGCCAGCGCGCAGGCAGCCACCGAGATCCAGGCGACCCCGTGGTGGAAACGGGTGAGAGACACTGCGGTGGCAACCGCCGTCGACCCCATCCTTGTCACCCGACCTCGCCCGTCCGAGGGACGGCTCCGCCGAGCACCGCCTGTCGGAGAGCATCCGGTGCCTCGGTGGGAGTGAGATGACCGATGCCAGGCAGGGTGACCAGCGTCGACGATCTGAGCATGCCCTGAGCCCGGTCGGCCACTTCCACCGGTACCTCGGTGTCCTCGGCGCCCCAGACCAGGTCCACAGGGCAGCTGACCGCGGCCAGGTCGTCGGCACCGCGGGCGGCCCGTTCACCGAGCTCTTTGACGAACACGTCCCGCATCACTCCCTGGGCGGCCCGATAGTCGGGCGAACCGTGACGTTGGCGCAGGGCCTCCATCCGGTCGTCTCCGACCAGGCCCCGGCGATGGAGGAACCGGCCCAGCCGATAGGACAGCGCCGGCGTCGCCCGCCGCCCTTCGCGGGTCAACAGCGGTGCCCCGGTGAGCACCAGGCGGTCGATGCGGTCGGGAGCCAGCGCGGCCAACCGCACCGCCACCCGGCCTCCGAAGGAGTGGCCGACGATAGTGACCCGCTCGGCCAGATTGTCGGCGCCGTCGAAGAGGGGAAGCAGGTGGCGGGCGTACTCGTCGGCGCCCCACGGCTCGGGGGGTGGCGGGGTGGCACCGAACCCGAACAGGTCGATGCCGATGGCGGAATGGGTCGAGGTGAACTCCGCAGGTCCGAATACTCCGTCGAAGTCGCCATGGGTACGCTGCCACCCGTGGAGGGCGACAACGGTGGCGGCGCCCGAACCCCAGGTAGCGCCGAAGATACGACCGCCAGCGAACGACTTCAGCACCCGCACACCCTACCGATAGCCTCGGCACCTGTGGAACCATTCGACCGGCGCGAACCGGCTTGACCAGCACCGACGAGGTCGGTTCGGGAGGCTTCGCCGCGGCTCTGGGCGGCCTCACCAAGCCTCAGCGACACGCGGTGGACTCCCCCGCCACCGCCATGTGCGTGCAGGCCGGAGCCGGGTCGGGCAAGACCCGGGTCCTCACCCTCCGGGTGGCCCGCCGGATCCGGGACGGGTCGGCCGAAGCCGATCACAGCCTGGTGGTCACCTTCACCCGGAAGGCGGCCCAGCAGCTTCGCCAGCGCCTGGGCAGCTACGGGGTCGGCGTGGCCATCCCCTCCACCACCGGCGGCGCCCCCGGGGCCGGAGTGCGAGCCGGCACCCTCCACCAGTTGGCCCTGACCCTGCTCCGGCGCCATGCCCTCGACGGGGGGAAGCCGCCTCCCAATGTGGCCGACCACCGTTTCCGGCTGGTGTCCGACATCGTCGGGGACCCGATGGTGGTGCCGGTCGTCGCCGCCGAGATCGGCTGGGCGAAGTCGCGATGCCTCACCCCGGAAACCTACGGCTCGGCCGCCACCGACGCCGATCGGTCCCCGTCGCTTCCCATCGACCGGGTCGTCGACCACTTCCGCGACTATCAGGCGGCGCTGAGCCGACGGCATGCCATCGACCTCGACGACCTGGTGGTGGGGGCCGCCGACCTGATCTTCGACGACGCCGCCTTCGCCCAGGGCGTGCACTGGCGGTACCGGCACCTGTCGGTGGACGAATTCCAGGACGTCAACCCGGCCCAGTACCGGCTCATCGAAGCGCTGATGGGCAATCGGCGCGACCTGCTGGCGGTGGGCGATCCCAACCAGGCCATCTACGGGTGGAACGGTGCCGACTCCGGGCTCATCACCCGGCTGCCCAGCCTGGTGGCCGGCATGGAGGTGATCCGGCTCGATGAGAACCACCGGTCGACCCCGCAGGTGGTGGCGGCCGCCTCCGCGGCACTGGGGAGCGCGGTCCACGGCGTCCCCCGGGCCTCCCGACCGGCCGGGCCCATGCCGGTGGTCACCGCCTACGACGACGAAAGGGCCGAGGCCGAAGGGGTGGCGTCCCGGCTGTTGCACGAGATGGAGGGCGGCCGCACCTGGTCGAGCCAGGCGGTGCTGGCCCGCACCAACGATCAGCTCTCGGTGGTCAGCGGCGCGTTGAGGCGCGCCGGCATCCCGTTCCGGATCGCCCCGGCGCCCGAGGCCCAGCCCCCCAGCCGACCCGGGCGGGCCAGCGCCGACGACCAGGACGCCGTCGAGCTGGCCACCTTCCATCGGGCCAAGGGGCTGGAGTGGGAGTCGGTCTGCGTGATCGGTATCGAGGCCGGCTACGTACCCATCGTCCACGCCGCCACCGCCGACGCCCTGGGGGAAGAGCGCCGGCTGCTCTACGTCGCCCTCACCCGGGCCTCCGAGCAGCTGCATTGTTCGTGGGCCCGCCGCCGCCGCACCAACGGCGGCCGGCGGGTCGACCGGGAACCGTCGCCCTGGCTGGCCGCGGTGGCCCGGGTGGCGAGGGCCGGGCACGGGCGCATCACCCCGGTCGACGCCGGTCGCCGCATCGCCGACTTGCGGGCGGGTCTGGATCGCTAGCGCCTCGTCGATAGAGGAATAGAAGTACTGCGTCGAGCCACTTTGCATTGCATTTGCATTTCGTTGTGCATTGCACATTGGTATACTCATTGCATGGCACAATTCGTCACCCGCCTCGATGACCGAATCGCCCAGGAGGTCGACGACTTGATTGCCGACGGGACGGTCGCCAGCCGTTCCGAGGCCGTTCGGCAGGGTTTGGAGAGGCTGATCGACGAGCATCGCCGTTCCCGAATCGGAACCGAGATCGCCGATGCCTACCGGCGTCATCCCCAGACAGACGAGGAACTTGCCGGTCTCGAAAAGGCCACTCGCGCATTGATCGAAGAGGAGCCGTGGTGAGCATCCCACGTCAGGGGGAGATCTGGTGGGCCGAAGTCGAAGACATGCGGAGACCCGTGCTCGTGGTGACACGCTCGGAGGCGGTTGGCGTTCTGACCGGGATCGTCGTGGCACCGGTGACACGAAATATCCGCAGCATCCAGACTGAAGTCCGTCTCGGCTCGGACGAGGGATTGGCGGTGGAATGCGCTGCTTCGTTCGACAACCTGCAGCGGGTGCGGCGGACCGCACTCACTGAGCGGGCTGGCGAACTCGGGCTGCGTCGTGACGAAGTGTGCGGAGCCCTTCGGGCCCTCGCGGATTGCTGAACCAGGCAGCCCGAACTATCTGCGACCGGCGAAGGTCAACTGGAAGTGGGGGCCCAGGTGACAGACCGGGTGGTCTCGGCCGAGACGATCACATCGATGATCTCGGTCCCGACCAACTCGGAGCGGGAGACCAGCGCGTCCCGCAGCGCCTCGACCACCGATCGCTCGGCGGTGATGATGTCCCGGGCCGCCTGGTGGGCGGCCTGGAGCAACCCGTCGGCTTCGGCCCGGGCGGTGTCGTCGCCCATCACCTTGTCGACCAGGGAGCCACCGAACGGCCCGCCCGACCCGGCGGCGATCGAGAGCAGCGACGATCCCATCCCGTAACCGCCGACCATCGCACAGGCCAGCTGGGTGGCACCGAGCAGGTCACCGGCCGGGCCGGAGGACACGTTGCCGAAGAAGATCTCCTCCGCGGCCAGCCCGCCCATGGCGATACGGAGCAGCGCTTCCATATCCTCCCGGGTCTGCATGAAACGTTCCTCGGTATCGGAATGCTGCAACAGCCCGAGCGAGTCACGTCGCTTGATAATGGAGAGCACGTCCAACTTGCGGCCCTCCCCGACGACATAAGCCACTGCGGCATGACCGGCCTCGTGGGTCGCCACCCGGATGCGCTCGGCATCGGTGTACACAGCCGAATCGGTCACACCGAGTTCCACTGACAGCTTGGCTGCCGAGATGTCGGCCATCGTCATCTCGGTCCGGCCGTCGGTCAGCGCCACGATCAACGACTCGTCCAGCAGCCGCTCGAGATCCGCGGGTGAATACCCCATCGTCATGCCGGCGAGCTCGTCGACGGCCGCCTCGGACGACAGGGCCGGCACGTGGCTCTTCTTGGCCAGGTAGTAGGCGATGATGTCGGACCGGCCAACCCGGCCAGGCAGCCCGAAGTAGATCGACCGATCGAACCGACCCGGGCGGATCAGGGCCGGGTCCAGATCGTCGCGGCGGTTGGTGGCGGCCACCACCAAGACATTGGGACGCTCCAATTGGGGTTTGGTCAGCTGGTGGCGGGCCGAGAGGAATTTGTTGGCGACATCGACGTAAAAGCCAACGATACGCTGGCCCTTCGTCGGCTCGTCAAAGCTCTGGAGTTGGACGAGCAGCTCGTTCACGACACCAGCCACCCCCTGGGTGCCGGTCGAGGACATCCCCTGGCGGGCCGCGCCGATGGCGTCGATCTCCTCGATGAACCCGATGGCCCCGCCTTCGGCCCGGGCGAATTTGCGCAGGGCCCGGAAGTAGCTGCGGATCTTTCTATTGGTCTGGCCGTAGAACATGGATTGGAACGAACTCGACGAGACGAACAGGAACGGGACGCCGGCGTCCTTCGCCATGGCTTTGGCGGTGAAGGTCTTGCCCGTTCCCGGGGGACCCTCGAACAGGAGTCCCCGGCGGGGGGCGCCGCCCATGTGGTCGCGAAACGCCCGGTGGCCGAGGAAGAGGTTGATGGTGCGGGTGACCTCGGCCTTGTTAGCGTCGATCCCCACCACGTCGTCGAGGCCGACGTCGAGCTGATCGGGGCGGTAGAGGATGTGAGGCGACTTACCGG